>Ga0129310_1000624_pt1 | contig 39726 bp, 40 predicted proteins | sample Go1ome_2_FD_94433 | JGI IMG/M metagenome (GOLD analysis project Ga0129310, IMG submission 94433) | Western lowland gorrila individual fecal microbial communities from Wisconsin, USA - Go1022A metagenome | ecosystem: Host-associated > Mammals > Digestive system > Large intestine > Fecal | place... | reverse complement strand
CATCTATAAGGCAAATCCAGTGTAACACACAAAAATATCCAATCCATAATTATATTCAGTTGTCAAAGATCAATATTTATATCAAAGTGCGGTTAAAATCACCGACTTTTGACACCCACATCTACTTATTACATACTAGAATAATTTCAGGAATATCATTAGCTACATTATCCATAAACGTCTCTAGTTTACTAATAGCAATATAGTCTTGCGTTGTCAAAACAACTAATTTGTCACAATTCCTCATAAACTTTATTTTCTCTATCTGTATATCAGATGACAACTCGACTACTATATAATCATATATATTCTTATCATTAAATTGAGATATTATCTGAACATAGATATCGAAAGAAATCTGATACGAGACTGGAAGATTTTTAAACTTTGGAAGAAAATCAAAATCTTCATTTTCTACCTCGTCTTTTAATAATTTTAGAGCACTTTTCATATTTATTGAGCACTGCTGACTAAACTGATTACTCAAATGGCCATCATACTTCATATAATATGTAAAATCCTGTTCGGGAACTGTGCTTATATATAATACTTTATATCCTAGCTTTCTCAATTTATAAGAAAGTGAAAGAGCTGTGATAGTTTTGCCTGCGCCACCAGCCACTGAATAAACTCCAATTATCTGTGTTCCATGGGCTCCGTCTATTGTCTTTTTACAGGCGAGATTCTTTATAATTATCTTTGAAATATATTCTAAAGGATAATATTTATATATATAATTATTTTCTTTGGATTCTTTCTTTTCTTCAGTAATATAGATTACCGTCGTCTTAGAAGAATCGCCTGATGTTTGAAATAATGTACCTTCCGGAAGGATTAATAAATCAATAATTCTATGCTCACTTATTAGCTTATTATATGCGCTTTCTTTTGTTATAAATTCAATATCGGCATATTTCTCAATAAAGCGAGTGAGTTTATATTCTATTGTCGCTATATATTCTTCATCAAAAGACACAAATACAATACTTTTCTTTGCCATAGTTTTCCTTTTAATAGTATCATTTAAATCATATATTTATCTCGTATTACAAAGATAATACACTTTTATAATCATAAGATAACACATATTTTAAAACATCATATTCTGATAATTCGTCGTTCATTATCGTATAATAGGCATCATTATAATTCTTTCTAGATTCTTTAAATATATATCCTAATAGAATCAAAACTGTATTTTTAAAGTTTTTTATCCACGGATTGTTATCATGACAATCACACTCTTCATTAATTGGTAAATACACGTATTTAATCTGATTACTTGTTGAATCAAAAAATAATCTTGAATAGTTCATATCTATCGAACGTATATTTAAAGAATCGTTAACAGCTATTTCAAAAACAGAATTTATAAACGATATGAAAACATTAACTAATTCTCCCTTGGGCATTCTTCCTGCAATCTCATTTAAAGGAAGAATATTATCCAAATCATACATAATACGATATGAACCATTGTATCTCGCCTCAGCCATAAGAATTAAACATTCATGTTTCTTTCTAAGATATTTCACACTATGGATATTAATATGCTCATTATCTTCAAAAGTATATGCAATATGATCTGAATATATATTTACTATCATCCTATCTTTTATTCTTCCTTATAATCAAATTCTTCTTCTGCCATTCTGATAACACTTCCGCTCTCTAGTTTTATATATCTTTCTGGCATTACTCTCATATCATTCACAAAAGTTCCATTAGTAGTATTCATATCTTGAATATAATATCCATCTTCTAGTTTCATAATACAAGCATGTTTTCTACTTATATTTGTATTATCTGAAATACAATAGTCTACCGAATCCTTAATAGAACCAATAACAAAACTGTTCTGATTAATCGATATTCTTTCTCCGGTCTTTCTTCTGATAAGTATTGGATTAATTCTAATCTCTTTAAATCCTGTTGAATCTGTCAAGGCTCCTTCAATTAATACTGTAGTTTCATAATTTGAATCATTTATTTGAGGTATCCCTGATAATGAACCTATACTTCTATTAGTTGTATTTGGAATCAATCCGGGCGTAATTCTATCACCTGCTCTTAATGCTTCCATAGCTATTGCAGCTTTGTCAGTTTCTTCCTTTAATCTTCTTTCAAACCTCTTCTCATTACGAATAATCATTACAACAAGTATAATAATTATAATAATAAGTGTTGAGATAATAATAATTGATATTATAAGAACAGTTTTTACTGATATTCCCTTTTTTTCTAAACTCTGTAAATTGACACTTAAATCACCAGATGCAACATCTACTTCATCTTGTGAATAATAATTTATATCCCCTTCCTTTATCCTCTCTAATACTTTCTTTGCATTTTCATACGATTTCTCACATTTTATCCAGGAATCAGAAGTATAATCCTTTTTTTCTAGACTGTCATATTCGCTTATTACTTTTTCAAGTTCTTCTATATTGACTACAATATCTTGGTTATATGGAAGTCCTAATTTATTAAAAACATCTATTATCTCATCAATCTGAAGTGCGTATTTTTCTTCTATATTACCTTTATTCTTAGAACTTATAATAGCTACTACTTCACCTTCATCATTCATGAGTGGATAACCAATTGGTATATCAACTTCACATGAATATCTAAAAAAATGTGAATCATCTATTTCTGCCCAATCTTCTATAGTACAGTTAACCAGATTCATACTTTGATCATAAGTATGAAGTACGCTTCCTTTATTAAATACATTACTATTTTCGCAAAGACGTACAGTGGTAAAATCACCTATACTATCCGAAGGTTGTAATATTGAAAAATTAAGAATCTCACTACTATTTACTATAGATAAATCAACTATAATATCATCTCTTAAAACTAATTCTATAGCGGTATTTACTTTATCTATTTCTACTCCATGAGAATTGGCTACTGCTGCTTTTTCTTCATCTGTTAATATAACTGAATCACATGTAGAAACTAAATATTTATCCGATCCTGATCCAACAAAAAAGGCGGTTCCTGACTTAATGATGTCACGTGCTCCCGTATCAGTACAAAACATAAGTCTAATATTAACTATACCTTTTTTTTCATCATATTTTTCAGTGCTAATTGATGTATTATCCTCAACTATACTATCAGTATCAGTAGGAGTAGCCTCTTCTGCATATGAATCACTACCAAAACAACCACATATTAGCAAAAATATTAATAGATATATAAATAATTTTTTCATTGAATTAATGCTCCATTCAATATATTTATCTGGTTCTAATGATTATCATCTAGCTCAGGTGATGAATCTATGAATTCCTGTAGCTCAGGTGATGGATCTCTTAAATCCTGAAATTCTTTTTTCATATCATCTTTCTCTAGAGGTAAATCTACTGCATCCCTATATTTCCCTGTTTCATATTCTGACATTGTTTTCTTTATTGCTTCTTCCATTTGTTCTGGGGTTGCGTTATCACTTATTGTTCCTACTCCATATATATATGTTAAATAACTATTAACGTATAACTCAAATTTATCTATAGAATTACCATCATAGTTTTCATTATATGAATCTGTTCGAGGACCTAATATTATATTACAGAAATTTGATAAATTTTGGGAATCTCCATCCAAATATTCTTGGTAATAACGCTTTACATCATGTGTTGTTATTACATCTTCTCCTGTATTCCCCATAACTCCATTATAAAATGCTACTCGCATCATCAATTCATTTTCATTAAATTTTATATTTCTATTTTTTATATCTCCTGTGTATAATTCTTCATCATCCCATAATCCTAACGCATCTAAATATCTTGTATATACTATTCTCTCTTGATGTTCTTCTATCTTTCTATTTTTATCATCTACCCTGTGTTTTATTATTGCTATATTTCCTGATATTGCTAAAACAATTAACACAGCGATTAGTATTTTTGTTTTCTTACTCATAAACCTTCTTATTCCTTTATTCATGATTTCTAATGATCATCATCTAGCTCAGATGATGAATCTCTTAAATCCTGAAATTCTTTTTTCATATCATCTTTCTCTAGAGGTGAATCTACTGCATCCCTATATTTCCCTGTTTCATAATCTGACAACGTTCTCTTTATTGCTTCATCCATTTGTTCTGGTGTTGCGTTATCAATTATTGTTCCTTTTCCATATATATATGTTAAATAACTATTAACGTATAACTCAAATTTATCTATAGAATTACCATTATAGTTATCATTTTGTATATTATTACTAGGAGTTAATGTATTATAAAACTCAGATATATGAGTACTATCACCATCAATATATTCTTGAAAATATCTCTTAGCATCTTCAGTTGTTATTACATCTGCCCCTGTATTTCCTTTTACCCCATTATAATAAGCTACTCGCATCTTTAATTCATTATCATTAAATGTAAGATTATTATATGACATCGTATCTTTATTAATTGATATGTTATAATCCATTCCTAATATAGATACATAATTATTTATTGTTATATCATTTTGATTTTTTTCCAAGTTTTCATTGTGCTTGACTGAATCTTCATGAGCTTTGACTGGACCAGAAACAAGATCATAAATATCTTTTGCTGTTGATACACCCGGAACCTTACTTAAAATATAACCTGTGCCCCCTTCAAACGTTGCATAAAAAGTCTTATCTAACGTATTGACCTTAAGGTTTTCGTCAGAAATATTTAAAGCTTTTTTAAACTTTTCATCATCACCCTCACCAGGAAACATCTTTAGAATATATGTTTTTCCAACTGACTTATTATATTCATTTGTACTAATTGTTATAGTAGGATAACTACTTTTATCATTTTTAACCTCTTCTTCATTAATATTGATTCCAAAATCTTTATACCAGCGACCTAATCCGTCTTCATGCGCATATTTGTCATATGCATATGCATAAGTTGGTTGGGTCTCTATTTCAGGGTAATATTCACATAAATTTTTTAGTATTGCATTTGTATTAGCATATGGCGTTATATCAGTAGATAATCCACCATTAGAATAATATGTGTTTTTGTAATAACTATCATAATATTCACTTATTTTTATTATATTAGGTGACAAAGAATACTTTGTTGTATCTGGAATTTTTTTTATACTTTTTTCTTCTTTTTCCTCATAAAAAAGAGTAGTCAAGTAACTCAATTTTTCATAATTAATTTCTTTTTTTTTCACAGATTCTACTCTATTTGTCTGTTTATTTGTTTTTGTTCCTGTATATCCAATACAGTTATTTATAAGTTCTATTATTACTGCTGCTTCATACGAATCAAATTCACTTGGTTCCATATGAATCAGTTTCTTTAGATTTTCTAATTCTTCTTCATTATGCTCATAATCATTTACAGAATAAAAAAGTCTTGTATAAGCTCCACCTTTAACTTCATGTATCTTCTTTATAAAGTTTCCTGGACTTCCAAAGACAGAATTATCATATGTTGAATGATAATTTCCTTTATTATAGTTAAATATAGACTCCGTTTCTCCCAATGAACTTACATCTATACAAGCTACAAGTTGACTCATTGATTCCTTATACGGATCCATAATCTCTGCAAGTTTTGATGTTACTGTTTCTCCAGTTTCTTTATCCTTATTTCGAGCTTCTTTAAATATCTTCTCAAGAATTCTTTTATATGTAGCATATGTTTTATGATTACCTTTTAGAAATCTTTGAACACTATCTATATAATCATTTATTTCAGGCAAATGAAGAATACAATTTTCACCTGCAACTTCTTTAGTTAATTCTACATCGCCTATAACACCGTCTAAACTATCTATTTTTATCTTGTCTAAGAATTCATTTAGTGTTTCTTCTGTAAAATCCCTTATCATTTTAGTCATCTCCACCATCTACATAATCATCTGTGGTATTATCACTGTTTTCATATACATATTTTGCTTTTTCTAACATAGATACCGACTTGGTACATAGTTCCATAATTAAATAATGAGCATTTTCATATTCTTCTAAACTTTTTTTTAATTCATTTGATACATCACTATTAGAAATCGAAAAAACTGATTTCAAAGTTTGAATACTTTTATAGGTGCTATAACCATATTCACTTATTTTTTTTATCCTACTAATTCGTGAATTCAATTCTTTATAACTAACACTTGTATTATTAGCCATTTTTTCTTACTCCTATCATTTGAACACTGTATTATCTATTTCATCTATATCTGAAATAAAATTCGTTGCAATGGTTTTCTCAATATCATATAAAAATGATAATTCCCTTTCCATTTCACTTAATTTGGAAACAAAAGCTTCTAGGTTTTTATGAAAGTCCCCTTCTGTAACTACTTTTGTACAAACTTCTGATAATATATTAACAAGACTCTCTAATTCATTTTCTACTGCATTATTTATATTAATTAAACTATCTGCATAGTTTATGAACTCCTCATCCTTAATTATTAAATCTTCCAATATTATGTTCCCCTTTTACTACGTTATATTATTTTTCTTTTTATTCGTACTATTGTTTTCTTTCTCTTTATTATTTATCTTTGTAATTTCTTTATTGTAATCTGTTATTTTGTTGCTATAATTAGCATTTTCATATTCTAAGTCACCAATCATTTCATTCATTTTATCTATATTTATCTGCAAATAATTAATTATTCCATTCAAGTCACTTATAAGTTCATTTTCTTTACTTACACTGAATAAATCTAAATTGGCTTTTACATAATTACCAACTGCTTTTCCTTTATTTGAAAGATCACAACCATTTAATATACTTCTTTGATCAGAATAATAATTGCTAATTTCAGAAATAGATTTTTCACATCGGGATATTTCTGCTTTCAGATTTTCAATTTTCTGTTTTAAAGATGCTATCTCATTATTATTTTCTTGCATCTCATTTTTATATCTATTTATATTATTTTGTAGTTCTGTCTTATCCATTATTCCTTTGTATGATTAATGTTTATATCACACTTTCCTCTCTTCTATATGTCTATCAAAGATAATAATGCTAATAACTTAATAACAGCCTCCTTTTAGGAGACTGTTATTAAGCTATATTTATGCCTTAAGCATCGATCCTACAGCCTTATCAGCAGCAGCAACATTAGAACTAATATCGGATAATTGTTTACTATATGAATCTAATAACTCTGATAGACTTTGTAAGTCTGGACCAAGGATTTGTTCAAACTCCTGAAGATATCCATCAGCAGTTTCGCCCTCCATATGTCCATTATCAAGTAAGCCCTTCACTATGTTACTCATTGTATCATAATTATTGTTTATATTTGTTTTACAAGTCTGCATTCTTCCTAATACTGAATCTATTTCAGTATAATTCATATATAATCTGTCCATTCCTCTGCCTCCTAACCTACACTAATTTTTGAACTCATTTCACTATCAAGATCATCAAAACTGCTGCAAATCGAATCTAACTGCTCTGCATAAGACTCAACTTTAGTGTTAAGCTTTGAATAAATATCCTTTACGATGACATCATACTCTGCGAAATATGATGTAGCAGCTTGTCCTTCCATAGCACCTTTTAATTGCTCGATACACTCTTCGAGACTTCTTAGATTTGATTCCATCTCTTCCTTTACACTAAGTAAACTTTTAACGCCTTCAGTACGTACACTACCAGAATTTAATTGAAATGCCATACTTCAACCTCCTCAAATATTTAATACTATAGCATTCTAGCACTACTTTATAATAAATGCTAGCTGTTTTTTATAAAAAATAACAGATTTTTGATATAATCTTATTAATCCATATCTTTACTAATCAGTATATTTTTTCCATGCTGTTTTCCGTAGTACATTCTCTTATCTGCAGCCTTGATGATTTCCTCTGGTGTTTTATACTTCTTGCTGTACTTCTCAAGTCCTATGGTTATAGTGACAAAGATTTGCTTATTGAAGAATGCTGTTGGAATAGTCTCGATGCTCTTCCTTAGTGCTTCGAGTCGTTCCTTAGCTGTCTCCATATCGTAACCCTTCATGAGGATAACTATCTCTTCACCACCCCATCTACAGATATCGCAGTCATGCATCTCTTTTCTCATAAGGGTTGTAATATGTCTTAGTACTTCGTCTCCAGCCTCATGACCATATGAATCATTTATAACCTTAAAATCATCGATATCTATAAATGCAACACAGAACTCTTCCGAACTTGTTACCTTTATCATAGGTTCTATCAGTGGAAGAAATCCTCGTCTATTGAGCAGTGTTGTAAGCACATCCTCATGTGCATCTACCGAGAGCTGCTTATTCTTCTTTTCTAGGTTTACTATTTCTCTCTCATTTGCATAGATATAGATTGTGTTATAAAAGATAGTTGAGAATATCATCACAAATGAGGAAAAGATAACTAGAAGCAGTCTTGTATCAGGAGTTAATTCATAGATAGGTTCTCTTTTTGTAAATATCACATATAGAACCACAAAGACTGCGAAGTTAATCGCGAGCATCAGAACTATAGACCATCTTCTAGCTCCTTTAAAAAGGAAGCATCCAAAATAAATGATGATAGGAACTATAGAGAAGAGGAAGCAGTACGTTCCACACTTTAGACCTATATAATACGTTGAAAATATGGTGTATACCGTAACTTCAACGATTATACTTATATACACAGGCATTACTCGACCGAACTTACATGAGATAAGTCCTATAACATATATGATTACACTAGCAACATTGAATCTAACTAATGGCTGTACTCCGGCAAAGCTAAAGATTACCAGCAGAGTTACATGTACAAGACACATGACTCCGACGGTAAAGATAATACCGTTATGTATTAAGAAATGCATTATTTTTCTAACTACGTTCATATATTTCCATTAACTAATGCTGCCTACTTAACCAACATTTCTTACTATTCCAACAGATACATACTTATCAAAGAGAGCCTTAAGATCACTGCCTTCTTCAAACTCTTTGACCTCACGGCCATTTATCTTGTAGCGCTTTCCCTCCGACTCCAGTTCCTCGACAACCTTATAAGTGTCATCAAAAAACTTTCCCTCTGACACAACTCTGTCGCGAAGAATACCCTTACATTCTGACAGAGGACAATCAGGAAAGTTAACATTCCATATCTGTCCAAACCCTAATCTTTTATCTATTATCTCATCTAGAATCTCTCTGATATAGAAATCTGTAACCTCGTGTATTCCTTTGAAACCTTCTGAGATTGCTATAGCCTGATATCCCTGAAATGCTGCCTCAAATGCAGCTCCACAGGTTCCTGAATACTGTACATCCGTTGCAGCATTGAATCCAAGATTGATTCCTGATAATACTACGTCTGGCTTATATGGCATAACCGCAAGGCTTCCAACTCTGACACAATCTCCTGGAGTGGTGCTGCAGCTATACGCCTTCACTCCATCTACTCCAAGGTCATATGGATAAATGTCAATTGTCCCATGTACTGTTATCGAATGTGAGCATGCACTTCTCTGATCATCAGGTGCAACTACCCACACCTCGCCATAATCCTTAGCTACGTTCACTAGTCGAAGAAGACCTTCTGACTTTATTCCATCATCATTTGTTATCAGTATCTTTCTCATATATTTAAGCTACAAGTTCTTATATTAACCTTAGTTTTCAACACCTATATCAACAATTACTCCTGGATCTGCAAGGAAGTACCACTTTCCTCCTGCTTTGTAACAGTATCTTGTGATTGTTCCAGAGCTTGATGCCTGTCCATCAAATACAGTATCAACTGTAAAATTCACCTGCTTTATCTTACTTATCTTCTGGTCAAGTCCATATCTTACTGAGAGACTGCTTTCCATCTTATCAGCAAACTCATCATCAAGACTCTCCATGGAAACAACCTTTACATTACTGTAAGTTGCACCTGACTGCATCGACAGAGCATTACTTATCTCACTATCTACATTAACAGAGTCTCTCCATCTTGTTGTATAGCAGCTTTTTTTATAAAGCCTTGAATCCTCATTTGAAACTGCAGAAAAATAATTACTTACAGCCTTATCAGGACTTGTATATCCAGGCATTAATGCTATCCAGCCATATGCAAATGCACCTGCAACAAGAAGCACTACTATAACAACTATAGTAATAACAATTTTTTTTCCGTTCTTTTTATTTGATGATGCCATATTTCTTCTTTACACCCCAGTTAATCTTTCATCTATCACTTTAGAGACTTTCGAAAAAGCTCTCCGCTGCAGTCTCATATAGATTATTACCTTCTGTATCAATGATAACAACAACCGGAAGATCCTCTACTGTAAGCTTACGGATTGCTTCTGTTCCAAGGTCATCATATGCGATAACCTCTGACTGAACGATCCTCTTAGAAAGAAGTGCGCCAAGACCACCGATTGCAGCCATATAAACAGCGCCGTTTTCTTTAATTGCACTTACAACTTCAGGGCTTCTCTTTCCCTTTCCGATCATTCCCTTAAGACCTTTACTCAGAAGAAGTGGTGTATATTTATCCATTCTGCTTGAAGTTGTTGGACCTGCAGAACCTATGACCTGTCCAGGCTTTGCAGGGGTAGGTCCAAGATAATATACAAATGAACCTTCTATATCGTAAGGTAGCTTGCCGCCCTCATTTAATGTATCATACATTCTCTTATGAGCAGCATCTCTTGCTGTATATATAGTTCCTGTGAGGTAGAGCATATCGCCAGCACGAAGCTGACTGATTTCTTCATCAGACATAGGAACATTTAGTCTTCTTTCCATAACTATATCCTTTATATTTTTTTACACAATCACAGGCGCATCCCGCTTTGCGGTCTGACGCAGACCTTGTCTGCTCAAAGCCTGTGATGATGAATATGTCGACTTAGACAATATGACGCAATACTATAATTAATCAGTCCTTCGGACTATATCCAAGAAAATCCTCTCGCACATTAGTAAGCGAGCTTACATGTGCGAGACTATTTTCTTGTATCTGCTTCGCAGATGATTAATTATAGAATTACTGTGCTATGTCTATCAACATGACAACACATGTTTACGGCTACTGGGAGGCCTGCAATATGGGTTGCGTATGTTTCAATATTTACTGACAGGGCTGTGGTGTCTCCTCCTAGTCCTGCTGGTCCTATTCCCAGTGAATTGATAGTTTCAAGAAGTTCTGTCTCAAGCTCTGCTATATGAGGAAGTGGATTATGACTTCCTAGTTCTCTGGTAAGTGCCTTCTTTGCTAGCTTTGCAACTAGCTCGAAGTCTCCACCGATTCCAACTCCTATTACAAATGGAGGACATGCATTTGGTCCTGCACTTTTAGCAGCATCGATTACAACCTGCTTTACTCCCTCTACTCCATCAGCTGGCTTAAGCATAACGAGCTTACTCATGTTCTCGCTTCCGAAGCCCTTTGGAGTGATTGTAATCTTCAGATTGTCACCAGGTACTATATCATAGTGGATTATAGCAGGTGTATTATCCTTGGTATTCTCTCTGATAAGTGGATCTGATACAACGGACTTTCTTAGATAGCCTTCTGTATATCCATATCTTACACCTTCATTTATTGCCTCAGTCAGGTCACCATCTACGATATGAACTTCTTGTCCTAACTCAACAAAGAATACCGCCATGCCAGTATCCTGGCATATCGGTATCCCATCTTCTTTTGCTATATTCATATTTTCCTGCAGCTGTCCAAGTACAGATCTGGCGAGTTCTCCCCTCTCCTTCTCCTTTGCTGCAGCGATACACTGCTCCATCTCAGGGCTCAGCTGTAGATTCGCATCAACACACAGTTTTGCGACTTCTTTTTTTATATCATTTACGCTTATTTCTCTCATAATTACTTTATTCCCTTAATCTAGTATATTGTTGAAGTAAATACTAGGTTAAGAAATCATCCTTTGCACCTTTACCATGTCTTCTATATAGTCTGTAGTTATTAATCTTTACAGCTACATAGAACACAAAGAGAATAACTACTACAACGGCCAGCCAGTAAGCTACACCGATAAGTATATTCTCTATGGTTCCAGTATTGGATAGAGAGTTTATATTTTCTCTGAATTCTTCCATATCAATCCTCTATTCCGTGATTCTTCTTTACTCTTCAGAATCTGACGCATTATCCTCTGCAGCCTCATCCTTAGACTCTGACTTATCACCAGTTTCTACAGCATCTGCATCTACAGTCTCTCCATCTACTGTTTCTGCCTTATCTGACTGACGTACCTTTGCGATAGTCTTAACAGTCTCGTCACCCTTAAGATTAATGAGCTTAACACCTGAAGTAATTCTTCCATATGTTGATATCTCATCACATCTCAGCTGTATGATAATACCTTCAGTTGTTATAAGCATTACTTCGTGATCATCATTTACTGCCTTAACGCCTACAACACGTCCAGTCTTCTCTGTAACCTTGTAGCACTTGAGACCCTTACCACCACGGTGCTGAAGTGTGAACTCATCGATGCTAGTACGTTTACCCATACCCTTCTCAGTAACGATAAGAAGCTTATCACCCTGAGTATTCATCTGCATTCCAACAACTTCATCTTCGTGATCGAGGTTCATACCTCTTACACCCATAGATGCACGACCTGTGCTTCTGATATCTGTATCTCTGAATCTGATACACATACCATTCCTAGATACCATAAAGATATCTCTTGTATCATCAGTAGTCTTAACCTCTATCAGTTCATCATCATCCTTGATAGTGATACCGATAAGACCGTTCTTTCTGATATTCTTATAATCCATCTGTGGTGACTTCTTGATCATACCTGACTTTGTCACCATGATGAAGTACTTATTCTCTGAGAAATTTCTTATAGGAACAACTGCCTGTACGTGCTCTCCACCATCCAGCTGCAGAAGGTTGACCATAGCAACACCTCTAGCTGTACGTCCAGCTTCTGGAATCTGGTATGTACGAAGCTTGAATACACGTCCCTTGTTAGTAAAGAATAAAATGTAATTAAGAGTTGTAGTCATCAGAAGATCTTCGATGAAGTCATCTTCTACTGTCTGTATACCCTTGATACCCTTACCACCTCTGTTCTGTGAGTGGAAGTTATCAACTGACATTCTCTTAATATATCCGAAATGAGTCATAGTAAGAACTGCTGGCTCATCGTCTATCAGATCTTCATCTGTGAAGTCGCCAACTGCCTGACCGATGCGAGTTCTTCTATCGTCGCCATACTTGTCAGCGATTTCCTGCATTTCTTCCTTGATAACTGTGAGAAGCATCTTCTCATCAGCAAGAATACTTCTGAGATATGCTATTCTCTCCTGAAGCTCCTTATATTCTGCCTCCAGTTTATCTCTTTCGAGACCTGTGAGTGCACGAAGTCTCATGTCCACGATAGCCTGTGCCTGAGCATCTGTCAGGTTAAAGCGAGCCATTAACTTCTCTTTAGCTTCATTTACATTAGCCGCACCACGGATTATCTTTATAACCTCATCGATATTATCGATAGCTACAAGTAATCCCTCTACGATATGTGCACGCTTCTCAGCTGCAGCAAGTTCAAACTTAGTTCTTCTTGTAACTACATCTTCCTGATGCTTGATGTAATACTTAAGCATGTCAATAAGTGGAAGAACCTTAGGCTGGTTATTAACCAGTGCAAGCATATTTACGCCAAATGTATCTTCCAGCTGTGTATGCTTATATAAGTTATTCAGAAGTAGATTAGCATTTACATCGTGACGAAGCTCGATAACTATACGCATTCCTTCACGAGAGGACTCATCTCTAAGGTCTGTGATACCATCTACTTTCTTATTCTTTGCAAGATCAGCAATCTTCTGTATAAGAAGTGCCTTGTTAACCATATATGGAAGCTCTGTGATAACGATTCTCTGCTTACCTTTAGCCATAGGCTCTATATCAGATATAGCACGAACTCTTATCTTTCCGCGACCAGTTCTATATGCATCCTCGATACCCTTTCGACCAAGGATTTCTGCACCTGTAGGGAAGTCAGGACCTTTAACGATATCCATAACTTCTTCGATATCAGTCTCTCTATCTTCCTCAACTCTGTTATCTATGATCTTAATGGCAGCCTCTACAACCTCACGTAAATTATGAGGTGGAATATTTGTTGCCATACCAACTGCGATACCAGAAGTACCATTTACAAGAAGGTTAGGATAACGTGATGGAAGAACTACTGGTTCCTTCTCTGTCTCATCGAAGTTAGGAATAAAATCAACAGTATCCTTGTTGATATCTGCTAAGAGCTCCATGGAAATCTTAGTAAGACGTGCCTCTGTGTATCGCATAGCAGCAGCGCCATCACCATCCATAGAACCAAAGTTTCCGTGACCATCAACAAGTGGATATCTAGTATTCCACTCCTGAGCCAGCTTAACTAACGCATCGTAGATTGAGCTATCACCATGTGGATGATATTTACCCATAGTATCACCGACGATACGGGCACACTTACGATGTGGCTTATCAGGACCATTATTCAGCTCTATCATAGAGTAGAGAATTCTTCTCTGAACTGGCTTCAGACCATCTCTAACATCTGGCAAAGCACGAGATGCTATAACGGACATCGCATAGTCTATATAGGAATTCTCCATAGTCTTTTTAAGATCAACCTCTTTCACATCATCATGAGGCTTATCAAATATGTTGTCGTCTGACATTCTCTTTCCCCTTTATCTTTTATTCACAGATTAAAACTTTCACCCATCTAAACCTATGAATATTAATCTATATATCAAGGTTTTTAACGAACTTCGCATTTTCTTCAATGAATCTCTTACGTGGCTCTACATCATCACCCATCAGGACGTTAAATGTAAGATCTACCTCTGATTCATCTTCGCCATCCATAGAAACTCTGAGCAGAACTCTCTTCTCTGGATCCATAGTTGTATCCCAGAGCTGATCTGCATCCATCTCACCAAGTCCCTTATAACGCTGAACTTTATTGTTCTGGTCACGTCCTACTTCATCGATTATAGAAGCAAGTTCTTCATCACTGTATGCATACCAGATCTTCTTGTTCTTCTCAAGTCTATAGAGTGGTGGCTGTGCCAGATATACATGACCTTGACGTATAAGATCAGGCATAAATCTATAGAAAAATGTTAGAAGTAGTGTTGCTATATGAGCACCATCTACGTCGGCATCCGTCATGATGATAATCTTGTCATAACGAAGCTTCTCTATATCAAAGTTTTCATGAATACCAGTACCAAATGCTGTGATCATTGCCTGGATTTCTTTGTTCTCCATGATGTGATCGATACGGGCTTTCTCAACATTTAGAATCTTACCACGAAGTGGAAGTATAGCCTGAGTTGCTCTGTTACGAGCTGTCTTTGCAGAACCTCCGGCGGAATCTCCCTCGACTATATATATCTCGCAGTTCTTTGGATTCTTATCTGAACAATCTGCAAGTTTTCCAGGAAGTGACATACCGTCTGACAGATAACTCTTACGTGAAGCATCTCTAGCTTTACGAGCTGCTATACGTGCACGCTGTGCATTTACAGCCTTCTCAACTATAGCTTTTGCAACAGATGGATTCTGCTCAAGGAAGATAACAAGCTGTTCATTCATAAGAGATTCAACAGCTGTTCTGGCTGGAGCATTTCCAAGCTTCTGCTTTGTCTGACCTTCGAACTGAGGATCCTCTATCTTTACACTTATGATAGCTGTAAGTCCTTCACGAAGATCTTCACCAGAGAGGTTATCGTCCTTCTCTTTGAGAAGCTTATTGTTTCTTGCATAGTCATTGAAGACCTTAGTCATAGCTGATCTAAATCCTGTCAGGTGCATACCACCTTCAGGAGTTATGATATTATTAACGAAACTATAAACCATCTCGTTATATGCATTGTTATGCTGAAGTGCAACCTCTACATAGATATTATCTCTTACGCCTTCGCAGTAGATAACCTTGTCATAGATTACAGTCTTATGCCTGTTGAGATAAGTAACGAACTCTTTAATACCACCTTCATAGTGGAAAGTCTCTGACTTTGGTTCCCACTTCTCACTTCTCTCAGCATAGTCTTCGTCTGATTCTTCCTCACCCTTAACTGGTGGACGAAGATCTGTAAGAGATATTTTAAGTCCTTTAGTAAGAAATGCAGTCTCACGCAGTCTTACTCTAAGTGTATCATAGTCATATATTACATCATCGAAGATAGTAGCATCTGGCTTAAATGTTACCTTTGTTCCTGTATGATCTGGAGTTTCTGTATCGCCGATTACCTTAAGGTCGTAGCATACATTTCCTCTCTCATATCTCTGCTTATATACCTTACCATCTCGAGATACTTCAACCTCAAGCCAGTCAGATAGAGCATTAACAACTGAGGATCCAACACCATGAAGACCACCAGATACCTTATATCCTCCACCACCGAACTTTCCTCCGGCATGAAGTACTGTAAATACAACTTCTACAGCTGGACGTCCTGTCTTTTCCTGAATACCTACAGGAATACCACGTCCATCATCGATTACAGTTATAGAATTATCCTCATTGATGAAAACCTGAATATTCTTACAGAATCCAGCAAGTGCTTCATCAACAGAGTTATCAACTATCTCATATACCAGATGGTGAAGTCCTCTTGTTGAAGTACTACCGATATACATACCAGGCCTTTTTCTAACAGCCTCTAATCCTTCTAGAATCTGGATCTGGTCAGCACCATATTCATTTGATACCTCATATCCTTCTTCTAAAGACACATCAGGTTTATTTAATGATTCACTCATTATATTCTCCTTTTACCGGTTCTTTGTTTACTTAGTTATCTCTAAATGATATCTAAACTATCTTTCCATTAGATATCTTATATATCTTATCTACATTTATCCTCTGTTTTATAAAGTCATCATATCCAGTACAGGTTATAATTGTCTGAATATTACTAATTCGACTAAGAAGTGATTCTCTTCTCTTAGAATCAAGCTCTGACATTACATCATCCAGAAGTAATATTGGATTATCATTTATGATATCCTTCACAAGTTCTATCTCAGCTAACTTTAGAGATAGAGCTGCTGTTCTTTGTTGTCCCTGAGAACCATATACTCGGACGTCTATATCATTTATATATATTCCGAAGTCATCTCTATGTGGACCAGTCATAGTGACTGTATTCTTAATATCGATAGCTCTTTTATTCTTAAGAGTATCTTCGAAATCATCTATACTTACATTAGGTTCATATCTAAGTTCAAGCTTTTCATTACTTGAAGTTATAGAACTATGTATTTCTTCGATTATCTCATTCATCATACTGATGAAGTTGCTTCGCTCTTTTATTATAGATTTGCCTGCTTCAACCAGCTGAATGTCCCATATATCCAGAGTATCCTCTAGACTTCCACCTTCATCAGATGGTCTTCCCTTCTGGAAAGATATCTGCTTCAGAGTATTATTTCTCTGATCAAGTACCTTATTGTATGTGGAGAGATTTCTATAATACAGCCTGCTTAGCTGGCATATCTCCATATCCATAAATCTTCTTCTCTCACCAGGACCGTTCTTAACTATCGATAAGTCCTCTGGAGAAAACATTATAATGTTGATAAGTCCAAAGAGCTCAGTAGCTCTCTTGATTGGTATACCATCTATGGCTATACCTTTATTCCCAGTGCTCTTGATGTGGACATCTATTCTATGACCAACATCTCTCTTATTAACACCCAGTCTTATATAAGAATTATCCTGTCCAAATCTTATAATATCTTTCTCTTTAGACTTCTTATGAGATCTGGTAGTTGCAGCAAGGAATATAGATTCTAGTATATTGGTCTTACCTTGAGCATTATCACCATATAAGATATTGATTTTATCGCTAAATCTTATATCAAGAGCTTCATAATTTCTGAAGTCTTTTAATGCAAGTGATTCAACATACATTTTCTATTCTTCTACTTTCACTACGGTATCATTATATTCAAATGTATCGCCGCTATATAACTTCTTACCTCTTCTGGTATCTACTTCACCATTTACTTTTACGAGTCCATCATTTATGACTATCTTGGCTTCAACACCAGAACTAACCAGGCCAGCCTTCTTAAGTGCCTGGCCTAGTTTGATATATTCTTCGTCTTCTCTGATTTTAATAACTGTAGAATTCATTTTAATATGCGTCCGGATTAATATTTATTGGAAGTATGATATAAGTAAATGTTTCATCGTCGTCCTTTATAATACAAGGGCTCTTTGAATCATTCATATAGATATGAACTCTATCATCATCTATTACTCTAAGTGCATCCATGATAAATGATGGATTAAATCCTATAACTATCTCATTGCCTTCTTTTTCAATCTCCATCTCTTCGTTGATGGATCCTCTGTTAGTATCCAGCTTGATATAGAGATTATTATCATTCTTAACACTTACGATAATAGGCTTCTTATCTGTCTCCTGAATAAGAAGTGAAGCTCTATCGATACATCCCATAAGCTCGCTTCTGTTAGCCTTAACTACTATTGATGTATCCATAGATAACATATGAGCTATCTTGAAGTATTCACCTTCTATAAGTCTAGATACAACTCTTGTTCTTCCAAACTCAAAGCTCATATTCTTATCTGAGAAGTAGATATTTACATCTTCTTCATCATCGCCATTTATGATCTTACTTATCTCCTGAAGAGTCTTTCCAGGGATAACTGCATTTAATTCTGAATTATCTCCCTTAAGGTTAAGTCTTCTAAGTGAGATTCTATGTCCATCAAGTGAAACTACTGAGAGAACATTATCTTTTACACTGAAGTATTCACCACTCATAAGCTTTGAGTTTTCATTATCAGCTATAGAGAAGATTGTCTGTCTTATAACATCCTTAAGAGAAAGCTGAGATATGGTAATACTTTTATCCTTACTTACTGACAGAAGCTCAGGGAACTCTTCACCTGACCAACATGGAATACTGAAGTTTGACTTCTCACAATTGATGATTGTCTTGTAATCATTGTTAGATACGATATCTATATCACTATCAGCAAGTTTTCTAATAATATCAGTAAAGAACTTTGCACTAAGTGCAACTTCACCTTCTTCTAAGATAGTACAATTAATATATGTTTCTATACCAAGACTAAGATTATTAGCTGTAAGCTTAACCTCTCCATTCTTAGCTTCTATAAGAATACATTCAAGAATAGGTTTTACTGCTTTAGTGGATACTGCTTTAGATACTATATTAAGTCCTGTAAGCAGTTCACTCTTTTTACATTTGATTCTCATAATTTCTCCTTTCTGTTGTATCACGATTCATGACTATCTATATCGAATCATCACGCGTGCGCGAATGTATATATATTTAATTAAATTTATAGTAATAATAATAGTAAGGGCTGTTGATATGTTGAAATCCCTTATAAAGCGCTAGAATTAAAGCAAACCCCTTGTTAATAACTGTTTCAAATCTATGTAAATAGATTTTTATTGTTGTGGATTAAGCTTGTTTATAATGACATTTATAGTACCTTCAAACTGACTATCAGCCTGAATCTTTTCTTCTATTCTTTTTATACCATTATATACAGTTGCATGATCCTTTCCTCCAACTGTTTCGCCTATGGATTGTAGGCTTTTGTCAGTAAGTTGGCGGCATAGATACATAACAGTCTGTCTTGCTATGGCTATATCTTTACTTCTTTTTGTTGACTGAATGTCCGAGATACTAACATTTAAGTGTTCAGAAACTGTTGATAAGATAGTATCTGGTGTAATACTCTTCTCTGTTTCCTTAGATATAAGGTCCTTAAGAGTTTCCTTAGCTAGATCTACGGTGATATCTTCATTTAGAAGCTGTGAATATATACGTAACTTCTTAAGAGCACCTTCAAGTTCTCTTACATTAGATACTATATTCTCAGCGATATATACGAGTATCTCTTCAGGAATGTTGTTCATTCTCATCTTCTCAGCTTTGTTTCTGAGAATAGCCATACGTGTCTCATAGTCAGGAGCCTGTATGTCGATAGGAACTCCCCACTCGAATCTTGAACGAAGACGCTCGTTCAGTTCTTTGATTTCCTTCGGTGGTCTATCTGAAGATATGATAATCTGTTTCTTTGCTTCATATAGGAAGTTAAATGTGTTGAAGAACTCCTGCTGGGTTCTCTCACGACCTATAATTTCCTGAATATCATCTATTATAAGTACATCTACCTGACGATACTTCTGACGGAACTCTTCAGTCTTATTCTTTTGAATAGCCTCGATGATATCGTTAGTAAATCTCTCTGATGAAGCATATAGAACATTCATAGATGGATTATGCTGCAATATAAAATGAGCAATCGACTGAATAAGATGAGTCTTTCCAAGTCCAGAACCACCATATAGGAATAATGGGTTAAGTGCATCCTGGCTAGGAAGATCCGCTACTGCAGTACAAGTAGCATAGGCGTGTCTGTTACTTTCACCTATGACAAAGTTTTCAAATGTATATAATGGATCTAAGTTACTATTCTTAACAGCCTGATAATAGTCAGCGCTGTAAGGTCCTTCTATATTACTATTATCTGTAGATATCTCGCCATCATTTACAACAAACTTATACTTTTCATCTATTACTAGCTCGATATCAGGGTCGTTAAAGAATTCTCTAATAGAAGAAAGTAGGAACATATCATAGCCCTTGTTATGAAGATAGTCTACGCCGTGCTTTCCTCTCTTCTCATCTACATAAAAATAGATAGTATTATCCTTAATATCAAATATGCTAAGTGGTCTAATCCAAGTTTCTATAATGATTTTAGAAACATCGTAATGAGTTTCTAGCGTATTAAGGATACTATCCCAATTGTTAATTATCTGGTCTTTCATTTACTTTTCCTCTCCCAAAAGGGCAAAAATGTACTCATATATTCTACTACAATTAGTTAATATTCTCAAGGTTAAAAGACGACGCTTGAAATTACCATTATGTTAAGTAATCCCAAATAATTGTTAATTGTTGATAAATGTAAAAAATCATAAAATTAGCCATATTTTTGATAAGTTAACATTAAAAACACAGAAAAACACCAAGTTATCAACAATTAATTAACAAAATGTGGATAATTTATGTCAACAAAAAAAGTTTTGTTACTAACTTACCCCCTATATAATAGTAGAAAAAAACCTCAAAATGGAATGAAATTCCATTAAAAAGCTTTAAATACTTGACTTTTATACTAGTTAAAAATATAATAGTGTGGATTTGCCCTCTTTAGATGAGAGGCAGATTATATCATATTTAAATATCTCATTATATATGAGAGAAAACTATTATATCTAATAAGGAGGAAATTATTATGAAGATGACATTCCAGCCAAAGAAGAGACAGAGATCTAAGGTTCATGGTTTTAGAAAGAGAATGAGCACAGCTAATGGACGTAAGGTTATCAACGCTAGACGTGCTAAGGGTAGAAAATCTCTTACAGTTTAATCTTTACATCTAAAACATATGAAAAAAGTAATATCGTTAAAAAGCTCCAGAGAGTTTAGCCAGGTGTATAACCACAAAGAATCGTTGGCAAATAAGTATTTAGTGATGTACATCCAACCTAATGACCAGATGTACAGTAGAATCGGAATCTCTGTGAGTAAAAAGGTCGGTAATAGTGTTGTAAGACATAGAATAAAGCGTCTTATAAAAGAAAGCTACAGATTAAATATTGATAAGATAGCTTCTGGCTATGATATTATCGTGATAGCCAGATATTCGGCAAAGGGGAAGACTTTTTCTGAGATAGAAAGTGCTCTTCTTCATTTATGCCAGAGGTTTAATATAGTTAAGCTATGAAAAAGGTTTGTATTTTTTTAATCAGATTCTATCGAAAACATTTATCGGGCCTTAAGGGACATGGGACCTGTATTTTTTACCCTACCTGCTCGGAATATGCTTTGCAGGCGTACGAGAAATATGGGTTTTTTAAAGGAACACTACTAACCGTTTGGAGATTACTCAGATGTAACCCTTTTAATAAAGGTGGGTATGATCCTGTTCCGTGAAGGAGGCAAAATGATATTAACACAGAACAGTGGCATGATTATGGGACCGATAACTAAGTTACTCGGTTTTATATTTAATGCTATCTATAATCTGTTTTATGGAATGGGTGTTGAATCAATTGCTCTTAGTATAGTTGTATTTACTATTATAGTAAGATTATTGCTTTTCCCATTTAATATAAAACAGACAAGGTCTTCTAAGATACAGCAGTATTTAAAGGATGACTTTCAGAAAATTACTAAGAAGTATAAGGGCAAGAAGGACCAGGAGTCTATGCTTGCTCAACAGAAGGAAACACGTGAGCTTCAGGAAAAGTACGGAATTAAGATGACTCAGGGTTGTCTTACTTCTCTTATACAGTTCCCTGTATTTATCGGACTGTACAACGTTATTCAGAACATTCCTGCTTACGTTCCTAAGGTAAAGGCTTTATATGAGCCTATTGCTACAGCAATTTATAATTCTGATAAAGCTTATACAGTTCTTCAGAAGTTTGTTGAAGAATGTAAGCCACCTAGATTTGCAGTTAAGCAGCTTATTGAATTCACTTCATCTACAAGTATTTCTTCAGATGAAGGTGTAAAGGCTCTTAATTCTATCATTGATATGTTATACAAATGTAATAATGATCTTTTTGCAAAGCTAGGCGAGGTATTCTCTTCTAATCCACAGGTTGCAGAAGTTATATCTCAGAATCAGGATGCTATTTCAAGAGTAAATCATTTTATATTTGGAATTAACCTTACAGAGGCACCTGGATTTAAATTAACTCCAGCTCTTCTTATTCCTATTCTTTCATTTGTATGTCAGCTTCTTGCTATGATAGTTACACCTACAAATGAAACTGGTGATCCACAGCAGGATGCTCAGATGAAGTCAATGAGAAGATCTATGTACTTCATGCCTCTTATGTCATTTGCTGTAACAGTAAGTGCACCAGCTGGTCTTGGTATCTACTGGGCAGTTTCAGCATTTATCAGCTTCCTTATCACAGTTCTTACAAATGTGTACTATGATCATGTTGATATGGAAAAGATTGTTGAAAAGGCACAGATTAAGGCTGCTAAGAATATTGAGAAAAGAAAGGCTTCTGGAAAAAAGACATTTATGGAAAAGTTCCAGGAGGCTGCTATGGGAGCTGATCCTTCAGCTGAGGATTCAAGCTCAACTAATAAGAATTTAAGTAAGTACAGCAATATGAATCTTAGAAACTTTGATAATGAAGCTGATGATTCAGCAGATAGTTCAGATAGCTCAGATTCAGATGCTGATAATTCAAATGCAACAGTAAGCTCTAGTCGTCCTAAGAAAGGATCTCTTGCAGACAGAGCAAATGCCGTAAAACGTTTCAATGATACGGGGGTAAACTAACATAATGGAATATAGAGAGTTTTCTGGTAAGACAGTTGATGATGCAATCATCGAAGCTGCTACTACTCTCGGTATAGCTAGTTCAGAGCTTGATATCGAAGTAGTAAATAAAGGAACAAGCGGATTTCTTGGACTTGGTGCTAAGCCAGCAGTTATCAAGGCAAGGGCTAAGCAGGAAGTAAGTGATGAGATAAATGAAACACTTGCAAATGCTAAGAAACCTGGAACTAAGAAGACAGATAAGAAGAAGGCTGAGAAGAAGCCTGTTGAGACACAGACTGCAGATGTTCAGCCAAAGAAAGAAGTTAAGGAAGAGAAAGCAGCTCCTAAGAAGGAGTTCACTGATCTTAATGATGAGCTCGATGAGTTCATGGCAAAGGGTGAAGAGGAAGTTCAGAACCTTGAGCCAGCAGAAATTGATGATTCAATAATCGATGAGACAAAGGCATATCTTGAGAAGCTTTTCGCAGCTATGGAAATGGAAGCTACTATAGATATCTCACTTGATAAGATGACAAGAACTATGAGTATCGATGTTGAAGGACCTGAGATGGGTATCATCATTGGTAAGCGTGGTCAGACACTTGATTCACTTCAATATCTTATCAGTCTTTACATTAATAAGAAGAGTGAAACTTATATCAGAGTTAAGCTTGATACAGAGAATTATAGAGAGCGTCGTAGAGAGACACTTGAGAATCTTGCAAAGAACATAGCTTTCAAGGTTAAGAAGTCAAGACGTCCATTCTCACTTGAGCCAATGAATCCATATGAGAGAAGAATCATTCACTCAACACTTCAGGGAGATAAATACGTACAGACTAAGTCTGAAGGTGAAGAGCCATATCGTAAGGTCGTTGTATTCCCTAAGAAGAATAATCGTTATTAATTAAGAATTATAATAAGTAAAGAAATAACCAATTGAGATTTATATTCCAATTGGTTATTTTTTATGCTTCTTTATTATCTTTGAATTATTGATTAATCTGGCATGGTGATTATCATCATATTTATCTTATGACCAAGGCCAGAAAACTTCTTCTCATATTCAGTCATAATATTGCCTTCATTATATTCTGAGTTATGAAGGTCTCTAGTTTCAACAATTATATTCCAGTTACATTCCTTAGCTGTCTCAACAGAAAAATCAAAGAGGTCTATATTGTCTGTCTTAAAGCTTACTCTTCCTGTCTTCTTCATGATGTTAGTATATCTCTTCAGAAAACGGTCTGAAGTAAGACGTCTCTTTGCATTTCTATCCTTAGGCCATGGATCTGAGAAGTTAAGGAATATGTTATCAACTTCATCCTTGTCGAATACATTTTCTATATACTCTGCATCCATTCTTATGAAGACAAGATTCTTAGGTCTTGTGCCTTCTTCTTCCATGGATTCAATCTTTTCCAGTGCTCTAAGTAAAACACTAGAATATTTTTCGATTCCAATATAGTTAATCTCAGGATTTCTTTTTGCAGATTCTATGATAAATGTACCTTTACCCATTCCAATCTCTATATGAATAGGATTATCATTTCCGAAGATTTCTTTCCATTTGCCCTTCTTCTCTTCTTCATTATGTATAACATATGGACTGTCAGCGATAACTTCGCGAGAGCCCGGTATATTTCTAAGTCTCATATTTCCTCCGATTTTTTGACATATGTACTCTGTATTTTTAACATATGCATTGCCATAATTTTCATATATCCTGGCAATACAAAAAGTATTATACAGTTTATCAGTTCTTCCGTCAAAAATAAAGGGCGGAAAACCGCAAAAAACCTTGTGAATTTGGGCAAAAAGTAGGATAATTATATAGTTATGAAGAAATATATAATTAGCATTTTAATTCTGTTATTAATAATAGATTCTTTTATTCCATTTACTTGTTCAGAAGCTGCTGGAAATCAGTTTCAGAAGTCAGCTGTTGAGATAGGTGGAAATGCTACTTCTACCAGTGCAGATGTTGCACCAAGCGATGCTCCAAATATCAACGCTGAGGCAGCTATAGTAATGGATGTAGATACAGGTGATGTTCTGTATGAGAAGTATGCTCATGAGAAGCATTACCCAGCAAGTATTACAAAGGTTCTCACTTGTTTACTTGCAGTTGAGAATGGAAATGTAAATGATGTTCTTACAGTTTCCGAAAATGTTATGAGTCAGGTTGAAATGGATAGTTCCCGTATCGGACTCGAAGCTGGAGAACAACTAACACTTCGCGATGCCCTATATGGTATGATGCTTAATTCTGGAAATGAATGTGCTCTTACTATAGGCGAATATATTGCAGGTTCCACAGAGAACTTCGCAAATATGATGAACGAAAGAATCAAGAGTCTTGGCTGCGCTGATTCTCATTTTGTAAATCCAAATGGTATTCATAACGAAGATCATTACACTAGCTGTTATGATATGGCACTTATTGGATGTGCAGCTTATCAGTACCCTGAGTTCAAGAAACTCATATCTTCACAGACTTATACTATTCCAGAAACTAACAAGCATGAAGAACGAGTACTCTGGCAGGAAAACAGACTTATATATTCTGGAAATGGAGAATATTACTATCAGTACTGTACAGGTGGCAAGACTGGATATACAGAATCAGCTCTTGCTACTCTAATTTCATTTTCAGAAAGAGATGGACGTCGTTTTGTTACTGTCGTAATGAAATGTAATCCAACCACCGAGTCTTATAGAGATACTATACTTCTCGATGAGTTTTGTTATAACAAATATAAGCTATGCAAGCCACTAGTTGATTTTACTCTGCCTAGTCCAAATAGCTCTTCTACTGAGCTACTCACAAATTACTATGATGATCTAGATCATGAAATGCCTTTATATTATATAAATCAGTCGTATTCATTTTACATTAGATCTCATATAGATGATTCTGAGATTGAAAAGCAGGTTGAGTTCTATGATAGACCGATTGGCGCTTTGGCCGGTAAGATAAGATTCTTCTATAATGGGTTTGAGCTGGGAGCTTCAGACATCACAGTTTCCGTGCCGTATATTCTTGCTTCATCGACGGATGCAATAGTTGTCGAAAAGAATAAGCCAGTTCCAGAATCTCCGCTCAAGAAAAATCTTATCAGAATTATAATTGCTACTGGTATTATTATGGCGATTCTTCTTATTATCATACTGTATGTGTTAATAAGAAATGCTATAAGAAGATATCATACTAAAAGAACGGTCAAGTATTTCCCTGTTAGCAGAGATATGAGACTTAAGAAAAATCAGGAAAGACTAAAGCAGGAACAAGAGGCCGAAGAACAGAAGAAGGAACAGGAATCAAAGAAACAAGAGTCTAAGAAACAAGAATCTAAGAAAAATGATTCAAAAGGGTAGGTTAATATGAAGAATAAGTATGGGGTTATAACAGAAACTATTGATGAAATGGTTACATATTTCAGTCGTCTATATTCTGAGCATGATACAAATCTTCAGCATTATAAGGCTAAGCTCTTTGAGATAAATGTACGACTCGATGAGTTATCACGTACTCGGAATGTATATGCATTAAATACTGATTATAGAAAATCTGTATTTAGTCCCATATCTATGGAACCTGAAGAAAATGAAAAAGAACGCGAAATCAAAAAAGAGATGGATAGCTTACAAACTGAAAGAGATTCTTATGAATATAAAATCAACGAAGAAAGCATCTATCTTAAAGGTATAGATAAGCGTCTTAAGAATCTGAGTGCTTCTAAGACAGAGCTCACTTCTCTTGTGATGGACTATGGAAAAAAGGAAGAAGAGATTCGTCAGAAAAATCAGGAAATAAAGGAACAAAATGAGAAAGAAATCAAGAGACGCGACGAAAAAAGAAAGTCAAATCTTGAAGAAGCTTCTCTTAAGAAACATTTGAAGAATATCCTGATGTTATCTACATTTGATGATACCTACTACTCTACTGTTCTTGATAAGAGAGTCAAGAAAGTAATAGCTGAAAATAATAGAAAGCTTGAAAATGTCAGAGGATACATTTATAGTAGTCCAGGCAGGAGTAAGGTTCTGCTCGACGAAGTATCATCAAGTCAGACAAGTATGATGCAGCTTCTCGATGATCAGTTATCACGACTGAACTATAATTTCGATGATGAGATGCCTCTCAAGGAAATGCTTACGAAATATATCCAAGATGTTAAGGATAAACATCCAAGTATTCCTATAGAGGTTAGCATAGATGATGATATGCATAAACCTGGATTCGATAGATACATAGTTCTAAAAAAGCTACTTAATATATTCTTTGATAATATATTTAAGCATTCCAAGGCCAAGCTTATTAAGTTTTCAGCTAAGGAAAATGATGAAAACTATATATTTGAAATATATGACAATGGCATAGGATTAAAAGATAACTATATGAATAATAAAGAATGGTACTCTGGTCTTAATCGAGCTAAGGAACTTATCTTCATGATAGGTGGTGAAATGTCCATAGATGGATCAAAGGGAACCAAGATAAGCTTTAAGTTTAAAAATGAATAAAATATGACAATGGTATATTACAAAGATTTATCTTTGTATAGATAAATGGAGGAAATTATGAAAGATAAAATTATTAATCTGCTAAGCGGTGTAATCGATGTAGTAGATGAAGCACAAATTGCTGAAATACTGGAGGAGCCACCTAAGAAAGAACTTGGTGACTATGCATTTCCATGTTTCAGACTTGCAAAGGAACTACATAAGGCACCACAAATGATTGCTTCAGATATAGTTGAAAAGATAGAAAAGCCTGACTTTGTTGATAGAATCGAAGTACAGGGTGCATACGTTAACTTCTTTGTTAATAAAACTCAGAATGCCGAAGGTATTATATCATCAAGTATCAAAGATACATATGGTTCTTCTGAAGAAGGAAAGGGTAAAGTTATATGTATAGATTACTCTTCTCCTAATGTTGCTAAGAACTTCCACGTCGGTCATCTTAGAACAACAGTTATCGGTAATTCATTATATAAGATATACTCAAAGCTTGGATATAAAGTAGAGAGAATTAATCACCTCGGCGACTGGGGTACTCAGTTCGGTAAGCTTATAGTTGCATATAAGAAATGGGGTTCTGAGTCAGAAGTTAAGGAAAAAGGTATAGAGGAACTTATGAGACTCTATGTTCTCTTCCATGATAAGGCTGACGAGGAACCAGAACTTTTTGATGAAGCAAGAGCTTGGTTCCACAAAATGGAAACTGGTGATGAAGAAGCACTTAAGATTTGGAAATGGTTCTTTGATATCAGTCTTGAAGAGTTCAAGAGAACATATAACCTTATGGGAATGGAATTTGATCACTTCACAGGTGAGAGTTTCTACCGTGATATGACTCAGGGTGTTGTAGATGAACTTACTGAAAAGGGACTTCTTACAGATAGTGAAGGAGCTAAGATAGTAGATTTATCTGAATATGACATGGCTCCATGTCTTATACTTAAAAATGATGGTAGTTCAATCTATGCTACAAGAGATATTGCAGCTGTTGAGTACAGAAAGAAGACTTATAACTTTGATAAATGTCTCTATGTAACAGGTCAGGAACAGAAGCTTCATTTCGCACAGGTATTCAAAGTTATGGAACTTCTTGGAAATGAATGGGCTAAGGATAGTCTGATTCATATCCCATATGGACTTGTAAGTCTTGCAGGTGAGAAGTTATCTACTCGTGGTGGAAATGTTATCTATGCCGAGGATATTCTTAAAGAAGCTATCAGCAAGATTCGTGAGATAATAGATGAGAAGAATCCAGATCTTTCTGAAGAAGAGAAGAATGAAGCATCAAGAATCGTTGGTGTTGGTGCAGTTATCTTCAATGATCTCTATAATCAGAGAATTAAGGATGTATCTTTCAGTTGGAGTCATATTACTAGCTTTGAAGGAGAAACAGGTCCATATGTTCAGTATACATATGCTCGTTGCTCAAGTATCCTTCGTAACTTTGAAGGATTCACTCCATCAACAGATATTGACTACAATGTCTTAACTGATGATACAAGCTCAGATCTTCTTAAAGAAATCAGTGATTTCCCTCATATAGTAAAAGAAGCAGCAGAAAGATATGAGCCATCAGTTGTTGCTAGATATGCAGTAGATCTTGCTCAGGCATTCAACAGATTCTATACAGAAAACCGTATTATGGTTGATGACGAAAATGTAAGAAATGCTCGTCTTACTATTACAGCTATTACAAGACGTATTCTTAAAGATTCTCTTGATCTTCTTGGAATTGGCGTAGTAGAGAAGATGTAATATATTCTCAATGAATTAATTTATGTTTCACGTGGAACATTCACAGTTCCACGTGATTTTTTTGTATTCTGATAAATCATATATAACTATGATTATGGTTATGATTTATTCTTTGAATTATGTTTCACGTGAAACATATAATATATATGATATTTATAATACTTATAAAATAAAATTAGTTACAATATTTATAAGCAATAATTCAAAATATCTTTTTATAATACATAATTGTATTACATATAATTATGGTGATTATAATCAATTGTTTCACGTGAAACACTATATTAGATCTCTATCTATATAATTTCAAATGAATTAAATATATATTCTATAAAGTCGTACATATATAAATAAATGTTAATTAATAAATATTTTTTTATTATGTTTCACGTGAAACATGGCATCATAAAACACTAGAACTAGTATATATATGGCAAATTCATAAGAATAATTGGTATATTTTGTACTTTTAAAATGGCTAGATTTAGCCATTTCACCGGCCTTTTTATGTGGAATTGATGCTAAAAAGGTGTTATAATCATACTTACGTTATTTATGAAGAGGTGATTTAAATGGGTAGGATTATTGCAATAGCCAACCAGAAGGGTGGAGTTGGAAAGACAACAACGTCTATAAATCTTGCTGCGGCTCTGGCTGCCAAGGGTAAGAAGGTACTGGCAGTAGACATGGATTCGCAGGGTAATCTTACTAGTGGATTTGGTGTAGATAAGGACAACCTGGATTATACGATATATGAAACCTTGATTGGTGAATGTAATATAGGCCAGAGTATGCTTGTAAATGTTGTCCCAAATCTTAATCTCATACCTGCCAGCCAGAATCTAGCTGGAGCTGAGGTAGAGTTTATAGATTTTGAGAAGCCACAATACACTCTTAAGAATATAATCCATAAGGTTAGAAAGAACTTTGATTTCATTATAATAGATTGTCCACCAGCTCTTGGAATGCTTACTATCAATTCTATGACTGCGGCAGATACTGTAATAGTTCCTATTCAGTGTGAGTTCTATGCTCTAGAGGGATTATCTCAGTTAATCTATACTATAAATATGATAAAGAAGAAACTTAATGAACATCTAGAGATAGAAGGAGTTGTATTTACCATGTATGACTCAAGAAATAATCTATCTGAAGAAGTAGTTAAGAATGTACGCGAGAATCTGGACGAAGTTATATATAACACGGTAGTTCCAAGAAATGTACGACTTGCTGAAGCTCCAAGCTTTGGACTTCCTATAAATCTGTATGATCCAAGATCTACAGGAGCAGAGGCGTATAAAAAACTCGCAGATGAAGTTATAAAGAATAAATTATTTCAATAAATCAATAAAGAGTATCTAAATAAGTATTTATTGTTGGAGGAATTATGGCAAAGAGAAATACTTTAGGAAAGGGATTAAATAAACTTTTTACTACAGATTCAAATGATGAATCTAATGTAAATGAAACTAAGAAGAAAGTATCTACAACTAAAGAAAAGCCTGTTAAAGAAAAAGAGGTTGTTAAGGAAGTAGTAAAGGAAGTTGTAAAAGAAGTTCCAGCAGAGACAAAGCTTAAAATCACTGAGATTGAGCCTAATCGTGGACAGCCTAGAAAAAACTTTAATGAAGATGCATTACTAGAACTAGCTGATTCTATAAAGAAATATGGAATTATCGAACCTATAGTTGTTTCCAAGAAGGGAAAGACCTATGAGATAATAGCAGGTGAAAGACGTTGGAGAGCTGCTAGACAGGCAGGTCTTAAGGAAGTTCCAGTTGTTATCAGAGAAATGTCTGACAAGGAACGTATGGAAGTTGCCCTTATAGAGAATCTTCAAAGAGAAGACCTGAATCCTATAGAAGAGGCGCTTGCTTATCAGAGTCTTATAAATGAATATAATCTTAAGCAGGATGAAGTTGCTGAGAGAGTTTCTAAGGGTAGATCTACTATAACAAATGCACTTCGACTTCTTAATCTTTCTGATAAAGTAAAGCAAATGCTTATTGACGATATGATATCAACTGGTCATGCCAGATGTCTTCTATCAGTTACTGATCCAGAAGTTCAGTATAAGACTGCACTTTCTGTATTCGATGAGGGACTGAGTGTACGAGAGACAGAACAGCTGGTTAAAGGTGTTAATAACATTTTAGACGGAAAAGAGATAGATAAAGATGGTAAGGAAAAGCCTAGCACCAAGGATCCTGCTATGGAAGCTATACTTGCTGGTCTTGAGGAAAATCTTAAAACTACTCTTGGATCGAAGGTTTCTATCAAATCTCGTGGCAAGAAGGGTAAGATAGAGATTGAATATGTATCTAGTGATGATCTTGAAAGAATAATTCATATCATTAATACTGGAGCATCTGCTTAAAGGAGAGTGATGATATGATATTAGATTCATTTATGATTATACCTGTAGAAATTCTTGTCATCATTTTATTTGTATTAGTAATTGCACTTATAGTTGTTGTCGCTATAATAGCGAGACAGCTTCAGAATATTTCTAGAAAGTATTATGCTCTAACAAGCGGAAAGAAAGTAAAGGATCTTGAAGAGATAATACTTGCCAGATTTGAAGAAATGGATAAGGTTAAGGCCCGCATGAAGAGATATCATAAGGACCACAAAACCTTTAAGGGACATCTTGATTCTTGCTATAACAAGATGGGTCTTGTAAAGTATGATGCATTTGATAGCATGGCTGGAGAACTTAGTTTCTCACTTGCCCTTTTAAATGATGATAACTCAGGCCTTGTACTTACTTCTATGCATTCAAAGCAGGGTTGCTTTACATATGCAAAGGAGATAATAAAAGGTGAGTCATATATTGCACTTTCTAGCGAAGAGAAAGAAGCAATCAAGAAGGCTAAGACAATCGATGAAGAGATTGAAGCGCTAACAAATGAGCCAGATGACGAAGATATTATGTAAACTACATTACATTTCTTGTTTTAATCTGTCGAATAATGAAGTATAATCAAAAGCATGTTATCATAGCATAAGCTTTTGATATAAGATAAAGGAGAGAAGAGTTATGTTAGATATTAAGTTCTTAAGAGAGAATCCTGATATTGTAAAGGAAAATATTAAAAAGAAGTTCCAGGATCACAAGTTACCACTTGTTGATGAAGTAATCGAGCTGGACAAGGAAAGAAGAGAAGTTCAGGCAGAGGCAGATGCTATACGTGCTGAAAAGAACCAGATATCTAAGCAGATTGGTGCTCTTATGGCACAGGGTAAGAAGGAAGAAGCTGAAGAGGTAAAGAAGAAAGTTGCTGAATCAGCTGCACGCCTTAAGGAACTTGAAGAGAAAGAGCCTATTATAGAAGAAAAGGTTAAGGCTATAATGATGAGAATCCCTAACATCATTGATAGTTCTGTACCAGTTGGAAAAGATGATAGCGAAAATGTTGAGGTTGAGAGATTTGGAGAGCCTGTAGTTCCTGATTTCGAGATACCTTATCATACAGAGATTATAGAGAAGCTTTCAGGAATCGATCTTGATTCTGCAAGAGAGGTTGCCGGAAATGGTTTCTACTATCTTATAGGCGATGTTGCTAGACTTCACAGTGCAGTACTCGCTTATGCAAGAGACTTCATGATCAACAAGGGATTTACATATGTAATTCCTCCATACATGATCAGAAGTGATGTCGTTACAGGCGTTATGAGTTTTGATGAAATGGAATCTATGATGTACAAGATCGAGGGAGAGGATCTCTATCTCATCGGTACAAGTGAGCATTCTATGATCGGACGTTTCATCAATAAGATGGTTGATGAAGATCAGCTTCCACTTACATTTACAAGTTATTCACCTTGCTTCAGAAAAGAGAAGGGTGCACACGGAATAGAAGAACGTGGTATCTATCGTATTCACCAGTTTGAGAAGCAGGAGATGATAGTTATCTGTAAGCCTGAAGATTCAATGGATTGGTATAATAAAATGTGGAGCTACACAGTTGAGCTCTTTAGAAGTATGGATATTCCTGTTCGTACACTCGAGTGTTGTTCTGGTGATCTTGCAGATCTTAAGGTTAAGTCTGTTGACGTTGAGGCTTGGTCACCTAGACAGAAGAAGTACTTTGAGGTTGGTAGCTGCTCTAACCTTGGCGATGCTCAGGCAAGACGTCTTAAGATAAGAGTTAAGGGAGAAGATGGAGAGAAGTATCTTGCTCATACACTGAACAATACAGTTGTTGCTCCACCTCGTATGCTTATTGCCTTCCTGGAAAACAATCTTAACGAAGATGGATCAGTTAATATACCTGAGGTTCTTCGTCCATACATGGGTGGAACTGAGAAAATCTGTCCAAAGACTAAGTAATTACTTAGATAGAATTATTTACTTAGTAGCATTTTACTACTAAGTGAAGCTAGAAATATTGAAGCATAATTATAAGATAAAAAGGAATAAGTTAATAAGAAAGCCGAGGTGTTAATACCTCGGCTTTCTTATGTTATATGCGTCCACGGGAGGATTCGAACCTCTGACCTACCGCTTAGGAGGCGGTCGCTCTATCCAGCTGAGCTACGCAGACATTTAGCTGAACTAAAAAGCTCAGCAGTGTTTATTGTACAGTACAGGGAAGAGTTTTTCAACCCTGATTTACGGATGAGTAGAGAATTGAATCTCCAACGATTTTAATGATTATAGTTGGTGAAGTGATGCTCCGCAGCTATTGCAGTTAAATGCATTGAAGTAATTAATTGTACCACAGACAGGACAATGAATCTGGGAAGTTCTTTGTAATGTTTGAACAGGTTGCTGGACTGGTTGAGCGGCCTGTTGCTGAACATTTTCATTTCCCTGATTATTTGTATTCTCCTGATAAGCAACTTGCTGGTTGTTAAAAGTATTCTGATAAGCAACTTGCTGATTGTTAGAAGTATTCTGGTAAGCAACTTGCTGGTTGCTAGTAGTGTTCTGATAAGCACTCTGTTGTGGAACATAACCAGGATTTTGCGCTTGCTGATTATATGAACTATTTTGGAACTGAGGTTGTACATTATATCCTGCAAGTTGTGGGTTATATCCGCCACCTTGGTTAACAGCCTGAGGGGAGTAGGATGCTCCCTGTGAAACTACCTCTGGATTATAGCTCTGTTCGGTTGCAACGACTGGAGGTGCGTATGGAGCAATCTGTCCACCGTTATTACCAGATGCATTTGCGTAGTTGTAACCACCATATACTGGAGCTGCGTAGCCGCCGTATGGCTGGTAAGGATTTGCATCAACCCAGTACTGTCTATACTTAGGTGCCTCGTACATCTTTGCATTTTCCTTCTTTGCTTTAACGATACGGATGATGGTAAGTACATCAGCAGCGATAACAAATATAACAAAGAGAATCAGGAAGAGTACATTTCCAGTAAACAGACAGAAGTCGTAGAATCCGTGAAGACATACCGCAACTGCAAATCCTGTGAAGAGATTGCGGCGGCAGCCTGAACGGTCACCGTAGGACTTCAGGTACTTAGCATTTCCATAGAAATATCCCATGAAGATACCGCACATAGCGTGACAAGGGATGGCGAGCAGGGCTCTTCCAATTCCAGTAACCATAACGGTAGTGAGCTCATTTCCACCCTCTATCAGATATTTAACATTTTCGATAGCAGCGAATCCCATGGATCCGAAGAGACAGTATACGATACCGTCGAACTTATAGTTGAAATGCTTATTTCGCCAGGTCAGCAGATAAGCAGCCATAAACTTAAAGAACTCCTCGGTCGGCGCAACGCAGAAGAATGCAAGCGAAAAGTAGTACATCAGCTTTGCGCCACCAAAGACGAGGTCGTTAAGAAGCTGTCCAAGGATTTCTACTATAAGAACTGGAATACAGGATAATACACCTAATCCGAAGATTTTTAGAAGAAGGCTGATTGGCTCCTTCTCATGATTATCCTGAAAATATATGAAGATCATCAACACGACAGTTGGGATGATCGCAACGGTTAAAACTATTGGATAACTTAAACTCATAATAGCTCCTTTTATATTGATTCATACTATAAATGAATACGGTCAGTATAACACTTACTATTATTACGTGTCAAAACAGGCTCTAGCTGATTCAATTTTTGATAAAGCTTCAACAAGAGTAGGATGTTTGGTCATAAAATGAATATTTGGCGACAGAGATTTTGAGATAAGAACCCAGTGTTCGCCTCGGATAGAGCCCATCCTGATCTGCATATTTTTGAAGTTAAGATTATCAGTTTCTTCTATTATAATGTTCTTATGAGTTTGCTGATATTGGTCATATTCATGTATGTGCTGGCAATAAGTCTCATAAGTGTAAGGAATATTGATGTCAACAAAGCCTAGTCCAAGTGGAAGATATACAGGAGACTTGTTAAACTCTTCCTCAGAAAGCTTATGAATACTTACATGAATCGGCTTATCTTTAGGCGGTTTAAGAAGAAGCTTCTTCTCTATCTGCATACATTTCTTTATGAGAGCTTGTAGCTCCTCTGTCTTTTCTTTGTTCAGTCCTTTGTCTTTTGCGTATCCTTGAACAATCTTCTTAAGTAAATCATTTGAAATGATAGCAATCGGTGGACTGGAAAGAATGCTTCTATAACTTTCTGATGAAGATATGGTGGTCGATAACATTTTATAGAAAGAATCTTTATCGCTGCTTCGATAGATTTGTAGAAGCGGCGATGACATTTCGAGCATCTTCTCAGCACGTTTCTTAAGATAAGCAACTTCCTCTTTTTTCTTTGTGAGATAGTAATGGCCGTACTCTCTGTTGCCGCCTACGCAGCTGCCATAAAGACTTACAGAGCCTGCACTATAAAGAAGATGGTTGAAAAACTCGTCGGAGTAACCATCGAAGTAGTAAGGCGACAGCTGACCTGTCATATATAAAGGAATCCAGGTTTCGAGACCTATGAGGAGCTCGTTCAGAGGACGGTTCAGATTATGAATGACATTTAGATGAAGTCCCTTCTTCACGAGGATAGCGAGTCCTGTCATATACATTCGCGGAAAGTCTGCGTCCAGCATATCATTCATAGACATGTCGCTATAGAAGAGCACGCTGTCGTTGCTTCTCGATAAAGCGGCAATCTTCATAAAGTCGAGCTCGCCCTGCTTCATTTGATTTTTACCTATATATATGTGGCTAGGCGGAATCTGCAGATGCTCGGATGGCATCTTTACATCAGTAAAATGAAGCGATGTCAGAAAGTCGTTATAATCAAAATTATCCAGTGTATTCAGGAAATTGATTGTTGGAGTATCGTCGTAGATTAACCAGTTGAGAATGGCCTGAAATCTTTCTGATTCGGACTGTAGCTCCGAACTTGTGACGTATATAGTTCCAGCAAGAATCTCGATACGTTCCTTAGAACTACAATTTGAGGCAACGTATCTCGCAATGTCTCTAAGAAATCCGTCAATATTCGATGGGAGTCGCTGGCCCGACAGAACGCGGGAGATGAATGAAGCATCGTAATTAAAGGCCCTAGCAATGTCAGCCTGCTTAATATAGAGCTCCGATACGAGTCGATCAATCTTGTAAAATGCGTGCTTCGCAAATGAAGTTCGTGACGTGAGGCAGCTATTCATTTGCCCCAGAATTATATCGTAACTCTGGTCAGATAGATGACTGATTCCAGTGGCAAGCTTCTTCAATATGTCACTGTCTGGAGAAGGCACGCGGTCGCCTGAACGATACCTGCTGATAACAGATGCAGAAAGCTTGGACTTTTCTGCCAGCTGCTTTGCGGTACATCCAATCTCTTTAATATAGTTATCGAGTAATAGATAGAACTCCATAAGCATTACCCCCGCTATATTGACTCATTTGTCAAAATATAACATATACTGACAAGATTGACAACATAGAGAATAGTTATATGAATAGATAATAATTCAGGAAAAGCTTTATATATAATGGATTGCATTGACATAGGATATTTAAATATTGTATTTTCTAAAATATGCATATTAGCATTTGTTGAAGGTAAACAGACTAGCAAAGGATAATTCTGCTCATCGTATTGTTGCTGGTTCTTCTCCTAAAGTAGCTGAAGCTCGCGCAATATTAGATAAATATGGTATTGATATTAATTCTGCTGATGATAAGGGAAGGACTGTTAGATGGAACCTTTTAATTATTTTGGAGGGAAGTACAATGAAAGTATATGTTGGACTTTGATGTTCATAAACGCAAGTACACAATAGGGGTAGGTGCAGCGTCACCGAAGGGGAAAGAGTAGGTTTCCCCTTGAGCTTTCGGTTTTATGAAAGCTCGCCGTCTGCTAAGACCTCACTCCGAGCAGGAGCTGGATGCAAGGACAGAGTCCTGCTCCGTCCAGGTGAAACTTGGTTCCGTCTGAATAAGACCGGATTGCAAAGGCGGGGCCTTGCCCCTCGGAGAGTCTCCGAAGGACGCGCAGATAAAACGGACGACCTATGGTTGTCCATCTGTGCGCACCGATTTAAATCGGTGGCTCTGTTTAGCCACTCATTAACCTTCGTCATCTGCCTGATCTGCACTCTTCTCCGGCTCATGATTGCCAAGATTTGTTTTGTTATTGCACTCAGCCTTAATCTGAGAAACCATTCTTTTGCAATCCATAGAATCAATGGCTGCTTTGATAATTCTTTCCACATTGATTTATAAAATAAAAACAGGTAGCTCTGATATTTCTATCATTACTACCTGCCTAGCACGCAGAGTACAATTTAAAAAAAATCATCTTGCATATTCAAGTTTTTATGTTACAATAAAACAAAAGGGCTGGTCGAAAGACCCTGGTCCACCAAGCGGCGGGGATATACCTCGCCATTTTCTTTTTACGGAGATAACAAGTATGAAAAAGATTTTAAGTATCTTTATCGACGAATCAGGAGACTTCGGAGATTACGACAATAAAGCTCCTTATTATTTGGTTGCGATGGTTTTACACGATCAACAAATAGATATAACATCCGAAATAAACAATTTGGATCAGCGTATATCAGATCTTGGATTTCCACCCCATGCAATTCATGTAGGACCTATAATCCGAAAGGAATCCATATATGAAAGATATGATGATCCAGTTGCAAGAAAAAGTCTTCTCAATGCATTATATCATTTTGCTCGTAGAATCGATATCAAATATTTATGTCCCAGTATAAAAAAGTCAGAGTGTTCTGATTTTATACAGTTAAATGCAAAACTATCAAGAGAAATCTCCTCACAGATAAGAAATAACTATGAATATTTTAACGGATTCGATCAGATCATAGTCTATTATGACAACGGTCAAAATGAATTAACTAAAATCCTAACATCCGTTTTTAATACACTTTTTACAAATGTTGAATTCAGACGAGTTAAACCATCTGATTATAAGCTATTTCAGGTTGCAGATCTTATATGCACATGGGAACTCCTTGCACTCAAAGCAGAAGATAAAACCTTTACAAAATCCGAAACCGAAATGTTTGATTCACCACGTGAATTTTTAAGAAATAGATACAAACTAATAAGCAAAAAGAAACTATAAACTGTATATTTATGTTCAGTTTTCAAGCACCTCTCGTCCCAAAGTCCTTTCTTTCTAAGTTTTCTAACCATTTTCTTTCATTTTATCCTACTTCCTACAAATTTGCCATAACCTGTGTTGTATCCTCTGATTAAAAATGAAGTTGAATTATTACCATTAAGTTTAGATGATGATCTTTTACATGGGATAAATGTAACTACAGTTTTGGATGCAATCGATTATGATTTGTCAGAATATTTAACGTTTAGGGATGGCAAAAGAATAATGTACTTTAAGAAGTATTTTTTTAAGGTAGATAAAATTAAAAACTATAATATTTTTAAGATTAAAGATTTACGTCGAGGTTATGTTTTTGTCTCAGATAGCTTTTATCAAAGTGTTATAGATAACAATTTAAGAGGATTTAAATTGGAACAGGTATTTGAATATGAAGATTGAATTCCCAATATCCGGTTAGCAGAGTTATGTCCATATAATGGTGTAAATTAATATTTATTAAAAATGAGCCATGCTCATCCTGTATAATGTAATCACCACAAAAACACAAACAGGAGGTATTAAACATGGCTCAGGTAAATCTT
>Ga0129310_1000617_pt1 | contig 40275 bp, 36 predicted proteins | sample Go1ome_2_FD_94433 | JGI IMG/M metagenome (GOLD analysis project Ga0129310, IMG submission 94433) | Western lowland gorrila individual fecal microbial communities from Wisconsin, USA - Go1022A metagenome | ecosystem: Host-associated > Mammals > Digestive system > Large intestine > Fecal | place... | reverse complement strand
GCAGAATTTCTTGAAAATACCCATTAACAGAATCCTTGCACTGATCCTGTTAGATATTATGTCTATCGTTGTGGCATCCTTTGCCGCATTATACATTCGTTTCGATTTCAGCTTTGAGGGAATTCCTCAGGAATACCTTATCAAATTTGAAAATATTATTGTCTACAATATCATACTGACATTACTCTTCTTCGCATTATGGAAGCTGTACAAAAGCGTATGGCGCTATGCCAGCGCGACAGAACTACTGAATATTGTATTCGCTACTACCTGCGCCAGTATTGCACAGACGATCCTGTGTCATATCCTGGGACAGAAGATGCCCAGGAGTTACTATGTTCTATATTGGTTTCTACTATTTGGAATGACTACGGTGATCCGGTTCAGTTATCGGATCTTACGCCTGATCAATTCCAAGAGATCGGAATTGAAGACGAAAAAGGACGGCAGCAATGTCATGCTCATCGGTGCCGGAGCAGCAGCGAATGCGATTTTAAAAGAAATTGAGACCAGCAGCTATTTAAATCTCAATCCCAAATGCATTATCGATGATAATCCGGGCTGTCATGGTAAATTTCTGCGAGGCGTGCCTATTGTAGGCGGCAGAGATAAAATTGCAGATGCCGTAGGACAGTACAATGTGGATGAGATCATCTTCGCCATTCCCTCTGCCAATACGCATGTGAAGAAGGAGATCCTGGATATCTGTAAAGAGACCGGATGCAAGATGCGAACTCTGCCCGGTATGTATCAGCTGATCAACGGAGATGTCTCCGTGGCAAAATTAAAAGAGGTGGAGATCGAAGATCTCTTAGGAAGAGATCCCATAGAGATCAACACAGAAGAAGTCTTGAATTATGTGAAGGATAAAGTCGTATTAGTTACCGGTGGCGGTGGGTCCATCGGAAGCGAGCTGTGCAGGCAGATTGCCGGACACCAGCCGAAACAACTGATCATAGTAGATATTTATGAGAATAATGCCTATGAAATCCAGCAGGAACTGATCCGTAAATATCCGACACTGGATCTGGTAGTGTTGATCGCCTCTGTACGCAATACGGAACGCATTGAAGATATCTTCCGTAGATATCGTCCGAACATTGTCTACCATGCAGCGGCCCATAAACATGTGCCCCTCATGGAAGTCAGCCCCAATGAGGCGATTAAGAACAATGTCTTCGGTACCTATCGTACCGCACAGGCAGCAGATAAGTATGGTGTGGAGAAGTTCGTGCTGATCTCCACAGATAAAGCGGTCAATCCCACCAATGTCATGGGAGCCTCCAAGCGAATGTGCGAAATGGTAATTCAGATGATGAACCGTAAGTCACAGACCAATTTTGTGGCAGTACGTTTCGGTAACGTATTGGGCAGTAATGGCAGTGTCATTCCCCTGTTCAAGAAACAGATCGCGGAAGGCGGTCCTGTTACTGTAACGGATCCTAACATTATCCGTTACTTCATGACTATACCGGAAGCGGTATCCCTGGTACTGCAGGCGGGAGCTTATGCTAGAGGTGGAGAAATCTTCGTATTGGATATGGGGGAACCGGTGAAGATTGTAGACCTGGCAACGAATCTGATTAAACTGTCCGGATACAAACCGGGTGAGGATATCGAGATCAAGTTCACTGGATTGCGTCCCGGAGAGAAGATGTATGAAGAGCTTCTCATGAATGAAGAAGGATTGAAGAAGACTGCTAATAAGATGATCTACATCGGAAAACCTATCGACTTCGATGACGAAGTATTTCAAAAGCAGTTGGACAAGATCTATAAAGATGCTTATGACGAGACAGACAAGATCCGCGAGGATATTAAAGAGATCGTACCGACATATCAGGGCATCAAATAGGGAATGCTTGTAAAACAGAGGAATTGTATGATGAAGAAGACAACAAAGAAAGTAATATGCGGTGTCGCGGCACTGGCAGGAGTGATGATCACAGGAGTGAAGATTGCGTCCAACATACAGAAAAAGCAGTGCAGAGAGGATTCGAAGAATCCGTTTGAAGGAAAGAAAGTCATCTTCGTAGAAAATGAAGAGGATCCGGAAAATGCGGATGGTGTCAGAGGTCATCTCGAGCCTGTGAGTGCATCAGCCTATACCCCGTCATTTTACGACAAGTATGTAAAACGCGGGTTAGATATCGTGTTGTCATTTGGCGGCATTGTGGCATTGTCTCCGATACTGTTGGGAATCGCAGCTGCCATTAAGATTGATGACCCCGGTCCTGTATTTTTTACCCAGAAGAGACTGGGACAGAATAAGAAATACTTCCGTGTATATAAGTTTCGCAGCATGAAAATGTCTACCCCTCATGATACTCCTACTCACATGCTGGAGAATCCGGAACAGTATATTACAAGAGTCGGAAAGTTCCTGCGTGCGCATTCCCTGGATGAACTTCCTCAGCTTTTTAATGTGTTGGATGGATCGCTGTCCTTGGTAGGACCCAGACCGGGACTGTGGAATCAGGATGTATTGACCGCAGAGAGAGATAAGTATGGAGTAAATGAGTATAAGCCGGGTATCACCGGATGGGCACAGATCAATGGCAGAGATTCCATCTCCATTGAACAAAAGAGCGTACTGGATGGCTATGGTGTGCGGCACAGCTCTCTCATATTTGATCTGAAATGCTTACTGGGAACAGTGACGAAAGTGGGACATGATGATACGGTAGTAGAAGGCGGAACAGGAGCGATGGAGAGAACCGGGCGTAATTATACGGACGGAAAAACAAAAGAAGAGCTGATCGGAACTATTGGATTCGGAGAACCTGTCTGCGTTGATAAAGAGGCGAAGAAAAGAGTCCTGATCACCGGCGCAGGATCTTATATCGGTCAGTCCTTTCTAGACTATGCTAAAAAATATTATCCGGAGAACTTTGAAATAGACGAGCTGGATATGATGGGGGATTCCTGGAGAGAATATGATTTTTCTAACTATGATATTGTCTATCATGTCGCAGGTATTGCACATGCAGATGTAGGAAATGTGTCGGAAGAGACAAAAGAGAAATACTATGCAGTAAATACGGATCTGACAGTAGAAGTGGCTCAAAAGGCAAAAGCAGAAAAGGTAAAAGAGTTCATCTTCATGTCTTCCATGATCGTGTATGGGGAATCTGCACCGTATGGCAAAAAGAAAGAGATCGATGAACACACGGTTCCGGCTCCGGCTAACTTCTACGGTGATAGCAAATTACAGGCAGATGTGGCAGTCAGAGAATTAGCAGATGACAGTTTCAAGGTCATCGTACTCAGACCTCCTATGATCTACGGAAGAGGAAGTAAGGGAAATTATCCGGTATTAGCAAAACTGGCTAAGAAGCTTCCTGTATTTCCGAATGTGGATAATGAAAGGTCCATGTTATATATCGAAAATTTGTGTGAATTTCTGTGCCAGGTGATGTTAGTGAGAGAAATAAAGCAGAATGCGACAGTATTGATTCCCCAGAATGCCGAATGGACAAATACATCCGTAATGGTAGAAGAAATTGCAAAAGTCAGTGGGAAAAAGATTGCGATAATGAAAGCTTTGAAACCGGCAGTTGCGATGGCTGGAAAGCTTCCCGGAAAGATCGGGGGTATGACAAATAAGGCATTTGGAAATAGCTGCTATACACATGCAATTTCTGTATATCCGGGTCTGGATTACCAAAAGATAAGTTTAAAACACTCTGTAGACAGAACAGAATCGGTAAAAAATGAAAATAGTACTGATTCCAAGGAGGATCACACGTGAAGCCAAAGAAGCATATTTTAGTGGTTTCACAATACTTTTATCCCGAAACATTTCGGATCAATGATATGTGCCTCGAGTGGGTAAAAAGAGGATATAAGGTAACAGTAGTAACCGGGATACCCAACTATCCGATGGGTAAGACTTTTAAAGGATATGGCATCACAAAAAAACGCCATGGAGTATGGAATGGAATAGAGATTTATCGTATTCCGTTGATTCCGAGAGGTTCGGGATCTCTTGGAATGATAGCTAATTATCTATCTTTTATGGTATCCGGTATGCTGGCGGGTAAAGTGAAAAAAATCAAGGCTGATCTCGTATTTTCATTTGAAGTATCGCCCATGACCCAGGTAATGACGGGGATCAGCTTTGCCAAGAAACTACATGTGCCGCATTACCTGTATGTGCAGGATCTGTGGCCTGAAAATGTTATAACAGTTACCGGTATCAGAAATCCTCTTATCATAAAGCCAATTGATAAGATGGTAGATTATATTTACAAGAATTCGGATGAAATATTTGCTACCAGTCCAAGCTTTGTGGAGGCTATATGTAATCGGAAGGTTGCTGTAAACAGAGAGAAAGTTCATTATTGGCCGCAATATGCGGAAGATTTTTATCAGCCAGTAGATAAAAACACTGCAAAAGAAGCTGCAGTCGCATATGGGATTCCCAATGACGATTCCTTCAAAATTATATTTACAGGGAATGTCGGAACTGCTCAGGGATTACAGATATTACCTAAGACAGCGGAAATCCTGAAAAATGAAAATGTAAAATTTGTAATAGTAGGTGACGGAAGATATCTGGATACCTTAACAGAAGAAATAAAAAAATATCAGGTGATGGACAAATTTGTTCTGGTACCAAGGCAGACTGCAGAAACAATTCCGACTTTATTAGCTTCCTGCGAAGCGGCATTCATTTCTTTTGCAAATGATGAACTATGGACAAAAACAATACCTGCGAAACTTCAGAGTTATATGGCATGTGGCATGCCTGTAATTGCTGCAGCAGAGGGAGAAACTGCGAGAATCATAAAGGAATCAGAATGTGGATTGTGCTGTGATTTGGGAAATGCGCAGCAGCTTGGTCAAATGGTTACAGAGATGATGCAGTCAGATTTGAAATTAATGGCTGAAAATAGCAGAAGATATTTTGATAATAACTTTACGAAACAGATATTGATGAACGAGATAGATAAATATCTGAGTATGGAGAGGAAATAAATGATTCAAAGAAAATATCAGATTTGTAAATGCTGTGTAATGGATACATCGGATGCAGACATTGTTTTTGACAGTAATGGTGTCTGCATGAGATGCAATGAATATAAAAATCGTATTCTTCCCCAGTGGAATTATGGAGAGGGGCATGAGGAAGAACTGAATACTTTACTTGCCGAAATAAAGAGAAAGGGTCAGGGAAAGCAGTATGACTGTATTTTAGGACTTAGTGGAGGATTAGATAGTTCCTATATGCTTCACCTGGCGGTAAAAGAATGGGGATTACGACCTTTTGTATTTCATATTGATGCCGGATGGAATCTGCCGGTTGCAGAGGAAAACATCAAACGGTTAACGGAAAAATTGGGTGTTGAACTCCATGTGGAAAAGATGAACTGGGATGAAATGAGGGAAATGCAATTAGCATGGTTCCGCACAGGTCTGGAAATGCTGGATGCACCTCAGGATCATGCATTTATTGCTTTGATAGATAAGTATTCACGAGAACTTGGAGTTAAATATATTTTAAACGGATACAATATCTCCACAGAAATTATAGCAGATCCGGAATCCTGGGAAAAAGGATCCGGGCCGACCGGTGACGGTACATTTATGAAGGATGTAATAAAAAAATATTGTAGCATTCCGATTAAAAACTATACTTTTACAAACGGATTTAAACATAAATTCTGGATCCCGTATGTACTAGGTGTAAAGACGATCAAACCATTAAACCTGGTACCAATTACCAAAGAGAAAATGATTCAGACATTGTCTGAAGAATATGGGTATGTGCCATATGGCCAAAAACATTTTGAGGATTTATTGACAAAGTTCCTGGAAGGATGGTGGACACCTACCAGATTTGGACATGATATTCGTAGGGCACAATTATCCAGTTTGGTAGTAACTGGACAGATGACGAGAGAGGAAGCGTTAGAGATATTAAGCAAACCTCCCATTACGGAGGATGAAAGTAAAGCTCTTTTTACCGAAGTAGCTAAACGTTTGGAAATCAGTGAAGAGGAATTGATGGCACTGCATGATATGCCGGAATGTACAGATAAATTTAAAAGCCAGGAAAAAATTTATGCTCTTGGAATTAAGCTGTATGAAATACTTGGAATAGAAAAGCGTATCAGAAAATAAACAGCAAACCAGAACGAGGCAGATATAAAGAATGAATAATCGTCCATTTCAAAGATGTACCAGATGCGTAATGGATACGACAGATTCTAAGATAACCTTTGATGAAAATGGAGTCTGCGACCATTGTAGAAATTTTGATAAGAATATAGCACCTTATTGGAAACCAAATGAAAATCGAATGGAAGAACTGCAGAAACTGGCAGAAAAAATCCGCAAGGCAGGGAAAAACAGTGAGTACGATTGTATTTTAGGTCTGTCCGGTGGAGCTGACAGCTCTTATCTTGCTTATATTGCTAAAGAGGTTATGCATTTACGACCATTAGCTTTTGTGGTGGATACGGGATGGAACCTGAACGTTGCGGTAGAAAATATCGAGAAAATAGTTAAGGGACTGGATCTTGATATGTATACAGAAGTTGTAAACTGGAAAGAAATGGCAGATTTACAGCTTGCTTTTTTTAAGTCAGGGATCTCTTCTCAGGATTTCCCTCAGGATCATGCAATATTTGCAGCACTTTATAATTATGCTGTAAAGCATAAAATTAAATATGTGCTAACAGGATCGAACAGCGCAACAGAGTTTATTCGTCCACCGGTAGAATGGATCTACATGAATGATCTGAGAATGGCTAAGGATATTCATAAAAAGTTTGGGCAAAGAGAATTGAAAACATTTCCCACGTGCGGAATGCTTAAATATAAGGTTTATTATAGATATTTCAAAGGCATGCGCAGAGAATATCCACTTGATTATGTGATTTATAATAAACCGGAAGCGGAAGAACTTCTTCATGAAAAGTATGGATGGACAAAATACGAGAATAAACATTATGAAAATGTGTTCACCAGGTTTTTTGAGGGATACTATCTTCCTCATAAATTTGGATTTGATACACGAAAAAATGTTGCATCAAATGAAATTCTGGCAGGAACGTTAACCAGAGATGAAGCATTAAAGATGTTGGAACAGCCACCGTACGATCCGGATCAAATGCAGCAGGATAAGGAATACGTGGCAAAAAAACTTGGAATTAGTGTTGAGGAATTTGATTCTATTATAGAAAGTCCATGTAAAACACCGGCGGATTATAAAAATTCTATGTGGATGATCAAATTAGGGGCTGCAATATCTAAAATGCTGGGAATGGAAAACAGAAATCTGAGGATATAGAAATGGTTGGAATTATTGATTATGGACTGGGGAATCTTGGATCCATTCAGAATATGCTGAAAGTAATTGGAGAAAAATCTATTATTTCATCGAATCCGGATATTCTGAATACCTGTGATAGATTTATACTACCGGGGGTGGGAGCATTTGATGCAGGAATGACAAGACTCAGTGAAAGTGGTCTTGAAAGTTTTATTAAACGAAAAGCGTTAGAAGACAGAGTACCAATATTGGGAATCTGTCTTGGAATGCAGTTACTCGGCAGAAAAAGCGAAGAAGGAATATTACCCGGGCTGGGATTGATCCCTTTCGATAATATTCGTTTTCGATTGGACAATACTGATTTACGAGTTCCGCACATGGGGTGGGATATTGTAGAATTTAAACAAGACAATCCATTGTTGAAGAATCTTGATGGTACACAGAGATACTATTTTGTACATTCCTATCATGCAAAGTGTGATAATGTGGAAAATGTACTTATGACCTGTGATTATGGATATGAATTTGCAGCAGCGGTTGTGAAAGATAATATTATGGGAGTACAATTCCATCCGGAAAAGAGCCATGACTTTGGGATGGCATTATTGACTAATTTCGTGAAGGAGTGTTAAAACGTGTTTACCAGACCAAGAATCATTCCTGTACTGCTTTATGATGACAGGGATCTAATTAAGACAATCAATTTCAAAGATAGAACGTACCTTGGAGATCCTGTAAATGCGGTTAAGATTTTTAATAGGAAAGGTATTGATGAGCTATCTGTGCTTGACATAGGAGCTACTAAAAATCATAGAGAACCGGATTTTGAATTGCTCAAGGATATAGCAAGTGAAGCATTTATGCCATTGAGCTGTGGGGGTGGAATCACTAATCTTGATCAGATTCATGAATTGCTTGCAACCGGATATGAGAAAGTAGTTATTAACAGCGAACTGGTGAGACATCCGGAGTTAATTACAAAAGCAGCGGAAGCATTTGGAAGTCAAAGTATTGTGGCGTCTATTGATGCAAAAAAAACAAAAAACGGGTATCAATGTGTTATTAATGATGGACAAGAATTAACAGAAAAAAAACCTGCTGAACTGGCAAAAGAGGCAGAACGACTGGGTGCCGGAGAAATTATTATAAACTCCATTGATCAGGATGGCATGATGCAGGGATACGATATAGAATTGGTAAGAAGTGTTGCGGATGCAGTAAAAATTCCGGTTACGGCTATTGGGGGAGCAGGAGGCATACAGGATTTGAAGAAAGTACTGGATGAAGGTCATGCTCATGCAGCGGCAGGTGGAAGTATGTTTGTATATTATGGCAGATTAAAAGCGGTGCTTATTACGGCACCTAGTGAAAAAGAGCTTTTGAATGAAAGAATATATAAGTAAAACAGTATGCACTATAATAATATGTTTTTGACATTTATTACGGGAGATTATAAAATGAACTTTAAATATGTATGGTATAAAGCAATGACTAAAATAAAAGGGGTTGCAATCACTGACAGTAAAGTGGCAAAAGATGCAAAAATAGAAGCGAACTCTGTATTTGTTAGTTCAAATATAGGAAGATTTTCGTATTGCGGATATGGATGCTATATAGTTAATACTGAGATTGGAGCTTTTTGCTCAATATCAGACAACGTATCTATTGGTGGAGGAACACATCCACTAAATTGGGTGTCGACTTCTCCTGCATTTTACCATGGAAAAGATAGCATTTCAAAGCGATTAGCAAATCTAGAGTATAATATGAAAGACCCACATACAATCATAGAAAATGATGTGTGGATAGGAAAAGGCGTATACATTAAACCGGGAGTTACAATTAGTAATGGGGCTGTGATTGGAATGGGAAGTGTTGTGACAAAGGATGTAAATGCATATGCAATTGTAGCTGGAAATCCAGCAAGAGAAATAGGAAAAAGATTTGACGATTCCACAATAGAAAAAATGTTGCAGACGGAATGGTGGATGTGGGACGAAAATATTTTAAAAAAGAAATCACATTTATTTGATAATGTTAATGGTTTCTTAAACGAAGCGGTATTGAAACATCAAAAATTGTAGGTGACAAAATGAAAGTTGAACATATAGAATTTAGAGAATTATTTTTGGCTTTTTTTTCTATGGCAATTTTTTCGATTGCAAATGTGTATGTTATAAATATTGTTTTTTTCGCCTTTTTTGTAGCATCAATAATATCTACACACGGAAAGATAACTATCACTGATAATAGATTGTTAAAGTATATGTGTAGTTATTTAGCATGGATTCTTGTTGATGTAATAATTGTCACAGTTAATAGAAATTATCCAATTGGGTTAAGAAATATAATACAAGTAGTGTTTGAAGTACAATACATTATTTGGGCAATGCAAATAGATATTAAGATTGAAAAATACACAGACTATTTGATAAAAATAGCAATGATATATTCATTGATATTAATAATAGCATTTGTAGTTACTGGTACTTTTCGACATATGGATCAGATATTTGGTGTATATAGAGAATGGGGAGAAAAAATATTTCCGGGAAATACAACCTCTGCGCCAATTCCTTTTATTTTTGCATTATTTTTGTGCCTTTATTATAATAAAGGTTATGGAAGAGCTGTATTGATTACGATAGGAGGATTGTTGTTCCCGTCAAGAGTTTCACTATTGGCATTACTTATTGTTTGGTTTTTCTTTGCATATGAAAAAATAACGAGAAATTCAAAGGCAATTATATGGATATTATGTGGAACTTTTATAATAGTTTTACCAGAAATATTAGTTTCAATAAGTAATTATTTCCCTGATTTGATATATAGATTAACAGTGACATGGGATCGAGTAGATATATTAAGAACGGTGTACCATTATGTACATCAACATTTTTTTGTTGGATATGGGGGACGAACATTAAACCAGCTTTACAGCTTGGAACCATATGTAACAAGTACTGGAGCAGCATGGCCTCACGCTCATAATTTTATATTTGAAGAAATGGTTCGGTATGGAGTTATAGGAACAATATTATTCCTTTTGGTTCTGATATGTTCGTTTAAAAGAATCAAAGACAGAAAAATTAGATTTATATATGTGTTATTTATTATAATGTCATTGTTCCAAACATATATGAGAGAATTTAATTACATATTTTATATATATATAATGCTATCCATAAAAATCAAAGGAGATGATATTAATGCAAATATATAAATATTTTGATGGCTTTATTAATGTAGTGCTGGCAATTTTTAATTTTTTTTCTCGGATTATATTTGGCCTAAATCCTAAAGTAAGAAAGCTGTTGAAAAGAAACGTTAAAATAAAGGAATTACGTAAAAAGGATGAATGTTATATTATAGGAAATGGACCATCTTTAAAAAACGTGGATTTATCGTTACTTAAGGATGAAGAGACATTTACAGTAAATTATTTTTACAAATATAGAAAAGATGGGTTTAAAAGCAAATTTTTTGTGGCAGTGGATGATATTTTTGCGGGACCTGAAACAAAAAAATATTTAGAAAGTGTACAAAGTAAAGATATAGTAATGTTTTTGCGATATAATTGTTATTATAATCATAAAGATGTTTTAGACTTGAACCATTGCTATTTCCTTTATGCAAAACAATTTCAAGAAGGGAATGAAGTGCATATAGACTGTAATAAGAATATGACGGCATGTATTAATGTTGTATTACAATGTATACAAATTGCGTTGTATATGGGATACAAAAAAATTTACTTACTTGGTTGCGATTTTACAGAATATGCACAAGTAAAAGCAGAGCACTTTTACGATGTGAAATTGCCAAGGATTTATTCAATGGGAGATGGAGCTAGATGGGCTGCATTAGCACATTATCATCATTATGCATTAAGAAAATATGCAGACGAACATGGTATGGAAATAATAAATTTGACACCAAACTCGTTGATTGACGCATATAAAAAAGACACTATTGAAAGAATAAGGCAAATATGAATGAAAAAATTAAGAAGAGTGCGATTGCTATAACTGGAATAACATTATTATGCAAATTAATTGGTTTCTTTAAAAATATATTACTGGCAAAATACTGGGGAACAGGTGCTGTAGTGGATGCATATGTTATGGTTTTCGCGGTAGGTAATATTGTTTTTGGATGGATAGGCGGGTTCACAGGTAATTTTACTCCGGAATATAAAAGACTGATCATTACATCTAATAAAGAAAAAGCGGACTTATTTGCAGATAATTTGAGAAACTGGTTACTGATAATTACTTTAGTGTTTGTTATTATATTTGAGGTATTTGCCGAAACAATAGTGCGTATTGTTGCACCTGGATATAGTGGAGACGTTTATCAACTAACAGTTTATTTTTGGAAAATTTATTCTGTAAGCTTTTTTGCATTAGTACTATATCGTTTATATAAAGAGTATATAAACTGTAACGAGAAATATGTACAAGCAATCTTACCGGATCTATTGATGAGTTCTGTCAGTATTATAGCGATAATAATAAGCGCATATACTCAAAAAGAGGTACTTATATGGGGATATGTTGTAGCTATCATATTAGAAGCGTTTATTGAGAGAGGACTGGCATATAAATTAGGACTAAAAACAAAATTTATATTAAAGTATGATGATTCAATCAAGAAAATATTAATGGCAGTTTTACCAATGTTTTTAAGTGATACATTGGTCGAAATAAATTCATTTGTGGATAAGATATTTGCATCCGGTCTTGATGTTGGAACGATGTCTGTGCTGGAATATGCAAATAATATTAAGAATATTGCATATGAAACGGGTGTTATAGCGGTTGTAACTATAATATATCCTAAAATGTCAGAGTTTTGGGCAAAAAAAGAGGATGAATTGTTTATAAATAGTATTGTAAAAAATATATGTTTCATGTCATTTGTTTTTCTACCCATAACATTTGGATTAATAGCTGTTGGAAAATATTTGGTTGCTTTTATATACCAAAGAGGAGCTTTTACTGAGAATTCAACTATTTTAACAACTAATGTCCTGATTATGTATTCTTTGGGATTACTAGCAATGGTTATTCGTTTGATAATGAATAAAGCATTTTGCGCTATGCAGAAAACTAGATTTGTATTGTTTACAAGTTGCATAAATGTAATTGTTAATATTACCTGCAATTGTATTTTAGTTAGACATTTTGGTATGCTTGGCCTCGCATTTTCAACATCAATTGCAGCAATTGTTTCATCTCTGATTTCTATATTGATTATTATAAAGAAATTTAAGTTGAAAATAGGAAAATATATAGTTGAACTGATAAAAATGATTTTTTCATCTATTATAATGCTTTTAGTTATAATTGGTGTACGTAAGTATTGGCTTGATGGAATTGAATTTGGTGTATTTACATTTATAATCCAGCTTGTTATAGGTACAGTAATTGGTATATTAACTTATATAATCATTGCTTATATATTAAGAACAGAAGAACTAATGAAGCTGATTGAAAACGTAAAAATAAGATTGCCTAGAAATAATAGGAGACAGTAAAGATGTTCAATTTAGAAGAGTTTATTTCGTTATATGTAACGAAAAGAAAACAAAGTATGTTTGCTAAGGATATTGAGGAAAACAAAGAACAGTTAAAAACTAAAATTGAAAGGAGAAGGGTACTTGTTATTGGCGGCGCAGGATCGATAGGATCTTCATTTATAAGAGCTATTCTTCCGTTCAAACCGTCAACGTTAGTGGTGGTAGATATCAATGAGAATGCTTTGGCAGAACTGACTCGTGATCTCCGTTCTACCAAGGGATTATATGTACCAGAAGACTTTATACCCTATCCTATGGATTTTGCAAGCACTACATTTGAAAAAATGTTTAGAAAACGTGGTGGATTCGATGTAGTAGCTAATTTTTCTGCCCACAAACATGTTCGCTCTGAAAAAGACATTTTTTCAATTGAAGCTTTATTACAGAACAATGTTTTACATGCAAAAATTTTACTGGATCTTTTAGAAGAATATCCACCTGAAGTATATTTTTGTGTGTCCACGGATAAAGCAGCAAATCCCGTGAATATTATGGGAGCAAGTAAGCGAATTATGGAAGATGTAATATTTAGCTATTCGGACAAGTTCCCGGTAAAAACAGCGCGGTTTGCCAATGTCGCATTTTCAAATGGGTCATTGCCGGCAGGATTTTTGGCACGAATTTCGAAGTTACAGCCATTGAGTGCACCTTCAGACGTGAAAAGATACTTTGTATCTCCGGAGGAAAGCGGACAGATTTGTATGTTGGCATGCATGTTGGGGAAGAATAGAGAGATATTTTTTCCTAAATTAGCAGATGCACAGATGATGACTTTTGATACGATAGCCAGAGAATTATTGCATGAGCAGGGATTTGATGTGTTGGAATGTCAGACAGATGAGGAGGCTATTGAAAAAGCAGAATATTTGAAGCAGGGAAGTAAACAATATCCGGTACATTTTTCAAGTTCAAATACATCAGGAGAAAAGCCGTTTGAGGAATTTTACACAGATACCGAAAAGGTAGATATGGACAGGCTTAATGCATTAGGAGTAATTGTAGATAAAGAACTTACAGATCGAGATAAAATAGAAACATTATTTGCGGAATTAAATCATGAGTTTGGGAAAATGGAGCCAACAAAGAGTGAAGTGGTTCAGATCATCAAAGATTATCTTCCGAACTTTGAACATATTGAAACAGGGAAAAGCTTAGATTCCAAAATGTAATGAAGTCTCAGGAGGCAGAAAATGCAAAAGTTTATACCATTATGTATTCCTAATTTTGAGGGAAACGAAAAGAAATATGTAGATGAGGCACTAGAACAAGGCTGGGTATCTACCGGAGGTGCCTATATAACAAAATTGGAAAAGAGCATGGCGGATTTTCTGCATGTGCAGAATGTGGCGGCATGTCAAAGTGGAACATCCGCACTCCATCTATCTCTTATTGAAGCCGGCGTAAAGCCGGGAGATGCTGTTATTGTGCCTCCGCTAACCTTTATAGCAGCTGTAAATCCGGTTAGGTATCAATATGCGACTCCGGTTTTTATGGATTGTGATGACAGCTTTTGTATGGACCCGATTAAGCTCAGAAAATTCTGCGAAGAGGAATGCGTTTATAAAGATAACCAACTCTTTTATAAAAATCAACATATTAAGGCTTTAGTAGTTGTACATGTATTTGGAAATTTAGCTGATATGCCGGCTATCATGGAGATTGCGGGCACTTATGGAATTAAAGTAATTGAGGATGCAACAGAAGCGCTGGGATCAAAATATACGGAAGGGAAATATGCAGGGAAATACGCAGGAACTATTGGTGATTTTGGTGCATTTTCCTTTAATGGAAATAAGATTATTACTACTGGTGGTGGCGGCGCAGTTACAGCTCGAAATACAGCAAATGTTGATCATATAAGATATTTATCAACACAGGCAAAGGATGACCCACATTATTACATACATCATGAGATCGGGTATAATTATCGGATGACTAATTTGCAAGCAGCATTAGGGGTAGCCCAGATGGAGGAGCTTCCAGAATTTATCCGGCGTAAGCAGGCTAATTATGATAAATATAAGAAATTATTTGAGGGATTTGAATTAGGAAAAATAATTGGCTTCAGAGAAGGGACAGCTTCTAATAAGTGGTTCTATTCGTTGGAAATAAATAGGAAAAAAATTAATGCGAGCATGCGTGAAATTATAACTATGTTGGAAGAACGGGGAATACAGACAAGAGCTATTTGGGGATTGATTAATGAGCAAGTCCCGTATATACAGGATGATGCGTATGAACTTGAAAAGGCACCTTATTATGCAGACAGAATATTGAATCTACCTTGTAGTACGCAGATTACAAATGATGAAATCGAGTATGTTGTGAAACAGATTAAAGAGGTATTGGGAGAATTACGGAATGCATAAAGAGGGTATTGCTAAATTTATAGGCAACCAAAATATTACGATTGTTGATGCTATGGAAAAAATAGACAACAATGCAAAGGGAATCTTATTTCTTCAGGATGAAGATGGACGGTTGGCAGGTTGCATAACAGATGGGGATATTAGGAGATGGCTTATCAAAACGGGTAATCTCAAAGCAACAGTAAAAACGGCGATGAAAGTAACCCTGAAGTATCTGTATGAAGAGGAGAAATCTAAAGCACAGGATGTATTGCGACAATATGAAATTACGGCATTACCTATTATTGATAATAACAGGAAAATTCTTGATATAGTTCTGCGTGCAGACTTAATACAACAGGAACAAAAGGAAGAAAAGAAAGTGTTAAGAGGAGTTCCTGTGGTCATTATGGCAGGAGGAAAGGGAACGCGCTTATACCCGTATACTAAGATATTGCCTAAGCCGCTTATCCCGATAGGTGATACTCCTATTATAGAAAGAATCATAAATTGTTTTACTAAATATGGAATAGAAGAGTATTACATGACGGTAAATTATAAGAAAGGAATGATAAAGTCCTATTTTTCAGATCTTGATCCGATGTACCAGATTAAATATGTGGAAGAAACAATGCCACTTGGGACAGGAGGAAGTCTGAAACTGATAGAGGAAAAGCTCGAAAGACCGTTATTTGTTACCAACTGTGACGCTTTAATTTTGGCAGATTACAGTGAAATATATGATTATCATATAAAGGCGGATAATACTATTACAATTGTATCTGCATTAAAAAATATCACAATCCCGTATGGTGTATTGAAGTCAGAAGAAAACGGAAAAGTTGTGGGTATGGAAGAAAAACCCAAATTGTCCTACTTTATTAATACGGGAATGTACATTATTAATCCGGAGGTTATAGAGAAAATACCAGCTGATACCATGTATCATATGACTCATTTAGTGGAAAAAGTCATGCAGGAAGGTGGAAGAGTTGGAATGTACCCTATAAGTGAAGATTCCTTTTTGGATATGGGTGAGTTTGATGAAATGCATCGAATGGAGGAGAAACTAAATATAGTTTCTAAAAAGTAGATGGAGAATATATTGTTGGTTGGATACGGTGGACATGCTAAAAGTATTGCGGACTGTATAGAACGACAGGGAATTTACAAAATAGCAGGATATACAGATATAATACAGCGAGAATCAGATTACGAGTATCTTGGAACGGATGAAAGACTGCAGGAGTATTATGAACGTGGAATAAAAAAAGCAGTTATTGGAATAGGGTATTTGGGAATAGGAGAAATTCGCGAAAAATTATATAATAAATTAAAATGCATAGGATATGAATTACCCGTTATATGTGATCCAAGTTCAATTATTTCATCGACAGCTTATATTGGTGAGGGAACATTCATAGGAAAGAATGCTATTATTAATGCAGAAGCGTATGTCGGCAATGCTTGTATTATAAATACAAAGGCATTAGTAGAACATGAGTGCAAGGTGAAGGAATTTTCTCATATAGCGGTAGCAGCAGTTCTATGTGGGCAGGTACAAGTTGGCAGAGCAGTTCTTGTAGGGGCTAATGCGACGGTCATACAATGCATGGACATACCGGATAGAAGTATAATTCCAGCAGGAGTAGTAGTTAGAAAAGGATATTTTAAGAGAGGAAAGTAGCATGGCTAAGACACTGATCATTGCGGAGGCAGGCGTAAATCATAACGGGGAACTGGAAATTGCCAAGCAACTGGCAAAAGAGGCAAAGCGATGTGGTGCAGACATTGTGAAATTTCAGACGGCTAAATTATCATCTCTTGTTTCAAAAACGGCTAAGATGGCAGAGTATCAAAAAGAAAACATTGGACAGGAAATGAGTCAAAGGGAAATGCTTAAAAAATTATTGCTTTCCTATGATGAATTTAAGGAATTGGCTACGTATTGTCGGGAGATTGGAATCACTTTTTTGTCGACACCGTTTGATTTGGAGAGCATTGATTTCTTAGAAGAATTAGGATGCAACATGTGGAAAATTCCTTCAGGGGAAATTACAAATTTACCTTACCTTGAAAAGATAGCAAAAACCCATAAAAATATAATATTATCAACAGGTATGTGTACGATACAGGAAGTTGAAGATGCAGTAAATGTTCTAAAACAAAATGATAGTGGAAAAATAACATTATTACATTGTACAACACAGTATCCTACGGCATATTGCGATGTTAACCTGAAAGCAATGCAGACATTGCAGAAAAAATTCGGATATGATGTGGGGTATTCGGATCATACACAGGGAATTGAGGTGCCCATAGCAGCAGTGGCTATGGGAGCGTCCGTAATAGAAAAGCATTTTACATTAGATCGTAACATGGAAGGCCCAGATCATAAGGCGAGTCTGGAACCGGAAGAACTTATGAATATGGTCAGAGCTATACGGAATATAGAGCAGGCTTTGGGAAACGGTGAAAAGAAACCGGTGGATGCTGAGATTGCCAATAAAGTGGTAGCAAGAAAAAGTATCATTGCTTCAAAGCCGATCAAAAAGGGAGACATCTTTACCGAAAATAATATTACTACGAAAAGACCGGGAAATGGAATTTCTCCAATGCGTTGGTATGATGTAATAGGAAAAAAAGCAAGAAGAGACTTCGAGGAAGATGAGCTGATAGAGTTATGATTAAGATAGCAATAGTAACAGCCACGCGGGCGGAATATGGACTGCTAAATCCGGTAATACGACAACTTAGAACGTATGAGACATCAGCATTAAAAGTTGAAGTGATAGTTACCGGTACACATTTGAAACAGCAATATGGCAATACAATAAAAGAAATTCAGGAAGACAGAATTAGAATTGATCATACTATTGATATACCGGTAGACTCGCAGACGGAAGAGGATATATCCAGGAATCAGGCAGATACGCTGGTGAAATTTACGACATTATTTGTTGAACAAAAGTATTCAGCTGTCGTATTGCTGGGAGATAGATATGAGACCTTGGCAATAGCAATTGCTGCCGGAAATACGCATACACCTGTTTTTCATTTGTGCGGAGGAGATACTACAGAGGGAGCCATGGATGAATGGATTCGCCATGCGATTACCAAAATAAGTTACTTACATTTTCCGACAAATGAAGAAAGTGCCAAAAGAGTAATACAATTGGGAGAGGACCCCAAGCGAGTGTTTAACTATGGCTCTACTAGCATAGACAATATTATACATTTAGCAACGTTATCCAAAAAGGAAGCATTACAGAGTATTGGATTACAGGAATGTCGGTACTTTGTATGTACTTATCATCCGGTTACGATGGAAAAAGAAAATGTAGATAATATGTTAAAAGCGTTTTTTACCGCGGTGCGAGCATTTCCTTCCTATACGTTTATTATTACAAAATCTAATGCTGACCAAGGAGGTGCCAAAATTAACCAACTTCTTGATGAGGCAGCGAAAAAGCTTGATAATTTATATGTATATGATTCTCTAGGGGTAAAACGCTATTTGTCTTTAATGAAATATTCGGAAGCGGTGGTCGGTAATTCATCCAGTGGAATTATTGAAACGCCGGCCTTTTATATACCGACTGTTAATATAGGAGATCGCCAAAAGGGAAGATTACGAACCGAAAGCATTATAGATTGTAAGACAGACAGCGCATCTATCATTAATGCAATTAACGAGGCAATTAGTGATAATTTTAGAGAAAATTGCAGGCATATATGCCCACCATATGGAGATGGAAGAGCGGCTGAAAAAATCGCAGAAAAGATAGTTGAAACTTTGAAAAACGGAAAGCTAGATTTAAAAAAGAAATTTTACGATTTACAGTAATTACTATTAAGAAGGAAAAGTATATGAAGATTTTGGTTATTGGACTGGGGTCAATGGGAAAAAGACGTATTCGTTTGATACGGGATATGTATCCTGAAACTGTAATTTATGGAGTAGACGGAAGGGAAGATCGAAGAGATGAGGCGAAGGAATTATTCCAGATGACTTGCTTCACTTCCATAGAGGAAGCAGCAGATAGAGGAATAGAGGCTGCGTTTGTGTGTACATCTCCATTATCTCATAATAAGATTATTAAAGAATGTTTAAACAATGGTTGGAATGTATTTACAGAATTAAATTTGGTATCGGATGGATATGAAGAAAATATCGCACTAGCAGAAAAAAAACATTGTACGTTATTTTTATCTTCTACGTTCCTATATCGTGAGGAAATACAATATATTAGACAAAAGATAAAACATGAATCATGGAACTATATTTATCATATAGGACAATACCTTCCGGATTGGCATCCGTGGGAGAATTATAAAGATTTCTTTATAGGTGATAAGAGAACCAACGGCTGTCGTGAAATTATGGCAATAGAACTGCCATGGTTAACAAGTGTATTTGGAAAAGTTATTAATTATCATTCTATTGCAAATAAGATGACAGCACTCAATATTGATTATAATGATAATTACATGATTCAATTTACGCATGAAAATGGTAGTAAGGGAGTACTGGTAGTTGATGTAGTATCGCCTGTAGCGGTAAGAAAATTAGAATTGTATAGAGAGAATAGTTATCTGAGTTGGAATGGCACACCGGATTCACTAATGGAATATAGCACAGAAAAAGATACTTTGGAATATGTGCACCTTCATGAGACGCAAGAGCATATGGAAGGGTATCGGGCATTTGTGGTTGAAAATGCATATAGAAATGAAATAAAAGAGTTTATGCAAACAATAAAAGAGGAGAGCACTCCTGAATATGGATTTGCGCAGGATTTAGAAGTGCTGAAATTGATCGATACATTGGAGGTTCAAAAGTGACAGAGTTAAAGGTATGTTTTGTTGGAATTGGCTCAATTGCCAAAAGACATATTAAAAACTTAAAAAGAGTATGCCATAACCGAAATATACATTTGGATGTAGACGCAGTTCGAAGAAAAAGAAATGCAGTGGAAGAAACGGCATTAGGAATTAGGGATGTATATACAGATTATAAATGCCTGGAGGAGCAGTATGATGTAATATTTATTACGAATCCTACAGAGCTACATATTGATACATTAAATGATTTGGCACTGTATGGAAAGCACTTTTTTATAGAAAAACCTATTGCATCCATTGCTCAAATTGATCTGGCAGAGCAATTTCGACAGAAAAATGGGAGCATTTATTATGTAGCATGTCCACTCAGATACAATGCGGTGATACAATACCTTAAAGAAAATATTCAACAACAAGATGTGATTTCCGTAAGAAGTATATCTTCCAGCTATTTACCGGATTGGCGCCCCGGAACAGATTACAGAAATACCTATAGTGCACACAAAGAATTGGGTGGTGGAGTAAGTATTGATCTTATTCACGAGTGGGATTATTTGACATACTTGTTTGGATTTCCGGATACGGTGCAGTGTATATTTGGGAAAAAATCAAATCTGGAAATGAATTGTGAAGATGTTGCCATCTATATAAGTGAATATAAACAAAAAACAGTTGAATTGCACTTGGATTATTTCGGAAGGCAGACAATTAGAGAGGTAATGCTATTTACGACTCAGGATACAATTGTAGGTGATATTGCACATAACAAGATATATTTTTTGAGGTCTGGAGAAACAATAGAGTTTCAGGAATCAAGAGATGATTTTCAGATAAGAGAATTAGAGCATTTTTTAGATATTATATGTGGTACGAAACAAAATGATAGTACGATAGATCATGCGATTAAGGTTTTAAAATTAACACAAGGGGAGATCAGGTAATATGAAAATTCTATTTACAATATGTGGACGAGCTGGCTCAAAGGGAATAAAAAATAAGAACATTAGAGAATTTGTAGGAAAACCATTACCTTATTATACTATTTCCGCAATTAATCTTTTTTTAAAGGAAACTTCATTGAATGTGGAAGCTGACATTGTAGTTAATTCAGACAGTAAAGAACTACTGGAATTGATGAAAAATAATTCATTGCGTACAATAGAAACAATTGTAAGAGATGAGAACTTGGCAGGGGATGCTGTCGGAAAAATTGCGGTAATAAATGATTGCTTGTTAAAGATGGAAAACCGGACTCATAAAAAGTACGATATAGTTGTAGATCTGGATATTACTTCACCTCTCAGAACAGCGGAAAATATAGAACAACTTATAAAGAAACAGATCGAGAGTAAAGCAGATGTAACGACATCAGTAACGACGGCACGAAGAAACCCTTATTTTAATCAGGTTATGAGAACTGAGCATGGATATAAAAAGGTTATTGCGTCTGACTTTACTGCCAGACAGCAGGCTCCGGAAATATTTGATATGAATGCTTCCTTATATGCTTACTCTCCAGAGTTTTTAAAAAGCGGAAAGGGTGTTTTGGACGGGTATTGTGAGTGCATAGAGATGTATGATACGGGCGTTTTAGATTTGGATCATGAAAATGATTTTGAATTGATGGAAGTAATAGCAAAATATTTATTTTCAAAAAATGAAGGAATGGCAAGGGTATACAAAAACATATGACTTTACATGAAAGAATAAGAAAAATATTGTTTAGACAATTGGAGAACTTTTAGGATGAATGAGATGAGGAAGTAATTAATAGACAAATTCCCGAAGCATTAGAACAAATGAATAAAAATTATTCAATGGCCGCATCAAAACAAAGATATAAGGATGGCAATATGGTGTTTGACCCTATGTATACGGGTACATGGGCAATTTTTTTGTACAAATTGAGCCGTTTATTGCTTTTAGAGGGAAACAATAAGAAAGCGGAGTGTATATATTATTTAAATAAGGTATTGCGTTCGGTTGATTGGTTTTACCAAACAGAATTACCATTTCATTTTATGGCAGAACACTTATGGGGGAGTGTCTTAGGAAGAGCCCGGTATTCGGACTATTTATTTGTATATCAAGGGACAACAATTGGGGGAAACAGAAAAGGAGATGTCTTGTATTATCCTAAGGTGTGAGAAAATGTTGTACTGTATGCGAACGCAACAGTTTTAGGTAATACTTTAATAGGAAATAGCGTGATTATATCAGCAAATACATATGTTATAAATGAAAATATTCCAAATAACTGTATAGTATTTGGACATTCTTCTAATATAATAATAAAAGAACAATCAGAAATGAAAATTAAAGAATTGACAGAGCATATTTGGGCATGGAAGAGATTGCTGTAGTAAAATAATAGAAGATGCGAGGATATATTTATGGATATCCGAGTTATTAATGTGATTTGAAAATGTAGTAAACTGTAATAGAATTGTTAATGTTGGTAAGACTAAAGCCTTTAGGAAAGGATAGAAAAATGCAAAACAATTTATACATAGCGATGTATCATTATACTCGCGATTTGGGTCATAGTAGATACCCGCAGATAAAGGGATTGGATATTTCTTTATTTAGACAACAACTGGAGTATATGAAAAATAACTTTAACTTTGTTACAATGGAGGAAGTTATTGAGGCTGCAGAGAATAGATATTTGCTGCCCAATAATGCTTTATTATTAACATTTGATGATGGATATGTTGATAATTATACATATGCAATGCCATTATTGGAGGAATTTGGAGTACAGGGATCCTTTTTTATTCCGGGAAAGACTTTTGTTACACATCAGCTACTAGATGTAAATAAAATTCACTATATTTTAGCAAGTGCTGATATTAGAGAACTGGTTGCTGATACAAAAAAAGCAATGGATTATTATAGGGGACAAGAGTTTGATTTTGCATCGACAAATGAATTATTTGAGCAATATGCTGTAGCAAATAGATTTGATACGAAGGAAACTATTTTTGTAAAGAGGATGCTTCAGACTGTTTTGCCAGAAAGACTGAGACATAAGATTTCCAGTGATCTGTTTGAAAAGTATGTCGGTATAACAGAAGAACAATTAGCCTATGAGTTGTATATGACAGAAGACCAAATAAGAACAATGAAAAGACACGGTATGCATATAGGACTTCATGGTTATGACCACTATTGGTTGGCAAACCTTGAGACAGATAAGATGAAAAAAGATATTGACATGGCTCTTGAAGTAATGGACGAATTCATTGATAGAAAACGCTGGGTATTGAATTATCCATATGGAAATTATAATGATGATGTTATTGGGTATATTAGTTCCAAAGGAGCCTGCCTTGGAATGACAACGGAAGTAAGGGTTGCACGTATAGGGCGGGATGACAGGTTTAAACTGCCAAGACTTGACTGCAACGATTTCCCACCAAAGTCTAAAAATTATATGAAGGAAATTATGTAAATGAGTAATATGTTTGATCAGAGATATGAAATTAGGTTAGCAAAACAGGACGATATAAATGCCATAATGCAATTTATACGAGAAAACTGGAATGATAAACATATAATGGCAAATAATCGTAGCTTTTTTGAATACGAATTTTTGGAGTCGGATGGTACAGTGAACTTTATTATAGCAGTCGATAAAACCAAGAAAACAATAGAGTCAATATATGGTTTTTTAAAGGCATCTCACGATAAAGATAATCTGGATATTTGGGGTAGTTTTTTGAAAACACGGGAAGATAATATCCCGTTGCTGGGAGTCGAATTAATAAAACGTAGACTAGATATTGTTAAATGTAGAAATGATATCGGCGTTGGAGCAAATCCCAAAACGACAATTCCAATAATGAAATTGTTGAAGAGATATACCGCAAAAATGACACATTACTATATGCTATCAGACATTAAAAGTTTTAAAATTGCAAAAGTAACTTATAGACCGGAATTAAATAAAAAGCATTATGAGCAATATGATGTTATAAAAATTGATAGTATTCAGGAAATTGTTGATTGCTTTGATGTAAGTAAATATAAAGAAAACTCTCCTTATAAAGACTATTGGTATATAGAACATAGATTTTTCAAGCATCCTATTTATAAATATGATGTTTATGGAGTGAAATTTGATAATAGGATAGACGCGTTAATGGTTGTGAGATTACAAAATTACGAAAATAGAGTTGCGGTAAGACTTGTTGATTATATAGGTAATAGGTATTTATTACCAGGAACTTTTGAGTTTTGGAATAAACTCTTGAAGAATAGTGGTTATGAATATATAGACTTTTATTGCGCGGGATTTGAAGATTATCTTGTACAAGAAGCAGGATTTACGTCATTGAAAGATAATGATACAAATATAATTCCTAACTATTTTTATCCATACGAACAAAAAAATGTTGACATTTGGGTTCAATCTACGTCGCCCCACACATTATTTACAAAAGCGGATGGAGATCAGGATAGACCCAACTAACTAAAAACATACTTGTATATAACGGAGTAGATTATGAATTTAAAAGCGAAAAATCCCTTTGAATATATAATGAGCCAATGCATGGAAGATACAAGAAAAAAAATACTTGTCATTTATGATAAAACAACTACAATTTTTTTAAAAATGATTCAAGAAGCGGGGAAACTTTATCAAAAGGAAATTAGATATGTTGAAATAATAGATAGTGAGTGTCATGGAGTTGAGCCAGAAGCTTTTGTTTTAGAGCAAATGTTGAGAAGTGATTTAGTGATGTGTATAACTCACCATTCCTTAGCGCATACATTAGCACGAAGAAGGAGCGCGGAAATTGGCATCCCTTTTTTAAGCATGCCAGATTATAATTATGATATGATTAAAAATGAGGCACATTTTGTTGACTATAAAAAAATATATCCAAGCGTTAAAAAATATGCAGATATTTTATCTAGTGGTATGGTAGTACAGATTACGTCAGAAAAAGGAACAAACCTATGTCTTGGGATAGAAGGAAGGCAGGGAAACTGTTGTCCTGGAATCGTTAATAGCGATTATTTATTAGGATCGCCACCAGATATAGAAGCAAATGTAGCTCCGGTTGAGTATAAATCTAACGGAGTACTTGTTATTGATGGATCCATAACGGATTCAAGGATTGGTTTATTGGATAGTCCGATGACATTAAATATTTCTGATGGAAAAATTGTTGATTTTATATCTGCAAATAAGCAGAATGAAATAACTATTAAACAGATATTTAGTAATGTTAAGTCTGAGAATGCATATTATGTGGGAGAATTTGGTATCGGATTTAATGATTTAGCAACAATATGTGGAAATATGTTGATTGATGAAGGAACAAAAGGGTGCATTCACTTTGGAATGGGATCTAATTGGACTATTGGAGGTACAAATAAAGTCGCATTTCATCTTGATTTTGTTATGAAAGATGCAACGGTGTTTGTGGATGATACCAAAATTATTGAGAGAGGAGTTTTAATTTATGAATAGTAATTATTTTTCAAGAGATTTTGAGGAATTATGTGAAAAAAATAGCAACAAACCACTTATTTTAGTAATAAATGAAAGCGAAAAAAAGATATTTACATATGCGGATGTAGAAAAAATTGTCAAACGATATCTTTTTTTGTTTAAAGAAAATGGGTTAAAAAGGGGAGATACGATTGTTAGTATAATGCCTAATTCAGTTGAATGCATAACTTGTTTTTTAGCTACATTGCTGGGAGGATATGGATTCGCTCCGCTTGCCTGTCAAATATCTTACAGAGAATTTAATAATTGGATTAGACTAGTAAATCCTAAGTTAGTTATAAAAAAAGAAGGAATAGCAGATTATAATTCCGCAATAAAGACGTATGAATGTAGATGCGATGGTGATATTTCATGGTTGCCTACCCATGAGGGTGAATATTACGAAGGGGAAGAATCTAAGGTTTATTTGCTAACAAGTGGAACGACAGGAATACCAAAGGCCATGGTTCTGGATGGAAATAGGTTATGGAATAGCGGTAAGGCATTTGCAAATTATTATAATATGATTGATTCAGGTGTGAGATTTTGGAATTATTTACCAATGTCCTACTTAGGAGGGCTATATAATTTGGCTTTGATTCCGATGTGTTGTAGTGGAAGTTTTGTTGTTTCAGAACCGTTTTCAGGAAAGACAATTATAAACTATTGGAGCTTTGTTAAAAACAATGCAATTACGGCTCTTTGGATTGTACCAAGTATTTTGCAGGGGCTCTTAAAGGTTGCAAAATTGATTGGCGGGAAAAAATATATTGAATATGGGAAGAATATACAAATAGCTTTTCTGGGAACTGCACCAGTACAACTTAGTCAAAAACAAGAATTTGAAGAAGTATTTGGAATACGATTATACGAAAATTTTGCACTGTCTGAGTCCACTTTTTTGACAGCAGAGAACAGAGATGATATCTTATATAGAGAACAAAGTAGTGTAGGAAAAGTGTTACCATATGTAGATGTAAAACTAAAGCCAATAGATGGCATTAAAGATACAAATGTAATATGGATAAAAACACCGTATCTATTTGATGGATATTTAGACGAAAATGGTAATGTTGAACTAGAATTAGATGAAGAGGGATTCTTTAATACAAAAGATTTAGGCACTTTTAATTCGGATGATATTCTCATTTTAGCTGGGCGGAATCGAGATATAATTAAAAAGGGTGGTTTGTTTGTTTCATTAGTCGAAATTGAGAATGTTATAAAAGGCTTACCGGAAATAGAGGAAGTAGCTGCAGTGCCTGTACCCAATGATTTTTATGGTGAATCATATGTTCTTTGTGTTATATTTAAGAATAAAGATGTCAACCAAGTAGAAAATCTTCATGCATGGATGCTCGATAATTTTGTTAAATATAAGCTCCCTGAAAAAATATATGAATGTACAGAGTTCCCAAGAACAGCATCCGGGAAAATTAGAAAGAACAAAATTCTTGATGAATTGGAGAAATAGTATATGAATAATTTTCACTATCAAGTTAGTAAAAAAATACAGGAAATTCCAGAAGCGCTATCAATTTATATTAATCAAATTGTGTATAGTGAAAGAAGAAAAGGAATTGATATCACGACATTATCATTAGGAGAGTCTTATTTTGACATTCCAATGCAATCCTTTGAAGAAATTGACTTTGTTAAGGGCTACCATTATTCTGATTCTATGGGATTACCTGAATTAAGAAACCAAATACTAAAATATTATAATAAGCGTTATCATACGAATTTGGAAAACATTAATAATATCTTAATATCTAGTGGGTCAAAACCTATAATTTATATGGTCATGCAATCAATTTTAAATGAAGGTGACGAAATTTTGATTCATGAACCAGCGTGGCTTAGCTATCAAGAACAAGCAAAACTAGTTGGTGCTGTTCCACGTTTTATACCATATGATTGTGTGATAAATAGTTTTCCCAAGTTTTTTACGGAAAGGACTAAATTATTAATTCTTAATAATCCCAATAATCCTGCGGGATGGATATATACGGAAGAACAATTATCATTTATATATACGGAATGTAGTAAAAGAGGAATATATATATTAATGGATGAAGCTTATAGTGATTTTGTTCTTGATGATAATGAATTTTGTTCATTGGCGAAAATAGTGCCAGATTTAGAGGGGATTTTTGTTGTTAATTCATTATCAAAAAATATGGGGATGTCCGGCTGGCGAGTAGGATATGTCATTGGGGAAGAAAGTAGAATTAGAAATATTTTAAAACTAAATCAGCATTTGATAACATGTGCGCCAACTATACTACAAATGTACTTGTCAAAATATTTTGATGATATTATAAATATTACACTTCCACAGGTTAAAGAGGTTGTAAAAAAACGTGCAAGGATAATAAATTATATGGAAGAAATTGGGTTAAAATATTTGAAAGGATCAAGCACATTTTATATTTTCTTAGATGTAAAAGATATAAGAGAAGATGTTTTGGATTTTTGTTTATATCTTTTGTTCAAGTATGGTATTGCGACTGTACCGGGAAGCGCTTATGGCAAAAGTACTAATAAGTTTATTAGAATTGGAATTGGTGCAGAGTCAGAAGAAAGAATTTATTATGCATTAGATGTTATTAAATTAGTGATTGATCAGCAGTTGACAGATGTTAATTATGTGAAAGATAAGCTGCAAAAGAATGGATTTTATAGATTTGAGGGATAAGATATGAAAAACAAAATTAAACTCTATATAGAAAGTGTATCTAAAGAAAAAGGAATAGTCATAGATGATAATACAGATTTGTTTTCTGCAGGAGTATTAGACTCACTTGGTTTTATCATGCTTTTGACATATTTGCAAGATGAATTTGGAATACACTTTACCGAAGAAAATATGCAGGTTGAGAATTTTTTATGTATAAATGCGATCGCAGAATTTTGTGAAAGTTTGGCATGATATTTATTCTACCAGAAAGACCTGTAAAAATTAAGAAATTAAGGGAAAATAGGTATTGGTGAGAAAAGGTTGGCTTGCATACTGAATTGAAAAGTATGTGCATATTATTAATGTAAGAAGAACATATGGAAAGACTTAATGTAATAAGCTAAAAGGAGAAAAGAAATGTCGTTATTTACAGGAAAAACGTTGATGATTACCGGAGGAACCGGTTCGTTTGGAAATGCGGTTTTAAATCGTTTCCTTCAGACAGATATTGACGAGATTCGTATCTTTTCTCGTGATGAGAAAAAGCAGGATGATATGCGCCATGAGTATCAGGTGAAGATGCCGGAAGTAGCGGACAAGATTAAATTCTATATTGGCGATGTGAGAGATCTGAATTCCGTTCGATCTGCCATGCCGGGAGTAGATTATATTTTCCATGCGGCAGCGCTGAAGCAGGTGCCTTCCTGCGAATTCTTCCCTATGGAGGCTGTGAGAACGAATGTAATCGGTACAGATAATGTTCTGACAGCAGCGATCGAGGCTGGTGTGGAATCTGTCATCTGCTTGTCTACAGATAAGGCGGCATATCCAATTAATGCAATGGGTATTACCAAAGCCATCGAAGAGAAAGTAGCTGTTGCCAAGTCACGTAATTCCGGCAAGACGAAGATTTGCTGTACCCGTTATGGCAATGTAATGTGTTCTCGTGGTTCTGTAATCCCTCTGTGGATTGATCAGATCAAAGCAGGCAATCCCATTACAGTGACAGAACCATCTATGACCCGTTTCATCATGAGCCTGGAGGAAGCGGTAGATCTTGTACTGTTTGCCTTTGAAAAAGGTGAGAATGGAGATCTGTTAATTATGAAAGCTCCGGCATGTACCATTGGAACCCAGGCGGAAGCAGTATGTGAGTTGTTCGGTGGTAAGAAAGAAGACATCAAAGTGATCGGTATTCGCCACGGTGAGAAGATGTATGAAACATTGCTCACAAACGAGGAGTGCGCGAAGGCAATTGACCTGGGTGGATTCTACAGAGTACCGGCAGATAATCGTGGACTGAATTATGATAAATATTTCAAAGAAGGCGATGCGAAGAGAAATACACTGACAGAGTTTAACTCTAACAATACGAGAATGTTGAATTTGGAAGAAACCAAAGCGACCATTGCAAAGTTAGCATATATTCAGGAGAGACTGGCGGAGGATTAAAAAATGTCTGAGTTTAAATGGAAGAATGACGGAGCAATCAAACTTCTGATCATTGTAGGCACAAGACCGGAGATCATTCGCCTGGCAGCTACGATTAAGCGCTGCAGAGAATATTTTGATTGCTGTGTAGCGCATACCGGGCAGAATTATGATAAGAATCTCAACGATATTTTTTGGTCTGATTTTGATTTGGGTGGACCGGATGTATGGATGAATGTCGTAGGAGAGAATTTAGGACAGACCTGTGGAAATGTCATTGCCAGGAGTTATGAACTGATGGCAGAGATTCAGCCGGATGCTTTATTAGTATTGGGCGACACCAATAGCTGTCTGTCAGCTATCGCAGCGAAGAGACTTCATATTCCTATTTTCCATATGGAGGCCGGAAACAGATGTAAAGATGAGTGTTTGCCGGAAGAGACGAATCGCCGGATCGTAGATGTAATCTCTGATGTGAACCTGCCATATTCCGAACCCGCCAGAAAGTATCTGCATGAAATGGGAATGCCCAAGGAGAGAACCTATGTAACGGGATCTCCTATGGCGGAGGTCCTCCACGGTAATTTGGACAAGATTGAGGCATCGGATGTCTTGAACAGACTGGGATTAGAGCCGAATAAATATATTTTGCTTTCGGCGCATAGAGAAGAAAATATTGACACAGATAAGAATTTTGAATCCCTGTTTAACGCTATCAATGCACTGGCAGAGAAATATGATATGCCCATTCTCTATTCCTGCCATCCGAGATCTAGGAAAAAGTTGGAAACCAGCGGATTTAAACTGGATCCCAGAGTGAAAGTAAATGAGCCGTTAGGATTTAATGATTATAATAAACTTCAGATGAATGCCTTGGCAATCGTGTCTGATTCCGGAACGTTACCGGAAGAAAGTAGTTTTTATCTGTCTATAGGACATCCCATTGCAGCGGTATGCATCCGGACTTCCACGGAGCGACCGGAAGCATTGGAGTCCGGAAACTTCATTTTGGCAGGAATTACGACACAGGAACTTCTCCAGGCAACCGGCATGGCCATTGACATGAAGCAAAAAGGAATCTTAGGAAAGCCTTGTCCTGATTATGTGGATGAGACGGTTTCCATGAAAGTGGTAAGGATTATCCAGGGATACGTAAATGTTGTCAATAAAATGGTATGGAGAAAAGGACAGTAACTAATGAATATCTTAGTCACAGGCGCAAAGGGAATGGTAGGAACAGCCCTTGTCAATAACCTGAAAAATATCAGAGACAATAAGAACCGTACCAGACCGGGGATTCATATTGGCGAGATTTATGAATATGACATTCAGTCTACTGAGGAAGAGCTGGATACTTACTGTAGGAAAGCTGAATTTGTATTTCATCTGGCGGGAGTAAACCGGCCGGAGAATCCGGAAGACTTTATGAAAGGGAATTTCGGATTTACTTCTCAGCTCCTGGATACTTTGAAAAAGTATGAGAATAAGGCAACGATTATGCTCTCTTCTTCCATTCAGGCAACGTTGTCAGGTAGATTTGGAGATTCCGAATATGGTCGTTCCAAGAAGGCGGGAGAAGATCTCTTTTTTGCATATGCTGAAGAGACCGGTGCCAAAGTTGCAATATACCGATTACCTAATCTGATGGGACACAGCAGGCCAAAGTATAACTCTGCAGTCAGCACCTTCTGTTGGGCAGTAGCGAATGATGAAGAGTTTACAGTAAATGACAGGACAACGGAACTGGAACTGCTCTACATAGATGACCTCATTGAGGGAATGTTTGATCTCCTGGAGGAGAAAGAGCAACATTGTGAGTTTGATGGGGTAGAGACGGTATTGAGGGCAGATGGAAGATATTGTTGCGTTCCGGTTACTCATAAGGTCACGTTAGGGGAAATTGTGGATCTGCTACAGGAGTTCAAAACGCAGCCGGATTCATTGCTGATGCCGGAGATGCCGGAAGGATCTTTTGCAAAGAAATTGTTTTCGCTGTATTTAACATATCTTCCTACAGACAAGTTTAAATATCGATTGAAAATGAATGAAGATGACCGCGGATCTTTTACGGAACTGATGCACACCCTGAATTGCGGACAAGTATCGATTAATATCAGCAGACCGGGAATTACAAAAGGACAGCATTGGCATAACAGTAAATGGGAGCAATTCATTGTGGTAGCCGGACATGGTCTGATTCGGGAGAGAAATATCAATACCGGAGAAATGATAGAATTCGAAGTATCCGGTGATAACATAGAAGCGGTATACATGATCCCGGGATGGTCTCATAATATTATCAATTTGTCGGAGACGGAGAATCTGGTTACCGTGATGACCTGCAATGAGGTGTTTGATCCGAGTTGCCCGGATACATTTTATGAACCGGTGTAATGCCCGGGGATTTTTAAAGGAAGGAACATAAAACACTGCAGACAAGAGAAATCGACTTATTAGACATGATAGCAGATGTTCTGTCACACTGGCGTGGATTGATCGTGGCGCTGGTATTGGGTGCAGTATTACTGGGAGGGTTCAGCTATATGAAGTCTCTCCGCACAGTACAAAATGTACAACAGCCGGAAACGGTTGTGCAGGAAGAAACAATCGTAGAGGAACAGCTGACACAGTTGGAGCAAAGCTTGGATGACAAAAGTCTGGCAACGGTGCTGGCAGTAGTAGATGATGAGAAGGAATATGATCTGAAGAAGACATATTCTGAAAATTCAATTTATATGCAGTTGAATCCATTACAAACAGCTCAGACAGAGTTGATCTACCAGGTTCAGACAGCAGACGGATCGATGGATGGACAACTGGGAGCTTTATATACATCCCTGTTAAATAATGTTGGCTTATATGATTGGGTAGCACAGCAGACCGGAATAGAAGCCGGATACGTGGGAGAATTAATCTCAGCAGAAACGGTGTCAAGCCTGACGATTCAGAGCAAAGAAATGACCTTGGGAACGAATTGTGTAAAGGTGTCAATTCTGCAGTCGGATGCGGAAGCCTGTCAGAAACTGGCAGATGCGGTAAAAGCTTATATTTCGGAGAAACAGAAACAGTTAAACAATGAACTGGGCCAACATGCACTGGTATTAATATCAGAGACCACCGGTTCTGTTATGAATAGGGATCTGATGGATGAGCAGATAAAGTGTAGAAACGAGATCGCATCTCTGCAATCAACAATTGCTACAGCGAAGGCAGATTTTACAGAGGAACAGAAGAAGTATTATGAGCTTTTGACCTGGGAGGAGGCAGAGCAATTAGAACAGCCTTCACAGAATGTGACAGCAGAAGAATATCCTGTACAGACACCGGCAGTCAGCAAAAAATATGTACTGTTAGGTGCAGTATTATTTGCCTTTGTATATGCGTTAGTTATTTGCATGGTATATATTTTTAATACCAAGTTAAGAGAATCTGATGAACTGCAGAGCATATATGGCATTCCGCAGATCGGATTGGTCGTCCGGGAATCCGGCAGAAAAGTATTCCTGGATAAATGGGTGGATTCCCTGCACCATTACGGTAAGAGGAAATTTACTGCAGAGCAGTCCATGGAACTGGCTTTTGCAGCGATAAAGATTGCAGCAGTCAAAAATGGACTGAACAATATCTGTCTCATGGGATGCAACATGAGCGCCGGAGCGGATAAGGTATGCGAGAGCCTTAAGGCAGCATTGGAGAAGGAGCAGATCGGCGTAAGTGTTCTGGATAATGTAATGTACGATGCAGAGGCGATGGAGAAAATGGATGCCATGCAGGGTGCGGTATTGGTAGAAAAGGCCGGATCTACATTGTACAATGAAGTAGCCGGTGAACTGGAGCTGTTGAAGAGGCAGGACATTACAGTGCTGGGAGGCATTATAGTAGAGTAAGTTCATGCAAGGAGAGTTACAGGTATGCATAGTATGACCAAAGAGAAGCTGTATAAATGGTGGTATGCGTTATGCTTTGTCTTTCTGGGGATCATTGACCAGAGACGTGGAAGTGCCCTTGGTACGATCCAGATGACTTTTACCAATTTGACGGGAGTAGTAATAGCATTACTACTCCTTCCTTCGATTAAATTTGAAAAAGAAAAAGCAAAACCCTATTTATTATGGACTCCGGTATGTGCGATACTTGCAATAATTGCCTGCATCATAGGGAATAATTGCTGGCAATATAAGGGACAATGGATCACAGCGGTGTTGAATATCGCAGTGTGGAGTTATTTGGTTATTTATGTGTATCAGGAGAAAAGCTACACTGAGCTTTTTGCCAGGATAAAGCAGCCGGTATTTTGGTGTACATGCCTGTGCCTGGTGTTAATGCAATTGTCTGTGCATGAAGGGATCGTACCATTATGGTACTTGTTAATCTATGGAGGCTTTGCAGTGATAGGGATCCCGAAGGAGAGAACAGAGGATTTCTTCGATGGAATGCTGACAGGGATCATTCTGTGGTTCTTCGGACAACAGATCATAGCCTTTGGATTCCGTCCTTATGATTATGTCAGATATAGGGGGCTATATTCCGGAGAAACGCAGAACGGCATGCATTATATGATTGTATTCTGTGCATTCCTGGTAAAGTGGATTTACAGCAGGGAAAAGAATAAAAAATGGTGGATTCGCTTTTTTTATTTCTTTATGAGTGCTGCAATGATAAGCTTTACTGTTCTTACCGGGGGAAAGGCGCCGATTTTAGGAATCGCAGTGGTGACCGCAGTCGTTATTTTAGGTTATAATATTTTTAAGAGAAAGACCTTTTACGGAGTGGTGCTACATGCGGTGACACTGGCAGTATGCGTCGTTTTGTCATTCCCTGTATGCTATTTAGGTATACGGTATTTACCCACGATTCTTCATCATCCTGTATGGTTTGAGGGAGAGTATGTAGAAGGAGTAAGTGTTTGTTCTTTTGATCCATGGAATAGTACAAAGTATATTTCTTTTGAGAATGTAGTTTATAATGATGTTAACAGATTGCTGCAGTCTATCGGGATTGGTCCTGATAAATGGATAGTGCAGTTTCAGCAACTCATGCAGGCATTGCCGGTACATGCAGAAGAACTGAACAGACAGGCAATAGCAGAAAATGAGGCAGGAAGCAGTCCGGATAATCCGTTTAATATAGAAGAGCTGAATGGATTGTCTTCGTCCACGGATGCCAGGAAGGTTATATATACCTACTATTGGAATCATCTGAATTTTAAAGGACATGATAAGGAGCATTCGGGATTTTGGATATCAGATTACACATATTATGGTCACGCTCATAATATGTTCCTGCAGGTCGCTTATGATTACGGAATTATACCGGGAATCCTGTTTTTGCTGATATACCTGTATAGTCTGTATAGAGCTTTTCGGTTATGCTTAAAAGGTAACTGGACTTGCATCATATTCCTTCTTGCGATACTGTGCTTTGGTATGGCAGAGATGGTGCTTGTCAGCGGACAGATTACGGTTACGTTAATGGCAATTATGTTCTATTTTACAGGACGGGACGGATATACTTTAACACTTAAGAGCAGTGAAGCAGCAGAGGAAACGCAATAGTGTTTTATCCTGCATATCCGGAATGCAATCGTTGGCATATAGATACCTGGATAGCTCAGGGAAGAGAGCCAGGCATGCATTACGCAATGGCTTGACCGGATGTGGATTTTCATTGCGGAAATAGGTGTAGCCATCTATTTCTACGCAGGAAATAAAGTTAAACAGAAAAAGCAGAAGGAGACGATCGTTTCCTTCTTTTTTTTCGATATAATTTTTGATGATAGTATAGGTGTCCTGGTCATCTATACTCTGCCATACCGGATCCGAACATACCGGAATAGCAGTTTTTAATGAATCCGTTGGATACTGATCCAAATAAGCGGGATCCTGTGTGAAATAGTAGTCACGGTATAGCTTCATGGATTTAGCGGTAATAGGGTTTTTATAATACTTTTTATTGTAAAGAGAGGTCAGCAGGTCAATGTCCTCATTTCCTGTGAGGTCATTTTCGTGCAAAATGATTCTGAAATGGCTGACCATTAGGCTAGTGTACTGTGAAAAACCATGAGACTTTGCAACATAATTAAGAAAAACATGCTGCAGAGGACGGTAAAGTGCAGTCGTTAATTTCCCGCGATTTGCATCAAAGGTGCGAAGCGTCTCCAGAAATGCAAAAAAACACTCCATGAGAATGTCTTCATAGTCAATAAAAGAACTGTTTGTGAAATAATTCCTGCATTGACTTATGATATATGGCGTGTAAGCTTTCCATAAATATTCCAAAATCCGCTTAGATTCATCACAAGGAGATACGTAGGAATTATATTTTTTAATTAGCTCATGTTCTGGTATATTGTCACAAATACTGTTTTTTGATTTCATGATGAAAGTACTCCTGTATAGGGCATTTGTTCATAAGCGTTTATAGTTAATATATCATAGGCGTGATTTGAAGTAAATATTAATATATGTATAAATTAGCGGCTAAAAATGACGTTGTATTAAAAAAAATACAAAAAACACTTGCAAAATAGGAAAAGTATAATACAATACATATCATAGACATATTAAATTTCAGAACAATATATCGATAATACGGAAATACTTTTAGAAGGGATGGATACAGATGCCCGGAATTACGTTTTTTATAGGGAACGGATTTGATCTTAATATGGGATTGGAGACCAGATACGACCAATTTTGCGAATATTATATACAACACAATCCAGAGGATTTTTTGGCGCAATCAATGAAGAGAGACACAGAATTATGGTCTGATGTGGAAATCGCGTTAGGAAAAATAACCGAACAGGTACCAGATGGGGAGGAAGACCGGTTCGGAGAGAGTAAGGATTTATTGGAAATTGCTCTGGGAGATTATTTGGAAAAGGAACAGAAAAAAATAGAGATTACCAATGAACAGCAGGAACAGATTACCAAAGATATGAAAAGATGTCTTACATCATTTTATCAGGAACTTCCCGTGGAACATATGCAAAGTATAGAAAGAATCATTAAAGGATGTCGCGGTACATTGAATTATTCCTTTGTATCTTTTAATTATACAAATGTTCTGGATCGGTGTGTTGAAATAACGAAAAGACGGTTGAACAGTGACTTGGGTGGATACAACGCCGACAACGGGAATCAGTATCCGCAGAAATTGGGAAATGTGGTACACATTCACGGAACAATAGAAAATGAAATGATCTTAGGTGTGAATGATATCGGCCAGATCGCTGACAGGCGATTCACGGAAAATTCCTTGTACAGACAATGCATGGTTAAGGAAGAGGCAAATAATCGTTTTGCTCAAAACAAAATTCAGAGTGTAAAAAAGCTTATAGATGGAAGTTGTATGATATGTATTTTCGGTATGTCTATTGGCGAAACCGATAAAATGTGGTGGCAGTACATTGGAAAATGGTTATTGGCATCGAGTGAACATAGGCTTATTATCTACATAAGGCATAATTCACAGAGAAAAAGGGTAACAGCACGGGAAAGATTTATAACAGAAAATAAAATATTACAACGGTTTAAGGAGAATTCCGGAATCAAAGAGGAGTGGGAAAAGGCAGAAAGTAAAATATATATTGTTTGTAACGGCAATATTTTTAATTTTTCTGTTATGCCGAAAGGCGTAGAAATATAGGCAGAAATTCGTATTACGTGTGGCAACATCTGTTGGCTATTGTTGGCTATTGACCGAAAAATTTTGTAAGAATTTGGCGAAAATTGACATATATATGATAGAGGAAGTATAAAGATGGTTTGATTTAAATCAAAGGGAGAATCTGGGAATGGACTCTGTTGCAAGAATATTGGAACTAATAGTGGATTTTTTAAAGAGAAATTATAAAAAGCCGAAACTTTGGTTTGCAATATTGGGAATCTTGGTATTTATTATCTTGATATTTCCGTATATTGATTCCAATACGTTTTACTATACCAGAATGGAGAAGAGAATCAGCATCTTGGAGCATCTTACACAATTGGATGAAACTACGATTAATAGTAATCCAGTGTATCGACAGGAATATGAGAGCATATTACAAGAAATTCAATTGCAAAGAGAAAGATCAGTAAATTCAATAGCGACGCAGCTCTTTGATACCGTAAATTCCTCATGGACAACCGGAAAGGACCAGGGGAATAAGATCCTGAAATTTATATCTGGTGCGATATGGTTTCTTATTGTTACAATATGTGTTCCTTTTATGAATACCTTTAAAAATCGGAGTGACAAATTGGTTGCATTTATTGTGATGATTATACTGTCAACGATAGTAGGATGCATATTTATGGCAATACCTATTATTTACAGGTCGTGGATCAATTATTTTGTAATACCGATTGCACAATTAGTAATTGTGATTGTACTGGTTGGGAAAAAGGACAAAAAATCGTAGGAAGGATTTACAAAAGTGAAAGAAACTATATTTTGCATCATAAGTGCATTTATATTATATGAGATATCGGGAATAATCGGTAAAGAGATGCTGGCGGACAAGCATATTACTGGGGAGGGAAAAGGGCATTGCGATATTACTTTTGGTAAGGAAAGCAAGAAATCGCTCATCATAAATATACAGTATAATATTTTCGCACCGATTATCTATATGTTGCTCATTGCAACAGTATTACAGAATATAGGGCAGGAAGAACTGGCGTATAAAGCAGTCTACATTGTGCCGTGTTATTATCTCGTCAGATGGGTTATGATTACGGTCATTGCGGGAAAATATCAATTGTTTAATATAAAATATGAATGCATATCAGCGATTCCGGGTGTGTTACTCGCTTTTTTCATTCAAAGGATATTGATTTTGTCAGGGAAGGAAATATTTCCCACAGTGGAAGAATTTCGAACACAGTTATGGTTGGTATTTTTTGCTATGGCATATCAATTTTGCGTTAGGTCATTGGGAAAATCTGATGCCATCCGGCAGAACCGAGTTTGTACGAAGCAGATGAAGCAAAAGTATATCCTTGATAAGTATGAATTATTCCAAAGGAAATATGGTACGATCATACAGGCTGAAGCACCGGGGGATTATTTGCAGCGTGTGATTTATGCAATTATGATCTATGAGAACTTTAATAGACCTACGACTCAAAGGTGGTGTGAAAATGTGCTGTTTTGTCTAGGGCGAAGACCGATGACGTTAGGAATTATGCAGGTGTCTACCACGAAATTCATACACAATGCAGAGAGTGTTGAATTGGGATGTCGAAAAATTAAAGAGTCATTTCAGGAGTATGTGAAAATTGCTAAAAAAGAAAATTATCAGGGATATTATTTCGGAGCCGGAGAACCTGAATTGTGCCTGGAAAAGATATGTGAGGATTACAATAAGGCCGAGGATTACATAGATGCAATAAAAGCCATTTTTTATATGTTGCCGGATCCGGAATATGGTGAATATGATGAGACCCGTCAGCTATTAGAAACAGAAGAACAGCCAGATCCGGAGAAAACATTGGACTTTGTTCAGGCTTTTGGAATGGAAGATTTGACGGAAAAACTGGGGAAATATGAGCATATTATCTTGCAAGACGATTATTATCTTAGGGTGTTAGACACGGAATCTCCTTATGTTTCTTGTTATTCAGAAGACGAATGTACAGTTTATTGCATAAATGGGATCGAAAACTTGACGATTACCGGAGAAGATGCCATGTTTTACATGGGTGCCGGTGATTATTTTGTGTTTAGAAATTGCAGGAACATTACAGTGCAAAATATTGGATTTATTCGCCAGGCTGATCAGGAGAAAACAGCCGCACCGATATTACAGTTAGAGAATTGCGAGGATATCAGACTGGAAGCGGTAGAATTGATGGGAAGGAGCGGAGCTGCATTAAGATTAAGGCATTGTGAGCGTGTCAGAATGAAAAATATGCGGATTCACGATTGCCGGGAAGGGGCAATCATTATGGAAGAAACAGAGGCAATTATGGAAAACTCTCAGCTGAGAAGAATCCGGGTAGCGGGAAAAACGGAGGTTATTTCGATAAAATCGAGTATTGTTAAATTGCAAGAGCTAATATTTTACAAGGATAGTACGCAAGGCTGCTTGATAAGAAATGATAATAGCAGAGTAGAAGGCGAAGAAATAATTATACAAGAATGTGAATATGCGGATATTTGCAATCAAAAGATGATAGGGTATGGACAGGTGTAGCTGTCAGACAGCACATTGTGGGAGGCACAAACTGTTTATTTCATATATCTAAAATGTTGTTGCAGTAAAAAAAGGAACTCAATGATTGAGCTCCTTTTTGCTTTTATTTTTCTAAATCGATTGTCTTGAGTAATTCTTTGATCTGTTCTACACTCAGCCACTCGGTATTGTTACCTGAGCTATAGGAAAATCCCTCGGGTACCCTCTTGCCGGTAGGAACAACACGTCTTGATTCACTCCATACCGTTTAAGGATATATACGATAAAGTGTTTGTCATGGCTTCTGCGGGATTGTAATTGTCCAGCACATATTTGGTAAAAGCCTTGCCAAAACTGCCGGTACCACCTGTAATCAAAATGGATTTATCATCTAATAACATAACGTCCTCACTTTCAAAACTAAAAATTCTTATACATCATAACAT
>Ga0129310_1000614_pt1 | contig 40412 bp, 29 predicted proteins | sample Go1ome_2_FD_94433 | JGI IMG/M metagenome (GOLD analysis project Ga0129310, IMG submission 94433) | Western lowland gorrila individual fecal microbial communities from Wisconsin, USA - Go1022A metagenome | ecosystem: Host-associated > Mammals > Digestive system > Large intestine > Fecal | place... | reverse complement strand
TGCCTGGAGGAACACGGCAAACGGAGCCGGGAATACCTCGCAGGAACCATTATTGTTGCGGATGTGGTTTCCTATCTCCAGGTGCAGGAATGACAATGTTCTTTGATGGGCTGTGCTGGGCGGGGCCATGTAATAAATTTGTCCATTAATTAGTTCAGCCCGTTCACCTTCTGGCAGATTGTAAATATCGTCAATGGTATGGATTCTTTCTTGTGGTAATGGCATAGGGTCACACTCCTTCCTGTGGATGTGGTTGTTCTGGTATATACTCCATTAGGTCGCCGGGCTGACAACATAGAAGCTGACATACTGTAGCAATATTATCCCAAGACACAAGTTCCTCATTTCGGAATTTTTGTAAAGTAGCTTCCCCTAATAGCTTTTCTTTTCTTAATTTGTATGTTGAGTAACCAGCTTCTTTAAGTGCAGCAATAATATTAACCTTATATCGTATCGGCATAAAATATTTCCCCTCCTGTATAAACTGGACCATCCAGATATGGATACACCTATTTCAGTATATCCATATTATAACATTAATATACACAAATAACAAGTGTACAAAATATCTAAATTATACACTTGTTATTTGTGTATAATATACATGGACATACACTAGAATTAGGTGTATAATGTAGTTACAAGGTTAAGAAAACAAAGCAGCCGGGGCAGACAATCCCCCACAAACCTATCAATCGTACCTGTGAGCCGAAAGCAATAGACACGCAAGACTGATAGGGGTTGCGGATTCAATTCCGGTGAGGATGTACCAAGGATGGCGAACAATAGCCCGGTGAGAATCAACCATTTATCAAGGAAGTAAAGGAGACAGAAATCATGAAGTACAATCTTCAAAAAATCATGCTGAGAGCATGGAGGCTTTACCGGGAGAAAAAAGAACTTTCTTTTGCAGAGTGTTTACACAGGGCATGGTTATCTGCAAAGGCAGAGGCAATCAACGCAAAGAGAATTGAAGAAGCAAAGGCCACGGCAGGAGTTGAGGAAGAAACAAATACCTGGAACGGCTGGAAACAGTTAGGATATGAAGTCATTCATGGGAGTAAGGCCCTGTTTGGTACTGAACTGATATGGGGAAGCCGGGGAGATGGGAAAGCTTATAAGGCCAGATTCTTTGGGCGCTCACAGGTACAGGAAATTGCAATAGCATAAGAAAAAGCCTCTGCCAGTGCTACCAACACTGACAGGGGCCAACGAAACAGCCGGGGCCGTTCCTAATCACATAGGTATATTAGCATGGCCCCTAATAAAAAGAAAGAGGTAAATTGAAAATGTATCATTTAATTGATGAAAAAAGAAGATTGTACGCTTGCAACGTGGCAGAAATCACACTGGAGGATGCGTATTGTATATTACAGTCATGGGGCGGTAAGCATTCGCTATCAGAGGTAGTGGTATTCTATTCCGCGACACAGAACGCAGTTGTTATAAATGAGAATTGCAAGGATTTTAATAGCATCGTTATGTTATGCCGGGGCTTTTTGGATGCAGATGCAGAAACATTGGAAGATGTTGAAAAGGGCAACCTTGAAGGAAACACATGGGAGCCAGTTTGTCGTGTGCTGCTGGAAGCAATGGCAATGATGGACTTTAAAGACAATATGGAGATGCTTTCCCATCAGAAGCCTGGGAAGGAATATCACTTGATGGACTGGCGTACATATAATCACTTGATGCAGGAGCAGCAGTTTTTTAATATATTCCAGTACGGCGTTATCATGGGTAAAAGGACTGAACGGGCAAGGAGGGCAAAGTAGATGCACTATCCAATTAATATAGAAATGCTTATGGGGATGGCCCAGACAGCCGGAATAAGCGACCTGTCTAAGAAGCTTTTAGGGCAGATGGCAAGGGTGTTAAACAATATTTATAAGATGGGTATGGAATATTCAACCGAAGATTTTGTTTTCACGCCCGAAATCGTAAGGGAAGCGCATCAGAGGGTATATGGTAAACTTTTAGTGAATGAAGAAGTAAACCAGCGATTCTATGAACTGCTGTCTGAATGGGGAAATGATGCGTTCCAGGCTGGAGCATGTAGTGATAAACATATTGTTAGATTATCCAATATATCTATGTCCAGAAGAAATTCCGGTTCAAGGCCGACAAAAAAGAAGATGGAACAGGCTAGGCGGTTCTATGAAAAGTACGGCGTATATAAAAGGGAAATTGTGATTGATGAACACGGGGTATTGATGGATGGATACACCACATATCTACTTATGTGTGAACAAGGGAAGGATATGGTGCCAGTAAGACGAATAAGGAGACAAGGGATTAAAGCGGTATTCAATGAAGGTGGCAAGCAATATCAGTGGGAAATCCCCTTGAAATTGATAGATAAGATAGCTCCGGGGGATAGGGTGGTAGTGGAAACATTTTATGGTCCGCAGCGGGTGACAGTTAAAGAGATTATCCCTCTTGCCAAAAGAACAGGTAGAAAAGTACGGCGAATAGAAGAAAAAGAGAACTAATCAAAGTCCCAGGATGTCATTTATATGTGGCATACTGGGGCATTTTATTGACTAACATTTGACTAACAAAGTTGCATCAAGAAAAATTGGTGGAAAATAGGATATAGCCTAGAAATGGCTTAAATACGTACTTTTTTGAATGACACAATCTAATAAAACGTGTTGAAAATACCGATTTTTAAAATTCGTAATGCGTGGGTCGCCGGTTCGAGTCCGGCCAGTGGCTTGATAAAAATTCCTTGTGTCCGCAGGCAATATTATTAGGATAGTGATATTTAGTTAAGCATTCTTTCATGGCTGATAAACTTTTAATGTTTACCAGCTATTTTTTTTGTCTTGTTTTTCACTCCTGCTAAAAAGTATACTACAATAAGGCAGATGGAAATGTCTGCGTATTTAGAAAAAGTCCCTTATTCTGTTAATCTGATAGGATATGTGGTAAAATGTTGCTTGTAAAACAAAATTTTTCGGTATAATGAATGATTGAGTTAAAACATCTGCCGACTGTCTTATCCAAAAGACCAAGGCTGGGGGAATAGAGATACAATAAGATTCCCGGACCTGAATGGATTTGAGATGGCGCAAGAAAGCTGGGAGGAATTGTGATGAAGGGATATCATATTCTGCTGGGAGAGGATGAACCGGATATATTGGAATATAACAGGGAACAGCTGGAACAGCGCGGCTATCAGGTTACGGCGGTTTCCACACTGGGCCAGGCGGAGTCGTGTGTTCTCAGGGATAATCCGGATTTGCTGGTTTTGGATGTTATGATGCCGGACGGTTCCGGGGTAGATCTGTGCAGAAGGCTGCGTGAGCAGTTTCAGGGGCCGATTCTGTTCCTCACAAGCTTGGGGGAGAGCAGTCAGATTGTCCAGGGGCTCCGGGCCGGAGGTGATGATTATATTACAAAGCCTTATGATATTGAGGAGCTGGCAGCCAGAATTGAGGCACATCTCCGAAGATTAGAGCGCAGGGGCGGGGAAGATATCCACCAGGGCGGCAGCAGGTTATATTTGAATGTGAAGAGCCAGCGGGCTTATCTGGATGGGAGAGATATGCTTTTAAAGCCAAAGGAGTACCGTCTCCTGGCCGCGTTGATGAGAAACAGGGGAAGATATATGGAGTCCGGGGAGCTTTACAGGGAGATATGGGATATGGCGCCCAACCGGGATATACGGACAGTCTGGGTTCATATATCTAATCTGAGAAAGAAGCTGCAGGATGCAGACGGAGAGTTGATAGCGGATATAGAATGTAAACGTGCACTGGGATATAAGCTTGTGATGTTTGAGGATGAGAATGAAGATTAGACGGTGGGACAGATGAGGAGAACGTATTATAGAATTGTATTGACAGTGGTACTGGCTGGCTTTCTGGCTGGAAAAACAGTAATTTTTCCAGCTTATGGTATGGTCGGTGACGGGGATATGTCCGAATTATCCACAGGAGAAGATGGAAAAGAGGATGCCTCTTTATCCCCGGACGGAGAAGGAAGCCGGGGGGAAGCGCCGGAAAATTCGCATGGAGAAAACGGAGAGGGGGGAAACCCGCCATCCCCGGACGGAGAAAACGGAGAGGGAGAAGCCCCGCCATCCCCGGACGGAGAAAACGGAGAGGGAGAAGCCCCGCCATCCCCGGACGGAGAAGATGGAGAGGGAGAAACCCCGTCATCCCCGGACGGAGAAAACGGAGAGGGAGAAACCCCGCCATCCCCGGACGAAGAAAACGGAGAGGGAGAACCCCCGCCGCCTCCGGCCGAAGAAAACGGAGAGGGAGAACCCCCGCCATCCCCGGACAGAGAAGATATAGAGGGAGAGAATCCGGAACATCCGGATTCCGGACAAACAGGCCATAATCAGGAGGAGTTAGAGAATCCCGGAGATATCCGTCAGCCGGAAATTCAATTACAGATGATTGAGATACCGCTGGATGAGGAGGTCCAGTGCGGCACTGTGGAGGAACTTTTAACCCTTCTGGAGACCGGGGAGGAGATTTGCCTTACAGGGGATATTCTTGTTGCAGGTTCAGCCGATTTGAATATTGCTCCGGAAGATGAAGCCGTGGTGAATATGAATGGATATTCCATCGTTGTGTCTGACAAGGGGAATTTGTTTGTGGACGGCCCCATCCGTTTCCAGGGCGCGGCAGGAGACAAAGCGCTGTTTCAGATATCCGGAAAAACCACCTTTAAAAATGGTGCCGGGGTATGGGCAGAGGGCGACGGAGCGGTTGCGGTGGAGATTTCAGAAACGAAAAACGGTAAATATGCGCTTCAGACAGATAACGCTTATATCGGAGTTTCCGGGGACAACAGCATTGCCTTAAAGTGGACGGGAAAGGGGGACTGCAGCCTGCAGTATGCCCATATTGAGGCAGAAGGGGAAAACTCAGTGGGCATTGAGGCAGACACGCCGGTAGAGCTTAAGCTTTGCCTGGTGGAGGCGGAGGGCAGTTCCGTTGTCACGGATAAAGTGCTCATTGTGGACACATCGCAGGTGACTCCCTTGCCCGAACAGTCTGAGGTGATTACAAGGGAGATTTATCTTGATGGCCGCCTGGATGAAAACGGGGTCAGCGTATTAGCGGGAACAGACTGTCAGGGGCTGTATGATAAGCTGGCGCCGTCGGCGTCATATGTATTTTGCGATCCCACAGGGGAAAGGAAAATGTGGACCCGGGATTTTACGCTGAACTGGAAAGACCTGCCTGAGGAACTTTCAGAGCCAGGGGTTTACAGGGCTATGGTAGAAGCGGAGGGGTATCCCGACTGGTTTTTTATAGAGATACCGGAAATTGAGATTGAGATTTATGTTGTGGACCCTAAAACGGTCCATATTGAGGAAATCTTCAGGATGGAGGATATGGCTGTACTGTATTTTTTGAATCCTGTAGAGGACGCACAGAGGATTGAGCTGTTTTGTTCAGCAGATGGAGGGGATACATGGCAGGACGCAGACTCTATGCCCGGATGCTCTGTGCAGATAGATCCCTTGACAATCACTGTGGAGGGACTTGAATTTAATCATACATACCGGTTCTGTGTTGCTGTCACCGGAGGTTCCATGGAAGGGCTGTCATCGGTGAAATCCTTTGGTTATTATGAGAATGACTCAGACCGGTTTGGCCATGGAGACCGTGACGGGGATGACCGGGATGACCAGGGAGACCTTCCGCCCTGGAACAGCGCGCCTCCTCCGGGGGATGAATTTGGCGGTTCAGGGGATCCTGACAGTGACGGCAGGGGAACCGCAGAAGCAGACGGAACATCCGGCACGTCAGATGGGGACGGCACTCTGTCCCTGGAGCCATCTGCTGTGAAGTGTGCCGGGATACCAGAGCCCTGTACTGCGGACAGGATCGGTACACAGAGACTCTCCACGACGGCTGCCGCCGATACACAGGAGCCCTCCGCGGCGGCTGGCTCAGACCCAAACGGGCCTTTAGCTGCGGACAAAATCGGCAGACAGGAACCTTCCATAGAGGACGGCATGGCCGCGCGGGACGCGTCTGGCGCAGGCGCAGGGGATAGGCCGGGGGCCTCCGGTTCAGCGCTTGGAGAAGACGGCCGGGCATACGGTGGCGGGGAAGCAGAAGACTCCTTTCACGAAGATGGTTTGAGGACAGGGAATCTGTTGGAAGAAAATGCCACTGAAAACCGGGAGGAACCTGCCGGAGAGGGTATGGATGCGGACTCCGGCCGCCTTCAAAGGGATAATCCTTCAGGATTCATCTTCCGTACTGTCCTGGGAGCGGCAGCGGGTATAGCGGTGTTATCCTGGTACAAAAGAAGGAGCAGGAGGAAGCCATGATGAAAGTCAGAGAGAAGCAGGCGTTCCTGCTGATAACAGCTGTAATCCTTCTGAGCTTCGCTTTTTTCTATTACTGCTATGAAAAGGATAATAAATATACCCGTCCCCGCCCATATTCCAGGGATGGTGTTATATGGCTGGAGGATCAGTGGTACAGCAGGCACCCTATGTTCTATCTTACGGACGGCTGGTCCTTCTACCAGGACAAGTTGCTGTCCCCAGATGAAATTGAAAACCATACTCCGGACGCATATTTTTACATAGGCAGGTATGGAGGCTTTGACCTGGGGGATCGGGAGGCTTCTCCCCACGGGAAAGGAACCTATAGGACAGTGATCCTCACAGAGGGGTATGAGCAGGAATACGGACTGGAGCTGACACCGGTCTACTCTCGCTGGAGACTTTGGGTGAACGGTAAGCTGAAGCAGAGCGTGGGCATGGACGGGAACATAAACGGGGACATGGGGCCCCGTCCCCCGGTGAGCATGGTAACATTCACAGCTAAGGACAGAATTGAGATTGTAGTTGAGGCGGAGGATGACAGCCATTTTTACAGCGGCATGGTATATCCGCCGGCTTTTGGCGTGCCGCAGCTGGTGTCCAGAACCTCTGAACTGCGGCTTTTAATCCATGGCGCTGCAATTATGGCGGCTTTTCTCATTGGAGCCATGTGCCTGTGCCTGGGGGCTGTCAGACGGTTTTCCAGGCCATATGGGGCGATGGCGTTTCTCTGCTTCTGTTTCTGCGGCAGCACGGCCTGGCCCCTGTTCCAGGTAATGTCGGAGAGTATGTACTGGGTCCTGCTGGCGGAGCGCTTCTGTTATTATGGGATGTTTTTTTCTATGATGTGGATCCAGTGGCAGATCTGCGGCCTGCCTGGGAGAGTATATGTTCCCGCCTGCGCGGCAGGTTTTTTAATTTGTCTGAGCGTCCTTATCCAGCCTCTGATTCCGGCTGAGACAGCGGGAGCCTTGTACACATATGGCAATATACTTGGATTGTATAAGTGGTTCACTGCTTTTTGGCTGCTGGCCACTTCCGGCTGGGCTGTCTGTAAGAAGCGTCCCTGCTGTCTTGCCGTGCTGGCCGGAAACAGTGTTTTTATGTGTGCCCTTGCGGCAGGGAAGATGTTCCCACTCCATGAACCGGTGCTGACAGGGTGGTTCGCAGAGCTGGCTGGCGGAGTCATTATCCTCATAACAGGCGGGATTATGATATATGATGTGGATCGGACCTATAAGGAAAGCCTCAGGCTTAAGATGGAGCAGCAGCTGTCCCAGGTCCAGCTGGAAGCCAGAGCCAGATACGGTGCCCTTCAGCAGGAGTATATCAGGGGAACCAGAAAGCAGCTTCATGAAACCCGCAACCGGCTTACTCTGATTAAGCATTATCTGGATACAGGGGAGACCGATAAACTGAAGGAATATCTGAAAGGGCTTGTTTCTTCCACGGTGGACATGGAGAATGGGGAATATACAGGCCATATCCTTATGGACTCCATCCTGGCGGTGGAGCTTGGAACGGCAAGGAGCCAGGGGATATACGTGGAAGCAGAGGGGGACAGGCTGCCCGGAAGCCTGGCGGTCAATGACGCCCATCTCACTACGCTTTTGATGAATCTTCTGGATAACGCCATAGAAGCCTGCAGCCGGCTTCCGGAGGATGGGGAGAAATGGATTTCCCTGGAGATTGGGCGGGTTGGAACCGGCCTTACTATCTTGTGCACCAACAGCAGCCTGCCCCGTGAGGAAGGCAGAAGTACCAGTAAGGAGGACAGCCGGGCCCATGGGTATGGTATGGAGCTTATGAGCCAGGTGGTCCGGGAGTATAGGGGGACATTTGAGACAACATGGTATACGGATAGTTTTTCCGCCCGAATATTCCTGCCGGACGCAGTGAAAGACGGTGAACTTTAAATTTTGTTAAACGTGGTAAAAATCCCGGATTAGCGTGGTAAAATAAAATACAGATGGTTTAATGCAAAGAGCACCGGTTTCCTTCAGCTATAGAAGGAAGCCGGCGTTTTTGCTTTCAGGATGAACCGTCCGCATATGGAATGTGCCGTTTTCAGGGAAAACAGACCGCTGTTTTTAATACAAAAGAAGAGGAAAAACCAATGATTATAGCAGTAGTGGATGATACCATGCAGGACAGAGAACTGCTTAAGGGTATGCTTGACCAATATTTTTCCGGGCATCAGACAGTACCTGAGATTCAAGAGTTTGAATCCGGAGAAGCATTTTTAGAGGCTTATGAGCCGGGGCATTATGACATTATATTCTTTGATATATATATGGGAGGGATTACCGGTATGGAGACAGCCTCTCTGGTATATGAGAGAGATAAGGACTGCCGTCTGGTGTTCTTTAGCTCCAGCGCGGATTACGCGGTGGACAGCTACCGGGTAAGGGCCGCCTACTATCTGATGAAGCCCCTGAGCTATGAGGATCTGGCCCTGGCCCTGGACTGCTTTACCAGAGAGCTTCTGGAGGCGGGACGGGGACTTACGGTGATGGTGAAGGGCGGAGTGGAGGCTGTGGTGCCCTTTAGTAAACTGCTGTACGTGGACAGCCTTAAACGTATGGTGCGGATACATACCAGCGATACCGTACTGGAGGCTGCGGAGTCCTTTATGGCTGTGTCCGGGCGGCTTATGCCGGATTCCAGATTCCTTTGCTGCAACCGGGGGATTTACGTGAATATGGACTGGATTCAGGAGGTGGGAGACTCTGTTATTCGTCTGAAAAATGGGGAAACCCTGCCTGTACGGGTCAGAGGCAGGGCCCAGGTGAAAAAGGAATATATGGAATATGCCCTGAAGGATCTGCGGAGGTAAGATGAAAAATCAGAAATTGGTAAGTTTACGGCCTATTATTGTTATTACTGCCTCAGCCATTCTCTCTGTTTTATTCATACTTATTCTTTACTATGCAGATAATAAATACACGGTGGGGGGGAAGCAGCCGGAATTGGGAAGACTGGAGCTGACGCTGGGGGATATGGAGGAGAATCCATACCGGTATCTTGTTACGGGATGGGAGTTCTATCCCGATCTGCTTCTGGGACCGGACGCGTTTGACGGAGCGGAGAAACCTGCCGGTGTAACTGCGGCAGTAGGAAAATATGGACAGATGAGGCGGAATCAAAGGGGAACAAAGGGTACATACCGCCTGGTTTTGGAGCTGCCGGAAAAGGGCGGTCCCTTTGCCCTGGAACTGCCTGAGATAGAAGGGGCAAGCAGGGTCTATATCGGGGGAGAGCTGGTCCGGGAATGGGGAAGCATAGAGGATGTCCGCTCCGGTATGAAGCGGTTTGTCTTTCCTCTCACCCAGGGCCGGGACACAGAGCTTATCATACAGGCCGCGGCTCTGGGCGCCTTTCATTCCCAGAACTTCAGTCCGCCGCTTCTTGGAGTCTACGATGCCGTGACCGGGATACGGGATGTGGGGCTGTTGCTGAAGGTGATGGTTCTGGGGCTGGCTGTGTCCGCAGCCGGTCTCTCCCTTCATCTGGCTGTGAAAATCCGCTGGTGGAGAGGCTTTCTCTTCTGCCTGTTCTGCCTGTGCTTCGTAGGGTATCAGCTGTGGCCTCTGGCTCGGGAGAGGATTCAGCTGGGGCTGCAGCCCTGGTATGGGATCCAGGTGTTCTGCTTTTACGCCATGCTTTGGCTGATGGTCATATTGGAAAATGACCTGTACCGCATCAAAGGGGGAAAGGTGTCCGCCGCCATGGGAATATTCTGTATACTGGCCCTGGTATACGGCTGTTATGCCCAGTATGGGACGGCGGCCGCGGCGGATCTGTTCAGCTATATTACCCAGTGGTATAAATTTGCCATTGCCTGTCACCTTATACTGGTGGCATATATGGCGATGGCAGAGGGAATGGAGCGTTCCCAGACCCTGCTGGTAATTGCGGTTGTACTTGTTTCCGCCCTGTTTATGGAACAGCTTCTGCCGCTGTACGAGCCTATAATAGGCGGAAGCTTCCTGACCATTGGCTGCGTGGTCATTATGGTGGGAATGTTGAGTATTCTGTGGCAGGATATGGCGGACGCGTTCCGGGCCAGAACCTTTTTTGTAACAGAGACAGGACGGATGAACCGGCAGCTGGCTATGCAGAGAGATCATTACCGCCAGCTCAATGCCAGAATTGAGGAAACCAGACGGATCCGCCATGATATGCGCCATCATATAAGACTGCTGCAGGCCTATGCGGCGGAGGGAAATTTGGAGCATGTAAAGGCGTATCTGGGACAGCTTTCACCTGCCATGGATTTGATGGGGCCTGTTACATTTACCAGCAACTATGCGCTGGACGCAGTACTGTGCCATTACACTGCCCTGGCAGAGAAGGAGAAGATTGAAACAGATATCCGGGTTATGGTTCCGGGCCGGACCGTGCTTCCTGATGATGAGTTATGTGTGGTTATGGGAAATCTGCTGGAAAATGCGGTAGAAGCCTGCAAACGGCAGGAGTCGGGCAGGAAGTTCATATTCTTAAGGTGCCTTCAGGACGACAGCCGCCTGTCCATTGTGCTGGACAACAGCTTTATGGGGGATGTGCAGTATGAAAGGGGATATTTCCGGTCTTCCAAGCGGGAGAGCGTGGGGATTGGGGTGGAGTCGGTAAAGGCCATCGTAAAACGTCACGGGGGGATTGGCACCTTTGTGCCGGAGGAGAAGGTATTCAAGGTTTCCATTATCCTGCCGCTAAAGGATGAGGGATAAGGGCGGCGCGGCTTCACGGCTGTGCCGCCTGTTTTTGTGTACCCGGCGGGCATATGTTCTAATGGGCGGGGAGGCACTTGTAAGGGTAAATCGGAAGGGGGATTGAGTTTCGGTCGGAAAAACTGACTTTCGGTCGCAGGCTATTGTTTCAGGATAAATGCTATTGTAGTATGAAAGCAATAAAAAAGCAGTGATTGTCCGAGGTTTTATGGACAGAAGGCATATGGAGCATATACGAAAGCGGGAGGGCCCTATGATAAAGAAGATAGCAGGATACATATTAGGAGGTATTGTGGTGGTGATGGTGTTGGGGTACCTTACTGCTATGATGCTGACGGAGCTGGTTCCGGCCATTTTAACCCGGGATTGGGGAAGACTCTGGAATCCGGGCCTTCTGCTTAAGCCGGCTGTCTGGATATATGGAGCGGTGGTCACGGTAATGGTTTATATGCTGTACCTGGTATTCCACGTGGGAACTGTAAAACGGGCCAAACGTCTGATGAAGGCCAAGGAGGACAGTATTGAAAGTTCCCTGGAGAATTCACGCTTTATGACCGACAAGGAGAAGGATGATAATTTCTCCCCGAAGCGTTTTACCAGACTTAAAGAGGAAAAAAAGGACGGGATTCCTGTATACGCGGTGTACAACAAGAAAAAGAAGGAGCTCAACATCAACATTGCCAAGCCCATGCATGGCCTTGTAATCGGCGCCACAGGCAGCGGTAAAACCACATCCTTTATCAACCCCATGATTCAGATACTGGGGAAATCCTCAGCCGGTTCTTCCATGATCTGCACGGATCCCAAGGGAGAGCTGTTCCAGCTTCACAGCGGCATGCTGGCGGAACAGGGCTATAAGGTAATGGTTCTGGACTTAAGGGATCCTTACAGCTCCTTCCGCTGGAACCCTTTGGGAGATATCTATGACAGGTACCAGCTTTACCTTAAGGCGGGACAGGGAATCTTCCAGTGCGACACGGACGTGAGGCAAAGCGGTTTGGAGCTGGTGAATGAGGCGGACCAGTATAAGGATGTGTGGTACGAGTATAAGGGAAAAGCCTACGCTGTGCGCAGGGAGCTGCTGACTGTTATCAAGGTGGAAAAGCAGAAGATATATGATGAGATTTACGAAGATTTAAATGACCTTATCAGCGTGATCTGTCCCATTGAATCCCAGGACGATCCTGTGTGGGAAAAAGGAGCCCGTTCCATTATCATGGCAGTATGCCTGGCCATGCTGGAGGACAGCGAGTATCCGGAGCTGGAGATGACCAGGGAGAAGTTCTGCTTCTATAATGTAAACAAGGCTATCAGCAATTCGGAGGACGAGTTCAGGGCTTTAAAAGAATATTTTATGGGACGCCCCAAGCTGTCCAAGTCAGTTGGACTTTCAAGGCAGGTTCTGTCAGCGGCCGATACCACCCTGGCCAGCTATATGTCCATTGCGTTTGATAAGCTCTCTATGTTTAACGACGAGGGACTCTGCTCCCTTACCTCGGAGACGGATATCGATCCCCAGCAGTTTGCAGCCGAGCCTACGGCGCTGTTCCTTAAGATACCGGATGAAAAGGATACCCGCCATGCCCTGGCGGCCGTATTCGTACTGTGCATTTACAAGGCGCTGATTAAGGTGGCCTCCGCCAGGGAGGATTTAAGCCTTCCGAGAAATGTATACTTCATCCTGGATGAGTTCGGCAACATGCCTAAGATAGACAAGTTCGACAAAATGATAACTGTTGGCCGGAGCCGTAAAATCTGGTTCAACATGGTAGTCCAGTCCTATGCCCAGTTAGACAATGTATATGGGCAGACCATAAGCAATATCATCAAGAGCAACTGCGGCCTGAAAATGTTTATTGGTTCCAATGATATAGAAACTTGTGAGGAATTCTCAAAGCTCTGCGGCAACAAGACTGTTTCCACACAGAGCGTATCCTCTACTCTGGGGGACAAGACAGGGAACATCAATGTATCCAGCCAGGTGCAGACCAGGCCCCTTATATACCCTTCGGAGCTGCAGAAGCTGAACAATAAGAACAGCACCGGCAACGCCATTATCGTAACCTTTGGAAATTATCCCTTAAAGACCCAGTTTACGCCCAGCTACAAATGTCCTCTCTATGAGATGAAGACCATGGATTTAAGCCAGGTACGGATGAACGCCTTTTTCGGGGACGAGGTTTACTATGATTTGGATGAGCGCAATTATATCATTGCCAGCCGGCAGGAAAAAGAGATGGAGGTGTCTGCGGAATGAACAGAGGAATAAAAAAGGGTCTGCTGCTTTTTGCAGGCTGCTGTATGGCGGCTGGGCTGCCGGACAGGGCGCTGGCAGCTTCCTATAACGATGACACGGCAGACTCCTATCTGTCCAGGATTTATACTGAGGCAGAGGACTGGATATCAGAGGGAGGGGCAGAGGACGCATTCAACGGACCGGGGGCGGCGCAGACCGCTCTGGAGGAGGACAGCGCTTTGGCGGGTCCAAGGATACATGAGGTATCCATGGGAGAGAAGTATCACAGTGACTATGATTTATATGAACATTCCATAGACGGCAGATATTTTATTTATTCCAATGTATCCAACGGAGGAATAACGGATCGTCCCGTATATGTGGAGATACCTGTGGACGTGTTCTGTACAGCTGAGAAGGACGGCGTGCCCATGAACTATACATCCGGCCAGCTGTTGTCGGACAGAGGGACCTATGTTATGCGCTTAACAGCAGTATATGATAAGAATGTTCCCCTCTCCCAGCAGGAGGAGTACAGAACCGTATTCCGGTTCCGCATTGATGAGAAACGGCAGGAGCCGCAGGCGCCCTGGCCCGGCAGATAGACGGACTCACCGGAAGTGATACCGCAGGACTGCTGAACCAGATTACTTCGGAGTCAGGGATTGCCGGTGATGACATTGCGGCAGCCTTGGCCGGCCAGCTCTTTTCCGAATCCGGGGATAAAGGAGAGGCAGGGGAAGGAAGCAATGACGGGACAGATAATGAGGCAGGGAACACGGACCAGGGGCTTCACGCATCTTCGGAAGGCGTCCTGGGCCAGGGAGAGGATTCCGGCCAGGAAGGTGCGGGCCAGGAGAAGGATTCCGGTCAGGACGGTGCGGGCCAGGAGGGGGATTCCGGTCAGAATGGTTCAGACCAAGGAAGCGGTTCCGGCAGGGAAGGCAGAGAAGTCTCCGGGAGAAGCCAGGTTTATCTGGAGGATGAAAAGATGTACCTGGTAACCCTGGAGAACGGCTTTACGTTCCGGTCCAGCGTGCCGGAAGGAATGCTCATTAACCAGTCCGTGGCAATCTATCCGGGTGAAGGGCAGTACACTCTCTACAGAGGGGAGGAGGAAACAGCCCTGAACGAGCGGCAGGAGGCGGCGGAATACGGAATATACCGTCTGGTATCCGGGGAATATGAGTTTACCTTTGAAATCAGCAATACATATGTTAACCGGGATACCTTTAGCGCGCCTGAAGGGACCAGGATTTCAGCAGCTTCCTTTAACGGGAATTCCCTGGACACAGGAGAGGGAACTCTGCTCACCATGGAGGCCGACGGAAGCTACCTTGTTACCCTGAAAGGAGATTACGGGGAGACTCTGGAGGTAGAGCTTAACCGGGACACGGAGCCTCCGGCAGTGGAAGTGGAGATAGAGGGGCAGACGGCCCGGATAACCTACAGTTCCACGGATCTGGCCTCTGTGACCCTGGCAAAGAACGGCGGGGAACCGCGGGAATTTAACGGATTTACGATAACCGAAACAGGCAGCTATGTACTGACAGTAACAGACAGGGCCGGCAACCAGACCCTTAAGGAATTCTCACTGCGGTATAAGGTAAATATGTATGGGGTCATTGCCATAGCGGCGATAGTCATATCCATAACGGCAGGAGCAGTGATGCTGGTTCGGAAAAAAAGGAATCTGACGGTTCGGTAAGGAGTTGATGGAATGGAAGTGGCAAAGGGCTTTACTGATGTGCTTTATACCACAATGGTGCTTTTATTTAACGAAATATTTGTGCCGGTTATGACGGAAATCCTGTCCTTGTTCTATGAAAAAGCAATGTATGTACTGTCCCACAGCGTCTCCATCCTGGCATACTTCTTTTTGATTACAGTGTGCAAGATTCTGGACTCCCTGGAAACAATGATAGGCATTTTCGCAGGCACTGAGAATGTTATTGTGGATAACAAGCCAATGACCTTTATGGAGATGGTGTTCAACCAGGACGCGGTCAGCAAAGGCTTTCTGATGATAACTCTGGTGGCCGTAGGCATATGCTTTTTATTTACCATTTTTGCCATAGTGCGCTCCATGTCCTCCTCCACGCTGGAAAACAAGAATCCCATCAGCCAGGTGCTGAAGGATGCCATGAAAGCCTGTGTCTCCTTTATGCTGGTACCCTTTTTGTGCATTGCCCTGATGCAGCTGAGCTCGGCTCTGATAAAGCAGACCAAAGCGGTCATACAGGCCGAGTCCGGCACCGCAGGGGATCCGAGCATGGGCCTTTACATCTTCCTGACAGCCAGCTTAAGAGCCGGAAGGGCGGATTTTGAGATTCCTGTCTTACAGGAGACGGCAGATGTTGCGGAAGGGCTGGGCGATAAGTTTACCTATGAGATACTGACCAGTCTTGATTCGGCCTTCCGTGTTGAATACCTGCCGCCCAGTATGAGCGACGACCTGCGCCGCAGTTATCTGAACGGTGATAAGGATTACCTGGATTTCAGGGATTCGGGCTCTGATTTCTCCGCGGCCAAAATTGATTATCTTCTGGGCTTCAGCGCAAGCATCTTCATGATTATCATGCTGGCAGGCGTGCTTATACAGTTTATACGCAGGCTGCTGGAACTGGTGCTGCTGTACCTTGTAGCTCCATTTTTTGTGGCGACAATCCCTCTGGACCGGGGGGATATGTTTAAGCGCTGGAGGGAAATGTTTATAGCCAAGTTTTTGGCGGGATTTGGAGTTATCTATGCCCTGAAAATATTCATGCTGCTACTGCCTTTGATTTTCAGTGATAACCTGAGCCTTGGCAGCTCCTTTGTAATGGACCGGCTGTATGCGGGAGGTGTCTATGACCAGACCAAAGATAAGTTTTTTGATAATCTGAGGGAGCAGACCGGAGGAATAGAACTTCCGGGCTCAGGTAACCCTGCGTATCAGGAGGAGGTAAACCGCATGGAAGAGGCTGTGGATTTCGCCTGGGAAAAAACAGGCATGAGCTATATGGAGAACCACTCGGCCATGGACAGCGTACTGGTGAACATGGGCCTTGTGGACAGGAATTCACCTTCTCTGGAGGAATCCATGATTGATTCCATACTTAAAACCATATTTTTCCTGGGAGGTATGTTTGCTGTATATAAAAGCTGCGCCATGTTCCTGGAGATCCTCAACCCTAAAGCGGCAGAGGATGCCAAGACATCCACCATGCTGGCCATGGGATATACGGTGGGAGCGGCAAGGAAGGCGGCATCGACTGGCGTTCAGCTGGGTGTGGCTGCAGGTGTAGGCCTGGGCACCGGTCTGGCCACCGGAGGCGCTGGCGCTGCGGCCACAGCGGGAGCGGCAGGAGCCAAGGCAGCCGCCACAGCAGGGGCCAAGGCAGTAGGGACGGCTGCCAAGACGGCCGGCAGCACAGCTAAAAACGCGGTTAAATCCGCAGCCAAATCCACGGCCAAAAACGCTGTGGGGGCGGCAAAGCAGGGGGTCCAGGGGGCGGCCTCTGGCGCCGCGGGAGCGGCAAAGGATTCCGGGGACAGAGACGGATAAGGAGGTGCTGATAAGGTGGAGATGTCATATCTGGGGATTTATGAGTGGGTATATGAAAAGGTCCTCTCAAGTATTGTCACACCTGTGTTTGATTTTGTGGTTTCGATTATAAACATTGCCTGGGGATATGTGTTTCAGTACATCCTGGGGCCCATACTCCTTCCTGTGCTCCAGGTTGTGTTCTACTGGGTGATTCGGGTAGTAGAGGTGCTGGGCGCCTTTATGAACTATTTGCAGTTTATAGGATATCTGATGGTGGTGGACTGTCTGGAAAAGGCGTTTGATATCTTTATTGGCCTGGAGCCGGTTACCTACTATCCCAATGGCAGAGAGGGAGCTGCCGTGACAGGGAGCCTTTTAGAGGTGCTGTTCACCAGCACCGCCATCTCTGAGGCCTTCAAGGTTATCACCCTGGGAGGCGTGGGTATTGCCCTGCTTCTGACTATATTCGGGGTGGCAAAGTCGTCCTTTGACTTGGATTTTGAAAATAAACGGCCGGTAAGCCATGTGCTCAAGCAGCTGTTTAAATCTGTTCTGGGCGCTTTCCTGATTCCCTTTGCGGTTTGGTTTATGATACAGCTGTCCATGATTATACTTACAACCCTTAACACCGCAGTGTCCTTTGATGACAATGGAGGGAGGAGTACTCTGGGCAGCACCATATTTACCATTGCATCCGTAAACGCGGCCTGGGACAGCGAGAATAATATGTCCAAATGGGGAACGGTGGAACTGGATGAGGGCTTTGGCTTTAAGGTGCTGGACAAAGCCAACCCGGATTTTGATATAACAAAGGAGCCGAGAAAGAACTTTTATTTGAATGACACTTATGAAAGATATACCAACATACCCAATGTGGTTCTCAATTTTGATTTAAGCAGATTCGATTATCTGATGGGAGGATGGACCGCTATTTTCCTGTGCGTTATCCTCTTCCTCTGTTTCCTGACGGTCATACGGAGGATATTTGAAATCCTTCTGCTGTACCTGGTGTCTCCTTACTTTGTGGCTATGATGCCCCTGGATGACGGGGAGAAATTTAAACAGTGGTTCGGGATGTTTATGGGAAAGCTTTTTACAGGCTACGGTACCGTTGTTCTGATGAAGATTTATCTGATGCTGATGCCCCTGATTCTCAGGGGAGGAATAACAGCCGAGGGCATGGGGGGAGAGAGCAGGATTGTCATGGCAGCCCTCTATGTTATGGGCGGGGCCTGGACCGTGTACAAAGCAGGCAGCCTGCTGACCGGTCTGGTGAATGAAGCCGCAGGACGGCTGGAGCAGGAGAGCAACCGGGATGCCTATGGAGCGGCCATGCTTGCCGCTGCCCCATTCAGGGCAATTAAGAACCGGCTGGAGCAGAAGGTATCCGGAAAGCTGGAGGAGAAGATTACCGGCGCAGGTAAGGATGTGGGAACCCGGCTTCAGGGCGGAGATCCTAAGGGGTCCGGGGCCCGGAGTGAGGTAAGGACCAGCCGCCTGCGATCTAAGCCGCCTAAGCAGCCAAAGTTTAAGAAGGCCGTTATTTATGACGAGCTGAAAAACAGTTCCGGCTTTACCATAGGCGGGCACCGTCCTGCCAGAGGAAGGTCAAGGCAGCTGGAGCCTGTTTCAAAGGCAGCCCTTAAGAATGTAAAGAAGAGTACCTTAAAGCATATAAACTTTGAAAATGATAAGAGGCCTTTTAAATACGGTTACGACCAATTTAGAAAGGATAATGCGTTTATAAGAAATAAGGACGGCACCGTAGACTTTATGTACCCTGCTAAAAGGAAGAGCGCCGTACTTGCGCAAAGAAATGAAATCGCCAAGGTCAGGGAGGAGGCTTTGTCTTATTCCGATCCCAAGGAGCGGTCCCGGTACGTTACAAATTGGCTTCAGCACCAGTCTGATGATAAAAACAGTTTAATGTATTTTAACCCTGCCGATAGAATGCGTCTGGAGCGCACCTTTGGTTGTAAGATTGACAAAACTCCTATAAGCAGCGGAATTAATAAGGGACAAATCGCCTTCTATCCAGAGAAGCCCAAACTGCCCAATGGTACAAGGCTCAATCCAGATAAAAGCAAAGGGGATAAAAAATGAGAATAATACCAAAAAAAACCAGGGTTTCCATGGAATTTTTTAAGGGAATTGAACTGCTGGACATTGTGATTGCGGCAGCAGGGGTGACCCTGACCCTTTTTATGCTTCTGTCCAACCTGCCTTTGCGATGGATGGCCGCCCTGATTGTATTTATTGTCTTTTCAGCCTCCATTATCCCTCTGGATGATGAGAAGGCATATAAGAGTCTGTATTATGCAATCAGATATGCCATGAGCTATAAAGAGTTTGTAAAGCATCCGGAGAAAAAGGGGCAGATACCTGTAGCCGGGGTGACCCCGTTTACAGGCATCTCAGATATGTTTATTGAATATGGAACCTCTTACCTGGGGGTAGTGGTGGAGATTCCCTCCATTGAGTTCAGATTCCTTACGGAGCCGCGCCAGAACCAGCTTATTGACCAGGTGTATGGTTCTATCCTTCGGACAGTCAATGACACAGATTCCGCCGCTATGGTAAAGCTGGACCGCCCGGTGCTCTATGACAGCTTTATCGAAGGCGAAGAAAAAAAGATGGAGGATTTAAAAGCAGCCTATATCCGCGGACTGATGACAGATGAGGAGCTGACGGTGCGTATCGGGATTATACAGGACCGGATGAGCCAGCTGGAGCTGTTTAATAATAAAGAGACGGTATATCTGCCCTTTCATTATATGGTGTTTTTCGGGCGGGACAGGGGGCGTCTCACAGAGCAGGCACAGAACATGGTGGATACCTTAGGTCCCCATGGTATAGAATGCAGAATTCTCAAAGAGCAGGAGCTGGCTATATTCCTGAAATACAACTACAGCGGAGTCTTTGACGAGCGGGAGGCGTGGAAGCTGACACCGGACCAGTACATGGACTGGATTCTTCCGGATAAGCTGGCGGTTACATCCAGGACGGTTGCCTATGACGGCCTTGTAACCCATAATCTGCGGGTAACCGATTATCCCATTGTGGTACCCAATGCATGGGGCCATGCCCTTTTTAACCGGCCTGATGTGCGTGTAACGCTGAAGATGAGGCCCATTGACAGATATAAGGGAATTAAACAGATTGACAGGGCGATTGATGAACTGCGGGAGCAGGGAGCCAGCACTGGAAAAACCAGCCGTCTGATGGAGCTGGGCAGCCATATAGATACCCTTGCTGAGGTGCTTTCGCTTTTGCAGGGGGATAACGAGATACTGATGGACGTGAATATTTTCATCACAGCCTATGACTATGAGGCGTCTCCGGAGCTGCTGGGACCGGGATACAGGCCCCCGGGCCAGGGAATCGGCATGAAGCGTCAGATCCGCAGGGAACTGTCGGAATGGGGGTTCAAATCCTCAGATATGTTCATGCGGCAGTTTGATGCCTACGCTTCCGGCCATATATCCGCCTTCGACGCATTTTCCAAGGACGGGCGGGGAATCCACAGCGGCTCTGTGGCCGCGGCATTCCCATACGTGTATAAGGTAATGATGGAAAAGAAAGGGATCTGCCTGGGAAAGAGCGCAGGGCGTCCTGTATTCCTGGACTTTTTTGCCAGGAACAAGGAGCGGGTCAACAGCAATATGGTGGTGATTGGAAAGTCCGGTTCTGGTAAATCCTATGCAACCAAGAGTATTCTGGCCAACCTGGCCGCGGAGAACAGTAAAATATTCATACTGGATCCGGAGAACGAGTATCTGGGGCTGGCCCGTTCCCTTAAGGGAAAGATTATAGACGTGGGAAGCGCCACCGAGGGAAGACTGAATCCCTTCCACATCATCACCGGACTCTCGGATGAGGAAGATGAACTTGACGGGGATGAGGAAGAGAACCAGATTCCGGGTGCCAAAGTAAGCTTTAATATGCACATGCAGTTCCTGGAAGAGTTTTACCGGCAGATACTGCCGGGAATTGAAGCGGACGCGCTGGAGTACCTGAATAATATTACCATCCGGATGTACGAGGCAAAGGGAATTGACGCAGAGACTGATTTAAGCGGGCTGACACCCGGGGACTACCCCACCTTTGACGATCTGTATGAGAAGATACTCAATGATTTTCAGATGTCCACCGGGGATTACAGCAAGAAGAATCTGACGGTGTTGCTGAACTACATATCCAAATTTGCCACCGGAGGAAGAAACGCGGGACTGTGGAACGGTGAAGCCTCCATAAGCACCCAGGAAAATTTTATTGTGTTTAACTTCCAGTCCCTGCTGGCCAACAAGAATAATACCGTAGCCAATGCCCAGATGCTTCTTGTTTTAAAGTGGCTGGATAATGAAATTATCAAGAACAGAGATTACAACTTAAGATACGGCGCCTCCAGAAAAATTATAATCGTTATCGACGAGGCCCATGTATTTATCGACAGCAAGTATCCCGTGGCCCTGGATTTCATGTACCAGATGGCCAAGCGTATCCGAAAGTATAACGGAATGCAGATTATCATTACCCAGAACATTAAGGACTTTGTGGGAACAGAAGAACTGGCGAGAAAATCTACGGCTGTCATCAACGCCTGCCAGTATTCCTTTATTTTCCCCCTGTCGCCTAACGATATGCATGACCTGTGCAGGCTTTATGAGAAGGCGGGAGCCATCAATGAAAGCGAGCAGGATGAAATCATCAACAACGGCCGGGGCCGGGCGTTCGTGGTTACCTCTCCGTCGGAACGCAGCAGCATTGATATTGAAACACCTAAGGATATTGAGCGGCTGTTTGGCATATAGGCGGGAAGATTACAGCTATGAGGAAAGGATTGCAGCTTTTATGAAGGGCATAGTGAGGAAAATAACCGTTGCCGCGGTTCTCCTGTGGATACTCCCGGGCCTTTCCGGCTGCGGGGATAAAGACAGGGTGGATGAGATTAAAGCCCAGGGAAGCCTTGTGGCAGCCGTGCCTGAGGAAGGGGAGCGGTCTGCCTGGGATCAGGCGTATGCCAGGGAGCTGGAGCAGCAGGTTCTGGAGGAAATGGCCTCAGATATAGGTGTCACCCTCCGGATTGAGCGGGTAAAAGAGCAGGATCTTGTCCCGGCAGTGAAACAGGGAAGGGCCCACGTGGCGGTGGGAGTCCCTGTGCTTCCCGGACGTCAGGACGAGGGATATTCCCTGGCTTATGGAAGAAGGGCCTCTTATCTGGCAGTGGCAGACGGCACGGTTCTGGACTCCTGGGGGGCGCTGGCAGACGGCATTGTGGGTTATTCCGTAAACACGGGGCCTGCGGTGCTGCGGCAGCTTAATACCTTAAGCGGAATTGAGCTTAAGGAGGTGGAGGCAGGGGATGCCGTCAGCGGGCTTGCGAAGGGGGACATCACAGCTTATGTGTGCGGCGAGACGGAAGCCAGGGAATTTATGGCGGCAGAAGGCATCCAGATTCAGGAACTGCCCGGCCTTTGGCCGGAAACCTATACCTTTTATACGGGTGAGCTGCAGTACCGGCTTCTGGGACTTGCGAACCAGGGCATTACTGATAAGCTGACGGAGTAATGGAGGAAAAAATGGCATATTTTGACAGCCCCAAGAACAGGGTCAAATGGGAGATTGAATTGGAGGAGCTGCGGCAGCAGAAGGAGGATTTTGCAGCAGGAAGGCTTCATGATACAGGTGAAATAAAAAGGGGCGCCATGGCGGAGGGACAGCACAGAAAACCTGTTACCTTTGAACAGCTGGAGAGGGAGGAGGCTTCTGCTTCCCGCAGAAGGGAAGCGGGAAGCCGGGATATGTCTCCCGGGAGGAAAAGGGAGGTGTCAAAGCCGTCCCCCAGCCCGTCCATTGGCCCAAAAGGGGGGTGATAGGATGAAACGAATCAGAAGTCCGCTCCTTTTGGCCGCCATGGCTCTGCTGGCCGCAGGCCTGACGCTCTGGGGCTCGGCGGACAGATCTTTTGCCGGTCAGACAGACCAGGGATACGGCGCCGGCGGTGAGGCTAGAGAACTGGACAAAGAGGCGCAGGAGAGCATGTTTTCCTACCAGGTGGAAGGAGAACCGGAAAGTCCCTACGGAGAAGGCAGTCAGGAACTGGAACGGCTGCTGGAGGCTCTGGGAATGGAAGTCCCTACCTTACTGCCTGAGGAAGCAGCAGGGATGGAGAAGGTAGTGGATCCGCCCATGAACTTCCTTGTGTCAAAGACAGAAGGGCTCCTGGATTATACGTTGCCCGATGGCAGCCGGTTTTCCGCCAGTGTGCCCCAGGGAATGACTGTAACGGATCCGGTGACATTTAAGCCTGTGGAGAATGCCATCCTCACTGTCCTGCGTAATGGCTCTGGCATCGAAACTTCCAGGGATGGTATCTACAGCCAGCCTGGGAAGTACCACATCCGGATGGTGATTCTACCCACTTCTTCAGAGGGAGGAAGCAGACTTTTGGAGGTAAACTTCCGGTTTACCATCCTGCCCCGGGAGGTGTCTTTGCTGAATCTGCTGAAGGCCCCGGAGGGCTTTGCCATAGAGAAGATGGAACTGGACGGAAGGGGTATTTTACCCGATAATCCCCGATGGCATTTTCTGCATGGGGATGGGTGCTATAAGGTGAGATTCGCCCAGGAAAACGGAGGGCTCTTCTATGACATTTCCTTTAAACGGGATACCCAGGCGCCCCTTTTTACAATTTCTCCTGTTCCGGACAAAAAGGAGATGAAGGATACGGTCTTCCTGGAGCTTACAGAGGACATGACATCTCTGGAAATGTATTATAACGGAAGGATGGCGCCCATCCCCATAAAACGGCTGGAGCTGGCCGGACTTTACCAGTTCCGTCTCTGGGACAGGGCGGGAAATGAACGGTATTACCAGATAAGAATTGCAGAGCGGCTCCGGCCGCCCTCGCCAAAGACAATTATAATAACCATTTTAGGGGTGGGAGCTGCAGCCGGATGGTTTTTCTATCAGCGCAGGCACCCCAGGTTTTTATAATAGATCCATTTTAATGGATGGAATGAAAAAAATATGCAGGAGGATATGATATGAATGTACCGGTAATGTTATTAAATTCAACAGGAGGAAACCCTTTTGAGCAGGTATCCAAACCCGTGGTTGAACTGCTTAACATGGCTCTTACTCCCGCCCTTGGAATCGTAGGGGCGCTGGGAGCGATTTATTGCATTTTTCTTGGAGCAAAGCTGGCAAAGGCCGAGGAGCCCCAGGACAGGGAAAAGGCCAAGAACAGCCTGAAAAACGCAATTATAGGGTTTGTGCTGATATTTGTACTCATTGTGGTATTGAAGATTGGTATGGATGCTATGTCTAACTGGATGAACAGCGCCATGAGTAATGTAGCTCCATAGTCCGCAGATAACGGGAAAACGGTGCTGCGCCTTATAAGGCGCAGTACCGCCCATGCGGGACAGGACACACAAGGGAAGCAGTTGGGAGGAGGTGCGCTTTATGAAAAGAAAATTAAGGAATTGCCTGGCCATCCTTACCGGCCTTAGTCTTTTTTTCACAGGGTGTAAAAACCAATCAGTGAATCTCTACATGGAAACGCTGGTGCCTGAGAGCGCCAGCCCTCCCCAGAGGCCGGTGGAGACAACCGGCACGCCGGCCAGCCTGCCGGATGTGGAAAAGGAAGTGGGGGAGCAGGCGTCTGTGTATCTGGAGCAGCGGTTTCAGGAGCTTACGGGTCCAAGAGCATTTTTTTTCCCAGAAAACCATTCACTGAGCCATACCGATATAAAAGTGTTTCAGGTCCTGGGACTGCTGGAGGGGAGATTTTATTATTATTATGTCACAAAAGAGATAAACACAGGGCAGGAGGTACATGCGCTGGCCTCATACGAATATGAAACAGAAAGATACAAGTCCCTCTATGAGAATAAGGTAGATCCCGGAGCAGCGGGGACGGATACAGACTCACAATACAGCTTCTACGGCCATCTCGCCGCGGATAAACTGGGACGGCTCAGAATCAGCCTGTATGATGGCGGAAATTTATTCATTCTTGACGGGGAGGGAAAGGTTGTTTTTTCCCGGACCTCGGAGGATGAGGGGGAGGATTTTCTTTATCTCATAGATTCAATCTTTGGCGTGGGGGGAACGAATCCGTCTTATTTCAGCAAGGATATTACAAATGTCACCACAAACGGGCGCTATTGTTTTTATGTTCCCATTACTCTTTATAAAGGTGATTACACCAGGGAGGAGGAGATAGGTGAAGAGGAGTATATACTGCAGTATGCATACTCTCCTATTGGAGCAGGTACCTTTCCCAATACAGAATATCTTCTCCAGGCGGATTTAAACTGGAATCAACGGGTTCTGGAGTGGAAGGCCATAGCAGACTCAGGGAACAGCGAACGGGATCCTGAGGAGGACTGGAAGGACGCCCTGAAGAAATATCCGGTGAAATGGGGTCCCTATTATGTGTCCACAGGCTATGACTGGGCGCCCGCCTTTCTGTACCGGCTGATGGAGTGGAAAAATCAGAAATTCAGGAATTTTGTGGAAGGAAAGAAAGGGATTTCTACTGCAGACAGCAAGGAAAATGAGGGATATGCCGAACTTTTTGCTATACCGGATGAGGAATCCATCTTCACGGATGTGTGGGAACTGAAGACAGGGCAGAACCTTGTGAAATTCTTTTTCTTAAGCCCCGGGGAGGGGTACTGCCCTCTGGTGGGCAAAGTGGGCCAGAGATCGGATATTTTAAAGACAGAGACAAGAACGTATACGATTACAAAGACCAACAGTAAAGGTGAGAGCGAGGAGATAGAAATTGAGGATGAAATCCAGGCGGTTATCCGCAGAAAGGCCCTCTTTGCGGAGGGGGCGGCTGTAGAGCAGTTCTATGTCCTGGATAATAAAGCCGGAATAGGAGTGACAGCCGGACCTGTATGGAGGAGCGGAAATTATTCCATGGGTATCAATATAGGCCCCATTCTCCTGTGCATTGATTATTTCAAAGACCAGACCGCAAATGAGGCAGTATTTTTTCCCGCAGTTACCCAGTGGGAGATGCAGATGGGGGAGCAATATGAGGGAAATCTGAGCTTTTGCATCCTTGGCGGCCGGGCGGGAGACAGCTATCCTATGGCCCATAATCTGGAGAAGGAGATTATAAGCATATATGCAGGGGATGGTAAATACATAACCATAAAAACGGATGATTTAAATGCTTCCGGTTATGGACAGACATCTGCCGATCAGGAACTGCTGAGCGAGGTGGAGAAGCGGAAAGAATACAGGGAAGAGAAGGGATTTAACAAGAACAGCACTTACAAAATAGATAAAGAGAATGCCTATACCAATCCTGACCGGTACGGCAGGGATAACATACTGGTGATAAAGAATGGTGATTCAAAGAATCTTTTGTTTACCAGCTTCTATAACGGGATGCTTTATTTTGAAACGGAGAGGTACAGCATGAGTACGGAGCTTTCCACCGGAAAAGGGTATCACCTGTCTGAATGGACTCTGTATCAGGCGTGGCAGACCGGGGAGGATGAGATAACCTGCATAGGCTTTCAGCGGACAGATGCAGTTTACTATTACATGGATATGGCAATGGCCCGGGTTTATAAACTCAGTTTAAAGGAGTTTAAGGAACAGGCGGCCGGTTATCAGATTCCTGTTGAAAGGAAGGCTCCGCCGGAAAACGAGGCTCGGGAGCCCAGTCTGGATGAAGGGGTGACTCTTCCTGCCCTTCCACAGGATATGGAAAGAATAAAGCAGGATATAAAAGAGAATTCCATTCCCCCCACCAGCTCCGCGTCCAGGGAGGAAATGGAAACCTTGCCGGATGTGACCATTACCGAGACAGGAGCTGTGGGAGACAGGATGTGGAAGGATGCACAAGAGAGAATGAGAGGAGAGGAATAGAAATGGCAGCAGACAACGGATTTAAGATTGTACAGTTTTCACCTGAATTGATTCAGGCCCTGACGCAGATGGGCGAGTTAAGAACCAGAATAAATGATTACGCGGTGGAGGAATTCAAAAACTACAAGGGTGAGGAAAAACTGGATCACCGGGATTTCGTGGAGATGATGAACCTGTCTCCGGAGAAATCGGAGAAAGAGCAGAAGGAATATGTGCGCAACTTCGTTAGAGACTACACCAGCGGAGATCCGCAGCTTCGTAAAAAATGCCTGGATGATATCTATGACAGGGATGACAGCTTTAATCCCGCCAGCCTGGATCTGTCCTGCCTCAAGGGCACGGACACCGGCCCCAGGGAGCCGGGAGGGCTTACCGGCAGTGAAAAAGATTTTATGAGCCTTATAGGCGCCTTTCGCCGGGAGCAGGCACTAAGTGTAAAGCTGAAGGAGAATCCCGGTTATGCGCAGGAGCGGTACGGTTCGGATTCAAGGAAGCGGGCGGAATTTGAGGCCAGGCGCACGGCTATGATGAACGGCTTAATTTCATATACGGACAATATGTTGAGGAACAACGGCTTTAATGAGCGGCTGCACCGGGGGAACGTGGCGCCGATGGCCGGGGACGGCGAATATGTGGCGGCAGATCTTGCTGTAAATCTTTACAGAAATTCCATGGACCGGTTGCAGGGCGGACATACAGGGGAGAACCGGTTAAATTTCTCTCTGGGGCCGGAGAACGGCAATATATATGGATTGTCCAGGCAGCTGGCAGCGGGAAATCTGACCAATCAGATGAAAACCAATGCGGCGGCAGCATTTGACACATCCCTGGCAACCCTTTACCGCTCCGGGCTTCCGGCTACCACAATGAATGAGATGGGGGTTGACGCCCTGGATTTAATCCATGTGGACGGTCTGTCAGCCAGAGAGCGCTATGGCAATAAATATGCCAATCTTTCGGAGTGGGAACAGAACAAAATGATAAAGGCGGAGGTCATGGGCGCCATTATGGACGGACAGCGTGTGGACGCTGTCACCTTAGGGCTGGGAGCCAGGGGAAGGATGCAGGCTGTCACCCATACGCTGGAGGCGGATCTTCACGCCTACGACCAGATGGAAAAGCGCAGTGAGCACAGCGGATTCAGGCGCCTGTTCGACTGGGGTCCCGGAAAGATACGGACAAAAGCAGATAATGTTGACAGGAAAAACCGGGAAGACAGGCAGAAGGAGGAACGCACTGGACTGATTACAAACAGCATTGCTTCCAGACTGGAGGCCAGAGAGTCCAAACAATATCTCATGGAGAATCTGGGGATGTCCCCCAAACCGGTAACGCCCCAGATACAGAGACAGGAGGAAAAGCTGCGGGGAATCGAAGGCAGGATTGGGGACATTGAAAAACAGAATTTTTCCAGCTATGAAGAGATTGGGAATATAAGCCGGGAGCTGGAGCGAAGAAAGGTATATGAGGGAGCCCGGGAAAAATTTAACAAGGCAAAAAGCAAGCTGGACACCACGAAGGCTGTTATGGATAACGGCAATTTGCTGGAGGTAGATATACGGGAAGTCATGGATCCGATTATACCGGATTATGGGCCGGAGCAGAAGGAAAAACTTGGAAATTCTTACGACAATGACTTTTTACCGGGGTATTACAAACTTGATGAAATACGTACTGCCAGGGATTTAAGCCAGGAGAAGCTGGAAGCCCGAAGGGACAGGCTTAACGCCTCTCTGGATCAGGGGCAGAAGAAGAATGAATACAGGCTGGAGGCAGTGAACAGGCTTTTAGATGCGAAAACACCTGAGGAAAGGGATAAAGTGATTGGGGACACCCTGGAGGAGTTTAAGAAGGGGGCTCAGGCACATCTGGAACAATGTGAAGATACGCTGAACAGCCATCCCTGCGGTGAAATGTCTCCGGAACAGATTCAGGAAAAGGAAAAGAGGCTTCAGGTTCTGGAGGAAGGGCTCACACCAGTTCCCCAGGAACTGCTGCAGGAGCGGGCCATGGAGGAGGCAAGGCTGAACCAGCTTAAGGAGATGAACGGGGAAGACCGCACGCCTCAGATTAAAAAGTTCAATCAGGCGGAACTGCTGCACCCGGATTATATTCCTCCTGCCACAAAAGAGGAGGCGCTGGCGCGGATTGGCGAGCTGGACGCAAAATACGGCCCGGAGATACAGTATTTGGACCGGAGGGAAATGGTTAAGAATTTCAGAGCTCAGGATCTGTCTACCATTGATGAGACAAAGCCGTACTGGGCTAAGGAGCAGGCCGCTATGACGCTCCGTTATATGGACAGTATACCCATTGATACCAGCGGCCTGAGTGACAAGGCCAAGCAGACATTGGCAGAAGGACGCACCGCCATGGAAGCCATAGCGGGAGCCAAGGCAGGAACCGTTTCACTGGCAGGCAGCAATGCCAAGGGAATCGGAATCAGTATTGCTTATGAGGAGGCGTTAAAGACAGATCCTGCCTGTGCCAAGGCGGCAGTTAAAGGCGTGGAGTATGCGGAGAGCTTCAGCGCCCAGTGGGAAATGCGCCAGCTTCTGATGGATGACCTGAAAGAGCTTGTAAAAAAAGAGCCGGTGAAGAATATGAAGGCTGAGGCGGAGAAGAGCGGGCCGAAGAAGGCCGGGCCGGAGAAGGCTGAGGCGGAGAAGTCCGGGGCGGAGAAGACTGAGGCAGAGAAGGCCGGGGCAGAGAAGAACGGGCCGGAGAAGGCTGAGGCGGAGAAGGCTGAGAAGGAAAAGAGCGGGCCGGAGAAGGCTGAGGCAGAGAAGGCCGGGCCGGAGAAATCCGGCGGGGCCAAAGGCAAAACGGAAGTGACTTTCGTGGAGCTTGAACTTTCAGAGAAGGAAGCCAAGGCAGCCGGGGCAGCTGCAAAACCCCAGAGCTCCTGGGAAAGGCATGATTTAAGCCCCTTCCACAAAGAAAGCAGCCGGTCCTTCCAGAAGGAGAGCGGCATAGGCAGCCACCGTCAGGATAATAAAAAGCCGGCCAAGTAGGAACTGGAGCGGGCAATAACCATCAGAGGAGGTAATAGGATGAAAGCAGGAAAGTTGACGGCAGGTTTCTGCCTTACAGTGCTGCTGACGGCCGCCGCCGCAGTCACTTCCATGGCTGCGCCGGGAACTTCCGGGGATTGGCGGCAGGAGCAGGATGGACGCTGGTATTATTATGATGAAGGAGGAACCATGTGCACCGGATGGATTGAGGTGGGGGGAAAACATTACTACCTCTATGAGGACGGTCACTGCGCCATGAACGAGATAACCCCGGATGGTTTCAGGGTAGACGCAGACGGGGCTTGGTATGAGGCAAAGAGGGAGCTTCTGGGGCAGGAATTCCCTCTGCCGGCCGGATTCCAGAACAGCATCAGCCTGGGAGACGGATGGGGCGGCGCACAAGCCGCCCTCAATGGAGCCGCAGGGAAGATAAGTGCGGATTCCGGCGGGAAAAGGAAGCTGTTGATTGACAGTACGGCAATTGAGTATAAGTCAGCTGTCAAGTCTGCCAAGGATGACGCAAGGTACATGGGCCTTTATAAGGATAGTACAACCGGAGGCTACAGACTGGATATCTTTATTCTACTGGACAGAAACAGCGAGACACAGTCCCTTGGAGAGGCACTGGATTATGAAGTCTTTAAGGCCATGCTGACCACTGTCAGCTCCACCCCCGACCAGTTGGAGGAAGCTGTATACAGCAGCTGGCAGGGGGACAATAGCTGGAACATATCCAGAGCCGCAATTACATCTGTGGGAGACTGCAGCGTGATATATGAGGCAGGACAAGGTTACGGGCGGTATTATCTCCGGCCCTCGGGCTAGTATTGCTGAAGGGAGTGCAGAAGATGGATATAGACAGATTGCTGGCCCTGAAGGAAGTGAGGGAACTGTTTCCCGCAGATGAGAAGGGAAACCTGCCGGAGGGAAGCTGCCTCCTGCTCTCCGCCATGGAGGAGCTTGACTTCCCCCCGGGCCGGGATATAGTGACCTGGGGGCAGGCGGGGGAGGATGGAATGTACATCCTTATGGAGGGCAGCGCCCAGGTGTTAGATTGCCATGGAGAGGAGATTAACACTCTTATGGGGCCGGGTAGTATTGTAGGGGAAATGGCCTTAATACGGGACGAGCCCAGAGGCGCCACGGTGCGGGCAATCACCCGGGTCCGGGCGGCCCGCCTTTCCAGAGTCCAGTTTGAGGAGGCGGCCGGAAGTAACCGCAGGCTGTATGGAGAACTGCTGAATGTGGTCTACAAAAAGACCACCAGTCTTGTCCGGGAGCAGGCGCGCCTCCACTCTGAGCTGGATATTGCCGCCAGGATACAGACTGGACTTCTTCGCAGAGACTTTGGGGGGCTGGAAGAACAGCTGGGTCTTCGGGCCTGGGCTTTAATGGAACCCGCCAAGGAGGTGGGCGGTGACTTTTATGACATATTCCCGGCTGCTCCCGGGAAAGCCTGTATTGTCATAGCGGACGTGTCTGGCAAAGGAGTCCCTGCAGCCCTATTTATGACCATGGCTAAAACACATATTAAAAACTACGCTATGCTGGATATGCCTTTGGAGGAGCTGGCATTCCGGGTAAACAACCGGCTCTGTGAAGATAACCCGGAGGAAATGTTTGTCACTGCTTTCATTGGAATGCTGGACACGGAGCAAGGTATTCTCACATTTGTAAATGCCGGACATAACCATCCATATGTATCTTCGGAGGAGGGACCGTTTCACCAGGCGGCCTGCCATTCGGACTTTGTACTGGGCCTGTGGGAGGATATGAAGTACAGGAAACAAAAACTGGAGCTGGGAAAACAGGGAACCATTTTTCTTTATACAGACGGGGTTACGGAAGCTGAAAATCCCGAAGAAGAAATGTTTGGGGAACAGCGCCTGAAGGCGGTGCTGGACCGCTGCGCTCCGGAGGAGGACCCAAAAGGGATTATCAGCCGCATATCCATGGCAGTGAAGGATTTCTCGGTTAAAAAAGGGGCTGTGCAGACGGATGACATTACCATGCTGTGTGTCAGGGCATTATGCCGGAAAGAAGGGAATGAGAGATAAATGCTGGAGAAGCAGGTGCCGGCCGGAATGGAATATATGGATGGGGTGCTGGAGGCGCTCCGTGAGTATCTGGAAGAAGTAAACTGTCCAAAGAAAACAGCGCTTCATCTGGAAATCGCCCTGGAAGAGCTGTTCACTAATATTGCCAGCTACGCCTATGGGGGAGAGCCCGGACCGGTGCGGGTATACTGCGGACTGGAGGGTAGGGAGCTGGTGTTAGAGGTGGAGGACAAAGGTATTTCTTTTAATCCTCTTGACCGGGAGGCGCCGGATTTACAGCTTCCCCTGGAGGAACGCCCTGTGGGGGGATTGGGAATCTATATGGTGAGGCAGTTTGCGGACAGCGTTGAGTACCAGTACAGGGACGGGTGCAATATTCTCCGGCTGAAGATATGCATACGCCCATAATTATATGCCCTTCTGCGGCAGAATCGAGGTAAGTTATATGACAGAGGTTAAGACAGCAGTTAAAATCAGCGTGGCTCAGGCTCCTGAATTGGAAAAGGCCCTTAAATCCGTGCTGGAAACAGAGGAAAAAGAGATTGTGGTCAATATGGAGGATACGATTTATATGAGCTCCGTTGGACTGCGGGTATTTGCTTCCATTCAAAAAAAGATAAACGCATCGGGGAAAACCATGGTGCTTAAGAATGTCCGGCCTCAGATGAAGGAAATTTTTGAGGTGACGGGATTTGTAGGCGTACTATCGTTTGAGTGACAGGGGAGACGGAAATGGATAACAAAACTTTGACCTGGCAGCAAAGGGTGTGGAAATGGATAGGAGACTTTGTCTACGGGATAAGGCCACTGCTCCTTTATCTCTTACTGCCTCCCGCTATCTCTGCCTTCGGGCTTTTTATCGCCGGGCTTAAGGAGCATATAGAGTTTTTCCTGTGGCGCAGCGGCCAGTTTTACAGGACTCTGGGCCTGATTCTTGTATTTTATCTGATGCGGAGGAAATGCAGAAAGCGCGGAGTGTCCATCTGGGATGAAACCACTCTTTACTGGAGAGGGGTAAACGCAAAAAAGCTTTTCCTGCTTATGGGAGCCGGGGCAGGACTTAACCTTTTTATGTCCGCCGCCCTTACGGTGATTCCCTTTCCCGACTTTCTTATAGGCCCTTATCACGAGATGACCTATGAAGTGTTCGGTAAGGTAGATAAGATTTTGGCTATCCTGTCGGTTATGTTTCTTGCGCCTTTGGTGGAGGAACTGATATTCAGGGGATATGTGCTGAACCGCTTCCTGCGCAGGTTTGAGAGCCAGACGTTTGCAGTGCTGCTCTGTACCGGCATTTTCGCGGCCTGCCATGTAACTCCCCTGTGGGTTGCGTACGGACTTTTTATGGGTCTGCTGCTGGCTCATGTATCCATTGTGGAGGACAATATTATTTATGCGGTGGCTCTTCATATGGGTTATAACATAATGACGCTGCCGGTGTGGTTTGCCAATGAGAGCCAGCAGATTTCCATGGTCCTTTTCGCATCCCCGGCACTGATTGGGGTTTATGGAGTAATCGGAATCTCAGTGGCTGTGCTTTGTCTCCGGCAGTATCCTTTGGATATAAGACAGCTGGCGGAATATTTTCCTCGGATAAAAAGAAAGGGAGAGAGGTAAATGAAAACTATCTGGAAAAGACATGGAATGACCGTCTGTGGGACGAAGGCGCTGGGCTTTGTCCTGTCATTGGTATGTTCCGGATGCATTCTGGGGGTAAGTCTGTCGGGTGCAGCTCCTTTTTTTGATAATACAGGGGATGGCTTCTCACCCCGGGTCATGGTACAGGGCCGGGAGGGATGTTTTCTGGCGGCGGATGGATTTAACAAGTTAATCTGGCAGGTGACAGAGGAAGGCCGCAGTATCTATGCGGGGCAGAAGGGAGCTGCCGGGAAGTATGGGGAACCCCGTGGCGGCTACAGGGACGGAAGCCTTGGGGAAATGCTTATCGGCGAGCCCTGGGATATGATTCCTTATCTGGATGGATATGCTCTGTCGGACAGGAGCAATCATGTAGTGCGCTATATTTCCCAGGAGGGCGCCATGACCGCGGCGGGAACCGGAAAAGCAGGTTATGAGGATAATCTGGCCTCAAAAGCATTGTTTGCCGCCCCAACGGGCTTGGCTGCGGGACCTGACGGAATACTTTATATTGCAGACACGGATAATGACGTAGTACGCAGCCTGTCCCTGTCCGGGAAGGTGGATACCTATCTGCGGGGCCTGTCCGCGCCAACAGGCATATGCTTTTATGAAGGTGCGCTGTATGTGGCGGACACAGGCAACAACCGGATTGTGAAGGCTATGGACGGAGCCGTGGTCTGGAGCGCGGGAACAGGAGAGGACGGATTTGCGGACGGCCCTGTGTCGCAGGCCATGTTTTCAGGACCTCAGAGAATTACCGCGGCGGAGGACGGCGCCCTCTATGTGTCAGATACAGGCAACAGTGTGGTACGGAAGATATGGGGGGACAATGTTTCCACCCTACCGGCCGCCGATGCGGCGGACCCGGATCTGACCATCGCGTCCCCGGAGGGGATGATGGTAATGGGGGATCATATTTACCTGTGCGACAGTTTTTTGAGAAAGGTGTTTGTGCTGCCCAGATAACAGGGAATAGATGGGAGGCAGTATGGATAAAAAATTGATAAAGGCGTACCTGCCCTGGGGGTTATGTGCCGGGATATTTACCATAGCGGCCGCGTCAGGATTGTTCTATGAGATGGATAACCGTCTGTCAGACGCGCTGTATCAGGAGCGGCGGGGGACAGACGGCAGAATCGCCATTGTGGGTATTGACCAGAGATCCCTTGAAGAGCTGGGGCCTTTTGGCACCTGGGACCGGCGGATACTGGCACAGACGGTTTCCTATCTGAACCAGGGGGATATCCGTCCTGCGGTTATCGGACTGGATGTACTTCTGGCAGGAGAAACCGGGACAGAAGGGGATTTACTTCTGGCAGAGGCTGCGGGGACCGGGAAAAATGTGGTCACCGCAGCAGCAGGAACCTTTGGTTCCTCTCTGGTTACAGCGGCGGACGGCACCTTTTATCTGGATGATTTTACCGTGAAGTCCTTTGATGAACCTTACAAAGCCCTGAGGGACGTGACCGCCCAGGGACATATCAATGCAATGTATGATAAGGACGGCATCCTGCGCCACCAGATGCTGGAGCTTGGGCTGCCGGACGGGCGCGTATTTCCCTCCTTTGCCCTGACCATAGCAAGGAAGTATATACAACAGGAAGGAGGCCGGGAGGCCGGTCTTCCGCCTGTGGATTCCAGGGGTTTCTGGTATTTGAATTATTCCGGGCTGCCGGAGGATTACAGTGAGTTCATTTCTATAGTGGATCTTTTGGAAGAGAATATTCCGCCTGAATATTTTGCAGATCGGATTGTGCTCATAGGGCCTTATGCCGCAGGGCTGGGAGACCAGTATATTACCTCCGCAGACAGGGGAGACCCCATGTACGGCGTGGAGATACAGGCCAATGCCATACATGCGCTTCTGGAGGGTGATTATAAGGAGGAACCAGGCGCTGGCATCCAGCTGGCGGTTCTGTTCCTGGTGCTGGCGGCAGCCGGCGCGTGGTTTAAGAGCAGCCGGCTGGCAGGGGGAGGGGCAGTGTGGCTGGCTGGCTCTTTCGCATATGTAATCATTGCCAAGGCTGCCTATGAGAAAGGAATGGTCCTGCGTATTCTTTGGATTCCCCTGGGATTGACCCTTTTCTTCGGGGCGTCGGTGGTGATCCATTATGGAAAGGCTGTCCTGGAGAAACAGCGGGTGACGGCCACCTTCAAACGTTATGCAGCACCGGAGATTGTGGATGAGATACTGAGGCAGGGAACCCAGTCTCTGGAGCTGGGCGGAAAGCTTACACAGCTGGCTGTGCTGTTTGTGGACATCAGGGGATTCACCTCCATGTCTGAGGCGTTGGAACCGGGACAAGTGGTGGAGGTATTAAACAGTTATCTTACCCTGGTTTCATCCTCCATCAAGAACCATGGAGGAACCCTGGACAAGTTTATTGGGGACGCGGCCATGGCCTTCTGGGGCGCGCCCCTGGCACAGGAGGATTATGTGATGAAGGCTGTCCTGGCTGCTCTGGATATGGCAAAAGAGGCGGACCGCCTGGGGGATCAGCTGGAGGCACGTTTCGGGCGCAGGCTTACCTTCGGAACCGGAATCCACACAGGTCCCGCTGTGGTGGGAAATGTGGGGGCGCCTGACCGAATGGACTATACTGCCATCGGGGATACGGTAAATACGGCTTCCAGGCTGGAGTCCAATGCCCCCGGGGGAAAGATTTACATATCCGCAGCTGTTGCAAATGCGCTGGAGGGAAGGATTAATGCAAAGGCCATAGGCAGCATCCGGCTGAAGGGAAAAGCCGGGGAATTCCAGGTGCTGGAGCTGGAAGGGCTTGCGGAAGGAAGCTCCGGCAGAATGCCGGTGTCAGAGGGTAAGAAGGCGGATTAAGTATTGGAAAGGTGATGGTATATGAGAGAGCGCGGGAGAAATCTGATACGATGCGGGGCTGCTTTTGCGGTGTCCTGCTGTCTGCTGGCAGGGAATGTGTTACCTGCGGCAGCCGACACCTCTGTAAGCGGGGCAACCATGCGTCTTTCTTCCAGAGAGGGCACGGTAAATGTGTCGGGAAAAGGAGGAAAGGCGGTTGCGGCCTTTGATAACATGCGGCTCCAGAGCGGATATTACCTGGAAACAGAGGCTGCAAGCTACGCAGGCCTTGCCCTGGATGACGTAAAGGCCGTGAAGATGGATGAACTGAGCAAAGGAGAGATCCGGAAGAAAGGAAAGCAGCTGGAGCTGCTTCTGTCAGAAGGAAGCCTTCTCTGTGATGTAACCGCGCCTCTTAAGGGGGAGGAGTCCCTATCCATCCGCACCTCTACCATGATAACCGGAATCCGGGGAACGGTAGTATACGCGGAAGTGGTTGACAGCAATACGAGCCGCGTCTGCGTCCTGGAGGGGCAGGTTCTTGTAAGACCGGTGAATCCTGTGGAGGGTGACCGGAATGGGCAGTACATAGAGAAGGGCCGGCAGGCACTTATTATCGGTCCTGACCGCATGGAGCGGAAGGGAGAGATACAGACGCTTCCCCTTACGGAAACAGATATTGCCCCTTATGTGCTTTGGGAAATCCATGAAAATGAGGAGCTCGCCAGAAGGCTGAGAGAGGCAGGCTGGGATGTGGACTGGATGATTGAAAACGCGGAGCGGCTTTTAAGGGAAGAAGAGGATAAAAACTCCCAATGGGCAGAGAATGGGCAGGGAACATCAGGTTCTAAGCCTGGCGGGAAAGATATTCACACCCCTCTTTTTAACGGAGGGGATTCCGGTTCTGATTCCGGAACCGGCACACAGCCGGGCAGACCTACGGTGGAGCTTACTATGCCGGTGAGCCCGGAAACCATAGAGGAAAAGCTGCGGACATCTGATGTGGTTCTTCACAGCGCTGCGGACAGCAATCCCCTTATCATTGATAACAGCCTGACCGTACCGGCAGGCAGCCGGCTGGAATTAGCCGGGGGAATGGGGCTGGTGGTGGGAACGTCGGCAGCATTGCAGGTGGACGGAACTTTGATTGTGGACGGAAACCTGGAAAACAGAGGAACTGTAACGAATACCAGTATGAATACCCTGGATATTAAAGGAGATTATGTGGGAAGCGGAACACTGAATAATAAAGGGAGAGTGGCGGCAAATGGTTCCTTTATGCAGGAAGGCGGCAGCTTCCAAACTATCGGACAGGGCCGGCTTGAGGTGGAGAGAAAAGCTGTTATTGATAATGCAGCCTTTGATTTCGGTACCGGAACTACATTGTTTCATGGTGATTTGACAGTCAGAAACGCTGACGGGGAATTTGGCGATAACCTGTGTGTGGAAGGGATGCTTTCACTGGAAGACAGCAGTATTCTGGTAACAGGAGGATTTTACGGCGGGGGAATTACCGCAGTAAAGAAACAAGATGGAGAGAATCTAACATATGAAGAGCTGAACCTGGAGGGAGGAAAGGTTTTGGCTGAACGTGGAGTCAAAGGGGTAATCTTTGCAGAAAATTATAAGCTGAATGTACAAAGCGGTATCTTGGAAAGGTCAGATGATGGGATTCCTTTTATAACCGGCACAGGTATTTTAGAAATGGATGGAGAGGAATATAAAATTGAAGAGTTGACAGAGTCCATGTTTGAGAGCGAAGAGACAGAGACGGGCTGGGTTTTAACTGGTATTGTCCAGGAACAAAAAAAACAGGCAGAGGTGCATACTTCTATCCCTCTTCAGGCAGATGCTGAAAAACTGCCGGATGTGAATGAGGAAGAGAAAGAGCTACAGGAGGAAGAGAATTTGCCGGAGGAAGGAGAGCCGGAAGAGGGCGGAAACCAGCCGGAGGAAGGAAGTCCGGAAGCGGGCGGAAACCGGCCGGAAGAAGGAGAACCGGAATAGGGCGGAAATCAGCCGGAAGAAGGAGAACCGGAAGAGGGCGGAAACCAGCCGGAAGAAGGAGAACCAGATGAGGGCGGAAACCGGCCGGAGGAAGGAGAACCGGAAGAGGGCGGAAGCCAGCCGGAGGAAGGAAGTCCGGAAGAAGGCGGAAACCGGCCGGAGGAAGGAAGTCTGGAAGAAGGCGGAAACCGGCCGGAGGAAGGAAGTCCGTAAGAAGGCGCAAACCAGCCAGAGGAAGGAAGTCCGGAAGAAGGAAGTTCTGAAGAAGGCGCAAACCGGCCAGTAGAAGGAATTCCGGAAAAGGGCAAAAACCAGCCTGCAACAGGTAAACCGGAAGCGTATGGAAATCTGCCGGGATAAGGAATCTATGGAAGAAATACCGGAAGCCGGACATTAATGACAATACGGAGTAGGTAAAATGAATAATAATATAAAAGTCACCTGCTGGGGGAGCCGGGGATCCGGCCCGGCTCCTTACACAGAGCAGATGGAATATGGGGGAAACACCTCCTGCTTCACCATAGAGACAGGACAGATGCTTCTGGTTCTGGACGGCGGCACTGGGCTGGCGGCACTGGGCCGGGAGATGATGAAAAATCCGGATGACAAGAGGGATATCCATATTTTTATAAGTCACCTTCATTTGGATCATATTATAGGAATTCCGCTGTTTAAACCACTATTTCAGACTGGACGCCGCATCTGTTTTTATGGAGAGAGCCGCAACGGCCGTTCCTTAAAGCAGCAGCTGAACCTGTTTATAGGGCCTCCTTATTGGCCTGTTTCCCTCAGCCAATGCAGTGCGTCCATTGAGTACTATGAAGTGGAGGCCGGGAAAATCCTGTCATTGCCGCTGCCGCAGTCCGTACAGATTCTCCCCATCCGTTCCAACCACCCGGACCAGACGGTGCTGTACCGGATACAGCTAGAAGAAACCATGGTATTCTATGGACTTGACTGTGAATTAAACCAGGAGATGACGGATGTGCTGTCAAACTATGCTGAGAATGCCGGACTTCTGATTTGTGATGTCCAGTACTCACCGGAAGACTATATCTTCCACAAGGGATGGGGACATTCCACATGGGAAGCTGCTCTTAAGCTGGCAGAAGCCAGCAGCGCGAAACGGATCTGGCTTACTCATTTTGACTGGGAAGCGGACAGCAGTACCTTGTTCTGTCTGGAAAGGCAGGCCACGCTTTGCAATCCTAACTGCGAATATGTACGTGAAGGTATGACGGTCTGGCTGTAAAGGTCTGATAATACAGCTGTACTATAGACCGGAGCCGCAGAGAATAACCGTTTTCTGTAACTTTAATCCTAACCTTGTAAATTGTATTGAAAAATCCCGGGTGATATGGTAGATTTTAATTAATACATCTGCATGGGCAATGGATGAGCAAGGGCCGGCTGCTGCAAGGAAGGGTGGGATTTATGAGAATAGAGGCGTTAAAGTACCAGACCGACAAGAAGGAGGACATCATTATTTTTGTAGATTATAATGAGGTGTACAGCGAGGAATATCATGTACAATGGTCTATAGCCGATATTGCCTACCGGAGGCCGCCTTCGAGAAACTATATCTTTTTGAGCGATACATACCGGGACGACAGTGAGTACTATATACTGTCCCCGGAAGAAAAGACAGCATATGCTTTAAAGAGACAAAAAGAGTTTGCAGGTGAGGTAAAGCTGAAAGAGGCACTGGTTTCCGCCTGGAATATTATCCGCCCTGATACGGATTCCATATTGGGAATGTGAGAAGGGGAAAATTTGGGGACATATCTTATATAGAACAAACGGGGCAGTGCCATTACGGCATTACCCCGTTCGCTTTTCAGTGCGCCCGGCGGCGCACGTCTCTAACTGGTGAAAGTCCGGAATCCGCCCGGTGGTGGGAAGGATATAGCCGAAGGCAGGGGTGTTCATCGTGAGGTGAAATCTGAAGGAAGCCGGATGTGGGGAACATACTAACCCATGGGCAAATCTCTAGTCTGACGGACAGAAATCACATCAGGCCATGCGTGAGGGTAAGGCTGCTGAACAAGTCGAAGCCCAGTAACCACACGGAATCACGTATGGTAAATGTGGCAGATAGATGGAGAGAAAGAGACGTGTGGTACCCGGGGAGGTCTGTGCGGAATGTCCTGAAAGGGATAACCATTATCGAAAGATAGTGCTG
>Ga0129310_1000612_pt1 | contig 40538 bp, 39 predicted proteins | sample Go1ome_2_FD_94433 | JGI IMG/M metagenome (GOLD analysis project Ga0129310, IMG submission 94433) | Western lowland gorrila individual fecal microbial communities from Wisconsin, USA - Go1022A metagenome | ecosystem: Host-associated > Mammals > Digestive system > Large intestine > Fecal | place... | reverse complement strand
GATACATTCCGGCGAAGACCATGGGCTTCACCTCCTCGAATCCGGCGATGGCCTCGGCGCAGGGCCTTGAGAAATGGGTGATCGTGTCTCCCACCTTCACTTCAACGGCCCGCTTTATTCCAGAGATGATGTAGCCTACATCTCCTGTGGAAACCTTGCCTGTCGGACAGAGCTTCATCTTGAGGACGCCGACCTCTTCGGCATCATATTCCATACCGGTTGCGACGAACTTGACCTTGTCGCCAGTGGAAACCGAGCCGTTCAGTACCTTGAAATATGCGATGATACCCCTGAACTGGTTGAATACGGAGTCGAAGATAAGGGCCTGCAGCGGGGCTTCGGGATCTCCTTTCGGCGCCGGAATCTTTTCGACTATTGCATCCAGAAGCGGCGGAATGCCTTCCCCGGTACGGGCAGACACTTTGAATATGTCTTCATGGTCACAGCCCAGTAAGTCCACTATCTGGTCGGAGACCACTTCTACCTGGGCGGATTCCATGTCGATCTTATTGAGGACGGGGATGATCTCCAGCCCGTGGTCAACGGCAAGGTAGAGGTTGGAAATCGTCTGGGCCTGGATTCCCTGCGATGCATCCACCACGAGAAGAGCTCCCTCGCAGGAAGCGATGGAACGGGAAACTTCATAGGAGAAGTCCACATGCCCGGGGGTGTCGATCAGGTTGAGAATATATTTTTCACCTTTGTAGACGTATTCCATCTGGATGGCGTGGCTCTTTATAGTGATTCCTTTCTCTTTTTCGAGATCCATGTCATCGAGGACCTGGGCTTCCATGTCACGTGACGAAAGGGTCTTCGTGAGTTCAAGAAGCCTGTCGGCAAGAGTGCTCTTGCCATGGTCTATGTGTGCGATGATGCAGAAATTGCGTATATGCTTCATAATTGCAAAAATAATCAAATTGTCGTACATTTGAAAGATACTACACAACTCAGAAGTGACTGACAAGGAGATCATAGAGCTCTACAAGAGCGGACAGAAAGACAGGGCTTTCAAGGAAATCGTGGATTCCTACAGTGAAAGGCTCTACTGGCATGTCCGCCGCTTCCTTTGCAGCCACGAGGACACCGACGACCTCCTCCAGGAAATATTCTTGAAGATCTGGACCGCCCTCCCCTCCTTCAGGGGCGAATCACAGCTCTTCACCTGGCTTTACAGGATAGCCACTAACGAAGCCCTCAATTTCCTGAACAAACAGAAAGTGAGGTCCGCCCTCCAGTTTGAAAGCCTCTCCTCCAAATTGGAAGAAAAGATTGACGAAGATCCATGGTTCAACGGTGACGTGATGCAACGCATGCTGATGAAGGCCATCCAGCGATTACCAGAAAAACAGAGACTGGTGTTCGTAATGAGATGGTTCGAGGAACTTCCATACGAAGAAATATCCGAGATCCTCGGCACCTCCATAGGGGCGCTCAAGGCTTCTTACCACTTTGCAACAGAAAAGCTCAAATCTTTTTTGGAAAAAAATTCTGAATTGTTTTAAACCAACACCCTCATAGTCTGTCAAATAATCGGAAATGAAATCGGAAAAGGACATATTTGAAAAAATCGGCAAGGCATCCTATGGCGTGCCTGAAGGTTATTTCAATGACCTGAAAAGCCGTCTCGAAGCCATCCCGCAGGAAAAGTCAGTCCTGAACGGGCCGTGGGCGCGAATCAGGCCGTACCTCGCCATGGCCGCTTGTTTCGTAGCCTTACTGGTTGCAGGCAATTCCGTCCTGCGACACACTGTTTCCACCAATCCCGCAGAGCAGGTCCAGAGTGAAGCTACCTATGCGGATATTATTTCTTTAACCCATCCGGAGGTCTTCATAAATGAGTTTGAATATGCTAATGAAGACGTCACGACCGAAGAGGACATCATCAACTACCTCATCGAATCCGGTGTAGAGATGGAGTATCTAGCTTATTCAGGAGGAAACCAAAAGTATTAAACCATGAAAAAGATTCTTACAACAGTATTATGCGCAGTTGCGCTCTTCCTCGGTACTTCCCAGCTCCATGCACAGAATGAAGGAGGCAGGAACTGGCAGGAAAGGATGAAGGCAGAAAAAATAGCGTTCTTGACGGACGCAATGGACCTTACCTCTGCAGAGGCCGAAAAGTTCTGGCCAATCTACAATAGGTCAGAGGCTGAAAGGAGGGACTCGTTCCGCCAGATGATGGAGGCTTACAGGGCTCTTGAAAACGGAATCAAGTCAGGTAAGGACGAAAAGGAAATCGCAAACTTGATGGATAGGTACCTCAAGGCTCAGAAGGCCGGTGACGACATTGATGAAAAATACGTTGACGAGTACCGCAAGATCCTGTCAAACAAAAAGATAGCCAAACTTTTCATAGGTGAGGAGAACTTCCGTAGATTGCAGATTCACAAGCTCAATAAAAACGACAACAGCAAAAACGACAAAAAGTGACAGTTAAGCACTAAAACTAGTAGTCAAGTCTGTCAAAAAAAGAGCGTGCTGGGAAGTACGCTCTTTTTTTATTCTATTTCAAAAAAGCTATTCGAAAAGGCCATCCCTCATGAACAGGGACCGGTCACACATCGCCGCAAGCTCCGGATCGTGGGTCACGATCACTACCGTCTGCCCGTAACGCTCACGAAGGTCGAAGAACAACTGGTGGATCTCGGACTTTGTCTTGGAATCCAGGTTCCCGGAAGGCTCGTCTGCAAAAAGAATTGCAGGATCGTTTACAAGGGCCCTGGCGATGGCGACCCTCTGCTGTTCTCCGCCGGAAAGCTCCGAAGGCTTGTGATCCATCCTCTCACCAAGCCCCATTTCCTTGAGGAGCCTGGTCGCAGCCTCCTTGGCATCCTTATCCGAACGACCGGCAATAAAGGCCGGAATCATCACGTTCTCAAGGGCATTGAACTCCGGAAGAAGATGGTGGAACTGGAACACGAAACCAATCCTGCGATTGCGGAATGCAGACAATTCTTTCCCTCCCAGATGAAGGACATCTGTCCCGTCGATCTCCAATGATCCTGCATCCGGAGTCGACAGGGTACCGAGAATCTGCAACAAAGTGGACTTCCCAGCGCCTGAGGCTCCCATGATAGACACAACCTCGGATCTGTCCACCTGGAAATCTATTCCCTTGAGGACTTTGAGGTCCCCGAAACTCTTTTCTATACCTTTTGCCTCTATGATCATGATTCAAAGTTACTTCTTTTTTGGCATTTTCCGAAAAAAGAAATACCTTTGCAATCCTTTCGGGGTGTGGCGCAGTTGGCTAGCGCATCTGCTTTGGGAGCAGAGGGTCCCGTGTTCGAGTCACGGTACCCCGACAGAATCACAATGAAGCACTTACGGCGACGTAGGTGCTTTTTGCTTTTGTTAGGACTCTTTGAGCACAATAACCGCCTATTCCCGCTCTAAGAGTATTATGAAATACTCTCGGAGCATCTATTCGGTCTTTTCCTGCCCTTGCAGTACTCACCAACATGATAATCATGTACAAACCGAAGCCAAAACTATCATCTTTCTTTTCTTCAATGGAGGACTCATATTGGCATATTGGCAAACGCATCGTGGAAGAAGAGCAGGATGGAGATATCCGTGCAGAATATGGCACACAACTCATAAGAACCCTATCCAAAGAGTTGACGGCTGTATTTGGCAAAGGCTTCACAGAAAGGAACTTACGCAACTTTCGCAAGTTCTATCAGTTATTCCCTGATTACGAGATTTGGCACACAAAAGTCTCGAATTTGACATGGTCCCATTTCCGCACCTTGCTACCGGTGGAGAACAGGGATGCCCGATACTGGTCTTGAAGAAAGCCCAACAAGCAGGTAAACAACCTGGCTGCGAGTACTGGGGAATAACCTTCTCCGGTCGGAAGGGGTTTGCGGTTTATAAGAATGGGAAGTTGGTGGAGAGGTATCTGATGCTCTATAAACTGAACCTCAGACCAATTCCAACTGTAAACATCAAAGGATTCTCGGTACGGTAAGTCTGCAATACCGGGTTTTCTGGTTTAAAATAATATGAAACCTCCGGAGCAAGAAATATTCCGATATTATCAGACAGGTTGTATTGAGCACCGAACTCGCCTACAATAGACCAGTTTAAAGCGTTATCTTTAATCCGTTCCGGGCCAAGTTTCCCATACACCAAACGGTCCACTTTCCCACCACCTCCAATCCAAGTTGACAATGAACTATTCTGCCAGAAAGTCCAATCAATACGGAGAGGAATTCCAAGATAGCAGGCTGACTGAATTACAGACTTTTCGCTATTTGAGTATCGGGAATGGTATAAAGACATATCAATTCCCGATGCAACAGAAAGACCCGAAGTCAATTCTCTGTTTATTTCTAGTCCTATTGAAATAGGATTATTATGAGAAACAGTCTTCGGAAGTGCTGTTGAGGACCCTACGCTTGGTCTTGAAATGCCATGTTCATAACCACGAGATGCGCTAAAACCTTTAACGAGCTGAGTGAGACTCAAATGGTGCTTATTATCTGGTTTCTTATACTCCTCATTTATGAAAACGTCTGCAGGGAAATTCTTCTCCTCTTTAGCAATCTCGGCAGGAGTTGGAAGGGAATCACTTGGAACTTGATTCTCGGCAAGTTCATTATCTTCAATAGAATCAATAACTATATCTTGGATTGGAACTGACTCTATCGAAGAGAATAAAGGAGGAACAACAGGTTTATTGATATGGACGACCTCAGGACGATCAACGCGATCGGGAGATAAAACCGGAATCTTTGATTCTGCCAGGATACCTGTTTGAGAATTCAAGTTAATCTCTTGAGTATTATGGAGGATTATTATAGCAAGGGAGGCGGCAACTGCCAGTCCGGCTGCGCTTGAGCACAACCGAAGAAGTCTGCGACGACGCATAAATGGCTGAAGCTTATTCAACTCAAACCACTCCCAATCGCCCTCTGGAAGTGTCATCTCCTCGCCAGCTAGCTTTTCCTTTAATATTTCATCCCAGTCTTTCATCTTATTTAGTATTCAAGTACTGCGCGACTTTTTCATTCAGCAATCTCTTGGCTTTGGCAAGAAGAGAAGATGATGTTTTTGGTTTAATACCTAACAAACTGGCAATCTCATTGTGAGACAGACCATCTATGCAGTAAAGGTTAAGGATCAGCCTCTGAGTCTCCGGAAGAGTGGATATCATCTTCATCAAAATCGGAAGCGGAATTTCGGCCGCCTTCTCTTCTGTCATTAAATCCTCGTCCGACAAAGAAGACAGATCCATAACGGTCCGTTTCCTAATCCTGTCAATTGACAGATTTACAGCAATTCTCCTTATCCAAGCATAAAGTGACCCTTCCCCCTTATAGTTAAACCCCTTGATTGCTCCGAACACTTTTACCATGGTATCATGCATCAGGTCTTCAGCTTCATCGCGATCGTCAACATAGCGGAAACAGAGCGCAAGTACCCTTGTCGCATACCTTGTATACAACTCCTTGAAAGCGGAACGATCCGACCTTGAACACAATGCCGCAAGTTCCCCCTCGCTCATATTTGATCCCGCGTCCAATTTAGTCTTCTATCTATAAAACAGAAAAACCAGCCAAGTACGTCAAATAAAGTAAAATATTGACGTACTTTCTGTTTTCGTTCGTTTAGTTTTTAGAAAGAATTACTAAAAAAGGAGGTTATCATGAATACATTGTTCAAAAGGTTCTTCACTGCTATCGTCTCCGTTCTACCTCTGCTCTTTATCTTTAATGCCTGTGACATTGTCTCTGACAATGAACTACCTATTTTAGATTTTGCGGAAAGGGAAGATATCATCTTGACAAGATCTCAATCAGATTTCGTCAATAACAATCAGGAATTTGCATTTGAACTTTTTAAGGAAGTATCTGAATCGAAGGGATTCAATGAAAGTTTCATTATCTCACCCCTTAGTGTTACACTTGCTCTTGGAATGGTAACGAATGGAGCAGAAGGAGAAACTCGCAAAGAAATAAACGAGACATTGAGATACAAGGATGAATCATTGGAAGAATTGAACAACCTTTGTAAAACCATGTTGACAGAGCTTCCCAAGGTTGATCCTTCTACTACAGTTGAGTTTGCTGACATGGCTTTGATAAATAGCCTCCGGACACCATTGAAAGATGACTTCTCGAAACTATTAGAAAACGATTATTCAGCAAATGTAGTGTACAAGAACTTCGGGGAGGACAATATTGTGCCTTATGTGAATAAATGGTGTGAGGATCACACCCATGGGATGATAACAAACTTTTTGAAAGAAGAGCCTAACATCTGGGATTACGCGCATTTTTTAAATGCAACATATTTCAAAGGAATCTGGTCCAGTGGGTTTAAAAAAAAAGACACGAAAAAAGAATCTTTTTATCTGGAAAACGGAAGTAAGGCAGATGTCGAGATGATGCACCAAAAGGGGAACTTTAAGTATATTAGTATTCCAGATAGAGCAAGTGCTGTTTGCCTGCCATTCGGCAATAAAGCCTTCTCTATGACTTTTCTCCTTCCCGAAGAAGGCCTTTCAGTAGAACAATTCTGTTTAACATTGGATTCAGACTTATGGGAGCAAATAGTCAAAAATAAACAAGAGAGAGTAGTTGATGTGATGATCCCTTCTTTTGAATCGGAATATGGTACTGAAGATATCCGCGAAATACTTCAGAATATGGGAATCGTTCGAGCTTTTGATCCAAGAATGGCAGATTTTTCTGAAATGACAGATCAAATAGGACTCGCTATACAAGGGGTGTTTCATAAAGCTAAAATAACAGTTAATGAAGATGGCTCTAAAGCAGCCGCAGTAACAGATGTTTATATGGCCGCATCAACAGGTATAGGAGGACATGCGAGACCTGCTCCTGAAATAGTTTTTCACGCTGACAGGCCATTCATCTATGCGATTACCGAAGTCAGCACAGGGGCGATTCTATTTATCGGCCAGTACACTGGTAAAGAATAATCACATCACCCTGACGCTGGTTGACTCTAATATCGGTACCGACGGCGGACACCAAAGGGATCTCAGTTCGGCAAGTAGTAAGAAATTGCCCGTTTTTTACAAGTGCTTAATCATTAACTATTTACAGGAAACGCATGGAAAAATAGTCTATGCGTTTTCTGTAAAATCTTAATTACTAACCTGTTGCGTAAAACGCCCCCAGCCTTTGTGGTTTTGAATAAATGAGGTGCGCCAATATCAGTAGCCATCAATGCTTGTAAGTTTTCCGGACGACATTGGGAAAATGTATATTATTGATTATAATTGTCTTTGAATAAAACAGAATTCACATGAAACGTTTATTTTCACTCCTCGCAGTCGCCCTTCTCGCGGTGACAAGTTTATCCGGACAGGAACTCGCAAATTTCGCCAGAGGCGGCAATGCTCCCCGCATAGTTTCGCCTGAGGTAAAGGAAGGCAAAGTTACTTTCCGCCTGAATGCCAAATACGCCACCCGCGTCCAGCTCTCCGGCAACTGGATGGCTGATCCATGGACCGGTGCCATCGACATGGTCAAGGGAGAAGGAGGTATTTGGGAAGTTACCATCGATGCTCCGAAACCGGAAATCTACACCTACAACTTCATTGTGGACGGGGTTTCGGTCAATGACCCGCTTAACGATAAGGTCCAAAGGGACGGCACACGTTACTTGAACATGCTTTTCATCCCAGGTGAACGCAGCGAAAATTACTATGAAGCCAAGAACCACGGTTCAGTCACCTTCCGTTGGTACGACAGTCCGAGCCTTGGCTTCAGTCGCCGCATGACCGTTTACACCCCGTACGGTTATGAGAATAATCCGAAGGCCAAGTATCCCGTCCTCTACCTTCTCCACGGCGGTGGCGGTGACGAAGAGGCATGGATTTCAATGGGCCGCGCCGCACAGATCCTGGATAACCTCATCGAGAAAGGGCTTGCCAAACCTATGATAGTGGTTATGCCTAACGGCAACCCGAACCAGCAGGCAGCCAACATCCTTGGCCTTAGCACCATCCCCATGGACCGGCAGGATCCCAAATGGCAGAACGCATATGTAAACAGCCTCGTCAAGGATATCATCCCGTTCATCGACAAGGAATATCGCACCATCGCCAAGGCATCAGGCCGTGCAATAGCCGGTCTGTCAATGGGTGGTGGGCACACAACATCTGCCACCATCCTTTATCCCGGAGTGTTCGATTACATATGCCCCCTCAGCTGCGGAATCCGTGAGAGCGACCATTTGGATGCAGACCTGCAGGGTATAAAAAAAGCAGGCTACAAACTATATTGGATTGGAGTAGGCAAAGAGGACAGTATGGCATATCAAAGGTCCCTGTTCCTGGATGAGGTGCTCACGAAGAATGACATGCCTCACACCCTGTATGTCAGCGAAGACGCACATGTCTGGAAGAACTGGCGCCTGTACCTGAATACCTTTGCCCAGTTGCTTTTTAAATAGTGCTTGATTTACTTTGGAGCTCTGGATAAAGGATTCTACCGGTACCTGTGATAGGTGTATGTAGTCGTTGTCCCGAGAAGGTCCTTCTGGCTTATGACAAGAGACCTGTCTGTCAGCTCCAGCACATCGAAAGTCCCTTTCAGGATCATGTTGTAGGACAGGAATTCGTCCGACAGCCAGAGCATGTCCTTGAATTCAATCTTCTTCAAATCAGCGTTGAAGTTGAACACTGCCCCGTCGACATCCACGTCCTTGAGGTCCGCTTCCGTAAAACTGCCTTTCTTGGCAAGGGCAAGGAAGGGCTCACTCAAAGAAAGGAAGAAATGAGCCTTGGAATAATCCTCTGTGCTTGTTTTATCATTCAAGGCCACGGTCTTGGAGTCAAGAGCCCAGATTCCATAGAGAGTTCCGGTCACATCACCGGTGTGAATAACGTTTTCTTTTTCGCAGGAAACAAGAAGGGCCGCTATGGCCACGATAAATAAAAAATGTTTCATGGCAGAATAGAATATTAGTTACGTTGAATGATCAACTTCAATATCTGTTCCAAACTCACTTATCCATCTTGAAAATAACTGCACTGACCGGTCCCATATCGACTTTGTCGCTCACCTTCCCGACTTTGTAGGAGGCCTTTCCAACCATAGAAAAAACTTCGGCTTCCGCACGGCCGAGAGTAGGGAAACCAGCACTGACCTTCCTGCCACTGGGATTGAGGGCTACGATGTAGGTTTCGTCTCCGGAGAACCGCTTATAGACCATGGGATAGGGCCTGTCAGGATCGGAAACATATTCCCAATCGCCGGTGTTGCTCATCGCCGGAGACTCCTGGCGGAGAGCTAGCACCTTCCGTACATAGTTGAGCATCGAATCAGGGTCCTTCTCCTGGGTTTCAACTGTAAGGATGCCTCCATCAGTGTCGACTGGCAGGAAGAGGTCTTCAGGTGCACAGGTGGAGAAACCTGCATTGAGGCCGTTGGTCCATTGCATCGGAGTCCTGGAACCGGACCTTTCATTGACGAAACCGGATGAGAAGACTTCCCGGGATCCTTCCTTCTCAGGAGCATCTGGATTGTATTTCATGCCGATCTCGTCTCCGTAATAGATGAACGGAATGCTCTTGAGGGTCAGGAAAAAGGTAATGGCCACCTTAAGCTGGTCGATCGTGTTGCGGGTGAGGATGTTGGGCCTCTGGACATCATGGTTGGAAGTCTGGGGAGCCATGTACCCAATCTTGCCAACAGTCTTCAGGGTCCTTGTATAATAGTCCACGAACTCCCGGACTTCACCAAGCCCAGCTTTGTTGAAATAATTCGTGGCGTGCTTTCCATAAGGTTCCGGAAGGATCAACTTGGTGTAGCCGGTGGCACTTCGCCAGGGAAGGAAGAAATCCACATTGAAACCTGCCGGGAGGGAGACTTCAGGATCGGACCACTCGGCTAGGAGTACATTATCAGGATAATTGGCATGCATCCACGTCGTGAATTCCTTCCACATCATCCTCGTGACCTTGAAACCTTCGTCGTTCTTCACAAGGCTCTGTGCCATGTCCACACGGAAACCATCAGCTCCCTTGTCGAACCAGAACGTCATTATGTTTCGAAGCTCCTGCCAGACTGCCCTCGGGCCCGGTGCATCCACAGGCTGTTCCCACGGATGGGAAGGATCCGGATTGGCAAAGCCGTAATTGAGGGCCGGCTGGGCCTCGTAGTAGTTCTTGTAGTAGTACTTCGCCCTCGGGGCATTCTTCTCCACGAACTTTCCGATGGTGCTGGACTTAGGATTGGCCTGGCGGTATCTTTCAGCTATGTCTTCCTTGTCCTTGGCGCTGATCTCGTCGGTCCAGATGTAGTAGTCGCTGTAGCGCTGGTTGGGATCGGCCTCCATGGACTGAAGGAACCAGGCGTTGCGGTCACTGGTGTGGCCTGCGACAAGGTCCATGATTACCTTGATTCCTCTCTTGTGAGCCTCTGAGATAAGTTCAACCATGTCGGTGTTAGTACCGAAACGTGGATCGACCTTGTAATAGTCGATGACGTCATAGCCACCGTCCATCCACCCGGACTCATAGACCGGGTTCAGCCAAATCGCAGTGACCCCGATGCTCTTGATATAGTCCAGCTTCGAGGTGATACCTTTGATGTCACCTATGCCGTTCCCGTCAGAGTCCATATAGGATGACGGGTAGATCTGGTAGAAAACAGAACGGTCCAGCCATTTGGGATAATCCTGGGCTGAAACGGAAACAGAGAACAAGGCTGCGGCGAGGACAGCGATGATGGATTCACGAATCTTCATCATTTGAGTTGTTATTATTCCAAGGATTCTAAATTAACCATTTTTCTTCATATTTTTGTGATATGCGATTCATTATTTTGACCTTGGCCATCCTGCTTCCGTTCACTATGGCCGCACAGCATTCACACATCCATCTCCGTGGCGGCCTGGACAATTCATTGTACGAAATGACGGTCCGGAAAGAGGCCACGGTAGCCTTCTTCGGAGGATCTATTACCGAAATGACCGGCTGGAAAGACATGGTCAAGGAAGACCTCGCAAAAAGGTTTCCGGACACACGTTTCACTTTCATCGATGCTGGAATAGCTTCCCTCGGATCGACTCCCCATGCTTTCCGATTCGAGAAGGACGTGCTCGCCAAAGGAGTTCCCGACCTGCTGTTCGTAGAGGCAGCGGTCAATGACCACACCAACTTCTTCGGTCCACGGGACCAGGTGCTTGGTATGGAAGGAATAGTACGCCACGCCCTGAGGGTGAACCCGAAGACGGACATAATATTCCTGCATTTCATCTACGATCCGTTCATCCCGCTTCTGGATAGCGGCGAAATCCCGGACGTGGTCCTCAACCATGAGAGGGTTGCCAACCATTATCACCTGAATTCAATCGACCTCGCTTCAGAGGTGTCCTCCAGGATGCGGTCCGGAGAATTCGACTGGGGAAAATTCGGAGGCACCCATCCGGCACCCTTCGGCCACAGGGTTTACGCTGATGCGGTCTCCAGCCTCATCGATTCATGGATAAAGCCTGCCGGTGAATATACTCCTGCGCCCCATGACATCCCTGAGGAGAAGTTGGAGGAGAATTGCTACGAGGACGGCAGACTGCTTCCGCCGTCTTCAGTCACAAAAAAAATGAAAGGGTTCCGCCTCGTGGAAGACTGGGTCCCGTCCGACGGAGCCGGAACCAGGAAGCAATATATTCATGTACCGACCCTAGTCTGCGAAGACGGCGGTTCGTTGACCCTCGATTTCGAAGGCAAGGCTATTGGTCTCTATTGCACCTGCGGCCCAAACTCAGGAATACTCTCATACACGATCGACGGGAAGGAATACGATCCTCTCGACACTTTCACCCCATGGAGTAAAGGGCTCCATATTCCTTGGGTCCACATGATGGCAAAAGACCTTGAGCCCGGACATCATGTCCTCAAGCTCAAGGTCCTCAAAGGTTCCCGTAGCGGATGCTACATCAGGAATTTCGTCGTCAACTGATTAGAGGTTGGCATTCATGGTCTTCCACTCTGCGACTGCAGGGATGATGCCGAGGGAGATGATCTCGTCGCGCATCTTGCAGAGATGCTCGTAGGAGACATTGAGAGCTGCAACTTCTTCAGCGGTTCCTTCAGGCATGCAGTAGTGGACACCGGTGGCGTCGATGACGGTCGGCATGGCCATCATGACATTCTGGTACTTCTCGTTGCACACATAGGTACCTGCAGGCCAGGTGAACTTCTCTCCGCCCATGGAGGCCTCGATCATCTTCACGGCGTTGTAGGCAGGGCTCTGGAATGAGCTGCGGCCACGGAGCTTGATGATGTTGCTGCCACCCTGTATGGTGTTGTGCTTGATCTCTGCGAAACGCTCCTCGGAAAGGCCCATTTCGGCAAGAGGCTTGCCGTCGATCTTGACCTGGGAAGCGAAGACTGCCATGGCCTCACCGTGACCACCATAGGTGTGGGCACCGGTGACCTTGCACTGCTGTACGCCGAACTCGCAAGCGAGGGCTTCCTGCAGACGGGTGCTGTCGAGAGCGGCAAGGGAGGTGAGCTGCTCGGGCTTCAGGCCGGAGTGGATGAGGGCGGTAAGGGCGGTGACATCGGCAGGGTTGAAGATAACGACCACGTGCTTCACGTCAGGGCAGTACTTCTTGATGTTGTCACCGAACTCTGCAGCGATCTGGCAGTTGCCCTTGAGGAGGTCCTCACGGGTCATGCCTTCCTTGCGGGGTGCTCCGCCGGAAGAGATGATGTACTTGGCATCAGTGAAGGCCACGGCCGGATCGATTGTTGCGGTGATGTTGACTCCGGGGAATGCACAGTGATCCATCTCGGCAAGGACTCCCTTGAGGCCGGGCTCGAAGATGTCGTAAAGGCAGATATTAGGAGTAAGACCCAGCATTGCAGCGGTCTGGGCCATGTTCGATCCGATCATTCCGGCTGCGCCGACGATGACCAGTTTGTCATTTGTCAAAAATCCCATGGTTTGAAATCTATTAGTTTTGAATACTATCGTTACAAAAGTGCGACAAAGATAACAAATTCCGTTGTATTTTCTTTGTAATTCAAAAAATCATTATATTTGCGATGATATAAAGACAACAGACTTGTATGGAGCCTCCCAGTTGTATACTGACTGATAACACATCTAAGGCGGATTCCCGATCCGACGATCCGTTGTCGTACCCCCCTTTGAATATTGATAAATCACTCGCTGGAGCATTCCAGGGAGATTTTTAGCTATGGCACTGTACATTAAAAAAGAATTGGAAGAAACCAGGTCGCTCGTAGGCGTCTGGCAAATAACCGAAACAGAAGAAGAACTTCGGGAACTGGCCTCCGTACCCAGCGACGAGGAGGAGGAGATTTCCTTCATCACCAACGAATCCCTCCGCAAGCAGAGGCTGGCAGTAAGGGCCCTTCTTTGCGAACTGTTCGGGGAAAAGGTCTACCTCAGCCATCATGACAACGGCAAGCCCTATCTCGAGAACAGCGTGACAAACATCAGCATCACCCACACAGAAAAATACGTGGCCGTCATCCTCAATGACAACGAGGATGTCGGAATCGACATCGAGTCCCTCGCCAGGGATTTCTCCGCTGTCGAGCGCAAGGCTCTCTCCGAGGAAGAGATCGAAGACCTTGACGATGACAAACGCAACGAGCAGCTCGCCATCTACTGGTGTGCCAAGGAAGCCATCTTCAAGAGGGTATCAGCCTACCATGTCGATTTTGCCGAGCAGATCGAGGTCGAGCGCTTCCGCCCGAAGGGAGAAGGTGAACTCGATGCCACATTCATCCACAAGGATGGCTACGAAGAAGATTTCGAACTCGAGTACATAACCTTCGACAACCACGTTTTGGTCTGGGTCGTAGGCTAGCAATAGATTATCCACCCTCAACAGTTCAAAGACATGACAGCAGCAATAATCATCATCGTTCTCCTGGTGATCGTGTTCTTCTACATCTTCACCACCCAGCGTTCTCTCGTTGCCCTTGAAGAAAAGATGAAGAATGCCTACGGGCAGATCAATGTCCAGCAAAAGACCAGGTGGGACGCGGTCACGAACCTCGTCGAGATGACCAAGCAGTACACGGTTCATGAGCATGACACCCTCGTGGAAGTAATCTCCCAGCGAAGGATCGACAATGCCACTCCCGAGCAGATTGCCGACCAGGACAATGCAATCCAGACTGTCCTGAGCCGCCTGAACGCCGTTGCCGAGGCCTACCCTGACCTCAAGGCCAACCAGATGTTCATCGACACCATGGCCGGCATCCGCCAGTACGAGGAGAATGTCAGGACCAGCAGGATGGTCTACAACGACTCCGTTACCAAGATGAACATGATGGTCCGCCAGTGGCCTTCATCCATCGTGGCTTCGATGCTGCACTTCACCACCCACGATCTTCTTCCGGAAGATGCCGCCAGGGCGGAAGCACCTTCAGTTTCGGAAATATTCAACAAGTAAGATGAAAAGGCTTCAGGCTATCCTCCTGGGCCTCTTCCTGCTTCTCCTCGCCGTTCCTTCCCTAGCCCAAAGCCAGGTAGATTCGGTGAGGATTGACGTAGAATTGCAGGATGACGGCTCGGCCCTGATCCGTGAACGTTGGGTCATCAACGTCGCGGATGACATTACCGAATGGTACCTTGGAAAGGAGAACCTCGGCCGCATGGAGATCCGCGATTTCAGCGTAACGGACGAATCCGGACGGGAATATGTCTCAGAAGGAACTGACTGGAACATCCACCGCAGTCGCGAGCTCAAGGCCCTCAGATGCGGTATAGTACCCAAGGGAGATGGCTGTGAACTCTGCTGGGGCGTCGGCAGCAGCGGCAGGCACACCTACGTGGCCAGCTATCTGCTGACAGGGCTTGTAAAGGGCTATTCAGACAGGGACGGATTCAACCACATGTTCGTCACCCCTACCGACAATGCCGGCCACGTACTTCTCACAATCAGGAAGAAAAGTATGATATTCACGGACCAGAACACCCAGGTCTGGGGATTCCGCTTCCACGGTGAAACCGAAGTCCTTGGAGGTGCCGTCAACTATTGGTCGACAGAGCCTTTCGACTCCCGGAGCGCCCTGGTCGCCATGGTCAGTTTCGACAAAGGAATATTCACACCTTCAATCACTTACGACAAGTCCTTCGAGGAAGTAAAAAGCAAGGCATTCAAGGGAAGCGACTACAAGAAACCTAACTGGCTCCTTGAGAACCTGCTGCAGCTCCTGACCGTATTCATGTTCATCCTTGTTCCCTTCCTTGGAATAGGCCGCATGATTTCGGTCAAGCGCAGGAAGAAGGAACTCCTCGGCGGAAAGATGAAGGACGTGGAATGGTTCAGGGATGTGCCGGTAAACGGTGATCTGCGCCAAGCCAGCAACATTCTCAGGATTTTCTCCGGCAGGACCATGCTTGAGAACCAGAACCTCATCGCCGCATACATGATGAGGCTATTCTACCGTGGAGCTTTCAGCCTGGTACCCCAGTCCGGGAACAACGTAGCCTTCAAGATCGAGATACTCGATCTGGGCGATCCCGCCGGCGACATGGACACCGAACTTGAATCCGAGCTTTTCAGTTTCTTCATGGAAGCTGCCGGTGGTGATGCGATTCTACAGAAGAAGGAACTCCGCAGATGGGCTGACAGGAATGCCAAAAGGATCTACAACTGGCAGAACAAGATTCCGGACGGAAAGAACCTCAAGACCCTTGAAGCCACTGACGTACGCCAAGTTTTCGGCCTGAAGAAGTTCCTGAAGGATTTCACCCTCATCAAGGACAGGGGCACGGTCGAGGTCAAGCTCTGGAACAACTATCTCATCTTTGCTTCCCTCTACGGAATAGCAGACCAGGTCTACAAGGATTTCAAGAAGGTCTGTCCTGAGTATTTCACCCTTTCCCAACAGATGCAGGAAGTTACTCCGGTCGTTATCTGGAACACTTTCGGAGACACCTCACGTTATTTCAACCAGCAGGCCTTGAACTACTCTGCACGCCAAAGTACCGGAGGGACCCGCTGGAGTGGAGGGGGCGGCATGACTTCCTTCGGCGGCGGTGGTGGTTTCTCTGGCGGAGGCTTCTCCGGAGGACGGTAGTTTTTTCCAAAATGCATTATTTTTGCATTAGGGATCTCCGGCTAATAAGATTGAGATGAATTTGAAGAGATTATTTGCATCCTTGATGATCGCGGCTTCCACTTTGGCAGCCGTTCCCGGGATTGCGCAGGACAAAAAGGCCGGAAAGACTGAAGAAAACAGGGTGATAGACGCAGTGGCTGCGATTGATGCGCAGCAATTCCAGGAGGCTATTGCCCTCCTCGAGTCCATCACTACCACTGATCCTTCCAACGATGCAGCCTGGTACTATCTGGGGCTCTGCCATCTTTACAAGAATAACGTAAAGGAAGCCCAGGCTGCTTTGAAAAAGGCTTCTGAACTTGACCCCTCCAACTACTGGTACAAGGACAGGTTGGCCATTGCATATTCGATGACCGGAGAGGACGACCTTACGATCGCGACTTATGAAGACCTCCTTAAGGAGTTCCCGAAGAAGAATGAGATTTATTTCTCCCTTGTCAACCTCTATCTGAAGCAGAACCAGTTCGACAAGGCCCTCTCGGCCATGGACCAAATCGAAACCGTTTTCGGGAAAAACGAGAACGTGACTACAACCAGGTACGACATACTCCTTCGTCAGAACAAACCTGAAGAAGCCCTGAAAACCCTGGAGGACTACAACAAGGAGTTTTCCTCTCCTTTCGTGCTCACCAAACTGGGAGACCATACCATGGCTGAGTACAAGGATTCCGTGGCACTCGCCTACTATCAGGAAGCACTTGACATACAAAGCGATTACATGCCCGCTCTTCTGGGAGAGGCCGAGGTCTATCGTGTCAGGAGGAACTACGACGAGTTCTTCTCGGCGATAAGCCGTTTCGTAGACAACGAAGAAACCATCCCGCAGGCAAAGGCCCAGTATCTGAGCATGCTCCTCCAGCGTTCGGAACCTCGCTTCATCAGGAATTTCCAGCCAAGGATAGACTCCCTATATGAAGGCTTCGTCCTTCGCCATCCCAGCGACAGTTCCGCCTTGAAGGCGACCGGCATGTACTACTACGCCACAGAAAGGGTTGACAAGGCCAAGAGTTACCTCAAGAGGAACATGGACACCCATCCCGGAAGCCTAGATGCAACTGCCACCTATGTACAGTTCCTGGGCTACTTGAGCGACTGGGACGCCCTGGGACCGGCGGCTGACAGCGCCTTGGTTCGATTCCCCAAGGAAACAGCCTTCCTGGAGATGAAGAACGTGGCCTGCTACAACAAGCAGGACTGGCAGGGTATAATAGACAATAGCAAGAGGATGATTTCCATCGCTCCCGGAGACACTGCCGTGACGGTTCCAGCCCTTGCGAACATCGGGGACATGTACCACGAGATGGGCAATGAGGCCGAAGCCTTCAAGTACTACAAGCAGGTCCTCAAGATAAGCCCGGACTACGCCCCGACCCTCAACAACTACGCCTACTACCTTGCCCTTAAAGGGAAGAGCCTGAAGAAGGCTTGCGCCATGAGCAAGAAGACCATAGAAAAGGAACCGGACAACGCCACCTACCTGGACACTTACGGCTGGATCCTCCATCTGCTAGGAAAGGACCATGATGCAAAGGCGGTCTTCAAGCATGCTCTAATCTATGGCGCCAAGGACAGTGCCACCAGCCTGGAACACTACGCGGAGGTCCTTGAATCCCTTGGGGAGACTGACCTGGCCAAGGTCTACAGGACCCAGGCCGCAAACAAAAAAGCTGAAGGCAAGGAATGATGAAGTGTCTTAAAGGAATATTCATTGCCCTGATCCTCTCCATGACGGTGGGGGTCGCGACGGGATATTCCCAGGACACCAAGACTCAGGAGGCGAAGAAAGCCAGGCTCCAGAAGGAGATTGCTATCCTGGACAGCCAGATCAAGGCGATTGCCTCAAAGAGCGCCAGCGCAATCAACAAGCTCAGCCTGATCAGGAAGAAGGTAGATGCCAGGAAGGAACTGGTGGCAGAGAGTGACCGGCAGATTGCAGGATTCTCCTCATCGATAGCCGCCAAGGAGGAGGAAATCAAGGTCTTGCAGGCAAGGCTGGACACCCTTTCCGACTACTACGAAAGGCTTGTCCGTGGAGCATACAAGAACCGCAACGCCAAAGTCTGGTACATGTACATCCTGGCCAGCGACGACCTCGGCCAGGCCTTTCGCAGATACGGTTATCTCCGTGACCTCTCCAAGCAGATGAACATCCAGGCACAAAGGATCATCGAGACCAGGGATACTCTAGAAAAGCAGACTGCCGCTCTGGCCGAGATGAAGAAGGAAGCCGAGTCCCTGAGAAAAGAGAGATTGTCCGAGGTCGGCAAACTGCAGGCCGAACAGAATGACTCCCAGAAACTTGTCAACCAACTCAAGAAAGACAAGAAGAAATACCAGCAGGACCTGGCAAAAAAACAACGTGAGGTAGAGGCCCTGAACAGGGAAATCCAGAGGATCATCCAGCAAGCCCTCGAAGACAAGGGCGGTAAGAAGGGTTCGGGCAAGACAAGCTCCAAACCGGCAAAACCGATCGACTATACCCTTGCCAAGCAGTTCGAATCGAACAAGGGCAAGCTTCCATGGCCTGCTGACGGCCCGGTAGTTGAACACTTCGGGCAGAGGTACCACCCGGTCTACACCAACCTCAAGCTCCCGTTCAACAATGGTATCTCGATAGCACTTGCCCAGGGAACTGCTGTAAAAGCCGTTTTCGATGGAGAAGTCAAACAGATCGTCGTCATGCCTGGTTACAACAAATGTATCCTTGTCCAGCATGGCAACTACTTCTCCTTCTACTGCAAGATGGGTTCTGTCAGCGTCAAGGCTGGTGACAAGGTCAAGACTGGCCAGTCGCTCGGCACCGTAGACACGATAGGAGGCGAAACCCAGCTGCACCTGCAGATCTGGTCGGGAAAGAATCCCCAGAACCCTGAGACCTGGCTGAGACCAAGATAAAGATGAGACACGAAATCACGATAAAGAACCTCGATGACATCGACAGGGCAGCCAAAGAGTTCCTGTCAGGGATAGGAAACAACAAGATAATCGCCTTCTACGCTCGTATGGGAGCCGGGAAGACCACATTCACAACAGCCCTGTGCCGCCTTCTTGGAGTGAAGGAGGATGCCGTCAGCTCACCTACTTTCGCAATAGTCAACGAATACAGGGACGCCTCCGGCGAACCGGTGTTCCACTTTGATTTCTACCGGATCACCAGGCTTTCGGAAGCTCTCGACATCGGCTTCTATGATTATGTAGACAGCGGATACCTGTGCCTGATCGAATGGCCCGAGAACATTGAGGACATTCTCCCCGAAGAAACTCTCAAGGTTACCATAAGGGTCAACCCCGACGAATCCAGGACTCTGGAATGGGAGAGCTAGTCTCCAAGAAGTGCTTCAAGGGAAGCTGAAAATTCTTCAATCGATTTTTTGTTCACCTCCTGCAGCCTGGAGAGGTTTCTTGATAGGTTGGCCTTGAAAAAGGTTTCGTTTAGAAGTATCCCGCCTCCGAGAATACCTGTAATCCAGCTGTGGTCGAGGATTTCTACCACGGTGAATGCTGCTGCTCCCGCATTCAGAATCATTGAAGCGACTCCCCTCCCGGGTTCCTTGAGATAGATATGCCCGGCAGGAGGAATGAAAGACAAGGCTGCAGCAGTGCCTTCTTTCTTAAGGGACGGTGCCTTCTTGAATAATCTCATGACTTCATCCCTGAGACTGGAGTCTTCTCCGGCCGATTTAAGCGCCCACTCCCTTGACTCTGAAAGACGCCATGACGATGCCAGCAACACTGAATAGAGAGAAGGATAATCTCCTGCCAATCCGCTTTCTTCAAGATAGCCGAGAGCTGCTCCAGCATCGCCTGTCTCTTTGCAACAACGGGCTTTGAACAGAAGTACTTCAGAAATGTCTTCTGGGGAAAGAAGGTACAGACGGATCCTGTCGAGGGTACGGAGGGCATCTTCGTAACAGGAAGCCTCGGCATAGCATTCCGCCTTTGAAAAAAGGGCCTCATGGACCGACGCGGGGTCATCAGCATCGAACACGGCTTTCTCCCACCGGAGCGCCCGCTCCAGTGGACCGTCATCCTCCCTGTCCTGACCGTCAGCGGAATATGCTCCGCAGAGGAAGATGCAGGTGATAGAGAATGAGAGTATTCTCAGCTGCCATCCTTTCATCCCTTTCTATGCTTACTGACATGTAACTTCCATAAATATTCCCTAAGTAGAATGTTGCGCACAAGGTTCCGGCCACTATTGTGCGCCAGTCCTCTCCCCCGTGCTTCTTCCAGTTCTCGGCTGTTATTGCACCCAGTGAGCCGACGGTCAGGAAGGCCGCAATGCCCTCCCCGAGCCTTCCGGCGTATATCTTCCCCGCTCCTGGGACTACGGCGGAAGCCAGAGCCGCCACACCTGGCCGCTTCCTGGACGGAGAGAAACGGGCGGAACCTATCTCAGAGAGGATCCTCTCACTTTCTGCGAGAGTGTAATCTTCATAGCCGAAGGCGGCGCTGCTCCTTATCCATTCATCTTCCTTTCCCATCAGGAGGGAAAGCCCCGCCTTTTGCAATGCACTGAGTTCAGCATAGGGTCCTCCTTCATACGGAAGCATCCCTTCCGCTGTCTCATATTCACCAATACTGGAAAGCGAGACAACCCTGTAGAAAAAAGACTCCGCCCCGAACGGCGAATCAAACGGGACGGCCCCGAAAAGATCTGCTGCATGGGACAGCTTCTTCTCGGAGAACAGGACCTTGGCCCTCATGAAATCAAGGGTGTCCGACGCAGAATAAGGCCTGCTTGCAAGAGTCCTGGCATCCAGGGCCAAATCATTGTCCAGCAGGTAATTGAAAAAATCGAAATCCTTCGAAACGCTCTCTTTGCCGGCCACGGGGAACACGATCCGGCCAGTATCGGCCTGGGGGACCTGAGGGATGGAACGGGTGGAAACCCTTCCGATCCTGGAAGACGACATGATCCTGTCAGGAAGCCCCAGAATACCGCGGACCTGGCCGGACACAGGATGCATGGCCAGGATCAGGAATATGATAAGGGCTGTACGACGGGGCATGGCAGTCTCACTTCTTGCCAGCCTTTGACGACTTGACAGGTTTTGCGTCAGCGGGAACCTTGAAATCAAACATCGGATCATTCCCGTCGATGCGGACATTGGAATAGACCGTCCTCACCAGGGAAGAATCCTTCTTGGCCATGTACTGCACGGATGTTACCCGGAGAGGCAGCATCAGGTTGGAAAACCGAGAATAAGAAGAAAGGTAGGTGCGGCTTACCACCGAACCGGCAGAATCATAGTAGGCCAGATAGATCGGCAGGTAGTTTTCAAGCACTAGTTCTACCTTCGACACACCCTTGCCGGGAGAAATGGGCAGACATGTCCTTTTAAGAAGGCCTCCTTCCTCCTTGGAAGTGGAAGAGAGCTTGTAGCCATAGAGGCCAAGTCCCATGTCGTCGCTCCTTCCGGAAAGGAATAGATAGAGCAGGTCGTCCCGGTCGCTGAAATCCTCCTTGCGCTCGGAATAGACTTCATTGGTGGAAGGAACGTAGAGTTTGAATTCGCCGTTGGGATTGGTGATAGTGTAGTAAGGGCTCGGGGATTGGAAGACCTGGACCATCTGCCCTGTCGAAGTGCAGAAAACCTTGCTGGTCACAGTGGTAACCTTGCCCCCGTATAAAGTTTTCACCTCCATGTCGGCCGAGACCCTTCTCTGGGCTGAGGCAGACATGGAGATGATAAATAAGGCTGTTATTATCAGGCCTCTACGCGGCATTAACCCCACATGAAGAATGAAGTGTTGCCACAGTAGCGGGCGACTGAATTGTCTTCGACCGCAGCGACGATCTCAACAATGAAGTCTACGAAAGGAACAACACCGAAGATACCTCCGAAAGTGAAAGTATAGATTGCCCACATCCACGGACGAGTGCCCATGTAATGACGGTGAACGCCGAATCCTCCGAGGAAGAAAGTAAGGAGGATGGCGCCGACAGGGCTCTTGGAAGGAGCCATTGAAGCAGCGGGAGCGGAAGCGGGAAGCTTCATGCTTGCAGAGACAGTGGCGGGGATCTCATTGATGAGCTCAAGGGGAGAGATCGCCACTGCATTTTCAATTGCATTGTCAACAGCTGATTCATCCAGCTTGTAAGATGTGGCGGATGCCACAGAAGTGATCGCAAAGACTGCGATGAGAGCTAAAAAAAACTTTTTCATCAGAATAAAAATTGTTTCGCTAATGCAAATATAGCATTTTCCGGCAAAAGTACCACATCTAGCCACCCAAGGCATCCTGACGGTCGAGGAAACGATAACCAGCTGCTTCCAGCAGATCTGCCGGAACGATGTTCCTCCCGCCTGAGAGGTCTGCGATTGTCCTGGCCACTTTGAGGATCCTTGAATATGCTCTCGCGGACAATCCTAGCCTGTCCATCATGGCTTCCATTACCTTCGAACATTCCAAATCCAGATGGCAGTACTTCTCAAGTTGCCGATTTCCCATCTCAGCATTCGTGAATATTCCTTCTGAAATGAATCTTTCTGCCTGTATCGTCCTGGCCTTACTCACCCTCGCCGCCACTTCTGCGCTGCTTTCTCCTTTGGTCCTGCTGACAAGCTTCTTGTGCGGGACCGGATGAAGCCAGAGCTGGATATCTATCCTGTCCATAACGGGACCGGAGAGTTTAGAAAGATAGGCCTGGCGCTGGCCCGGAGTGCAGCGGCATCTGTCCCCTTCACCGTAATAGCCGCACGGACAGGGATTTGAAGCGGCTACCAGCATGAAAGATGCTGGATACTCAATCTTTGACCTAAGCCTCGATATTATTACCTTGCGGTCCTCCATCGGCCCCCTGAGGGCTTCAAGGACAGACTTGGGCATTTGGCCGTATTCATCAAGAAAAAGCACCCCATTATGGGAGAGTGTAACTTCACCGGGACGTATGTCCTGCCCGGCACCGCCGCCGATGATAGCAGGCAACGACGCACTGTAGTGGGGCGCCCTGAAAGGTCTGTCCCTGACAAGTCCCGTCCCGGCCCTTTTCATCCCGCAAACAGAATATATCCGGCTGGTCACGGTAGACTCATCCGTAGACATCGGAGGGAGGATTCCGGCTATCGCCTTCGCAAGAGAACTCTTGCCGCTTCCCGGGGGACCGACCATGATCAGGTTGTGCCCACCGGCAGCTGCTATTTCAGCACCACGCTTCGCCCCCTCCTGGCCTATGATCTCTGAGAAATCCATCACCTCTCCTTTCCGCTGGGCTACGGACTTCACACGGGTAGAAGACAGTTCTTTGTACAAAGGAGTGTTCCAGACAAGCAGGTCCGAGCAGTCCTCCCTCTCTTCCAGGATCCTAAGCACATCTTCAAGGCTCCTGACCCCGAAAATCGAGAGGGATGTACACTCGGTAGCCTCCATAGCAGAGCGGAGCGGAAGTATGCAGCCAGACATTCCTATCGAAGCAGCCAGGTCTGCAAACAGTAGTCCGCCCTGAACTTCCCGTACAGAACTATCCAGGCCAAGTTCACCCATAATCAGATATTTCCCTAGCCCAGTAAGATCTTTCTGCCGGGAGGCTGCGATGATTCCAAGAGAGATCGGGAGGTCATAACCCCCGCCATTCTTATGCATGTCAGCCGGAGCGAGATTGATGACTATCTTCCTGCCCGGGATATGGAATCCAAGGGCCTGTAAGGCAGTTACCGTACGAAGGAGACTCTCTTTGACGGCCACGTCGGCCATGCCGACAAGATGGATCCCTATTCCCTGGGTTATGTCAACTTCGACGGTGACCGGTACCGCCTCTATGCCGATGCATTTGGCGGCGATGACATTCACTAGCATAGTTCAAGTTATTAAGCTGTCACAAAGATGCCACGGTTGTGTTGATATCATTTAAAAAAACAGAAAAACGGCTCCTAAAAAACAGAAATTCTTTTCTTTGTAAGTATATTTGCATGTTTTGGAGGACACATCATGGACAACAACGAAATCACAATTTTCTGCAAGAACGACGGTAAGAATCACAAGATAGAACTGGGCGGCACCCTTGGCGATCTCTCAAGGAAATGGTGCAAGAGCGTAACCGACCCTAAGACAGGCCAGAGACTGGATGTCATAGCGGCACTTGTGGACAATAAGCTCAAGGAGCTGAACTACAAACCCATGATCTTCCATCAGGTTGAATTCATAGGATTCAACCACCCGGACGGCCGCAGATGCTATCTCCGTTCCCTGTGCTTCGTACTCCAGAACGCTGTACGCGAACTCTATCCTGACAAGGTTTTGCTCGTAGACCATTCCCTTCCAAGCGGACTCTACTGCGAGATCACCGAGAAGACAAAGTTGGAAGACGGTCGCAACAAAGTCTATTTCGTGACTGACGAAGAAATCGATGCCATCAAGGCAAAGATGAAGGATATCATCGCAAGGGACCTTCCTTTCACAAGGGTCAAGATGAACTCCGAAGAGGCGCAGGAAATCTTCCTCAAGAACAACCAGCCTCAGAAGGCTGAACTCCAGAAGAGCATCGGAACCTTCATCTGCAGCGTATACTACCTTGACGGCAAGGCTGACACCATGCATGGTCCCCTCATCCCGTCGACCAGGTTCCTAAAGACTTTCGACATAACCGGCATTGGCCAGGGATTCTGCCTCCAGGGTCCTGCAATGACTGATTTCTCCAAGGTCATGCCAATGAAACGCCAGGCCAAGATCGCCGCCACCCTGAAGGAATATTCCGACTGGTGTTCAATCATCGGAATCGAGAGCGTCGGTTCGCTGAATTCGGCCATCAAGGCAGGCAGGGCAGTCGAAATCATCAATCTCTCCGAGGCCAGGCATGAACGCGAATATGCCAGGATAGCAGACAAGATTTACGACAATCGCGGAGTAAAGCGCATAGTGATGATAGCCGGTCCTTCATCAAGCGGCAAGACATCCTCATCGCTCCGTATCGCACTCCAATGCAAGGTCCTGGGGCTCAAACCCAAGGTAATTGAACTTGACAATTATTTCGTCAACAGGGACTGCACTCCGAAAGATGAAGACGGGAAACTGGACTTCGAATCTCTCTACGCGATGGATCTGGATTTCCTCAACAAGCAACTTAACCAGCTCCTGGACGGTGAGGAAGTAGAGATTCCGAAATATGATTTCAAATCAGGTTGCCGAACCTTCGTAGGGAACAAACTCCGCCTTGATGAAAAGGACATCCTGATCATGGAAGGCATCCATGCATTGAATCCGGAAATGACCTCTGCAGTAGACAACTCCAGAATATTCAGGGTATATGCCTCCGCCTTGACATCCCTCAACATCGATGAGAATGTCAACCTGTCCACTTCCGACAACCGTCTGCTCCGCAGGATGGTCAGGGACAACAGGGTGCGTGGAATCAGTCCGGAGAACACCATCCTGCTGTGGAACAGCGTCCGCAGGGGTGAGACTAGGAACATATTCCCGTTCCAGGAGAATGCAGATGCCTTGTTCAATTCGGCACTTATCTTCGAGCTGCCCATGTTGAAATACTATGCAGAACCCCTCTTGAGGCGTATCGCTCCGTCTTCACCAGCCTACACCGAAGCCGTCCGCCTGCTCAAGTTCCTGGACTACATCGTAGCCCTCCAGCCTTCGGAAATAGCTGCCATCCCTCCCACATCCATCATGAGGGAGTTCATCGGCGGACAAACCCTGTAGGCCGCCTGCAGGGTCTGATGACCTAATTGACAGGAATCAGATTATCTCGAGGGCACCGTCCTCAATCCAGCCTTGACGACCGTCAGCAAGGGATATATTCATCCAGGAACCGACATTGTCGAGAATCTTGACTTTCGTACCCTCGTGGATGATGAATAGATCCTTACCACCTGAAGGAGAGCTCTTTACAGAAGAGACAGGAAGCATTACGATCGCACTGTCCTTACTCAGATAATCCTTCTTCTGCCACAGGGAGAAGCCCAGGCAGCAAAGTGACAGCAGCAGGAAAACTATTCCGGAATAAAATCCAAGACGTCTCCTGCCAAGGGAAGATGCCAGAAGGAACAGAAGTCCCATGGCAAGAGCCAAGCCTAACAGAATCAGGAACAAGACAGCCCAGGTGTTGGAACCAAGAGTGTAACAAACCTTCCTGGCGAGACTCTTGAGGATGAATTCCGGGACCGCCTCGATCTTGTCCTGAACAAAACTGCCTGCAAACTCAAGGTTATAGCGAGCGTCCGAGCATGATGGATCAAGTCTCAAGGCCCTCTCATAATTGAGGATGGCCTTGGGGTAATTGCCAAGTTTGAAATAGGCGTCGCCTATGTTGCAGTATAGCTCCGGAGCTCCAAGCCCCATGGAAGCTATTCCCTCCCATGCCGAGACCGCATCCTGGTAACGGCTGTCAGAATAAGCCGTCACACCTTCCTGCCAGAGGAGATCGGGATCCTGAACAGACTGCGATTCGGGAGCGGCAGCCTCAACAGCAGAGGTATCAGCTGGAGTGATCACGATCTGGTCGTTCTGGGCAAAGGTGCTGAAAGCGGTACCGATAGAGAGCAGAAGGGTAATTATCACTGCTGATGGACCTGATCCTGGCTTGCGGATCTTCAGACTGGAATCAATGGCGGAAATAACATTGACGGCACTTTCATAATGGCTGTTCATGGCATCATGACCGGCATCAGGGGAATACCTTGCGAATTCGCAGGCATCGATAAGATCGGTGAAAGCCTTCACATCCGCCTCCCCTACACCTCCTTCCTGGAGTGCGGTGGCAATGTTTTCCTTGCTGATTTCAGACATATCCATGTTGAGCTTGTCGGAGATGAAACCTATGAGAGCCTTGTGAAGTTCCTCATAAAACGCTGTGTAAAGATTCTTCCCGAGGAAATCTCCCGCCTGCTGGAGTCTCTTCCTGGCCATCTTGGTAGCCCTCCTGTTTTTGGACAGGGCCACATCCGCTTTCATTGCTGCCAGCTTCCTGGTAGCCAGCCAGGCTACGAGGGCAGCGGCAAGGATCAGGACAAGCAGGATGAAGAACAGGGGCGTACCCACGAAGAATGAATTCCCGGAAAGGGACGGTTTCTTAGTCGAAATGAAACGGATATCGTCAGCAAGGCTCTTCACATCCCTGCGTTCGACTCCCGGAGCAGTGTTGACCTGTACGGACTGATCGCCACCTTTACCCTTTGCAACCTTGATGTGCAGGGGCTGGGTACGCAATGTGACATACTTTCCTGAAGTCACATCATAGTAGGAATATTCAACCGGTTCGATGGTGAAGTCTCCCGCACTCCTCGGGATGAACGGGAACTCGAAAGACTTGCTGCCCGAAGTACCTCCGTTGCTCTTGTCGGTGTTCTCGGTCGTCTTGGTGTCATAGACCTCGAAATCCGGAGGGAAACTGACCTTGGGTTCCTCGAGGAGGGACACGTTGCCCCTTCCTGAAAGGGTGATAACCAGTGAACCTGCATCATGGGCCTTGAGCTCATCGGAGGAAAGACGGGCGGATATTCCGAAACTGCCAACGCCACCGCCGAATGAAGCAGGCTGACCTGCAGGCAGAGGATTGACCTTCACCTTGACGGCCGGAGTAGTGATCCTTTTCCGGATGGTACGGTACTCATCCTGGAAGAAACTGTCGAAGATGCTGTTGGAAGTAGGGGTGTTGACCCTTATGTTGACAAGGCAGACCAGCTCCGCCGGATCGATGGTTATCGTTCCGGACTGCTGCGGGATAAGTACATAGCTCCTCAGTACAGCAGTATTGTAGATCTTGTCGTCAAAACTCTCCCTCTTGAATTCGATGTTGGTGGGAGAATATGTTTCCTGGCTCCAGAAGCCATTGAAACTTGGAAACTTGGCATTCTCGAAACCAGCGATATTTACCCTTTGGTAGAGCTTGAGGGTCGCTGTGACGGGTTCACCCATCACCACTTCGGAACGGCTGAGCGACAGCCTCATGAATAAGTCTTCCGCAGGAATCTCCCCTGTCGCTGCCTGCTGGCGGGCTGTCCCTGAGGATCCTTGTGAACCACCCTGGCCGGAAGGCTGGTTCCCCTGTGACGAAGAAGAAGCATCAGTCACGACCTGGATCGATGTCTGCGAAGAAGTTATCCTGTCACCAGAAACAGTGGCCGTGGCAGAAGGAATCTGGAAAGTACCTGTAGATTTTGACAGAAGGATGTAGGTATAGGTGGTCTGATGGGAAGAAGATCTCTTCCCGTTCACTATCTGAATACTCGTGGAAGTACCCTTCTGGGGGCCCCAGACCAGCTGGAAATCTTCACTGGGAGACCATGAGAAATCAGACGGGTTCTTCTCCCCCTCAATGATGAAGGTGACATTGAACTGTTCGCCCAAGGCAACCACGTTGGGTGCTTCTACCCGGATAGCATTCTGGGCCGACAACCCTAGTGTCGCAGCGAGCGACAGCACCGCAAGGGCGGTTATGTACATTATCCTTTTCATCTTCTGCTTACCAATTCTTGTCTTTCTGGCGGGATTTGAGGACGGCAGCCTTTTCCTTGTTGACCTTGTCCTGGGTTTCCTTTTCCCTAGCCTGTATTGCCTTCAGCATCTGCTGGGCCTGTTGGGGAGAAATCTTGGCATCTCCCTGTCCCTGACCTTGCTGATTCTGATTCTGGTCCTGTTGGTTCTGATCCTGGTTCTGATCCTGTTGATTCTGATTCTGGTTCTGATCCTGCTGGTTCTGATCCTGGTTCTGGTCATCATTGCCACCACCGCCTCCACCGCCCTGATTCTTGAGCATCAGTTTGGCGTAGGCGTAGTTCTCCTTGGCATCCATGTCATCAGGACGTCTCAGCAAAGACTGCTTGTAAGCCTCGACAGCCCCGCTCCAGTCCTCCTTCTTGACGGCCACATTGCCCAGATTATAGTAATAATCAGCTGCAGAGGGACTTACGGAAGCTTCCTCCTTAACCTTCTCAAGAGACTTCCCGGCCTCCTCGAAATTATCCTGACGATAGAGGGCATTTGCCAGATTATATGAAGCTGTCACGGAAGAGGTGTCTTTGACAAGTGCCTTCCGGTACTCTATCTCGCTCTTCTGCCAGTTTCCTTTCTTGAACTGCCTGTTGCCGGAACGGACCTCCCTCCTGTCAGGTTGGGCAAGCGCCGCGGCGCAGGAAAGCACCGCCAAAACTACTAACAATGAATATCTAACCAGTCCTTTCATTACCTTTCAAACAAATGCCTGCGGGAACGTCTCTCACCTATCAACATCTCAAGGACCAGCAATGCGAGAGCTACTCCCAGGAAATACATGAACTGCTCGTCATATTCTTCGAACATGACTGAATTGAATTCTTCCTGCTGCATCTTTTGGATGTCAGCGATGATGGGAGTCAGGCCGAACTCGTCGTTGCCGGCATGCACATAGGCTCCTCCTCCGGCGGAGGCGATCTCTTTCAGGGTTTCCTCATCGAGTCTTGTCACCACGATGTTGCCCTCCTTGTCCTTCAGCAGTCCCCCGTCCATCGGAATCGGCTGCCCCTCCTGGGAACCCACTCCGATAGTGTAGACCTTCACTCCAACCTCCGCAGCCTGCGTTGCAGCGGCAACTGCATCATCCTCATGATTCTCTCCGTCGGTGATCACTATTATCGCACGACTCTGCTCACTCTGAGAACTGAAGCTCCTGACCGCCGTGTTGATTGCATCTCCAATCGCTGTTCCCTGGATAGGCACTGATTGAGTGGAGATATTGCTCAGGAACATCTTTGCACTGACATAATCCGAGGTGATGGGCAGCTGCACGAAAGAGCTTCCGGCGAAGATGATAAGACCTATCCTGTCGTCCTGGAGCTTGTCCGTAATTCTCGATATGGCAAGTTTGGCCCGCTCGAGCCTGTTCGGAGAATAATCCTGGGCAAGCATAGAGTTGGAAACGTCGAGGGCGATCATTATCTCAGCCCCTCGTGCCTTATACTCTTTGAGCTTGGCCCCGATCTGCGGCCGGGAAAGGCCTATGACAAAGAATAGGAAGGCTAATGAATATATTACCGCACGAACCCATCTCTTGGAACGGGACCACGAGGGCATCAGTTCGTTCACGAGGTCCTCGTCGCCCAGCTTGCGAAGGCGGCGCCTTCTCGCCCCCATCCAGACCGCCAGGCCTATGAAGAAGAACGGGATCAGCAGGAGCAGAAGAAGGAACTGCGGATGTGCGAATATGATCATGGCAACCTCCTCAAAACTAAGACTTTGATCAACATTTCAAGAAGCAGGCAGGCAAGGGCGGCAAGGGCGTAACCCAAGAATAGTTCCTTATAGACAGGGAAACTGTCCACCGTCGTGCGGGCCTTTTCCATCTTGTTGATCTCCGAATATATTTCCGAAAGCTTCGTGTTGTCGGTCGCCCTGAAGTAGCGGCCGCCGGTGGCAGAAGCTATGCTGTTCAATAATTTCTCATCGATCTCGACCTTCATGTTCTGCACCTGTACGCCCCATGGGGTCATGACCGGATAAGGGGCTTCGCCGTTGGCTCCGACTCCGATGGTATAGACCCTGATACCATAGGTCTTGGCAATTTCTGCAGCCGTCTCAGGAGAGACCTCGCCGCTGTTGTTCACACCATCAGTCAGCAGGATCACGACCCGGCTCTTGGCATCCGAATCCTTCATCCTAGCCACAGCGGTAGCAAGACCGTTTCCGATTGCAGTACCATCCTCGATAAGGTCGGTGGATATCTCCTTCATCAAGTTGATCAGGGTAGCCCGGTCGGTCGTCAGAGGGCATTGGGTGTAGCTCTCGCCTGCAAAGACCACTATTCCCATCCTGTCGGAAGGCCTCTGGGAGATGAACTCGATGGCTATGTCCTTGGCCGCACTTATCCTGTCAGGAGTGAAATCCCTTGCAAGCATACTGGTAGACACGTCCATGGCCAGTACGATGTCGATTCCTTCAGTGTCGATCTTCTCTACCTTGCGTGAGGAACGTGGGCGCGCTATTGCAACCACAAGGAGGCACAAGGCTGCAATCCTAAGCAGGAATGGCAGGTGCCTGACAATGTCAAGGACAGACTTCCCGCCAGCCTTCCAAGGGGTAGCCTTGGACACGCGAAGATGTGGCCTCCGGTCAGCTATCTCGATATAAAGGTAGCGGAGTACCAGGAGGAATGGTACCAGAAGCAGCCAGAGAAGTTTGGGATACTCGAAAAACATCACTCGTTCCCTCCTTCTTTTGTTTCTTCCGGTTCGGCCGCTGAGCCTGTCGACGGAGTCTGGTAAGTCGAAGTGACAAACCTTACCGCCAGCGGAACGGCATCGGCATTCTCTTCATCGGTAGCGAAAGCCTTGGCAAACTTCACCAGGTCGGCAGTCTCGAAAAGCTTCTTGAGTTCAACGAAGAGATCGGCAGGAACGTCGGAATGGCTCAAACTGTCAAACAGTTCCGCGGTTGTCATCTCAGGGGCGTCGATTCCATAACGCGAATCAATGTACTCCCTAAGAGCATCCGTAATTCCAGAATAAAATGCTTTTTGTTTGTCCTGAACCCAGAACTTACTATCCCTGAACTGCTCCAGCTTCCTTAGGGCAACAATGTAAGGCGGATCCTTGTAGACAGCCTTTCCGGTCTCCTTCTTCCTTCTGGAAGCCAGCAGGGCCCAGATCAGCACTGCAAGGAATGCGATGCCCCAGATCACTGCGATGTATGGCAGGATCTCACGGAAAGTAACAGGGTACCTTATCTGACCCTTGATGTCATGGATCTCGTAGGTAGTGGTGTCTACCGGGATTGTAAAGACTTCCAGAGGACGGGACTTGAAGAAAAGAGTGTCTATCCTGTCCGGGGCGGTCTGCCGAAGAATCGACAAAGGCCTAAGGTCGTAGCTTCCTTCCTCGAATGAAGTGATTATGATTGAAAAATCAATGTCAAAAGAACGGGGTTCGCCTTTCTTTCCATGAACTTTCACAGTGTCAGCCATCCACGGGCCAATCACCTCGACGCTGTCACCAGGCATGAATCCCTTTGAGAAATCCGCTGGCATGAAACCGGTTCCCTGCTGGACATCCTTAAGATGGAAGCCGTAACGAAGCTGGTCGCCGATAAGCACGGAATCCCTGGGCTGGAGCTGCTCAAGGAACGAATCCTCCGACTGGATCACCAGTCCCTTGACAGGACCTGAAAGGACCTGGGCGGAAAGGAATGCCGGCAGAAATACAATCAAAGACAATGAAACCAACAACTTCCTCATCATTATCTCCTCCCGAAAAATGCCATCAACCCCTTGACGTAGTCATCGTCTGTCGCTATATCCACGGAATCTATCTGATAACGGTTGAATAACTTGCGCTCATTCTCCACTACGGTTCCGAACCATTTCGAGTACTCAGCCCTGACCTTGCGGCTCGAGGTGTTCACCCATGCCGATTCTCCTGTTTCAGAATCCTTTACATGGACAAGGCCGACCGATGGGATGGTTTGTTCCCTGGGATCATGGACCTTGATTATAGAGATATCATGCCTGTTCCTTGCAACCTTGAGGGCGTCTTCATAGCGGGGTCTTCCATCCTGCTCTACATCCAGCATGTCGGAAAGCACGAAGGCGGTGCACTTCTTCTTGATGGCGTTTGTGAGGTAACGAAGCACCTCACCAATGTCAGTGCCATCGGAGGTAGGTTTCAGTTCGATGATTTCCCTGATAATATGAAGCAGGTTGCTGCGTCCCTTACCCGGAGGGATGAACTTCTCGACATGGTCGCTGAAAAAGAGCGCACCTACCTTGTCATTGTTGATAGAAGCGGAAAAGCTCAGTACGGCGGCGATCTCTGCTATAAGGTCCCTCTTGGTTTTCTCACGCGTACCAAAGAGTCCGGAACGGCTGATGTCGATCAGAAGGACAACCGTCATTTCCCTCTCTTCCTCATAGACCTTCACATACGGGGCCCTCAGGCGGGCCGTCACATTCCAGTCCATGGAACGCGGATCGTCTCCATACTGGTACTCACGCACTTCACTGAAGGCCATTCCCCGGCCTTTGAAAGCACTGTGGTACTCTCCCGCAAAGATCTGGTGGGACAGAGCCCTGGTACGGATCTCTATCTTCCTGACCTTGCGTAGCAGTTCGTTTGCTGTAGGAGTTGAAGGCATGTCAAAGGCTATTCACTAAGGGACCTGTACGGCATTGATAACCTCGGCTATGATCTGCTCGGTGGTCACGTTCTCTGCTTCAGCCTCATAGGTAAGACCGATCCTGTGGCGGAGGACCTCGTTGCAGACCGCCCTGACATCCTCAGGGATGACATAACCCCTGCGCCTTATGAACGCAAAGGCCTTGGCAGCCATGGCAAGGGAAATGCTGGCACGGGGAGAACCTCCGAAGGAAATCAGGTCTTTAAGCTTTCCGAGACCGTAGTCACCTGGAGTCCTGGTCGCATATACGATGTCCACTATGTACCTCTCGATCTTCTCGTCCATATAGACATCCCTCACGACCTTGCGAGCCCTCACGATGTCCTCTGGCTTGATCACCGGGGAAGCCTTGGGGAATTCTCCGGTGTTGTTCATCCTGATGATGTACTTCTCTTCTTCCTTCTTGGGATAGCTGACGACAACTTTGAGCATGAAACGGTCGACCTGGGCCTCAGGAAGAGGATAGGTTCCCTCCTGCTCGATCGGGTTCTGCGTCGCCATCACGAGGAAGGGCTCGGGGAGCTTGAAGGTCTCGTCGCCGATGGTGACCTGCCTTTCCTGCATCGCCTCGAGAAGGGCCGACTGGACCTTTGCCGGGGAGCGGTTGATTTCATCAGCCAGTACGAAATTGGCGAAAACCGGGCCCTTGTGGACCTCGAACCTCTCGTCCTTCTGGGAATATATCATCGTACCGATGAGGTCGGCAGGAAGAAGGTCAGGGGTGAACTGGATACGGCTGAACTTGGCGTCGATAGCCTGGGACAGGGTGCTGATCGCCAAGGTCTTGGCAAGACCGGGGACACCTTCCAGGAGGATGTGCCCGTTGGCAAGCAGGCCTATGAGCAAATTCTCCACGAGCTGTTTCTGGCCGACGATGACCTTCCCCATCTCGAGGGACAGCATGTCCACGAACGCACTTTCCTGCTGGATCCTGTCGTTCAATTCTTTGATGTTAACGCTTTCCATGTTATCTCTTTTTTATATTTTTGCGTGTCAACAAACCTCCTCGACCATGCGCTACAAGATCATACTTTCCTACGACGGAGCCGATTTCTGCGGCTGGCAGATACAAAGCGATGCCAAAACTGTCCAAGAGTGTCTTCAAGCTGCACTTTCAACTCTCTTGAAGGAAGAAATCTCCGTCACAGGGGCAGGTAGGACTGATTCGAAGGTCAATGCAACCGGATATGTTGCGCACTTCGACACCTCGGCCCAGGACCTTGATGCCGCGGCTGTTGGCTACAAAATAAATGCCATCCTGCCCCATGGAATCAAGGTTCATGACATACTTCCGGCCTCCCCTGAATTCCATGCCAGGTTCGATGCCACACAAAGGGAATACAAGTATTTCATCCACAGGAAAAAAGATCCTTTCATGGGGAAATATTCCTGCCTCTACACCTTCCCGCTGGACGTGGAAGCCATGAACAAGGCCGCAACGCATCTGCTTGGGAAACACGATTTCAGCTGCTTCGAGAAGGTTGGGAGCGACAACAAAACCTCAATCTGCACTGTCTCCTTGGCACAATGGGAAAGCTATGTCCCAGACCATGTGAGGCTGATGGGCTATCCAGCCGATGACGGTGACTATCTCGTCTTCACAATCAGGGCAGACAGGTTCCTGAGGAACATGGTCAGGGCCGTCGTAGGTTCCCTGCTGGACGTCGGAAGAGGACGGAGGGACGAGAATTGGTTGGCCGGCCTGGTGGAAGGCGGAAACCGCAGCGATGCAGGCGAATCGGTTCCCGGTCAGGCATTGTTTTTGACAAGGGTGGAATATTAGCTAATGTCGGTTATTTTGATTATATTTGCAGTTTAGAATCTGAAATCAATAAACGTACGTTATAATTATGTTGTTCCATGTTTTACAGGTAGGCCTGGACACTGCAGCCGCTGAGGTGGCCGAGAACATCGCAAGGGCCGCCGAGCCTGCAATGCAGGCAGCTCCGCAGCAAGTAGAGCAGTCTTATTCATTGATCCAGATGGCCGCCAAGGGAGGCTGGCTGATGATCGTTCTTGCCATCCTTTCCGTCATAGCCATCTACATCTTCGGAAAGAAGTGGTGGATGATCCACAAGGCCCAGCAGGTTGACAAGAACTTCATGAGGGACATCCGCGACTACATCCATGAAGGAAAGGTCAAGAGCGCACTCTCGCTCTGTGAGAAATACGATTCTCCCGTCGCCCGCCTCGTAGAGAAGGGTATTGAGCGCATCGGAAGGCCGTTGACCGACATCCAGACAGCCGTGGAGAACATGGGCAACGTTGAAATTGCAAGGCTTGAAAAAGGCCTTCCCACTTTGGCTACAATAGCCGGAGGAGCTCCGATGATCGGATTCCTCGGAACCGTCCTCGGTATGGTACAGGCATTCTTCAACATGGCCAATGCCGGCAACAACATCGACATCACCCTGCTTTCCAGCGGTATCTACACTGCCATGATCACCACGGTCGGCGGTCTGATCGTCGGTATCCTTGCCTATTTCGGCTACAACTACCTTACTGCACAGATCTCCGACCTGATGTTCAAGATGGAGACCACAACTATCGACTTCATGGATCTTCTGCACGAACCTGCAGACAACGAAGAGGAGAAATAATAAATGGCATTCAAGAGAACCACAAAGGTCAATTCGGAAATGTCCATGTCGTCCATGACTGACCTGGTGTTCCTGCTCCTGATCTTCTTCCTGGTCACCTCGACTCTGGTCAATCCCAATGCACTCAAGCTCCTGCTCCCCAAGAGCACAGGCCAGGTGACAGCGAAACCTACAGTCAGCGTGTCGATCAAGGATTGGGGCGGCGAGATGTACACCTACCACATCAACGGCGACGAGACTCCTACCCAGTTCTCCGACCTGGAGGACGAGCTGGTCAGTCTTCTTCAGAACGAGGAAGATCCTACCTTTTCAATCTATTCCGATGAGAGCGTACCCATCAAGGAGGTCGTCTCGATAATGAACATCGCAAAGAGGAATCACTACAAAGTTATTTTGGCCACACAGCCTGAGTGATGAAACAGTACCTTCGTGAAAGAGAAAAGGAGGCTAAGTTCTCCACGGTCACGGGAATCGTCCTAACGGTTGCCGTGCATCTGGTAGTGCTGCTATCCTGTGCATTCACGGGGCTGAAATACCTCTACCCTCCACCCCAGGAACAGACATTCCTGATCGATTTCGAGGAAGAAGAACCGGCTCCGGTCAAGAGGGAAGCCATCGGAAGGCAGCCTCAGGCGGAAGAGGTGGACATAACCAAACCGGTAGAGCTGATCCAGAGAAGCGAATCCCCTGTCAAATCGGACAGGCCTAACAAGACAGCGGAAGCCAAACCTGACGATCATGGTGACGTTGAAGTTCCTGCCCCGAAGGAAGAGATCAACAAGAACGCCCTCTTCCCGGGCATGAGCAAGAAAGATTCCTCACTAGCTCCCCATGGGGCCACAAATCCTTCCGCCGAGTTCAAAGCCGGACATCCCAAAGGCAACACATCCACAGGCAAGGCCGAAGGTGCTCCAAATGCCCACTTGAAAGGGCGCAGCGTGCTCGGAGCCCTTCCAAGGCCGGACTATGCAGTCCAGGATGAAGGGAAAGTCGTTGTGGACATCTGGGTGGACAACTATGGAAACGTAACCAAGGCTGTAGCCGGAGGGCAAGGTACTACAGTCAGCAACCAGACATTATGGGCTGCAGCAAGGGCAGCAGCTATGAAGGCCCATTTCAACCAGAGTGCAGACGCACCTGCCCTGCAACAGGGAACAATTACTTACATTTTCAAACTCAAATAATTACAGAGTCCTTATTTTTTTATTGTAACAACCGTGGCGGGAGCCACAGCAAATTATGGAAGAAAAAATGAACGGTGGCTATGAGAGCCACGACGAGCGTAGGGATTACGCTGGAAACGAAGGAAGAAGAAACGGCTATTCAACAGAAGGAAGGAAGCTAAGGCCCAGAAGGAAGGTCGCACCGGCAGCTTCATCCGACCACGATGCAGAACGCAGGCCTTACAACGGCAACAACGACAGAAGAGGCGGCTATCAGAGCCGTGGTGGCTACCAGAATCGCAGAAACTATTCCTCATCAGACAATTACGAACATAACTCAAGCAACCACCCCTCTTACGGGCAGGATCGCCGCGAGCATACAAGCTATGGGAAGGACCGTCCTCGCTACAATCAGGACCGTCGTGAACGTCCCAGCTATGGGCAGGACCGTCGCGAGCGTCCCAGCTACGGCCAGGGCCGTCCTCATTACAGCCAGGATCGTCCCAGTTACGGTCAGGATCGTCCCCGTTTCAGGGATGACCGCCAGGGAGGTCAATCCGAAGGTCGTCCTTCATATGGAAAGCAGAGGAATTTCCACGACGGTTCCAAGGCTTCAGGTTTCAGCAAGGGTCCCGGTCGTCCGGCTCCGAAGAAGCCTGTACGCAAGAACACATCAAGCTTCACGGCTACAGATGAAGCAGGCATCAACCAGATGCTTTCCAGGAAGCCGCAGGTGGACAATCCCCTCTTCTCCGACAATGACAATGTCCCTACTCCGATCAAGGAGGAAATCCGCCTTAATAAGTTCATCGCCAACTCAGGAGTCTGCTCACGCCGTGAAGCCGACACCTTGATCCAGGCAGGAGTGGTTACCGTCAACGGTGTGGTAGTCACTGAACTCGGAACCAAGATAAACGTCCTTAAGGACGATGTCCGCTTCAACGGAGAAAGGCTCAAGGGCGAAGAAAAGATATACATCGTGATGAACAAGCCTAAGGGCTTCGTCACCAGCGCCAGCGATCCGCATGCTGAAAAGACCGTCATGGATCTCCTGAAGGGCTGTACCTCCAGGGTGTTCCCTGTTGGAAGGCTTGACAAGAACACTACCGGTGTCCTGATGTTCACCAACGACGGAGAGATCGCAGAGCAGTTGACCCATCCTTCTTTCAACAAGAAGAAGATCTACCAGGTCATCCTCGACAAGGCCCTCGAAGAAGACGACAAGGAAAAGATACTGGTCGAAGGTCTCCAGCTCTCTGACGGAGTCATCAAGGCAGACGAACTGGAATATATCGACGCCGAAGACCACCGCAGGCTCGGCATCGAAATCCACTCAGGAAAGAACCGCATCGTCCGCAGGATTTTCGAGTCCCTCGGCTACACGGTCAAGGCTCTTGACAGGGTATACTTCGCCGGGCTCACCAAGAAGGGACTGAAGAAGGGAGAATGGAGGTACCTCAGCGAGGGAGAGGTCAATGTCCTCAAGATGGGGGCCTATGTCTAGCCAAGCAAAGACACAGGAGCATCGCGCGGGCTTCGTCAACATCATCGGTAACCCGAATGTTGGCAAGTCCACCCTGATGAATGCCCTGGTCGGCGAGAAGCTTTCCATAGTCACGGCAAAGGCCCAGACGACCCGCCACAGGATAATGGGCATTGTCAACACCGATGACTACCAGATCGTATATTCCGACACTCCAGGCATGCTGAAGCCGAATTACAGGCTTCAGGAAGACATGATGAAGTTCGTGGACGCCGCAATCGGTGATGCAGACATCATCCTCTATGTGACGGACGTTGTCGAGAAGAGCGACAAGAATATCGAGTACATCCAGAAGCTCCAGAAGCTTGAATGCCCTGTGGTCGTGGCCATCAACAAGATCGACATCAGCGACCAGGCCAGGGTCATGGAACTCATCGGATACTGGCAGGAGACGCTCCCCGGGGCTGTCATCATCCCTGTCTCAGCCAAGGAGCATTTCAACCTTGAAAGCGTACTGGACGCTATCGTGAGCAAGCTTCCAGTTTCTCCGCCATGGTTTGACAAGGACCAGTTCACGGATCGCAACCTCAGGTTTTTCGCCTCGGAGATCATCCGTGAGAAGATACTTGAGAACTACAGCCAGGAGATTCCCTACAGCTGCGAAGTCGGTATCGAGGCTTTCAAGGAAGGGAAGGATAGGTACGAAATCAGCGCCGTCATCTACGTGATGCGCGACACCCAGAAAGGAATAATCATCGGGAAGGGAGGCTCCGCCTTAAAGAAGACGGGTACCGAAGCCCGTCTCGACATGGAAGACTTCTTCCAGAAGAAGGTCTACCTGCAGCTATTCGTGAAGGTGGACCCCGACTGGAGAGAAAATCGCAAGGAACTCAGGAAATTCGGTTACGAAGAATAAAAACGTCAGAAGGAATATGGCAAAGGACGATCAGTGGGAAGATATTCAGGATCAGGAGAACGAGAACGAGGAAGAAGTTTCCGAGTCGGAAGAGGCGGCAGCCCCTTCGACAGGGAAGTATGACAAGCTCCTCAGTTCCGACAGCAGGAAGTTCAAGCTGTCGGGGATGTTCAAGGACTGGTTCCTTGACTATTCTTCCTATGTGATTCTCCAGAGGGCGGTCCCGCACATCGTGGACGGTCTCAAGCCTGTGCAGAGGCGAGTCCTACATGCAATGTACAAGATGGACGACGGCAGCTACACCAAGGTGGCGAACATCGTCGGACAGGCCATGCAGTATCACCCCCACGGCGATGCATCCATCCTTGGAGCCCTCGTCCAACTCGGCCAGAAGGGCCTTCTGGTGGACTGTCAGGGTAACTGGGGAAATATTCTTACAGGTGACAGCAATGCGGCACCGAGGTACATCGAAGCCCGTCTCAGCAAATTCGCCAAGGAAGTTGTATTCGATCCGAAGATCACCCATTGGATGACATCTTACGACGGACGCAACCAGGAACCGACCGAACTTCCAGTCCGCTTCCCTCTCCTGCTCGCACAGGGAACCGAGGGTATCGCCGTCGGAATGGCTTCCAAGATCCTTCCGCACAACTTCAACGAACTACTTGACGCCTCTGTCAGCATCCTCGAGGGCAAGGATTTCACAATCTACCCGGACTTCCCTACCGGTGGCAGCGCCGACTGCAGCAACTACAAGGACGGGGCCCGTGGAGGAAGCGTTAAGGTCCGTGCCAAGATTGAAAAGATCGACAAGAACACCATAGCCATAACCGAGATACCTTACGGAAAGACTTCCGAAATCATCAAGGACTCAATCATCAAGGCCAAGGACAAGGGCAAGATAAAGATCAAGAAGATCGAGGACATGACGACCGACAAGGTGGAGATCATCATCCACCTTCCGAACGACGTGTCTCCCGACAAGACCATCGATGCCCTTTATGCTTTCACCGACTGCGAATGCAACATCGCGCCCAACGCCTGCGTGATCGTGGACAGCAAGCCCCAGTTCCTCTCGGTCAAGGACATACTGATCTACGACACCAATCACACCAGGGACCTTCTGGAATGGCAGCTCAGGATCCGTCTTGACGAGTTGGAGGACGAGTGGCACTATGACTCCCTC
>Ga0129310_1000611_pt1 | contig 40689 bp, 30 predicted proteins | sample Go1ome_2_FD_94433 | JGI IMG/M metagenome (GOLD analysis project Ga0129310, IMG submission 94433) | Western lowland gorrila individual fecal microbial communities from Wisconsin, USA - Go1022A metagenome | ecosystem: Host-associated > Mammals > Digestive system > Large intestine > Fecal | place... | reverse complement strand
GCCGTACTTCTTGGAGAGAACTACGTTTCTGCCCTTCGGGCCGAGTGTGATCTTAACTGTATCAGCCAGGGTGTCGATACCTGCCTGGAGAGCCTTGCGGGCTTCTTCGCCGTAAATGATGTCCTTTGCCATGATTAATTCCTCCTATACGATTATTCTACTATTGCCAGAATGTCGGACTGTCTGAGAATTGAGTACTCAACGCCGTCTACCTTGACCTCGGTGCCTGCGTACTTGCTGATGAGCACCTTGTCGCCGACCTTGACGTTCATTGTGATCTCCTTGCCGTCAACGTTTCCGCCGGGGCCTACTGCAACTACCTCAGCAACGGAGGGCTTCTCCTGTGCGGAAGCTGTCAGGATAATACCGCTCTTGGTGGTCTCCTCAGCTTCGACCATCTTTATTACTACGCGGTCTGCTAAAGGCTTGATTGTCATAATATATATCCTCCTCAATATTAATGTACTTGATTCAAATTAGCACTCTGTTTCTTTGAGTGCTAATTATATTTTAACCATTTTTCAGAATAAATCAAGGGGTAACAGGTACTTTTTTGAAAAGTTTGTCAACATTGTGCAATATATCTGTTTTGAATTGTGCTTATTTGTAACATTTGCACACAAATCTATTAAGAATTCTGACGACATATCATATAGATATTCCCTGATGTGATCCAACATACCGCCTCAGGGGAATTATCCCGGATATTTTTCCGTAAACATGCAACCTTTTTTACTGTGATCTGGTTTTATAAGTGAATTCAAAAAACAAGGCGGCGCTGATAAGCCTCCGCCCGACGGTACCGGAGATATACGAATATGCAGACACTATCCCTAAGCGCTGCGGAGAGCTTTGAGGAGGTCATGGAGCAGTACATGCCCATGGTCTACCGGATCGCATTTGCGAGGCTGGGCGACCGCAGCGACGCAGAGGACGTGACCCAGGAGGTGTTCCTGAGGTACTTCCGAACGAACCTTAACTATAATGATGAAGAGCACCGGAAAGCGTGGCTTATCCGGTGTGCGGTGAACTGCGCGAAAAATACGGCGTCCTCTGCGTGGAACCGCCACAGGGCTTCCGGAGAGATGCTGGAAAATTCCGACGACCCGGAAAACGAGCCGGCGTACTCCGACTGCGAGGAGCAGTTTGAGAAATCGGAAAGGCGCATTTCGGTGCTCAACGCCGTTATGAAGCTGCCCGAGAAATACCGCACGGTGATACACCTGTTCTATTTTGAAGATATGTCAGTGGCGCAGATAAGCGCCGCTGTCGGCGCGGGGGAGTCAACAGTGAAATCCCAGCTCAGCCGCGCCCGAAGGCTGCTGAAGCCGTTACTCAGCGAAGAATTTCCCGGGGAGGTGGTTTTCTGATGGATTTCAGAGAGGAATACAAGAAGTCGATGGAGAGCAATTCCCCGGACAGAGAAACTATAGACAGAATGAAAGCGGCAGTAATGGCGGAGCTTCAGAACAGCACTCAGAATGAAGTCCCGGAAAAGAAGCCGCTGAACATGCGCAGAATGTATTATGCGTTCGGCGCGCTGGCTGCATGCGCAGTTATCGCTGTATCCGCAGCGACGATACTTCCCAACATAAATAAGAACAACGATATGATAAGCGAGGCGGACAGCGAGATATCGTCGGCGGGAGCTGATACAGCCTTTGACATCGCGGAGGACGAAAACGCAGAAGTGGTGACGATGGAGGGAACGCAGGATAAAGAAACATGCGCTGCTACCGAAGAGATCCTCGTTGATAGCGAGGATTCAGTCCATGACGACAGCGCACAGTCATGGGATATCGACAACAGCGCCGACAGGGGAAACGGCGATAACACAGGCTGGGCAGACAGCATTGCGGACAATGTTGTTACACCGGATAATATCCCGGCAGATTCGGACACAACGACCGCAGATATAGCCACATATGAGCCGCCGGATAATTCAAATGGTCAGGATTTTGAGGATAACACAGCGGAACCGTGGGAACTGACCAGCGACGACGGTCATGGAAATCCGGAAGCAGGCTACGACACCGCCGAGGTTTCTGACGCAACATCAGATATAGACTATGACACTGATGATGCCGACGATAATAAAAGCAATCCGTGTACCGGAGGTATTACTGAAACTTTAGACAGCACGGAAATGACAGAAGAGGAATGCGACACCGGCGAAGCCGCGGACAGCAGCGAAAACGTTGGGAGGATCATTTTCAGCGGCAAGGGCTGGATAACATATAACGGCGAGCGATACAACGAAGTCAACGATAAGAACGGCGGCGGAAGTATCATGACAGCGTATGATCCGATTAATAAAACTTATTATTATGCTGTGTTGAATGGTAACAAACTTTTGGTGTATGACATGAATATGTACATTATCGGTGCTTACATGCATGAGTGATCCGGAATAATTCTGCGGGGAAAGCGATATATTATTAACGGTCGGTACCCTCATTGGTCTGATGAGGGTACCGACTTTTGCTGCTAATTTACCTAATTTACTTAACGTGCGTGAAAATTCTGTGAAAAACCAAATGATTAACAAAAACCACTTGAAAAGTTGAAAATTTTATGGTAAAATGAATACGTAAGGAAACAAACGTTATACAACATCCGTATATTTGACAAATAATTAACAACCTGAGGTGATCATTCTTGAACGATTCACATGATCAGAATACCGCCCCGGACGTCGAACGGGACAGCAAACTGCTTTACAGCGCAGTTCAGAACAGCGGTAACATAGCATATACAATGAACTTTCACCAGGGCTTCCCCGTAAGGATACTCGCCGGAGGCAGTGCATTCGGAAAGGCTGGGGACACCGTTGTTATGGGCGAAACAGTCCACCCGGACGATTATCAGCCTTTCTGCGAGGTCATAAGCCAGGTAATAGCCGGCACAGCAGATGAGATAAAGCTCCACGCGCGACTTAACAACGGCGGCGAGTACCAGTGGTTCTATATAACCGGAAAGGCACGCCGCACCGAGGAGCACCTTGATTTCATCGACGGCATGATGTTCAATGTCACGGATTATCTTGACTGCGAGGGCGAGGATACAGTAATGCGGCGCTTCCGCAGCAAGCATACCGTAAAGCTTGAGCAGACCGCATACACCCTCCGCGATATCCTCGGGGAGGACTATCTTGTGCGCATTCAGCAGCCGTTTTCACAGACAAACGGGCTATACTCCGCGATAATCGACAGCGACGGGACGGTGATTATCCCGAAGGGTCAGGATAAGCGCGTTAATCTGAATAAAATGGATTTCCAGCGCAAGAAAAATATCCGCGTACGTCACCAGGCGCTCGGAAGCTGGCTTATCACCGGCGAGAGCCAGGAGGTGGTAGACGGCAGCGCAACGCTTCTGGAAACAATGGCGCATACAGTTTCCGGCGTCGCAAATTCCTATGTCGCGCTTGTCGATGAGATGGAGACCTCCCAGAATGCCAATAAGCTCCTCGGTCAGAACTTCGAGGATCAGATACTGGTAAACGGAGTTTATTCAATATTCCTGCAAAGTCCGGATACCAAGACCGCGATAAAGAACATCACGCTGCTCGTCAGCGAGCATTTCGGGCTGTCTGAGATAGAATTCTGCACCGACGAAAGCAACCCAGTTAGAATGTATAAGATAGACCGCACGGGCATGGTGCTTCCTGTCATGGGAAGCTTCAAGTGCCTGCCAGAGATAGAAGAAGAACTGGATTACAGCGGAATAGTATGCACCGACCGCAGCACAGTGCACATAGACTATGACAAGAAAAATCTGAGCTGCGTGCTCGCCCGCACCTATGACCAGGGAAGCAACCGCGGCGTGCTGCTCTATACATCCAAAACCTCCGGCAGGGAATGGTCGTCGAGGGAACGCAATCTGCTGAAGAGCCTTACGCAGCTGCTGTCCACCGTTATCTACAAGCTGTTCCTGGAGGAGGAGCTGAGAAGCTCCCGCACACGCCTGGAGCGCCTGGCTTATTACGATATCCCGACGAATATCCCGAACCGGAGCATGTTCGAACGGGACTTCATGGACGGTATAACCGAGGGCCACAACGGCGCTGTGATTGCAGTTGAGTTCTCAAATCTCAAGAACATTTCCGAAATATACAGCTTCGAGTATTCGGACGATATCCTGCGCAGCTGCGCGGAGTACATTATGGCTCTGCCGTGCAGCGCGCCGAAGAAGATATACCGTTTTTCCAGCGACATACTGTTTGTCGCGCTCCGTGGAATTGCCCGGGAGGAGGCACGGCAGTTTGCGCAGGCGATTCTGACGAAATTCCGTTCACCGTGGTATCTCCACGACAACGAGCACCATATCCGCGTATACGCCGGATTTGCGATGTACCCCACGGACGCCGAGACCGTACAGGCATGCGTCAGCGCGGCAACGCATACGTTGCGGCTTGCAAAGGACAGACGCCTTGAGGACGCCGTATGCTATTCCGAGGGTCTGGAAGAAAGCCTGACGGACAACAAGATGGTGAAGAAGCTGATAACCGACGCCGCAGAAAACGGCTTCAAGGGCTTCTATTACCTCTATCAGCCGGTGCTTGAAATGGATACCGGCGCATTGCACTGCTGCGAATCAACGCTGTTCTGGGGCAATCAGGATATGACGGTACCCCGTGAGCGCTTTATGCCGATAATAGATTCCCTGGGACTGTCAAAGCAGTTCTACAGCTTTGCGTGCGATATGATATGCAAGTTCTGCGCTTCCGTGCGTGAGAACGGGTTCCCGGATTTCCGCGTAAGCTTCGCGATACCCGAAAATATCCTCAACAGCGAAACTTCCGTGGAGGTGCTCCAGAGCACGCTTCTTGAATACTCGCTGCCACCAGGGGCGGTAAGTATCTCGGTATCCGAGAGCGAGGGAACGCTGACGGGTGGGTGCATATACCTCCAGCAGCTATCCGAAATGGGCGTGAATATCATCGCGGACGACACGGGAACAGGCTATTTCACCGCCGCGCCGCTTGAAAATCCGGCGGTAAAGACGGTCAAGATAAAGGCTTCCAGACTGTCCGGCGACAGCGTATCAACGTCGTTCGTAAAGTCGCTGATAAAGCTTGCCAGGGAGAACAACATCGCCGTTTGCGCGAAGGACGTTGATAATCCCCGCGACCTCACGGCGCTTGGCAGCTTCGATGTCGACCTTATCCAGGGCATATTCAACGGCAGACCGCTCCGCGATAAGGATTTCATCGAGAAAATGACCCAGACGTCCGTCGCAGGCGTGGTAAGAAGATAATATATAGGGACTGTAGAAATACAGTCCCTGTTGATTTATTCCGGGATTTATGATATAATCAATACAATCATATGTATTGACAAAAGAACGGAGAAAATACATGAAACTAAGGAAATTCGCCGCTGCGCTGCTGGCGCTTACCCTTACGGGCTGCATGAGCACGCAGCATGAAATAAATTCTTCAAGTACAGAACCTCCCGAGCAGACTACATCACAGACCTCCGGCGAAACAGACCCGGCAATTCCGGACGTCAGCGCGGATATCACGTCCGATACGTCAGATACATCGGAGCCTTGCTCTGATGAAAAGACCAGAGTGGAAGCGCTCCTTGAACAGATGACCCCGGAGGAAAAGGCGGGACAGCTTGTGCTTGCGAGATATCCCGGAGGGGATATGGCACAGAGCGTTGTCAGTGACCTGCACCCGGGAGGATTTACGCTGTTCGCGCAGGATTTTGAGAACAAGACCCCCGAAGAACTTACCGCAGAGCTGTCCGGATTGCAGGAGATCTCCGGGATACCGCTGCTGCTTGCGGTGGACGAGGAGGGCGGCGCGGTCGTGCGGATATCCAAGTTCCCGCAGTACCGCGACGAAAAGTTCCCGGCGCAGTCCGAGGTTCTGGCCTCCGGCGGCGCAGAGGGCGTGTATTCGGACGCCGCGGAGAAATCAGCGCTGCTTCGTTCCCTGGGACTTAATATGAACCTGGCTCCGGTTTGCGATCTCCCGCGCTCTGACCAGGATTACATAGCCGACCGCGCGTTCGGTACGGACGTAACTGAAGTAGTCAATGCGGTCGCGAGCGCGGTTTCCGGCTACAACGATAACGGTGTGATTTCTGCGCTGAAGCACTTCCCGGGATACGGCAACAACTCGGATACGCACACCGGAATTTCGCTTGACAGCCGCCCGATGTCCGAGTTCGAGGAGCTTGACATTAAACCGTTCGTTTCCGGGATAGAAGCCGGAGCGCCGGTGGTCATGGTGTCGCATAATATAGTCGAGTGCGTGGACGCGGAGCTTCCAGGCTCGCTGTCGCCGGAGATGTATTCACTGGTTCGCTCTCTGGGATTTGACGGCGTGATAATGACGGACGACCTCTCGATGAAAGCCATCGGCACATACTGCGGAGAGGACGAAGCCGCAGTGACTGCTTTCCTTGCGGGCGCCGATCTGCTGTGCAGCACGGACTATGAGAGCGCCGTGAGATCGCTGACAGAGGCTGTGAGATCCGGGCGTATAACAGAAGAACGCCTTGACGGATCGGTGAGCCGAATACTTGAGATGAAGATAAAATACGGGATAATCGAGGAATGAAATGAAGAAGTTTTACATATTCGATCTTGACGGAACGATCGCGGACAGCATGGGATACTGGTACGGCAGCTTTGCTCCGCAGGATCTGGGCAATGAAGACAGAATGCAGGAGGTACGCCGCGGTATGAAGCAGAAGTACGCGGATATCATACAGCCGAAGCCCGGCGCGTTGGAAGTTCTGGAGAAGCTTCACGCCAGCGGCGCAGAGATGTGCATAGCGAGCGCTACGGACCGCTGGGTGTCGCAGCCGTTCACTGAGAAATTCGACATTGACAGGTATTTCAGATTCTACCTGGACTGCACTGAAGCCGGTGCGCACAAGGACAAGCCGGATATCTACCTCCAGGCTGCTGAGCGGCTCGGAGCGAAGCCCTCTGAGTGCGTAGTTGTGGAGGATGCCGCATACTGCGCTGAAACCGCCCATAACGCGGGATTCTATGTTGTCGGAATATATGACGTGAATACTGCTCCGCGCGGCGATGTCAGCAGGTTTGCAGATGTTTTCATCAGAACTATGGAGGATTTCCCGGTCGAATGACCTTGTTTTTCCCCGATTTCCATGAAATGAGCCGCGAAAAGTGTTGCACTATAACGAAACATGTGCTATAATAAAAATGCCGTGCATGCATGCTGGCAGATATGTTTGTAATATAGTGAATGCTCAATAGATAAAGGAACCATAGATGATAAAAGAAAACCAGCGGCTGCTCAACCGCCTTAACGTCCTGACGGACGCGGCGGCGGCGGTCGTTTCTGTGGCAGCGGCATTTGTCATAGTGTTCAACCTGCTGGATTTCGACAGAAATTTCGGGCTGGACAGCTATATGCGCCTGCTGCTTATATTTGTCCCGTTACAGCTGATAACCTACGCTTGCATGGGACTTTACGGGTCTTTCAGAAGCAAGACCTTTGCCCGGGAGATGGGGCGGCTGTTCGCGGCGTTCCTGCTGGACGGACTGGCGCTTGTCGCGCTGCTTTATGTTGTGCGTATAGTCAACTTCTCACGATGGACGCTGGCTATATTCCTGGTGCTGGATTTTCTGATAGTCACGCTCAAACGTTATATACTGCGCAAAACGCTGCGTAACTTCCGTGAGAGCGGCTACAACAAAAAATATGTCCTGCTGATAGGCAGCGGCGCGGCGGCAAGGGAGTACCTCCGCACGATAAGGGAGGAACGCTGGCTGGGGCTTGAATGCGCCGGCTGCGTTTCAGATACCCCGGTGCCCGGGGTGAAGCATCTGGGCGGCATGGACAAGCTGCTCAGGGTACTGGAGGAGCGCAGCTACGACGAGGCGGTCTGCGCGCTCGGCGCTGACGAGGAGCAGCAGCTTGCGGACGCTGTGGAAGCCTGTGAGCTTACCGGAACGAAAATTTCCGTCATACCAAGCATATATAAATACATGTCCTCCACCCCGGCGATAGATATCGTGGGCAATATCCCGATGATAAACATTCGCCGTATCCCGCTGGATAACATCGGAAACGCAGCGCTCAAGCGCGCTGTGGATATCATAGGCTCGCTGATACTTCTTGTTCTGACGTCCCCTGTCATGCTGGTGAGCATGCTGGTGATAAAGATCACGATGGGCGGAAACGTGATATTCAAACAGCAGCGCGTCGGGCTGAACAAAAAGATATTTACGATGTACAAGCTGCGCTCCATGCGGGACAGCGCAGAAAAGGACACCGCATGGTCAACGGAGAACGACCCGCGCCGCACGAAATTCGGCGCCTTTATCCGCAAATTCTCCATAGACGAGCTGCCGCAGCTGGTGAATGTGCTCAAAGGCGATATGAGCCTTGTCGGTCCGCGCCCGGAGATACCATTCTACGTGAATGACTTCAAGGACAAGATACCGATGTACATGATAAAGCACCAGGTGAAGCCGGGAATGACCGGGCTTGCACAGATAAACGGCTACCGCGGCGACACCTCGATAGAAAAGCGCATAGAGTATGATGTGCAGTACATAGAGAACTGGAATTTCTTCATGGATATCTCGATACTGCTGCGTACGGCGTTCAGCGGCTTCATGAACAAGGAAAAGCTGTCACACAAAACAAAAAAGATAAAACCATACAGACCGGAGAAACAAACAATGAACAAAAACAAAGCAAAAACGGATCTGATGGCTCTGGTAATGTTCCTGCCAGCCATCATCGCACTGGCGTTCACGCCGGTGATACTGCGCATAACGGCAGTCGTCACCGACATGAAGGAAGTGTACATGTACAACGGCGGCAGCGTTATAACTGCCGACGACGGTTCGACAACATATCAGCTGATCGACGTATATTCGCAGGGCAAGGCGCTGTTTGTCCTGGTTATCGCGATAATCATGCTGTTTATGGCGCTGCTGTGCTGCCTGTCGCTGTTCCGGCGGATAGAAAAGCGCTCGCTGGTTTACGTGGGCTGCTCCGTCGTATACATCATTATGGCGCTTGCGTCCGCCGCAATGTCGGAGTATGGTCAGATAGCGTTCGCTGGTGAATACGACCGCGCCGAGGGCTTCTGGACTACCGCGTGCTATTTCGTGCTGTTCCTGTTTTCGATGTACGCTTTCCGTACGTCCGGGAATTTCAGATTCCTGATGTACGGACTGTTCTTCTGCATCGGTGTGAACTTCGTACTTGGTGTTTCCCAGGTCGCAGGGCACAATCTGCTTAAGCAGGAGTGGTTCATAAATCTCATCTCCGACGGAAATCTTCGCGGTCAGATAACTACCGACGGATATTACACGGCGGCTTCGCTGGCAAACGGCGCGTTGTATCACAGCAACTACATGGGCAGCTTCGCGGGTCTTGTAATTCCGCTGCTGACTGTCATGGCTATGTACGCTGAAACAAAGCTCCAGCGAATTCTGTGCATAGTATTTGACGCAATGGCTGTTTTCCTGCTTGTGGGAAGTGCGGCACGAAGCGGTATTGTTGCAGTCGCTGCGGCTCTGGTAGTCGGGATAATCGTATTCGCGCGCCAGATCGCAAAGCACTGGAAGCCCTGCGTTGCCCTGGTCGGGGCGGCTGCCGTTCTTCTGGTGGGCGCGAACTTCGCCCTGCATAATCAGCTGTTCAAGCGTATACCGTCCCTGGTGAACGACGCCGTGGGAATGTTCCTCCCGGCTGACGCAGAGGATAAGGATCTGTTTTCCAAGCTGCCGCTGCGTGAGATCGCAACTCCTGCCGGAGGAAAGCTTGTCCTCACCGGACAGAACGACAAGCTTACAGTCGGCTATGACAAGGACAGACTGGACTATACATTCACTGACAGCGCTGACGAGAGCGTGCTCCCGACATATACCTACAGTTTTAATGATGAATTCTCAGTGCTGAGCATAACAGCGGATTATACAAACCGCGTAGTTGATGTGACTGCCGGCACGCTTTCGGCACGCTACGATGTTGACAGCGAGGGCATATTCACCTGCGACGGAAACACCGGGATAATCTATTCCGATGACGGCGCTTCTCAGATAGAGGCTGATGATATCGGCGTCCTCTCTGTGGAGATAAACGGCTCTAAAATCTATGCAGAGTATGATACAGATATCAATATGCTGTACTTCACCAGTGACGACGGAGAAACTCCTATCACCGGGATACTGACATACGGCTTCCCGGATACGGATTTCAAGGACGTTTCCCTGCGCACCGAGGCTTCTTCCGACGGCAGCCTGGTCCGCGACGTCATGGCAATGTACTTCTATAATAATTCCAGCAGCTCGCTTCTGTTTGACCTCATCAATCAGACAAAGATCGAGATGATAAACTATCGTACCGCTGACGCCGTTATCCCCCAGAATGCGGAGCACATTGGATTTGAGGGAAAGGAAACGCTGGGTTCGTCGCGTGGCTATATCTGGTCAAGAACTCTTCCTCTGCTGAAGAACTGCATGCTTACCGGCTACGGCGCGGATACGTTCACCTATGAGTTCCCGCAGAATGATGTGCTTGCAAAGTACTATGCATATCAGCAGTATAACGAAGGCTTCTACATCACCGTGGATAAGCCGCATAACATGTACCTCCAGATGTTCTATTCCAACGGACTTATCGCGCTTATCGCGTTCCTGGGCATTGTTGTGTTCTATCTGGTGGACTGCTTCAGACTGTATGCGCTGCGCAGGGAATACCGCCGTGAGCAGATAATGGGCGCGGCTATCATGCTTGGCGTTGTGGGATACCTTGCCGCCGGTATGTTCAATGACTCTGTGGTATCCGTGGCACCGATGTTCTGGGTGCTTCTGGGCGTAGGCGCTTCGCTTAACACCATCAACCGCCGCATGGACAGAAATGTCGTGCTTGACGAGGAGTACACACCCGTTATGGAAGAAAAGGCTCCTACTCCCGCTCAGGTCAGAAAGGATCAGCAGGCGGTTCAGGCCGGTGAGATCCTTGCCGCTGCAATACGCAATGAACATACCAGAGAACAGCAGGAAAAGCAGCAGAAGCTCAAGGAAAAGTACGGCATATACACCCAGGAGAATGCACAGGCATTGCTGGACGAAATACGCGCTATGCGGTCGGAGAACGGTAAAACGCCCGACAGCGCGGAAGAAACTCCGGAGGACAGCGATGATAACAGCTGATTTCCACACGCACACTGATTTTTCTTCGGACAGCGAGCAGTCGATGGAGGGCGCTCTAGAAGCGCTCGTCGCAAAGGGAATAAAGACTGTATGCTTCACAGAGCACATGGATATGGACTATCCCGGTGGGGAATTCATTCTGGATACCGCCGCATACCGTGAGCGGCTCATGGAGCTTCGCGAGAAGTTCCGCGGGCGTATCGAGGTGCTTTTCGGCGTGGAGCTGGGACTTATGGATTACCTGGCTCCGCGGCTTCGCGAATATGTTTCCGGCTGGGATTTCGATTTCATCATCGGTTCGTCGCACCTGGTGGACGGAGTGGATCCGTATTATCCGGAGTATTTCGGCAGGTACGGCGATCATAATGGGATACTGCGTTATTTTGAGAGCATACTGGCGAATATCCAGGCGTTCGACGATTTTGACGTGTATGGACACCTGGATTACGTCGTGCGGTACAGCAGCGCAAAGGCTTACCGTCCCGTCGATTTCGCAGAACTTCTCGACGAGATGCTTAAAACGCTGATTTCAATGGGCAAGGGCATCGAGCTTAACACCGCCGGGCTGAAATACGGGCTTGGATTCGCTCACCCGCACCCGGAGCTTCTGCGGCGTTACCGGGAGCTTGGCGGCGAGATCATAACAGTCGGCTCTGACGGACATAAGGCGGAGCACTATGCATGGGATTTCGATAAGGCAGGGGATATCCTCAAGGACGCCGGATTTGAATATTACACCGTATTCAGAGGGCGCAAGCCGGAATTCGTAAAAATATGAAACTCAACCGGACAGTTATTGCTGTCCGGTTTTTTCGACCTTTTTCGACGCTTGCTTTGTAAATGTTTGTTCAATGTTTACAGACTTGTTTGTGCAGAATGTGTAAAAAAGCTGAAATTTCTCAAAGGTACTTGTATATTTGCAATAAATATGTTACAATGTATACAGACAAATCTTAACGGGTCTGTCTTACAAATCTCGGTCGAATGTGCACGGCAAGGCTAAACAGCGTTCGCATTCCCGACGAAAGGAATGATCAGTATGAAAGTAACTATCACCGCTAAGAAGCTCAGTATCAACCAGTCCTTTACAGACTACGCAACACAGAAGCTCAGCGCAAAGCTCGACCGCTTCTTCCCTGAGGAAGCAGAGGCAAAGATCACACTCGAGGAGCGCAGAGAGCTTATCGTACTGGAGCTTACGGTAAAATATAACGGCATCATCTACCGTGCAGAGCAGTCCGCAAAGGATAAGAACGACGCACTCGACGTAACTGTTGACCGCGTTATCCGCCAGATCAGAAAGCAGAAGACCAAGGTCGAAAAGAGCCTGCGCACCGGCGCGTTCGAGGGTCTCGCTCCCGAGCCTGAGGAGAAGGAGTACGAGGTCATTCGTGAGAAGAAGTTCCATCTGCGTCCGATGTCCGTTGACGAGGCTATCCTCCAGATGAACCTGCTCGACCACACATTCTTTATGTTCAAGAATGCAGAGACCGGCGACGTAAATGTTGTTTACAAGCGCGACGAAGGTAACTATGCAGTCCTCGTTCCCGAGGGATAATGTCATTCTGGCAAAGTAACATAACTATTCGGCTCCGTCGGTGCCCCCGGCGGAGCTGAAATGCTGATTTGGAATATTTGCACAAAAAAATCTGAAAAACTTTGTGCAAATCACCGCCCTTGTAATGTAAACGATTTACTGCTATAATGTAGATAGGGCGGAAGTACGCCCGGATATCGTAAAACAAGCCGGACAACGGCACAGAAAATATGGAGGAATACCAATGAACTACGGACATTTCGACGAACTCAACAAGGAGTATGTCATCACCCGTCCGGACACACCGTCCGCATGGGCAAACTACCTCGGCGACCCCGAGTACGGCGCTATCATTTCCAACAACGCCGGCGGCTACAGCTTCGTAAAGAGCGGCGCTAACGGACGTGTTATCCGCTACCGCTTCAACGGCGTTGCAAACGATACCCCCGGACGTTACGTTTACCTGCGCGATCAGGAGACCGGCGAGTACTGGTCTGCTTCCTGGGCGCCCGTATGCAAGCCTCTCGACGAGTTCAAGAGCGAGTGCCGCCATGGTACTGCTTATACCATCATCACTTCCGAGTACAAGGGCATCAAGTCCGAGGTTACTTACTACGTTCCCCAGGGCGCTACATACGAGGTATGGGCTGCTAAGGTAACAAACACCTCCGACAAGCCCAGAAAGCTCGCTGTTACCGGTTACTGCGAGTTCGTCAACGATCCGAACTACGAGCAGGATCAGGTAAACCTCCAGTACACACTGTTCATCACCCGCACCTACTTCAAGGGCAACTATATCCACCAGATGCAGAACGAGATCTACAACCCCAACAGCGGACGCTTCCTGGGTCTTGCTGCTGCAAAGGTAGACGCTTACTGCGGCGACCGCGATTCTTTCGTAGGCTCCTACAGAAGCTACGCTAACCCCAAGGGTATCGAAGAGGGACTCAAGGGCGACCTCAACTACAATACCAACTCCTGCGGCGCGCTTGAGAGCGATATCGTTCTTCAGCCCGGCGAGAGCAAGGAGCTGACATACGTTCTCGGCGGTCAGAAGACCGAGGCTGAGATCACTGAGATCATCGCTAAGTACGAGAAGTCCGGCACTGTTGCCGCTGAGCTTGAGCAGCTCAAGAACTTCTGGCACAGCAAGCTGAACAACCTCCAGGTACACACCCCCGACGCAAACTTCAACAACATGGTCAACACCTGGAACGCATATAACTGCTTCATCACTTTCATCTGGTCCAGAGCGGCTTCTTTCCAGTACTGCGGTCTGAGAAACGGCTTCGGCTACCGCGATACCGTTCAGGATATCCAGGGCGTTATCCACCTCGCTCCTGAGATGGCTAAAAAGCAGATCGAGTTTATGCTTTCCGCACAGGTAACAAACGGCGCTGGTCTGCCCCTGGTCAAGTACGACCACAAGGCAGGTCAGGAGAACCACCCCGATGAGAACGACGAGAACTCCGTATACGCTAAGCAGACTGGTCACCCCAGCTACCGTGCAGACGACGCTCTGTGGCTGTTCCCGACCGTTTACAAGTACGTTTCCGAGAGCGGCGACAGCGCATTCCTCGACGAAGAGATCTTCTACGCTAACGACGGAGAGAAGGGTACTGTATATGACCACCTCAAGAGAGCAATCGACTTCTCCATGAACCATCTTGGAACACACGGTATGCCTGCAGGTCTGCACGCAGACTGGAACGACTGCCTCCGTCTTGGCAAGCAGGGCGAGTCCACTTTCGTTGCATTCCAGCTGGTTTACGCAGTTAAGATACTGCGCACCTATGCAGTTGAGAAGAACGACACCGAGTACGTTAAGTACCTCGACGAGATAAAGGCAAAGCTCGACACTATCCTTTCCGCTTGCTGGAACGAGGACAGATGGATCCGCGGCTACAAGGAGGACGGCACCGTTATCGGTCAGCGCACCGACCCTGAGGCTTCCATGTGGCTGAACCCGCAGAGCTGGTCAGTAATCTCCGGCTTTGCTACCAAGGAGCAGGGCGAGAAGGCTATGGACAGCGTTGAGCGCGAGCTGAACACTCCGTACGGCGCAATGGTAATGTATCCGCCTTATGTTAAGCACGGCTTCCCCGGAGCGCTCATGCAGTGCTTCAACAAGTGCACCAAGGAGAACGCAGGTATCTTCTCTCAGCCGCAGGGCTGGCTGATACTGGCTGAATCCAAGCTGGGTCACGGCAACCGCGCATACAAGTACTGGACCGAAGCAGCTCCCGCTACATACAACGACAACGCAGAGCACAGAGTTCTTGAGCCGTACGTATACGGTCAGTTCGTTGAGGGCAAGGACAGCCCGTTCGCAGGTCGTGCGCATGTACATTGGCTGACTGGTACTGCTTCCACTGTAATGGTAGGTACCACCGAGGGTATCCTGGGTCTTAACCCCGAAACAAAGGGTATCGTTATTGACCCGTCCATTCCGTCTGAGTGGAAGGAATACACCATGGACAAGACATTCCGCGGCAAGAAGCTCCACGTTACCGTAAAGAACCCGAATGGTTCCGAGCACGGCGTGAAGTCCGTTACCGTAAACGGCGAGAAGATCGAGGGCAAGCTCATTCTTGACTCTATCCTCAAGGCTGAGAACGATATCGTTATCGAGCTGTAATCAACAGGCAATAACAAAAGGGACGAATATAAAATTCGTCCCTTTATGTTTATCAGATTAGATAAGTGTGAAAAACAGGAGCGGTTTTCCGCTCCTGTTTGCTTGTCTGGTATAATTTACTTCGTACTTCTGGGGTGGCGCTTGTGCTTCGCCTTGTCGGAGTACATCAGACGGTCGGCAAGCTCTATCAGCGCGTCGATGGAGTCCACGCCGTCCAGCGACGCGGAGTACACGCCAAGTCCTACCCTGACCTGATAGGGTCTGCCGGATTTTTCGTTCAGCTCTGCCAGTACCTTCATGAAACTGCTGCGGTAGCGTTCCGCCTGTTCCTGCGCGTCGCCGGTGCATACCTTTGCGGCAACGAATTCGTCACCGCCGAAGCGCGAGCATACGACGTTGCCGCCGCATTCCTCCGCTGCTCCGGTGAGGGCGTTCGCTGTTATGCACAGCGCTTCATCGCCCGCGGAGTGCCCGAAGTTATCGTTGATGTACTTCATGTCGTTGAGGTCGATGGAAACGATGAACACGTCGCTGAGCTTCCCGTCAAGCGCGTTACAGCTTTCGCGGAATCCCTTGTAGAAGCCGTAGCGGTTGTATATCTGCGTCAGATGGTCGTGGGTGAACATGAATTCCAGCCGGCGGTTGAGCCTGCTCATATGCTCGTGAATGCGCATGGTTTCAAGGCAGCGGTCAAGGCTGGTGATCAGAGTATACATGCGTTCATTATGGTGTTCATCGCGTACGTAATGGGTCACGATATAGCCAGGCACGGAGTTCTGGAAGTGCAGCGGGATAACGAACAGCGTGTTGTATTCACTGAACGAGTTTTCAAGCAGAGGCATCAGACGTGCTGCCGGGAACACATTTCCCTCGGATTTTCTCCCATCGTCAAATATGCAAGCGAACACGTGCATGTTCCCGAAGCCCGTGAATTCTGGCGGCGTCCCGCTGCTGTTTTCGTCGAAGCACTTCACGAATTCGTCCGTAAGGCAGACAATGCTGTTGTGGAAGCAGTATTTCTTTATCGTGCTTCTGACGTTATCCGGGGACGGGTCGGAAGCGATGGTGTTTTCCATGTTGTTTACATGCTCCTCGAAGCTCAGTGAATAGGTGTAGCTTTTTACGAGGTTCGTGAGCATTAGGTTTGAATGATCGTCATCAAAGCATGCGCAGCCGCAGCTTTCGCTGAACACCGGTTCGTAGCTCAGCGTGATTTCATGAGGTGCAGTTCCGCTGCCCGAGAGTATTTCCTTTGCCAGGGATATAAGCTTTCCGGCGAGCGCCTTGTTATTGCGTACGGCAGTCGTGAGCCGCGGCTTGTGGAACTGTTCGAGCTGAATTCCGTCGAACCCCGTTACGAAAACATCGTCCGGGACCTTTATACCGTGTTCGTTGAGTTTAAGGCACACCGACATCGCCATTGTATCGTTGCAGCAGATGAACACGTCCGGCAGCGGCTCGCCGCTTTCAAAGAACCTGTCCATAGCCTGGTAGGTGGGGTAATCCCAGAAGTCGCAGTAATAAATATCGTCGTCGCTGAGCACAAGTCCGTGCTCCTGCACTATTTCACGGCAGCGGTCAACGCGGGTCTCGGAAAATGGATTTCCCTTGATACCGGCGATGAGCTTCACGTGCTTGCAGTCGTGCCAGTCCAGCATATGCGAAACGATAGTGCCGAACGCTTCGCCGTACCCGAAAGAAACGCAGTACGCGCCGTCCACCGGGACATCTACGGAGATCAGCGGAACTCCGTGGCTCCGGCAGTCCGCGGCGATCCTCTCAACGACCTCCCGCGAGTTGATGGAGGTGGGAACGACTATCACAACGTCAACGATATCGTAGTTTATCAGGCTGAATATTGCGGCGCCGCCGGCATTGCTGCTGGTAAGGTTAGCCCCGGATTCAAAGCAGTTGAACACCAGCATTCTGTATTCGCTGCTGTTCATGAGAAGTTCTGCCAGGTCGTCGATAATTGGTTTAGATGGCTCTTTATTGGCTGCCGCGCAGCAGAGACCTATCACCTTTTTTCCGTCAAGCACACCGACACCTCGTTTCATTGTGTAGGGAGAATACACCCTGTATTGTATATCAGATACAATTTTATTGTACCATAAAGACGGACAAAAATCAAGAGTCATTACACCTTAAACGGTAATATTTTGCAAAAAATGCAGAACAGCATAATAAAAACCGGGAGCCGCAGTTCCCGGTTTTTATTATTATACATACTCGTAGGAATAGCTGAACGGATTGACCGCCGTGCCGTTCACACGGGTCTCAAAGTGCAGGTGATTGCCGGTAGACCAGCCTGTGGTTCCTACATATCCAATGACATCGCCTTTGTTGATCGTTTGTCCGACAGAAACCGTAACGGCGCTGCAATGAGCGTAGACTGTGGACAGTCCGCCGCCGTGGTCGATGATGATATAGTTTCCGAATCCGCCGTGCCAGCCGCCGTCGCCGTAAGCGGTGATGACAGTTCCACCCTGGGCAGCGTAGATGTTCTTTCCGCCGATGCCCGCGTTGCCGACGTCTATGCCATAGTGGTTTCCGCCGCGCCATGCGTCATATCCGAACTGCGTGGTTATGTACTGCAAATTGCTGTCCAGCGGCCATCTGAATCCGTCGGAGCTGTAAACCGTGCCGCCGCTGTTTTCCGCCTGCTTTGCGCGGATAAGCTCCTTGATGGCGTCGTTGATAGCTTCGACGTCCTCGTTGGAGGCGTTTATCTCGCTGCGTATCTGGCTCATCTGGTTTTTCAGATCCTGGTTATCGCTGCTGATATCGTAAAGATCGCTTGTGCGGGCGTCCGCTATCTGCTGTACCTCGGCTTTCTTGCCCTGGAGGTCGGAAAGCTCGGTTTCAAGCTCGGTCTTTTTGTCAAGCAGGTCAGCCTTGTCGGAGTTGAGCTGTGTTATGTCCTTTTCAAGACTGTCGATGAGCTGTTCCTGCTCGTGGATATCGTCCAGGAGTCCGTTCATGAAATCCATGTTCTGCTCGCTGATGTTCTGGACAACATCAACATATGTAAAGAAGTTGTACCAGTCATCGGAGCCTTCAAGTATCGGCAGCGTATCGGAAGTATTGTTCATGTAGAGCGCGCGGATAAGCTTCGAGAACTTTTTCAGATTCTCCTTGTTCTGCGCTTCAAGGTCTGCTATCTCAGACTGCTTCTGTTCGATCTCGGTCTGCTTGTCGGCGATGTTCTCTTCAATAAGGTATATCTCATTTTCCTTCTCGCCGATCTTCTGCTGCTGGGTGGTTATCAGCTGCCCGTAGGTGGTTATCTCGTCGTTTATTCCCTCGATCTGCTGCTGTAACAGTCCCATCTTGGCGTTATTTTCGTCAACGCTGTCGCTGAGGTTGCCTATCTGCTGTTCGCGCTTTTCGTTGTCTTTCTTTATCTGTTCGGCTTTCTGCTCCAACTGGGCTATCTCTTTATCATAGTCAGTCGTGTCAGCGTATACTCCGCTGCTTATCATTGGTATCGCCGCTGTACACAGTGCTGTAAGAACTGCGCAGGCTCTGCGTGCTATTCCTTTCGTTTTGATTTTCCCCATGATAATTCCCTCTTGATTTTCGTCATTATCCGCCGCATATACGGCATTTCTCCTTATTATTATACAACATCACGCCATATTCTGTCAAGCACCATATAATGTTAATCCGGCGTTTTCAGATGATTTTCACTATATATATGACGGAAAATCTCCGGGGCGGTCGCACCCCGGAGTCTTGGTCAGCGGCAGACTGTGGTTATCGTACTGCCAGTCTTTTTCTTGTGGACGTATATCTGTCTGTCCTTGAAGTATTCCTGTATCTCCGCAACGTGCGTTACAATGCCTACCATGCGGTTCTGCGCGCGGAGCTTCTCGATGACCTCGAACGCCAGGCTGAACGTGTCGGAATCCAGTGAACTGAAGCCCTCGTCAATGAAGAGCATATCCGAGCGGCGCCCTGCGCCCTGCCGCAGCGTGTAGTCCGAAAGTCCGGTCGCCAGCGCGAAGCTCGCCAGGAAGCGTTCTCCTCCGGAGAGCGTAGCGACGTCGCGGCGCGCCTCGCTGCCGGAATTATAGTCGATGATGTCGATGTCAAGTCCCTCCACAGCGTTTGCGCGGACGTTCTGCGTACGCAGTGCGAAGCGGTATCTTCCGCCGGACATAACGCTGAGACGCTGATTGGCTTCCTCCAGTACTCCGCGGAACATGCGCATCTGTATGAACGCTTCAAACGATATGCGTTCCTCACCGCTGCCGTTAATCACGCGGTTCAGTTCCCGGAGTGTCTGCTGACGGGAAGCAATGCTGTGGCTCTCCTCAAAGCGCTTTTTTATCTCATCGAGCGTGTGTTCAAGCCCGGATATTTCGGTGCTGGACTTCGCAAGCTCTTCCTGCTTGGATTTCTGCTCGGCGGAAAGGCGCTGTTCGGTCTCTGCGAACTGTTCAAGCGGCTGTGGCTCGGTGTTTTCCGGCAGGCGCTTTTCGCATTCCGAGAGCCTTGTACGGGCTTCCGTAACGGCTTCGCTGTAGGTCTGGATATCCTGTTCAAGCGCCGAAAGCTCTTCGCGGGTGACGATGTACTTTCTCAGCTCCTCCGGGTCTGCAAAACCGCAGCGCGTAAGTTCCCGGGCGAGGGCGCCGTCAGCTTCGGCAAGTTCCGCGGAATATTCTGAGAGCGCCGCAGACAGCTCGGATACGCTTGTGACGGCGGCAGCAGCGGACTTTTCAGCGTCGGCGAGATATTTGTCGGCTTCGTTCTGGAGGTCAGTCACGCGCTTTATCTGAGCCTTTTTCGCGGATATTTCGTCGGCGAGCATTTCCGGAGTTCTTCCCTCAAGCCCGGACTGCTTTTCGTCAGCGGCGGCTTTCAGTGCGGAATATTCGCTGTTCAGCCGGGACAACTCTGCGGTTAGACGCTCCTTTTCGTCAGCCAGGGAGGCGATGTTCTGCTCCTGCTTTTCAAGTTTGCGGCGAAGTTCCGGCAGGCTCTTTTCGGCGTCGGAGCAGCGTTCCAGGGCGGCTTGTTTTTCAGCCGTTGTGCTGCGGAGGACTTCAAGATGCGTGTTTACCGCTTTCGCAGCGGATTTTTCCGGCATATCTTCGCCCATTATCGCCGCGAACTCCCGGGAGGTGCTGGTACTCTGAGAACTCAGCGCGCCGGATATTTCCGCAAGCTTTTTCTCGGCAGAGGATCTTTCAGTCCGGAGTTTCCCGGCGGTCTCTTCCGCGCTGTCAAGCTGCTCGGCGGTGGGTATGTCGTCAGTCCATTCCGCCGGGCAGGGGTGTTCGGCGGAACCGCAGACAGGGCAGGGAACGCCGGTTTTCAGCTTCTGTGCGATACGCGCGGCTTCCGCTGCGTAATATCGATTATGGAGCTGCGCATTTTCTAGCTCCGCCCTGTCGCAGGCTTCTGCGGTTTTTTCGCATTCGGCAGCGGCGCGGTCGTGCTTCCTTTGCAGCTGCGCAAGCTTTTCAAGCTCGGCTGAGAGGGATTCGGCGCGGGCTATTTTTTCTGTAAGCTCGTTGAACTCCGCCAGCGCTCCGGCGTAGCCTGCGGCAAGAATACCCGCGGCGCTGATCTCGTCCGTGAGCTTTTTTCTGTCCTTTTCGCAAAGCTCCGCGGAGGCTGCGTTTTTAGTCAGCTCATGCTGTTTGGTTTCGATCTGCTTCTGGGTTTCGCGGCAGCGCTCCAGCGCCCGGGCGGCTTCCTCGCATTTTATCAGCAGCGCTTCAAGCGTCGGCAGCTCCCCGAGGGCTTTTTCACGTTCGGGAGTAAGCGCCTGGGCTTCGGCGCGCTTTTGCTGGGCGGCGGTAAGGGCTTCCTGCGCCTGCTTTTCCTGCGTTTTCGCGGAGTTAAGCCGAATCCGCGCAGCCGCGTGTTTTTCGGCGGAGCTTACCTGCTTATCAAGCGCGGGCTTCGCTTCCAGAGCAAGTTTCTGGCGTTTCAGAAGCGCTTCTTTTTCGGAGAATTCCTGCTGTCTTTCGTCAAGGGACTGCTTCCCAGAGAGCGCCTTTTTCCATTCGGATATCGCGGAATTTGCTTTCTCGGCGGCGCTTTTCAGTGAGTTGTTCTGGAGCAGCTCCTGTGAGATGCGCTCGCATTCCGCAGCGGCTTCCTGCTTGCGGGCGCGGCTGGAGTTCAGCATTTCTTCAAGCTGCGGGATATACTCCTCTGCGCTTGAAATGCTGCGCGGCGCTCCGTCCGACGGGAAGTAGCGCTCCAGCAGCAGCCCGTATGCGGTGTTGACTGAGGAAAGCTCATCGTCGGTGGTTTTCTGCCACTTCTGGACTATCTTTGCATAGCTTTCGTACAGCTGAGTGCCGAATATCCGGCGGAGCGTGTCACGGCGGGTGCGGCTGTCGGCGGTGAGGAACTTGTCGAACTCACCCTGCGGAAGTACGGAGACCCGCAGGAACGCGTCACGGTCAAATCCGGTAAGCTGCGACACCATGTCCGTTACTTTACGCGAACCCCTGACCAGGACGGCACCGTTTTCGTCCATCAGCCGTACGCTGTCCGTGGGGACGGACGTGGAGGAAGCGCCGGGCTTTTTCAGCTCCGCAGTGTCGCGGTGGACGGTGTATTCCCTGCCGTCCGAAGCTGTGAATGTCAGCTCGGCAAAGCTCTTGGCCTTTTTCCCGGCATCCTGGTTGCGGAGGGTGGCGCCGTCCTTGCGGAGGGTACCGCTTCCGCCGCCGTACAGCGCGAAGCATATCGCGTCAAATATCGTGGTCTTTCCGGCGCCGGTGTCTCCGCCGATAAGGAACACCTGCCCGCTGAACTGCGTGAAGTCTATCGTTTCCTGCCCGGAATACGGTCCGAATGCAGACATTACAAGCTTTTTCACCATCATGGCTTATTCCTCATCTCCAAGCTGCGGCGCGGCGGTTTCAAGCTCGGAAGTCGTTCCGTTGCCGAAAGCTTCCTCCGTGCGGCGGAAAATATACTCGGCGCTGCGCAGGATATCCTCGGAGATATCCGTGTGCGTAACTGCCTTGTAGAAGCTCCGGAAATCCTCGCAGAAATCTTCTCCGTCGCCGCCGGCCTCCTCCTCGGAGCTGTCCGCGGCGTGGTTTTCGTGGGTAAGGCTCAGCATGTTCGGGAATTTCGTGCGGAGCTGCGCGGCAACGCCTTCCACTCCGTCCGTTTCGCTGACCTTTATGTAGCAGTAGTCGTCGGTCATGGGATATTTGTCGGACATCAGGTCAACGAATGCGTCCTCCATTACCCGGAATCCATGGAGCGGCTGTATTTCGATATTCTGAACGGAAAACGCACCGTCCGGCTGTATATCAACGATATCGCAGTACTTCTGGGGCTGCTTTGCTTCGCTGCCGGAATAGCACACCGGGGAGCCGCAGTAACGTACGCGCTCTCCCTTGTTCTGCGGAGTGTGGATATGTCCGAGGCAGGTGTAGGCAAAGCCGTCGAATACGCATCGGTCGGCGCTCTCGGAGCCGCCGGCGATGCCCATTTCAACGGTCTGGTGCGCGGCAAGGATACAGGGTCGCTCGCCCGGCAGCCCGGCGTGACGTAATATAGTTGATATCGCCGATGTCATGTCCGGGATATCATCGTCGGGATACGCTCCACGGACATCGGACAGGGAAACGAACGGCAGCAATGCCACATCGAATTCGCCAAGGCGCTCGATACGCACCGGGTTCTGCGCTGAAAACGGCCTTGAAATGTATACGCCCAGCTGGGACAGAAGCTCCTCGTTTGACGCCACGCGGCGGGCGCTGTCGTGGTTTCCGCTTATCACGAAAACTTTCATGCCGAGTTTTACAGCGGTGCTGAGCAGCTTTCCGAAAACTTCCTCGGCTTCCGCGGACGGGAGCGTCTTGTCATAGATATCCCCGGCGATGATGAGTGCGTCCGGTGCCTTTTCCTCCGCGGCTTCACGGTATATCCTGCCGAGTATCTCGTCAAACAGCGCGTGCTCTATATCTGCGGAAATATCCGTTTCGCACAGCCGCTTGCCGATATGCAGGTCGCTGATGTGCATGAATCTCATAATACCTCCGTTTACAGAACTCCCCCGCATATAAAAGCAGGGGAGATGGTTATTTACTTACAGCTTTTTGCCGTTGCAACAAGCTTCTTGATGTACTCGGGATATTCCCAGGTGAGGGTATTGCGGTGGAGCATGCCGAATGTTTCAGTTCCATAGCCGTATGCGTTGTTGTCCCACAGGAATACCGGGATTCCGTTGTCGCCGAATACTTTCGGGAAATATCCTGCCCAGTTCATGCGGGCGTACAGATTGTTCTTGTTTACGGTTCCGCACTCGCCGATTATAACGCCGACACCCTTGCTGATGAAGCGGTCATAAAGCGTTCCGGAAAGCCATTTAAGCTCGTTGGTGCTGTTGTCGCTCTTGGGGTCGAATGTGGTGGTGCCGTTTTCGTTCATCGCGAAATCATACGGGGAATAAGCGTGAACTGAAACTATAAGGCTCTTGTCGTCAGGAACTGTGAATCCGTCAAGTCCGGAGGCGCTTGCGGCGTAGGTCGGTATCATCAGCGCACGGTACTTGTTGTTTCCGCTGGTGGCGCGCACTGCCTTTACGAATGCCGCGTTAAGCTCGTTGATGGCGCTTCTGCCCTCGGAGTTGCCGCCGTTCCACTCGAAGTTGGTGTTTCTCCAGCGCGGCTCGTTCATGCCCTCGAATATCAGGCGCTCGCCGTAGTTTTCGAAGCGGTTTGCTATCTGCGTCCAGAGATTTTTCATTTTCTTCTTGGCGCTGGTGAGGTTGTCCTTGTAGGGATCGTACCAGTTTTCATGGTGTGCGTTGAGGATAACGTACATTCCCTCGTCGTACGCGTAATCGACTACTTCCTGCACGCGCTCGAACCACTCTTCGTCAACGTTAAGGTCGCTGTCTGCGTGATTGTACCAGGTCGTGGGTATTCTCACTGCGTCGAATCCGGCTTCCTTGACCTTGAGGATAAGCTCCTTGGTGGTCACGGGGTTGCCCCAGCTTGTTTCGCTGTTCAGACCGTTTCCTCCGGTGCAGTCCAGTGAGTTTCCGAGGTTCCAGCCGATGGTTATTTCGCTGCAAAGCTTTACGGGGTCAACAGCCGAGGTAAGTATATCGCTCGTGCTGGTGCCTGCGTCCTGTCCCTTGACGTACTTGTCAAATATCTTTTCTGCGTCGGATATGTTTGATCCGGCGAGGATAGTGAGTGCCGTAACTGCGGCGGTGATTTTGCTTATTAATCCCATTGTGTCTCCTTAAAATGTTTATGCTGCGCTGTCTGCTGTTCCTGCGGATTCTGCCGTACTGGTGGAGGCAAAGTAATCCACGCCGGTTATCATATCGGCTCCGTTCATCATTCCCTCAACAAGAAGCGTGTATCTTGGGATATTGTTATATCTGTCGAACAGACCAAAAGTTTCGCCGCTCATGAAAGAGCCGTTATCCCACCAGAAGCAGGGGATTCCTATTTCCTTGAAGGTGCTGAAATAGTACTCAGCCCACGCCGCGCGGTATTCCTCGTTCTGACGGTTCATCGCGCCGCACTCGCCGATGATGACTGCCTGTCCCTTGCTGATGAAAAGTCTGTTGAGTACTTCCGCCAGAGTGTCTATCTCGTTGGTGCAGTTGGATTTTGTGGCTACCCACTTGTCGCTTCCGGGGTTCTGCAAAGCGAAGCTGTAGGGAATGTATGCGTGAACGGAAACTATCAGCCGGTCATCGTCCGGAAGCTCCAGGGCTGCAAGCGCGCTCTCGCTGGAGTTCGCGGCGTACGGGCATACCATAAGGAAGCGGTACTCGTTATTTCCGCCGGTGGCTCTCACGGCTTCCACGAACGCCTTGTTCAGATGGTTCACGACTGTCCTGCCCTCGTCGTTTCCGCCGTTCCATTCGAACTGGGTGTTCTTCCAGCGCGGCTCGTTCATGCCCTCGAATATAAGGTGCTGGTCGTAGCCCTTGAAAGCCTCGGCGATCTGCGTCCAGCAGGTCTGGAGCTTTGCGGTTATCTCCTCTTCCTTGTCGGCATAGGGCTGATACCATTCTTCGTGGTGCATGTTTAGGATAACGTACATGTCAAGGTCGTATGCGTAATCAACTATTTCCTTTACGCGCGCCATCCACTCGGCGTTTATCACGTTATTTTCGTCCATCTGCTTTTCCCAGGTCGTGGGGATACGCACTGCATTGAAGCCCGCGTCCTTTACGCCTTGCATCAGCTCCTGAGTCGTTTGGGGATTTCCCCAGCTCGTTTCCTGGGAAAGCCCGCTGCCGCCGGTTGCATCCAGCGTATTGCCGAGGTTCCAGCCGATGCGTATATCTGCCGTCAGCTCCATTGCTGTGATGTCCTGGTTGAACTCGTCGGATTTTTCCGGCGCTCCGTTTTCGCCTGCGGATACGTTTTCCGTTCCCTCGGATACAGTGCTGCTTCCGGAGTTATCTCCCTTTGAGCAGCCGACCGTCGTTACGCAGAGCATCGCAGCAAGAACTGCGGCTATCATCTTCCTGAATTTCATAAAAATACTCCTTGCCGGGGCTTCCGCCCCAAAATAAAGCCTACCTTGATATTATATATTATTTGCGGGCAATCGTCAAGGGGATTTGCGAAACATGTAACGGACAGGGCGTTTACATAAAAACGGCTGACTTTAAATGTCATCCGCAGTCTGTTGAAAAAATTCTGGCACATAAAATTATGCAGGGTCGGATTCTATATCCGCCCGGTTACGTTTTGCCGGGAAATAAAAAATGAAAGGTGCGTGTGGGCAATCAAGGAGGATTGCCCCTCCCCTACAAAACTCGGCGTTACGGCAGCCGTAATTATCAATAGATGTCCTTTTTATTCTTGATATGCCGCCGTATCAGCGTGAAGATTATCAGTCCCAGGCAGAGCAGCAGGAACACCGGGACTATCCAGCGGTTCGGGGTCTCCGTTTCCGCGGATTTCATCTCAGTCCACAGGGTCTGCATCTGGAGGTTCGCTTCGTCCGAGAGGTTCACGAAAATCGTCGTATTGGCGTCAAGATAGTCGTCGCCGGGGTAGGATACAGGATTTGTCCGGGTCTCCTCGTCCAGCATTTCGAATGCGGCGCTGTGCGGAGTGGAGTAGCAGATGAAGTCGATGTTCGCATAGGCTATATCAGGCTCGCACATGAAGTTTATATACATCTCGGCGGCTTCCTTCTGCTTTGCGCCGACCGGAACGCACATGGCGTCCACGAACAGATTCGTTCCGCTTTTGGGTACGACGAAATCCAGATCCTCGTTCTCGTCCAGTATCGTCAGCGCGTCACCGGCGTAATATGGAGCGATCCACGCGTCGTTCGCCGCCATCTTGTCGAAGATCTCGTCCATGACGTACGCCTGGACAACGCTCTTCTGTTCTTTCAGCTTGTTTGCGGCGGCGGTCAGCTCCACGGGATCCTCGGTGTTGAGGGAATAGCCCATCATTATCTCGGCTATCGCAAAGGCGTCGCGGGGGTTATCGAACATCAGTATCTGGTCGGCGTAATCCGGGTTCCACAGGATATCCCAGTCGATGTCCTCCTTGGGAATGTCTATCGTTGTGGTGTTGTAGATAAGCCCGACGGTTCCCCAGGTGTAGGGCACGGAATACGCATTATCCGGGTCGTACGCGGGATCGACGAACGTTGGCATGATATACTTGAAGTTCGGGATATTGTCCATGTCCAGCGGCTGTAACATGTCCTCCTTTATCATCTTGGAGATCATGTAATCCGACGGGATTATGACGTCATAGTACGCTCCGCCGCCCTTGAGCTTCGCATAAAGCTCTTCGTTGGTGGCGTAGTTCGTGTAGTTCACCTTGATTCCGGTGAGCTTGGTGAATTCCGCGTTGACGTTGAGTGTGCCCTCGTCCGCGCCGGTGGAGATGTATTCGCCCCAGTTGTAGACGTTTATCGAGATGTCCTGTCCCTTGAAGCGGGTGTAGTAGTCCATATCCTCGACGGTCAGTGTCTGCGCTTCGCTTTCCTCGGTGGATTCAGCGGTGACGTCGGAAGTACCCTCCGACGGAGCGCTGCCTGCACAGCCGGTGAGGGAGAGCGCACATAGTACAGCGCACAGTGGTCTGATGTATTTCTTCATTATTCGTCGCCCCCGTTCGCCCGGAGCTTCTGCTCCTGCTTGGTTTCAATGATGTGCTTTACCACCAGTACTATGACCACTACCACGAAGATTATCGTGGACAGCGCGTTTATCTCCGGGGAGATCTTGCGGCGGGTCATAGAGTAGATCGTGATAGGAAGCGTCTGCGAGGTGGAGCCGCTGGTGAAGTAGCTGATAACGAAATCATCCAGCGAGAATGTGAACGACATCAGAAATCCGCTGACGACGCCGGGCATTATCTCCGGAAGAATTACCTTGCGCAGGGCGGTGAAAGGGCCGCAGCCGAGGTCCTGCGCGGCTTCGAACAGGTTGGGGTCCATCTGGCGGAACTTCGGCATTACGTTAAGGATAACGTACGGCACGTCAAACGTGATATGCGCGATGACGAGCGTAACGAATCCGAATTCAAGGTTCATTCTTGCGGCGAAGAACACGAACAGCAGCATGAGCGAAACACCGGTGACTATCTCGGGGTTTACGATAGGCATATTGGTGATGTTCATAACGATGGCTTTCGGTACCTTGCGCATCGCGTTTATTCCGATGGCAGCAAGCGTGCCGAGTACTGTCGCAGCGATACTTGCTATGACGGCTATGATTATTGTGTTCATCAGCGAGGAGATTATGACCTCGTTGCGGAACAGCTTGGCGTACCATTCAAGGGTGAATCCGCTGAACACCGAGCGGCTTTTCGTTTCGTTGAACGAGAACACGATAAGCACGAATATCGGTACATAGAGGAACATGAGCACGAGCGCCATGTAGATTTTGGATAGAGTTTTCATTTATTGCACCTCCGCTCAAATAAGCACCTGATCGTCCGGATTGAACTGGTTCATTATCGTCATAATCACGAGGATAATCACCATGAGGACGAGTGAAATTCCCGCGCCGAGGTGCGGATTATAGGCATTTCCGAGGAACTGCATTTCGATAAGGTCGCCGATGAGCAGGTTGGAGCCGCCGCCGAGCATTCTTGAAATGATGAACGTACTTATCGCCGGAACGAATACCATCGTAACTCCGGACATGATACCCGGAACTGACAGCGGCACGATAACGCGGAACAGTACGGACACCGGGTTGCACCCCAGGTCGGACGCGGCTTCGATAAGGCTCTTGTCAATCTTCACCATAACGGAATACAGCGGAAGTATCATGAACGGCAGGTAATTGTAGACCATGCCGAGCACGACAGCGCCCTCGGTGTTTATCAGCTTGAACGGACCAAGTCCCACCAGGCTGAACAGGTAATTTATAATGCCGTTGTTGCCGAGAAGCGTCATCCAGGCGTAGGTGCGCAGCAGGAAGTTCATCCACATCGGCAGCATGACTATCATCAGCATGGTGCCCTGGTGGTGCTTCTTCATTCGGGAGAGCATAAAGGATACGGGATACGCCAGGATAAGGCATATCACGGTAGCTATGACCGCAAGCCAGATGGAGCGTACGAATATATTGGTGTACTGTCCGACATTCGCGATGTAGTCCAGCGTGAAATTGCCCTCTTCATCGGTGAACGCAAAGTAGGCTACCATCAACAGCGGCACGACGATGAACACCGCCATCCATATCAGATAGGGCGTTGCAAAGACTTTAAGCTTCTTCATTCTGCTGCACCCCCATGAGCGCGGGATATGCGCCCTCCTCCTTTGACTTCTTCATGATGTGGATATCAAAGGGGTCTACCGTCATGCCGATGGTGGTTCCCACCGGCTCCGCCTTTGTGGAGTGTATCAGCCACTTGTGGTCTATGCAGTCCACGGTCATTTCGTAATGAACGCCCTTGAACACCACGGATTCCACGATTCCGGTAAGCTTTGCGTTCTCCGCAGGTATCACCTTTACGTCCTCCGGGCGGATAACGACGTCTACGATCTCGTTCTTGTCGAAGCCCTTGTCCACGCAGTCAAAGCGGTTTCCGGCGAATTCAACCAGGCAGTCCTGGAGCATGCAGCCGTTGACGATGTTGCTTTCGCCGATGAAGTCGGCGACGAACGCGTTCTTCGGCTCGTTGTAGATATCCGTCGGGGAGCCTATCTGCTGGATATGCCCGGCGTTCATTACAACGACGGTATCGCTCATGGTGAGGGCTTCCTCCTGGTCGTGGGTGACGTATACGAAAGTAAGTTCAAGCGCCTGCTGTATCTTGCGCAGCTCGGTCTGCATGTCCTTGCGGAGCTTTAAGTCCAGGGCGCCGAGCGGCTCGTCCAGCAGAAGTATCTTCGGGCGGTTTACAAGCGCCCTGGCGATGGCAACGCGCTGCTGCTGACCGCCGGAAAGGCGCTGTACGGAGCGCTTTTCAAATCCTGTGAGGTTCACAAGCTCCAGCATCTCACCGACGCGGCGGACTATCTCTTTTTCGCTGTACTTCTTTATGCGCAGACCGAACGCGATGTTCTCGTATACGTTCAGGTGCGGGAACAGCGCGTACTTCTGGAATACGGTGTTTACGTCGCGCTTGTGGGGCGGAAGGTCATTGATACGCTTCCCGTCCAGCAGTACGTCGCCAGAGGTGGGGGTAAGAAATCCGCCGATGATACGCAGAGTAGTCGTCTTTCCGCAGCCGGAGGGACCCAGCAGCGTCACGAATTCCTTGTCCTTGATATCCAGATTGATGTTCTTCAAAATCTGATCGCCGTCGAATTCAACGACGATGTTCCGCAGGCTTATGATATTTTCCATTGCAGACCTTCCTTTGTTTTAAAAGATGTACCGGTACAGTACACATACCAAATAACAGTTTATAATAAAATGCCCGTATTGTCAATGTTTTTTTTGCAAATCCGATATTTTTTTAATGTATTCCGGAAATATGCCGGAATACATAGACATAATATGTAAATCAGCCGCCTGCGCAGAGCGTATGAACGGCTTTTTTGCTGATAATGATTGACAACCGCCCGGAATTATAGTATAATATAGTATTGTAAAAATAACAAAAATCCTATTGAAAGGACATCAAAAAAATGGGTTATGATTTTACCGCCATTGAAAGCAAGTGGCAGAAATACTGGGACGAGCACAAGACGTTCCACGCTGAAAACGACTTTTCCAAGCCGAAGTTCTACGCGCTTGTAGAGTTCCCGTATCCCTCCGGTCAGGGACTGCACATCGGTCATCCGCGCCCCTATACCGCTATGGATATCGTATCCAGAAAGCGCAGGCTTCAGGGCTATAACGTACTGTTCCCGATGGGCTGGGACGCATTCGGTCTGCCGACTGAGAACTTCGCTATCAAGAACAAGATACACCCGGCTATCGTAACAAAGAACAACGTTGCACGCTTCAAGGGACAGCTGAAGTCCCTGGGTCTGTCCTTCGACTGGGACAGAGAGATAAACACCACCGACCCCGATTACTTCAAGTGGACGCAGTGGATATTCCTCAAGCTGTTCAAGGCTGGTCTGGCATATAAGAAAGAAATGAACGTAAACTGGTGCACCTCCTGCAAGGTCGTACTGGCTAACGAGGAGGTCGTAAACGGCGTCTGCGAGCGCTGCGGCGGCGAGGTAGTCCACAAGGTCAAGAGCCAGTGGATGCTCAAGATAACCGAATACGCGCAGAAGCTCATCGACGACCTGGACAGCGTTGATTACTTCGAGAAGATAAAAACCGCGCAGAAGAACTGGATAGGCCGCTCAACCGGTGCCGAGGTTGATTTTACCACCACCGCCGGCGATATGCTGACTGTATACACCACGCGTCCCGACACTCTGTTCGGCGCGACATATATGGTAATCTCCCCGGAGCACCCCATTATCGAGAAGTGGGCTGACAAGCTCCAGAACATGGACGCTATCCGCGAATACCAGGCAGCCGCAGCGCGCAAGTCCGACTTCGACCGTACCGAGATGAACAAGGACAAGACCGGCGTTAAGCTGGAGGGCGTCCGCGCGATAAATCCCGTAAACGGCAAGGAAATACCGATCTTCATTTCCGACTACGTTCTGATGACCTACGGCACCGGCGCCATCATGGCTGTCCCGGCGCACGATACCCGTGACTGGGAGTTTGCGAAGGTGTTCGACCTGCCGATAATCGAGGTAGTAAAGGGCGGCGAGGATGTTCAGAAAGAAGCGTTTACCGACTGCGCTACCGGAGTTATGGTGAACTCCGAGTTCCTGGACGGACTTTCCGTTGAGGACGCAAAGGTGAAGATAAAGGAGTGGCTCACCGCAAACGGCAAGGGCCGCGAAAAGGTAAACTACAAGCTGCGCGACTGGGTATTCTCCCGCCAGAGATACTGGGGCGAGCCTATCCCGGTCGTAAACTGCGAGAAGTGCGGCTGGGTAGCTCTGCCCGAGAGCGAGCTTCCTCTGAAGCTCCCGGACGTTGAAAGCTACATGCCTACCGACACCGGCGAAAGCCCGCTGTCCACGCTGGAAAGCTTCATCAACACCACCTGCCCGTGCTGCGGAGGCCCTGCAAAGCGCGAGACCGATACAATGCCCCAGTGGGCTGGCTCGAGCTGGTACTTCCTGCGTTACTGCGACCCGCACAATGACAAGGAGCTTGCTTCCAAGGAAGCGCTCAAGTACTGGATGCCCGTTGACTGGTACAATGGCGGCATGGAGCACACAACTCTCCACCTGCTGTACAGCCGTTTCTGGCATAAGTTCCTGTACGACCAGGGCGTAGTTCCCTGCAAGGAGCCGTACATGAAGCGTACCTCTCATGGAATGATACTCGGCAAGGACCCCGAGCGTCCCGGCGAGTTCACAAAGATGTCCAAGTCCAAGGGCAACGTTGTAAATCCCGACGATGTAGTCAAGGAATTCGGCGCGGATACGCTCCGCCTGTACGAGATGTTCGTCGGCGACTTCGAGAAGGCTGCTCCCTGGCAGGAGAACGGCATAAAGGGCTGCAAGCGCTTCCTCGACAGAGTGTGGGCGCTGCAGGATAAGGTAGTACCCGGCGACGAGTACAGCGACAAGCTCCGCGCTTCCATGCACAAGACCATCAAGAAGGTAAGCGAGGACATCGAAACGCTGAAGTTCAACACCGCCATCGCTACCATGATGGGACTGCTCAACGAGATAGACGCAGCAGGCTCCCTCACCCGCGCAGACTACAGAACTCTGCTGATACTGCTGAATCCGTTCGCTCCGCATATCACCGAGGAGCTGTACCAGGTAATGGGATACGAGGGCGTGCTCAACGAGCAGAAGTGGGTAGAGTACGACGAGAAGCTGTGCGTTGAGGACAGCGTTGAGATCGTTGTACAGGTGAACGGCAAGGTAAAGGCACGCTTCAATGCGCCCGTAAACTGCGACAAGGAAGAGCTTGAGAAGCTGGCGCTCGACCTGCCGGAGGTAAAGGCGCTGACAGACGGCAAGACCATCGTAAAGAAGATCGCCGTTCCGAACAAGCTTGTCAACATCGTTGTAAAGTGACGGCATGAAGAATATGATAAAAGGCATTGCGCTGGCTCTGGCTGCTGCGCTTTCACTTACAGCGTGCGCCGGGAATAATTCCGGCAGCACTGGTGAAAGCCAGAATTCCGGGAGCACCACCGCTGTGACCGCGGAAGCCCTGCCGACTGACGATAACCCGGCAGGAACCGCGGACAGCGCACAGCCGGAGGATCCAGGGACTGAAAAAGGCTCTCATGAAAGCGGAGCGACCGCAGAAGCCGTAATTACGCCGACGGAGGATACAGAGATGAGCGAGGAAGTTAAGTACATCGCGCTGACATTTGACGACGGACCGAACGCCACCACGACTAACGAAGTTATCGACAAGCTGGAGAAGTACGGCATAGTGGCTTCGTTCTTCCTGGTGGGAAATAATATCAACGACGAGAGCGCAAAGGCAGTGAAGCGTGCGTACGACCTGGGCTGCGAGATAGACAACCACAGCCGCACGCACAGCAACATGACCGAGCTTTCCGCCGAGGAGATAAAGGCAGAATACGACTACACCGACGGAAAGGTGTATGAGATAACCGGAGAGCACACCAAGTTCTTCCGTCCGCCGTACATCGCAGTCCATCAGATAATGTTCGACAATATCGACGCTCCGTTCATCGCCGGTATCGGCGCAAACGACTGGGAGGACAGAGTTACCGCAGAAATGCGCGCGAGAATGATCCTCAAACAGGCAAAGGATGGCGATATAATCCTGCTGCACGACGCCGAGGGCAATTCCATGACCGTCGAGGCGCTGGATACCATAATTCCGGAGCTTCAGAAGCAGGGATACAAGTTCGTGACAGTCACCGAGCTTTTCAAGGCAAAGGGGATAACACCGGACATGGAAAAGGTGTACACCAATGTAATGCAGAAGTACCAGTACAACTGATACAATATTTAAATAGCAAGAAACCCCGGCAGGATAACCTGCCGGGGTTTTGTATGTTTGTTTACTTCTGCTGGGGCTGTGCGGGCTGACCCTGCGGCTGCTGCGGTTTCTGCTGGAGGTCGCTGCCGCTGGCGAGTGTCTTGCGGAGTATACGTAACTCGTTTACGTCCTTTACCATCAGCTCCTCAACGCGGGAGAGCATCTTGTCGGTGTAATCCTGCGTGGAATTTCTGATGAGGCTGGAGCGCTGCTGTGCCGCGCTTATTTCCTCGGTGGCGCGGCGGCGCGCTTCCTGCATGATGGAGTTCTCGTCGATGAGCGCCTTGCGCTGCTGCTCCGCCTTGCGGATTATCTCCTCGGCTTCCTTCTTCGCGTCGCTGATGATGCGGTTCTTGTCGGCTACGATGTTCTGTGCCTGCTGGATCTCCCGCGGGAGTACAAGGCGCATTTCGGTGGCTATCTCGTCGATCTCGCTGACATCTACCAGGCTCTTTTTGCTGAGCGGCACCGGAGCCGCCTTTCTGACCGCTTCGTCAAGCATTGAGATGAGATCTAACAGACTGTATTCCATGATATCTTTTTCCTTTCTGATGGTTGTTATTCAGAGGTTTTCTTGTTCTGATATTTCTTTTGTGCCAGCGCCCTTGCCGCGTCGAAATCCTGCGTCAGACGGGTGCGTATCTGTTCGTGTATGCATGCCGGGACATATTTGCTAAGGTCGCCATTGAACATCGCCACCTGCTTGACCATGCTGGACGAAACAAACGTGGTTTTGAGGCTCGCCGGAATAAACACTGTCTCAGCCCGTGGATTAAGGTCCTTATTAGTGTGCGCCATCTGGAATTCGTATTCAAAGTCGGTCGTCGCGCGGATTCCCTTTACGATGACGTCCACGTCCTGGCGCTGGTTGAAGTAATCCGCAAGCAGTCCGTCGAAGCTTGCTATCTCGACGTTAGGTATTCCCTCGGTCGCCCGGCGCAGGAATTCACAGCGCTCCTGCATGCTGAAGCTGTATGTTTTGAGCGGGTTTATAAGTACAACGACCACCAGCTTATCAAACATTTTCGAAGCCCGCTGGATTATGTCGAGATGACCATTTGTGACCGGGTCAAAGCTGCCGGGGTAGATGGCTGTTTTCATGCTTCCGGCTCCTTTCCGGCTTCCTCGTCGGATTCGGCTTCTGCCTTGGGGCGGTAGATGGTCACAGATGTACGTGAGTGCCGCAGCACCTTTACGATCTCAAATCTGCCCATATCATGCGGCAGAACGCATTCCTTTTCGTGTTCGCAGATTATCACGCCGTTTTCGGACATTTTCTCCACCAGGTGCGGCAGTGCTTTCTGGATTATCTTGTAATTGTACGGCGGGTCAAGTATCGCGATATCGAATGTCGCACGGGTGCTTTTCAGAAACGCCGAGAACGGCATGTTCACAACGCGCGCGTTGGCTTCAAGTCCGGTGGATTTCAGATTCTCGCGCACTGCCTTGATGGATACTGCGGCGCTGTCGATGAAATAAACCTCTTTCGCGCCGCGGCTGAGCGCTTCTATTCCGAGCTGCCCGCTGCCGGCGAAAAGGTCGAGCACTGTCCTGCCCTCTATTTCAAACTGAATGGCGCTGAAGATGGCTTCCTTCACGCCGTCCGTCGTCGGGCGTACTACGTCAGTGCCCTCGACGGTGACGAGCTTCCGCCCGCGCGCTGTTCCGGTGATTACTCTCATTATTTCTCCTTACTTATAGCAATATCTTATTGCCTTGAATTATTTTTCTATGTATCTTATTTCAGTTTTTGGTTTTATCGCGGTAAGAGCGTAGCAGAAAACCGCTGTAATTATTGCCATGATAACTTTTCCGATGAAGCCCAGCAGTGAAATGCATACAAACATTATTCCGACCATCAGCATGGTAAGATATACATTTGCTATGAGTATCACCGGGATATGCAGAAGTGCTCCGACTGGTCCGGCTCCTATTACTCCCTCTGCAATTATCAGAAGCATTGAAAAGACGACCAGTGTTACAAATATGAAATTCAGCCATTCTCCCGCACTGTAGTTCTGACCGAACGGGAAGTAGCTTGGTGGGTCGAAGCTGACGGAGCTGTCCGCGCCCTGCATAAATGCGGCAATTATCAGATATAACATCATCAGGAATGACGGAATGAACCGCAGACCTGCTCTTCTCTCAAAACTCAGTCCGACGCGGTCATAAAGGAATTCGCCCGACGGAATTTTTCGTGTTAGTCTGTCCCAGCGGGAAAGCAACAATCCCAGAATCGGGAAAACAAGCGCTCCTGCCAGCATGACTATTCCCCAGGGCATAGTGTTCCATAATCCCACGAAAAAGTCAATGAGCGATTTGAATAACGCGTCGGTATTTTCGTGGTGTCCCGGCACGCTGAATGCGGCAAGGATACCCGCAGTGCCGGCAATGCAGCAAGCCAGAGTTATTACCACTCCGACGGGTCGGGAGTTCTTTTGTTCCATCAAATCACCTCCTGGAGTAGGCTCAGAACCGCTCCTGAATGAACTGGTACAGTTCCTGTGCCTTTTCTTCGCTTATTTTAGCCGCCGCCCGGAGTTCGTCCGGTGTGGCGTTTTTCATTTCCTGCTTGGTCTTGAATGTCGTCATCAGCGCCTGCGCCTTTGCCTGACCTATCCCGGGTACTTCCGTGAGTTCAAGTGCGTAGGTTTTCTGCTTGTGCTTCACCCGCTGGAAGTTTATCGAATAGCGGTGCACCTCGTCCTGGATATTTGTCAGCAGCTTGAAAAGCCCTTTGTTGGCGCTGACCGCGATCTCCCCGCCCTCTTTGGCTATTGCGCGGGTGCGGTGTTTGCTGTCCTTGACCAGACCGAACAGCGGGACGTTTATTCCCATCTGCTCGAAAACCTCTGCGACTGCCGCCACGTGTCCCTGTCCACCGTCAAGAAGTATCAGATCCGGCAGAGGGCTGAAGCTCTCGTCGCCGTCAAGATATCTCTGCATACGCCGCCGCAGTACCTCCTGCATGCTGGCGTAGTCGTTTATTCCAACGACGTCCTTTATGTTGAACCTGCGGTATCCAGGTTTGAAAGGCCGTCCGTTGCGGTAGACTATCATTCCGCCGACACGCCCGTCCTCGCCGAAGTTGGACATATCGTAGCTTTCGATGATGAGCGGTATCTTTTCCAGCCCCAGAAGGTCGCGGAGATCCTCCAGCGCGTTTATTTCCTTAGCCGTCCTGCCGACACGGAGCGCCAGGTACTCGCTGGCGTTGTTCTTTGCAAGGACGATCTGCGCCATTCCCTGACCGCGCTGAGGTACTACGAACTTTACGGCATGACCAACTTTCTCGCGTAGGAGCTGCGTTACAAGCTCCATGTCGTCGAATTCTTCGTCGATGTAGATCTCCTTTGGAATGCTGTCGCGTTCGGGGTAGTAGCTCAGCAGAAAATCCCGCCGCATGGTCCCGTGGTCGTATTCGTCGCCGATGAAGAAGTTCTCCTTATCCACCAGCCGTCCGCCGCGGTATTTTACGACGGCAACGCTGGCAAGGCTGACATTCTGCGCAAGCGCGACGATATCGTAATCGTCGGTCTTGTAGTCGAATATCTTCTGGGAGTTCTTGAGCCTTGTTATCGCCTGGATACGGTCGCGGAGTTTCGCCGCCTTTTCGAATTCAAGATTTTCGGCGGCTTCGTTCATCTCCTCGGTGAGCTGCTCGACGGATTTCTGGCTGCCGGTCTTGAGGTATTCCAGGGCTTCGTCCACGATCTTGCGGTATTCCTCGGAGGATATCTTCCCGCGGCAGACTCCCATGCACTTCTTGATGTGCATGTTAAGGCAGGGGCGCTCCTTTCCGAAATCCATCGGGAAGCGCCGGTTGCAGGTCGGCAGCATGAAAATGCTGTTGGCTTCTTCCACCGCCTGCTTCACGGTAAATCCGCTGGTGAACGGGCCGATGTAGTCCGCGTTCGGGTCGCTGGTGTTGAGCGCATAGGATATGCGGGGATATGCGCCCTTTGTCACCTTGATGTAATTGTAGCCCTTGTCGTCTTTGAGAAGTATGTTGTATTTGGGTTTGTGCAGCTTGATAAGGCTGCATTCCAGCACCAGTGCGTCAAGCTCGCTGGGACATACGATGAAGTCGAAATCCACGATGTTGTCTATCAGTTTCAGCGTTTTAGCGTTGTGGTTGGCATCGTGCCGGAAGTAGGAGGACACGCGGTTTTTGAGAGCCTTTGCCTTGCCGACATAGATTATCTTTCCGGTCTTGTCCTTCATCAAATAGACGCCGGGGCTGAGAGAAAGGCGGTTCGCCTTGTCCCGGAGATAGTCGATATGCTCGTTCATGCACGCCTCCTGTGCGGTTGCGGGCAGAAATAAGGCTAACCCAGACTGCCCATAGTTATACACTATTTATTGTACCATTTTTTCATTCAAAATACAAGTGTTTAGGTGAATTTTTTTCACGCTGCGGGATTTTTTTACCGTTCGTCATTTTCAGTTCAGTATCAGCCGTATAATACGCGCGTAATGCGGCATAATAATTCCGACCTGAAAAGAAATGCAGGATCGGCGCCAGTCATGGCGCTGATCTCTCGGGAGGAATAAATATGTCTTTTTATGGGAAGATGCTCAGCGGGCTGACCGCCCTGGTGTTTATGGGCGGAAGTGCGGCGTATGTTGCGAATATCGGCGGAGGAGTTCTCGCGGCGGCGGAACAGACAGCGGCGGAGATATCCTGCTATGTGCTGAAAGAGTACAACGGCGTTCCGGCGCTGTTCAAGGACGGTTCTGAGGAGCCGCTGGCAGTCTACACCACTCCGATATCTGAGATAAATCCGGCGGACGCCAAATTACTTGCAGAGGGCATACGTCTGCGGGGGATATCCGAGGTGAGTCGGCTTCTTGAGGACCTTGAAATACGCTGAAAAACAAAAGGCATGAGCAAAAGCTCATGCCTTTTGTTTGTGTTATTGGAGATGATCAGTTTCCTGCCATTATCTTGGAAAGTCTGTCGCGGAGCGCGATAGTGAGTACGGTCGCGCATGCGATCTTGATGAGGTCGCCGGGAATGAACGGATAAACGCAGCCAGCTATAGCGACTTCAAGTGTTACACCGCGTGCAATGATGAACCATGCAGTTCCGAAAGCGTACAGAACTACGGTTCCGAGCACCATTCCTACCGGAACAGCCCAGGCTCTGCTGAGCCAGTTGAGGAACTTGTTCTTGATGGTGGTTCTTTTTCTGAAGAAGAGGTCAACGAAAAGTCCGGTGATGAGTACGCAGGGGATATAGCCGATTATGTAGCCGCCGGTAACGCCGAAAAGCTTCTGTAATCCGCCCTCGCCGCCGGAGAATATCGGAAGTCCCACAGCGCCGAGAAGTATATAAACTACCACTGCAACAGTTCCCTTTTTAGTGCCGAGGATACCGCCGGCAAGGTATATGGCGAATGTCGCAAGGGATATCGGGATAGGTCCGATCGGGACGGAAAACGGAGCCGCGATGCAGATAAGCGCAGCCATTACCGCGATGAATACCATGTTTCTCACGGTGAAGAATTTGTTTGTCTTAACGGCAGCCGTGCCGCTTGTGTTGATGGTTTCCTTCATTGTTTACTTTCTCCTGTTCTTTGGTTTACAATTGAGCCTTGTTAATTATATCACAGGATAGTAAACTTGTCAATAGATTTGGTTAACAATTTTCCGATTTTTTGAGATAATAATTTTTCAGCTGGTCTGCGGCGGCGAAAATATCAAAGCCTTTCTGCGAGAGTATGGCGGGGGCGTTCTTGTCGCGGATATTCTTGCAGCACAGGACGGCGCATGCCCAGTCATGCGGAGAACCGAGCGCCAGCAGCTGCGATGTACCGAGTAACTTGACCTCCGGAGTCACTCGGTTTGAGAACAGGCAGGGAAGTCCGGCGCACTGCGCTTCCACGCCTACTACCGGAAGTCCCTCGTAATTCGACGGGAGCAGGAAGCAGTCAAAGGCGCTGTACAGCTTTTCGGCGTCGCTGCGCTGTCCGGTGAATATCACCCGGGACGAAACTCCCCCGGCGATGGCGCGCGCCTGGACAAGCTCCTTGTCCGGACCGTCGCCGACCATAACGAGCACGGCGTTTTTATCCTGCCGGAGCACCTCGCGGAAGATATCCACCAGGAATCCCTGGTTCTTCTGCGGGCAGAATCTCCCGATATGTCCGAGCACAAACGCGTTTGCGGGTATGTGGAGTTCCTTGCGTATCTCGGCGCGGTTTTTGGCGCTGAAGCTGTATTTCCTGGTGTCGATGGCGTTAGGCATGATACGCACGCGGCGGTGCTTGCTTATAGGGTGGTCATCTTCGCTGAGGTCGGCTGTGGCGCGGCTTCCGTATATCCAGCGGGAAGCGTACTGTGAGCAGGCAAAATAATCCGTGGCATGAATCTTGGCAAGGGGCTTGAACAGCATTTTGGCAAAGTTACGAAGCCATTCCCGCGCTCCGCCGGAGGTGCTGTGATTGTGCAGTATCCGCACCGGGATACCCGCCTGCTTTCCGGCGAGCAGCGGCAGGAATGACAGTGTACTCAGATGGCAGTGCATTATCCGGTAGTTGTTTTCGGACAGCAGGCGGCTCAGGGCGCGGACGTATTTAATCGGGTGCTTAAGCGTCGGCAGGACGAACAGCCGCCCTCCCAGTGATTTTATTTCCTCGACGGGAACGTACTTAGAGCCTTTGAACAGGTAGAAATCAAACTGCACTTGCTCCCGGTCGATAGCGCGGTAGTAGTTCATGACTACCTGCTCAGCACCGCCGCCGTTCATCTTTCCGAGTATCTGCGCCACTCTTATCATGGTGTCCTTGTATGATATAGTTAAGCCCCATATCATATCCTTTCATAAGATTTACGCTCATCTCCGAAGCAAGGGGAAATTTGAACAGTGGAGCGAGCGTAGCGAGAGGAACTGTTCAAATTTTC
>Ga0129310_1000609_pt1 | contig 40826 bp, 36 predicted proteins | sample Go1ome_2_FD_94433 | JGI IMG/M metagenome (GOLD analysis project Ga0129310, IMG submission 94433) | Western lowland gorrila individual fecal microbial communities from Wisconsin, USA - Go1022A metagenome | ecosystem: Host-associated > Mammals > Digestive system > Large intestine > Fecal | place... | reverse complement strand
GTTTTCACGCTCGACCCGCACATTCGCTTTTTTCTAGGTTTATGTTCAGTTTTCAAGGTTCAGTGCCTAGCGATTTTGGCTTTTGTTTTGTTGCCGTATCGCGTCGACTTGTATATAATACCATGTGACCTGCATTATGTCAACACCTTTTTTGTTACTTTTTTAACATTTTTTCGTGAAACACTAGGATTCGTGGAAAAACAACTATGCTTGATTATCGCTTTTATCGGCATTAAAATTTCTTCAAAAAATCTCAAAAAAAGTTGGATTTTCTACCGAAAAACGGTAAAAAACGCGTAAAAAAATGCCTTTTCTTCAAAAAAAATTCCAAGATTTTTTTGCTTTGTACAGCTTTTTTCTTTTATACTTTTTAACCGCAATCTGTAAAAAAATCAAAAAAAGCGCTCTGCTTTCGCAGAGCGCACGAGAAACCATCTGTTATTTTTCGTAAGTGAAGTTGTTGATATGCGGACGCAGGTCCTCGCCTTCCTGTGCTTCAGCAGACAGAACAGCCTGAACAATGATAGCATTCTCCAGACGTTTCTTTTGCAGACGACAGCCATACTCATACGGCTTGGTAATATCGCCGTTAATTAAATCCGCATTAGCGTGGCAGCCACCGCTACAGAAGAAGCGTGCCCAGCATTTGCTGCACTCCGGCTTAGTCAGAACATGGGTATGACGGAACTTCTGCACCATTTCAGGTGTAACAATGCCGGTATCCAGAGTACCCATCTTATATTGTTCACGGCCGACAAACTGATGGCACGGATAAATATCGCCATCAGCAGTAATGCAATAGTATTCATGACCGGCGCCGCAGCCTGCCAAGCGCTTAGCTACGCACGGACCGTTATCAAGTGCTACATTGAAATGGAAGAAGTCAAAGGGATTACCTTCACGACGACGCTCCAAATATGCGCGTGCCAGCTTATCATATTCGTTGAAAATAACCGGCAGATCTTCCTCGGTCAGAACCCAAGGCTCGTCAATACCTACTACGGGCTCTACGGAAATCTCCTTGCCAACCTTAGTCATATCCAGCACATCCTCACAGAAATGGGTGCTGAAATGGGTATAGGTTCCGCGCAGATAGTAGTTTTTGCCCTCACGGCTGTCAATTACCTTCTTGAAGCCGCGTACTGCTGCATCATAGCTGCCGGCTTTATTCGGGAACGGACGCATAGCATCATGAGTTTCCTTCTTGCCATCCAGGCTCAGAACCAGCATAACACGGTTATCATTGAGGAATTTGATATTATCATCATTCAAAAGAGTACCGTTGGTAGTAAGCGTCAGCTTAATATTCTTGCCGGTTTCTTTTTCGCGACGGCGTACATATTCGGTAATATGTACAACAACAGGCCAGTTCATCAGCGGTTCACCGCCGAACATATCCAGCTCCAAGTTATGACGCTTCTTGCTGCCTTCAATAGCAAACTCGATAGCCTTTTCCGCAGTTTCCTTGCTCATGAGCTGACGGCAGCCACCGAAAGAACCGGTGTCGGCAAAGCAGTAACCGCAGCGCAGATTGCAGTCATGAGTTACAAGCAGGCACAGGGATTTGACAATCGGCTTTTCGGCAAAAGTCGGCGGCACGTCAAAGGAAGGGCTGAAAAGCAGGCCTTCATCCTGCAGGCCGTGCATTTCTTCCAATGCATCGCGCAAATCCTCTTCGCTGTATTTATCCTTCAAAGCAGCCATAGCCTCAGCATCGTTGCTGCCATCATAATAATCGAGTAAATCGTAAATAACATCGTCTACAAGATGAACGGCACCGCTGTTGATATCCAGCACAGCCATATTATCATCAAGACGCATTTTATGTATCAGCATGTATTCCAACCTTTCTTTTTTGCATAGATAGTAAAACAGCCCCCTGCACCAGACAGGGAGCTGCATTAAGCTCAGATATTATTTGCAGTGTTCGCAAACCTGGTTGCCAACGGTGCAGGAAGTTTTGCAAGCGGATTGGCAGGAAGCCGGGCACTCGCCGCAGCCACCGGTACGCAGAGTTTTGTTCAGCATTGCTTTATTAACAGTTTTGATGTGTTTACGCATAACGATTACCTCCAAAAAAATATAATATGATTACTTAACCAAACAACGTAAAACGCCGTGTAGATTAACTAAACCCAACATGGGATTTCTCCCTATTAAATTGTAGCACATGGGTGTTTTCTCATGTATAGATAGTATAACATAAGTACTTTGCTCATATCAAGTAGTTTTCACATCTTTTTTAAAAATCTATAAACAGAATTCTTTCAAATTTCACCACGTCCACAACATATACTCATGGTGAAAAGGTTAAAGAAAACTTACCCTACCTATTTACCCTACCTATTATATATAAAAAACAATCAGCTAAATAGCTATAACTAAAGCTGACTGTATTAATTTCTATAACCTATCTTAACTATATATCAATCATCACAGCAAGCATACAACGAACTATACAAGCTTATACAACCACATAAAGCATAAGCAGTACATTCCATAGCCATACAACTAATAAACACTCTGTATAGCCGTATATGGCTTTATAAACTCATATTATATTCACCGCCAGTACATTACCTACATTCACACGTCTCTAAAACCATACTTTTGTAGACTATCAAAAAGCTATCGTTTTTACGTCTCTAAAAGTTTTAAAATAACTTTGTGTACGTCTCTTATTTATCGTTGACATTTAGAGACTGTTACTGTATACTATCATCATAAGAAGTAAACATATACACCTTAACAAAGGGGGATTACAACATGGCTAATATTGGTTATATAAGAGTAAGCACAAAAGAACAAAATACTGGCAGACAACATGCTGACTTTACCAGTGCAAACATTAAAATTGATAAACTCTTTGAAGAAAAAATAAGCGGTAAAAACACAGAACGTCCACAATTACAATCTATGCTTTCTTATGTTCGTGAAGGTGATACTGTTTATGTTGAAAGCTTTAGCAGACTTGCACGTTCAACAAAAGACTTGTTAAACATAGTAGAAGAACTAACCAGTAAAAAAGTAGATTTTGTGTCCCTTAAAGAAAACGTAAATACAACTACACCGCAAGGAAGATTTATGCTTACTGTATTTGCAGGATTAGCACAGTTAGAACGTGAAAACATCTTACAACGTCAAAGAGAAGGTATAGACTTATGCTTATCAGAAGGACGTTCATATGGCAGACCATCAGCAATCATTTCTAATACATTTGCAGAAAACTACAAACAATGGAAAGCAGGAAAAATAAAAGCCGTTGACTTTATGCGAATTGAAAATATTCCCAAAAGCACATTTTACAAACTTGTAAAGCGTTATGAAGAACAGAACAGCTAAATTGATTTACAGCACATGTCCTAGTGATGTGTGCTTTCTTTATATATAAAAAATCACTGACCTACTATAATCAGCAGTCAGTGTTCACTAATCTCAATCTTTGCAACATACTAAATCAGCAAATTTCTTAATGTTACATGTTTCTATATTTTTTATGTTTTCCATATACGCACTATATTCTTCCTTGTCAACTTCTGCTACATTACCATCAGCCAACAAATTTCTAATGTTCGCATTATCACAATATTTCTTCATAAAAGTAGGCATACAAGCTTGAATATAATCGCAGTCAATATAAAAAACATCTTTGCCATTGAAATTGTAATGTTTGAAAATTTTATTGTCATTATAATATGATTTCTTGAATGGTAAATCATATACTTTTTTATTAATTATCATTGCAATTAGTCGCAAAGGGAAAATATATAACTTTCCTGTTAGCGGAACATACATAACCAATAGTCTATTATGATGATAGTTATCTATATTCCATCTATTTTTATTTTCATCATAGGTTACGGCAAAACCAGCTCTGTTAGATATATCATTATCGCCAATTTTAAAATCTAAATCACACCCTCTTACCATTGCATCAGTACCATTTTTTTGCTTTGAGATGTCTGCACAATAACCAGTAATAACACCAAAATAAATACATAAATTATCAAAGTTATCTTTTACTTCTTTCCTACAATCTCCACAATAAATAAATTCACACACAGGTATTTTCAACATATTGCTAACAACCATCATCATATAAAATTCAGCATTCATTATCTTATTTACACTTTTATAATCAGCATAGTTATTAAGTTTTACTTTCAGATATTTAAAACTTTCAGTAATCCATTGCAATATCATTCCTTAACTCCTTTTAACATAAATGTTCCTGCAAAATAAATATATAACATTATTATTTCCTCACTTTCTACATAAACACTTGACCAATCGCACAAACCGCATGAAATAGGCTATTCTAAGGTATAACACTAAATCATGGATAAATAGTGCATTGTAGCCAAATCATTATTAACTTAGTTGTTTTCAACACAAAACCATATCAGGGTAAGTTCTTCTAAACCAATCAAGCAATTTATAACTACCTAAGTTGTTATCAAATTTATGAAACTTCATACAATCATAAGAACATCACCAACTTTCTTAAACATAGAATAATTATAGTTATCTTCTTAACTACGTAAGTAACGCTAACTAATCAAGTTAATCAGTAAAAGCATTTACTTCGTATATCAGTGAAGATTAACCAAGATAATTTAATCAGAAGATAGTTATATTTTTATCTCTAAAACTCTAAATAGTACAACTAAGTATAATTATCGTAATACTCAGTTAATTGAAGATATAGTACAACTATCATCTGAATTATCGAGAACTAGCAAGAAGTTTGTTTAATTAATACCATATCAGATATTAGTAAGTTAATCAGTATATATTTATGGTTAGTTTTTCTTTTAACCAAGGAAATGTTTTGCCTGTTATCATTTCAATTCACAACTACCCTAAACATTTCCCCTGATTAATTATAAAATTCATTTAGCCATAATATATCATGCGTAAGCATTAGCACATACAATCTAGATGAAACATGAGTATTTGACGATAAACCATAAAACAGCATGAGATGATAGTAAATTATTGAACAGGAGATTTTGTTAGTAGGTTATAGGCAAATACCATGGTTCGTGATAATTTATTAGCACCAATATTAGAACATATACTAGCGTCAGCATGGAATGTATTGTGACTATCGGAACAAGAAATGAACATGCGAGCGACTAAGTTTTTTTACTGTCATTATCATGGCTCTGTATAATCAATATATGTAGTTAAACATGATAATAACAGTAGAGTTATAAATAACTCAACATATTTTTTCGTATATTACACATATTATCATCTTATTCTTAAGGAAGATTACTGTAATACCGCATAAACACTATGTTTTTTCATATAGTTGGGTAGTATTTTGAAATAGTTATACCCAAGAATTAAGTTGCAAATATCTGCTAAAAAATAACTGATAATATAGCCGGAGTATACATTTTACTGAAAAGAACAAATCAAGATATAGCATAGCAAAACACTTTATTCGGAAATTGTTGGTAAATTTCTTTCTTTCAATATCTCCTGATTTTTACCTTCTATCAGCCAATCATTAAAAATATCTCTTGTACGTTTATTAGGAATGAAAACAAATACTGGTTTTTCGCTTTCCTGAACTCTGATATTAGAACGCCATACTAGCTGTACTATCTCTGATAATGAAAATAAAATCTCGTCAAAATCTATATTGACTTGTTTGAAAAAATTCATCAGCAATGGATTAGCACGTCTATCACAGAAGTACAACACAATATTAATATCTTGGTAATCATTAGTAGCCTTAATATTACAGGGAACAAAACTTTTTAAAGCATATTTTTTAGTTCCCTGTTTTATTTTACGCTCATAACCGCTAAAAGTAGTTACTATACAGTTTTTTGCTGACGGTTCTTTATTTGTTAATTGTCTTACTAATCTTCGTCCACAAGAATATAAATTAGAAAAATCTTCATCTTTAAACTCAGAATATTTACCTTTTGTTAATTTCATGTCTAATTCATTGTTGTTTTCACAACACACATTTAGCCTACGTAAATTACTAGGATATTCAAATTTATACCCCAAAACAAATTCATTATTTTCAACATGATAATATTTTATATCTTCTTGATTTACAGAACTTAATTTTAAATAATTATCAAGTATACTGTCTTTCAGTAAATAACTCAAAATCCATACTTCGTTAAAAGCATTGAATAAATCTATTTTCGTAAAAGACAATAGCACAGTTGGTGTTTCTCCGTCTCTACTTTCATTTTCACCATAACCATACAGTGTATGTGTTTTTATAAAATCATATAAAACTTGAAATACATTTTTGCTCTTTTCAAACTTATACTCTTGATTTAATATGATTTCTCGAGAACGTACAACATCTTCACTAAAGCTTTCTTTTGCATCTAACCATGGATTTTTACGAACTAAAATACCTGCTTTAAACAAAGAATATATTTCGTCTTTACCAATTCTAGCTAATAATTCCTCATTCCATGCACGTTCTGCTTTTGTTCTTCCACTAGCTTTACCACTAAAATTCCCTTTCCAAGTACCACCAAAAGTGCCAGTATAAGTAATAGGCTGTTCATCGTGATACAAGTCATAAGCATAACTACTATTTTTTATCAATTCCACCACTTCGTTATCGAACATATTAAAAAGCGAGTGAGTACATACTATATTTTCTCCATTCTTTATTTGCTTTTTTAAATCTTCTAACTTATGACCATTGATATTTTGTGTTTTGCATTTTACCTCATTTCGTATACGTTCTATCTCTGTTTTCAATGTAACGGCAATAATAAAACGCCTATTACTATCTTTTCCATACATAGAGTGATTACAATTTTTAATTAACGCAGTAGTTTTACCCTTACCCATAGGACTATCAACCAAGTTAAAAACAGTAATAATAAATACCTTCTTTCTTACACGATTATTAGCAAGGCAAAATAACTCTCTAGATATGCTAATTTTTACCTAGAGAGCGATTGAAAAATATGAAATTTTTAGCTGTTTTTGCAAATATCATATAGGAATACTTACCGCTTTTTCCGAACATTTCTACATCAATATAAATGCGGTTCACCATATACATACCCGCAAAACCAAGGGGAAAATACCACCTCACAACTCTAAAATTCCAGTATAATTATTATACACCGTAATGGTCAAAAAGTCAAGCTTTATTTTAAGATTTTTTTAAAATTTTTAGCTTTAAATTTACCTCAATAATAGCAATTAGTGAAGATAATTCATTATTGACACAAAGATTGTCATATTACTAATTTTTTCACTAACAACACATATAAAGTATAAACTTAAATAACTTCATTACAACTCATTAGTGAACTTAGTATAACTTATTGAAGATAACAACATTAACACAACTTACATTACTTGTTTCCTGATTGACTTATCTTTGAATAAAAAAAGAAGTTACCACGTACAACACATGATAACTCCTAAAAGTTGATTATTGACTTTTTATTACTTCTTTCCACTCATTCATTACTTCAGCAGGAATAGTTATAATTTTATATCTAACATCGTAGTCACTTCCATCTTTATAATATGGTAAGGTAATAGTTAATTGATTAGCATTTGCTATAAGATTAACACTATCTTGATTTAATTTAATAGCTAGTCTTTGCCTAAATCCACAAAATACTTCTGATGTCCTAACCGGTAAATATACTGTTTGATTTTCAGATTTAATCTTGCAATCTTCCAAAGTTATTACATAACCTTGTTTGTTTAATGAATGCAAGAGTTTTGATTGAATGTAGTATTGGTTATCATATTTTTTTAAAGTAATTCCATACAAAAAATCGTCTAACTTTACATCACTATGACTTACTGTACATTCATTACTACTATCAATATTAGCAAAGCATATTGTTGAATAAAGCATGACTAAAATAGTCATTATAAATATCTTTTTCATTAGCAATTCCCCCTTAGTATATTATTCACATTATAGCATATTTTCTCTATCTTGTTAAAATGTTTAACTAGCCATCTAGCTAATCTGTATGGCTCTGTTAAATACCAGTCTTTTTTTATCGGTCTACCATCTCTAATTTCAATAGGATAACCATGTTCATTAAAAAATAACTGGCATAAACCAATACAGTCTACACCAGTAAAGTCTGTTCCTAGAAATTTATATGGCAAACCTACAAATCTAGTTAAATCTTGTTTTTTCATTTTATCTCTCCAAATAAAAAACCAGCCTACGAATAGACTGGTTAGTAACTATATTAATTTCATTGTTTCAAAAGGACTTTTAACTTCAATATCGCGATAATATTCGTCATATTTAGTATTTCTATATTGTACTCTTTTTAATACCCATTCACCACTTTGATACATATAAATAAACTTATATAATCCATCACCTTTAGATGTTACTGGAATATTAGCTTTTTCTGCTTCTGAAGCAGTCTGATAATTACCTTTTAAATTATCAGTTGAATGATATAAAGTGTAATCGTTGCTTAATATCAAGATGCCCATGTATGGACTAATTAATGAAGTTGTTTGTTGTATATCAATAGAACTATTTAAATTAGTTTTCTGACGTTTTACCCAAAAATCACCATAATCTATATCTCTATCATAAGGTACATAAGCAACTTTTACTTCCTTATAATTTTCTCTAATTTCATTACTAATATTATTAGTAAAATTTACGAAACTATTAACTATTTCTTGTTCGCCAGCAAAACAGCTTAAACTAAAACAAAACAGACAAATTAGAGTAAGGATAAATTTCTTCATTATAAATCACCTCTTACTCTAATTATATCATAGCAGTATATCATCGTCTACCTAAAGCACCCTGTTTGTTTAATACTGCCAACAATACATCTGCATTATCATTTAAGTATTCAGCAAAACTTCTACTGTCGATAGCCATAATGTTAATGTTGTTAGGCTGTTGGTTTCGACTGTCGATAGCTTTCATAGGTGTACACTAAAACTTAACTATAAAAATTCTATTTTCAAACCTACCCTAGTATTTATACCTATCACAATTATTATGCTAGTTTTTCAAAAGCAACATAGCTATATACTGCTAAATTCGCTCTGTAAGCGTTTTTAATGACTAGGCTATATAATTACACCTATTGCAAGTAAAAGCCTCTGTAAACGCCTGTAATGAGCTGATAGCCATATACAGCGCCAGTATTAACAACCAATAAACAAAAAAATACCGCCTAAAGCAATTCAAACTCTAAGCGGTAGAAAATCAAGCTATTTTCTTCTTAACAGTTCTATGATGAAAAACAGTATTACTAAACCTATTAACTGCATTGTACGCACTTCCTTTAATAATATTTCCAACTCTCATTTTCAAATGGATTATACTTTTCGTTTTGCAATCTTATATCTTTATCATTCAAAGACACATAACGTCTTGTCATTGATATATCACTATGCCCCAGTAGTTTTTGTAATGTGAAAACATCACCACCATTTAACAGAAAGAACTTTGCAAATGTATGTCTGAATGTATGCGGTGACACACGTACACCATTTATTTTTTCCTCTCTGCCTTTTATGCGGTAGATATTACTAAGTGAATTACAGCACATTTTCTGTCCATCTTTACTGCTAATAAAAAGATATGGACAATCATACAAGCTTTTTTCATCAATATATGTTTGTCTTACTCTGATATATTTCAGTAATGTTTTTCTCAAACTATCGGTAATAGGCATATTTCTAAACTTATTCCCTTTTCCCATTATCTTTATTGTGTTAATGTCGAAACGTACATCTTCTTTTTTTATATTTCTCAATTCCATACGTCTAATACCTGTAGCGAAAAAAACACAAGTTATTACATAATTTCTATAGCCTGTAAATGTATTTTTGTCAAAACCATTTAGAATTTTTCCTATTTCCTCTTTTGTAAATGCTTGTATTTCTTTTTTGGGAACTCTAGGACGTTCTAAATTCTGCATTATATTTTTACTTGTTATGCCCTCTTTATACAGGAAAGAGAAAAATGAACGTAAGCTCATAAAATGCCCACGCACTGTAGAAGCTTGCAAAGTTCTGCTAAGTGTAGCTATATGATAGCGAATAAATGTAGTACTTATATCTTCCACGTTAATAGTATTAGCACTTTCACCTAAGCCATCAGCTATACAAGCCTTTTCTAATCTACGTAATATTTTTTCATACTGTTCATGTGTAAACTCTGTTAAATTCAGCGCATAACATCTCCTGTAAAATTCTTTTTCAGCTTGTAAAAAATTCACTTTTCCTCACACTTTCTTTTGTTTATTCATGTGATTTACTCATTTAATGCTACAATCTATTTACTTTCCGTATGATATTTACTCATATAAAACTAAAAAGCACACAGGAAATTTTAGTTCCCATGTGCTGTAAAATCTTGATTTTATGCGGTTTTTCGCTATTTGCGTACTATTTGCGTAAAGTAATAATATTTATTTTTGGATTAACAGTTTTGATGTGTTTACGCATAACGATTACCTCCAAAAAAATATATTATTACTTGTTTTATTTTACCTTGTTTTTGCCTATTTTGCAAGGATTTTTTTAAATTGCTCATTTACAAATACTATTTCGCGACCTATATTCTTCCATTGCATTATCTGTTTGATTATAGCCTGTTTAAACGCTTTTATCCATACAACACCTGTCAGAAAATCATTGCACTACACGGATAGAAATAATTTAATATTATTTTCTGCTATTTGCTACCCAACCTCAATAATGTATAGTCATGCATTCATAGTAAAATTTCATCGTATATGCTAGAATATTCTTAGTAATTATATAGGAGGTCTGCTTGCTATGAAAATAACACGTATTTTAATACTTCTGAGCGCTGCCGCCATGCTGACGTATGGTATCTGCAACAGAGAATATCTTGCCGTCTGGCGCAAGGCAGCGACAATTTGTCTGGAGTGTATCGGCATTGGTTAAACGTAAGCTTGTACAAATTTGCACCGCCCTCCTATATAACGGCAATTTTGCAGGCTTCACCGATGGCAATATCTGGAAGGGTAGCAGCAAGAATCTTTGCCTGCCGGGTTTAAACTGCTATTCCTGCCCCGGAGCCTTGGGCGCCTGCCCCCTTGGCTCGCTGCAAAGCTCGCTCAGCGGTGTATTTTTGCGCATTCCCTTCTATGTGCTGGGCTTCATTCTGCTCTTTGCGTTAATCTTTGCGCGTCTTATCTGCGGCTGGGGCTGTCCCTTCGGCCTTGTGCAGGAATTGCTCTACAAAATTCCTACGCCTAAGCTGCAGCGCAACCGCTTTACCTATCTGCTCAGCTATCTGAAATATTTTATTGCATTGATTTTTCTCCTGCTTTTGCCCTTAGCCTTTTATCATTTCACCGGCAGCGGCGTACCTGCCTTCTGTAAATTTATCTGCCCCGCAGGTACTTTGGAGGCTGCTCTGCCTCTGGCATTTTTCAAGCCGCAGCTTCGTGAGCTTTTGGGCCAGCTGTTTATCTGGAAGCTGACACTGCTGTGCCTTACCGTACTGGCAGCCATCTTTATCTACCGCCCCTTCTGCCGCTTCATCTGCCCGTTAGGCGCTATTTACGGACTGTTTAATAAAATCTCCCTCTTTGGGATGAAGGTTAATACTGTAAAGTGCATCAACTGCGACCGTTGTATGGAGCATTGCAAAATGGATTGCCGGCATGTAGGTGACAGCGAATGTATCGCCTGCGGTGAATGCCGCAAGGTCTGCCCGGTAAAGGCAATTTCTCTCGGCAAAAAAATTTAATTTATATACACCATTTTTCTCTTATCCTTATAAGGAGGTCAACATGAAAAAATTTCTGCTCACCTTATCTATGACTGCACTGTTATTATTTACCGCAGGCTGCAGCTGTCCTTTTTCCGCTAAAACTGCCGACAGCAAACCGCAGATGAACACCGCTGCTGCCTCAGCTGCCGAAGCCGCACCCGATTTCAGCTACAAAGAGTTAGGCAGCGGCAAAACCATGCGCCTGAGTGACTTAAAGGGCAAGCCTGTTTTCATCAATTTTTGGGCAACCTGGTGCCCGCCCTGTGTCGGCGAGCTGCCGCATATCGAAAAGAAATATGCAGAATACAAAGACAAAATGCATTTTGTTATTCTCAGCGTAGATGATAACGAACAGGATCCTGCACGTTTCATACAAAGCAAGGGCTACACCTTCCCCGCTGCCTACGGCGACCATCAGGCACTCGGACGAGCCTACGGCATTGACGCTATTCCGGCATCCTACATCATCAGCGCCGACGGCCATATAGTTGCACGCATCGTCGGCAGCATGAACGAATCTTCCCTCGATGCCTTCCTGCAGAAGGCCTTCTAAAAAGCTAAAAGCAGTCCCGCAACCTTTTTATAAGATTGCAAGGACTGCTTTTTTTACGCCTTCAGCCAGATGCCGGCCTTATAACCGCGCACACCCAGCATCGCCGCACCAACGCAGAGCACAACATCAGGAATAACCTGCAGAATACCGCAGTACCAGATAACCGCCCACACGGAAATCGGTGCATTGATTATATAATTGGACACAACATAAAACCACACGAGTCCGAACAGATAAACAATTACCATACCGACAAGATTTGCTTCCAACAGGCTACGGAAATTAATTTGCTTAGCCTTGCGCGCCCAGGCACCGTTTACCCATGCCTGCACAATAAAGCCCAGCAGATAACCGAACGTCGGCTGCGCAATATACCCGGGGCCTCCTCCTGATGCAAAAACAGGAATTCCGACCAGGCCCATAACAACATAGGTGCCGACAGCAATTGCGCCCAGACGCGGTCCGAGCAGCAGACCTGCCAGCAAAGTAAACAAAAACTGCAGTGTATAGACATCAGTGCCTACCGGAATTTTAATAAACGTTCCCACAGTAATAAGCGCAATAAACAATGCGCATAAAATCAGTTCCTTCGTACTCAAATGCATATTTTACGCCTCCAAAGCTTCTGTAACCTCTGTTACAGTTCATAGTTTATAGGATACGCCAGTTTTTATTTATTGTCAACCAATTTATTTTTATGGTTAACTTTATATGCAAAAGAAAAGGGAGACAAGCTTGCCTCCCTTTAAAACTAAATCAAAATTAACATCTGTTTAGAACGAATATCTTACACCAAAGTTATAGCGCCACTTAGTCTGAATATCACCACCAAAGGTCTTTTCCAAATCGGCGTAGATGTAAGTGTTATTATTGAATTTTACATTTCCACCAACGCTCAATTCATACCAAGAATCTTTCAAATTGGAGATATCCTTATAAGTTTTTCCGTACTTATCTGTAATAGAGAATACGTTATCGTCACCAAAATCATGCACTGCGCTAATAGAAGCAAAGATATTACTATTCTTAAACTCCTTGCCCACAGTCAGTCCTGCACGCGCAGTCAAGCTACTGATACCATCCTGCTTAACCCTAGAACCATCGCTCAAAGAATAGCTTGCAGAGCTTGTAGTACCATAAGTAAATTCTGCTTCTGGCTGCAGATAGAAATCATGCTTCATAGAAATACGTCTGCCATATTCCATGCTTAAACTGCTACCCCAGTTATGGTAATCTCCTGTAATTTTATTACCAGTGCCAGCAGCATAACTTGTCAGTTCACTCTTTAATCTGCTATGGCGTGCCACAACATCAAAATAATGACCTTTTTCTCCCAAATAACTACCATACAAGGCTAAACCAATACTGTTATTATCAGCTTTGCCTTGTTTAGCATAGTTCGTTTTGCCATCATAAGAAGTAACCGCAGCACCAATAAACCACTTACTACCATCATCCTGCAACAATTGCTTGTCATAGCCAATCTGGAAAGCATTATACTGGTTATTCAAGCCATATTTTCCGCTCTCCTCTTTGCCATGGAAAGTACGTGCCCACAAGCCGTTTTCTTCTTTGCTCATACGTAAATCACCTAAGCGTTTTTGCAGATTATTATACTCATCACGCCATCTATAATAGTTATTGATAGCATTAGCGCGAGTGTTGTAAGTCAAATTAGACAGCACAGGCGCAGGCGTTGGATTGGGGTCTGGTGTCGGGTCTGGGTCGGGCTTAGGATCAGGCGTCGGATTCGGATTAGGGTCTGGATTGGGATTAGGCGTCGGGTTTGGATTCGGATCTGGTGTCGGATTTGGATTCGGGTCCGGATCGGGATCAGGCGTCGGATTCGGATTAGGGTCTGGTTCAGGGGTTGGATTTGGATTCGGGTCTGGATCGGGTGTCGGATTGGGCGTACTACCAGTAAGTTTGATATCTGTTACCTTCCACAAATCAACATTATCTTGACTCTTTTCATTTGTTAATGTCGGTGTGTAATTATAAGCACCTGCATCAAAATGATTGATTGTGAAGTTGAGCTTATATCCACCATTTTTTTCGGAAGAATCTTCGATGATGTTGAAAGGGTTGATCTTGGTATCATTAGTTAACAGAAAATCTGGCTGAGTAGCTATCAAGTTAATACTATGATGCGCATTTTGAGTGGTATTTTTCTCAACAAAAACTTTGCCCGCAGTTATGTTACTAGGATTGCTTTTATCCTGTAATATACCAATTTGGATAATACCATTATCACCTTGTATCTTAGCTAACTTCAAATTAGATACCATATCATTCGTGTATCTTTCTACAGTAATTATGCCACCATCTTTTAACTCTGTTGTTCCACCAAACTCAACATCAAACCCACCTGATGGAGTATAATAAGCACCAGGCTTTTGAGTAACATACCATTCAGCACCATTAGATATACTCAACAAGCTTTTTGCTGCATTTGCAGAATGGTAAGAACCTAAAATTCTTCCTTTAATAAATGATTTATCATTACTGATTTTAATAACAGCATCATCAATCTGTAAATCTTTTGCTATTTTTACAGTACCATCTTTCTCATCATTAATTTTGCAACCTTGTCCAAAAGTCAAATACGAATATGAGTTATCTCCATCAAAATCTAAATTGTTAATAGTAAAATTGCCACTAATCCCTGAAGTGTTACCAATAACTTTTAAACTACCAATTTCTCCACTTCCACTACCACCCCAAAAGCCTGTGATAATGTCATTTGCCTTGATATAGCCACTACTAGTTATGCTATTAGCTACAATTTTATCTGCATACAGTTTGCTACTATCATTAGAACTAATATTATTCAGTTTATCAACATTTATATTTTTTTCTACATGTAATACACCACCGTTTTGTAAATTACAGTTTTGTGTATTAATATTAGCCGCCTTTGTTGTTCCGAAATTATATATAAATCCATTATTAGCATTGTTATCAGGATCAGCTGGTAAAATAGATACATTTATATCACCACCAACATCTAGCTGCCCTTTTTCACTAACATAGATTGCTTGCGGTGAGCTTACTGAGCCAATTACAAAATTGTTCAATTCAAGCTGCAAATCTCCTTTGATTTTTGTAATAGCATTTTCTATATCATCTTTATAATACCCACCTATATTTAATCCTAAGAAGCCACCGATTACGCTATTACTATATTTCGTTTGCTCACCATCGACTTCTATCTTAACATTGCCGTCAAATATAGCCTCTCCTTTATTGATACAAATTATTTGTGGGACACCTACGCCTCGTGATAATTTAATATTAGTATCTCCGCCAATTCGCATTTTATTGTTACTTTCAATACCAGTATAGACAGAATAGCTACCATTATATTTATCGTTTTCAGTAAATACTTTACTAGCATTCATAGTGATAGATAAATCTTTGCCAATGTCTAACTGACCACTATTACGTAATCCATAGCTTCGATTATCTATATCATTGATCACAATTTTAGTATTGCCATTGATATCAACTATGCCATCATTTTTTTCGTTAACAATACCATATGAATAACTTGATTTTTTATTGTTAATATTTATAGATACATCTGCTTCACTAGAAAATTTATATGTATCGTTTTTATCAGTATAATCCTTATCGACACCTAAACCAATAAGATGCTTATAATAAGAGCCATCATCTGAAACAGAAATATCAATAGCGCCATTACCAGTAAAATCTACAGAACCATAAACACCTGTAACTCTATCGTTATCATCTTTAGTCATGTTGATTTTCATAGCGTTACTTGTTCCTTGAGATACATTTATCCTAGAATTGAAAGATTTTAATCCATTATTTAAAATTGTATCTGTTGTATAATGCTCTTCGCCATCTGCCAACCCATTAATCTCAGGTCTAGCTAATTTACCATCGCCAAAACCATAGAAATACCAACCTTTACGTTCCGAAGAATCAGGCAAGGAATCTATTAACGGTTGATACTGATAAACACCAGTATCAACAGGCAACACAAATTCCTTTAAAGAAACATTATTGGGTGTTTCAGAAATTTTGACATACGAGCCATTATTTTCAATAATTCCATTTTTATCAATTATTCCTACGTTATGTTCTTGCTTACCTTCTGCTGTATCAACAATAACATAATCTGCTTTTTTAGATTGCAAATCCGTTTTAAGCAAAAATAATCCATCATTGCCAGAAAGCTTATTGATCTTAAAATTTACATAACGTGTATCATTGGTAAAATCCACAATACCACTATTAAAATTCAAAGATGATAATACGTTATTACCCGTTTTCTCTTGAAAAATACTATCCAAGCTGTCTATTACATTTAGTTTTGTTCCTGATGCTAAAGAAACGTTAAGTATACTATTTTTGCCTTTATACAAAGCTCCCGAAATAGTTGAACCAACATTATTTAACTTTATGTCAACAACAGAGCCTCCCTCTATTTTATCATCTATGCTGTTGCCATTTTGCTTTACCCAATCTTTAGCTGTAATACAGCCATTCACGCTTACTATAGTATTTTCAGGCAAAGCAGCATTATAGAACTCTGCTCCACTTTCAACAGTAGCTTTACGTGCAATTTTATCAGTTATAAAAATCTTACCACCATTATAAGCATAAACGTTCTTTGCATAACCATTTATTTCAGCTATCGCCTCACCAGCTTCACCATTAGCTATCACGTTTCCATTTACGCCTCTAACAATCTGTAATTTACCACCAGTAACAAGAGTATGCCCAGTATAAGTATTATTCCCTAGTAAAATTAAATCAACATCTCCACTTTTAGCAATGCCAGCTTTCTTTCCATTAGTATTTTTTTCAGCAATATCATTACTCCAAATGCTATATCCTCGTTGATTAAAATTTTTGTCTTTTTCACCCGTGTCAACGATATACATATAATCCTTAGAGCCACTATAAGCATCACTTATCAATGAACTATTATCTAACCTTTCAGCATCAATAGCTCCTATGCCTTGTACAGCTTTACCAGCATCTAAATAACCCTGACCATATACTTCTTCCCGAGTAAGTTTAACAACGTTAACAGTAAAATCTTTTACCCATGCCTGAAAACTTGCCGCACCTTCACTATAATCACCTGTATTAAAATATGCTTCCTTTATAGCTTGCTCTCTTTTAGAGCTATCATCAAATTTTCTTAATTCATCATCTGTAAATACTATAATATTTACAACAGATGATGAATTTGGGTTATTAGTTGGTAAGAGAACAATACTCTCTGGCAATTTAAAAGTATTGTCAGCAGTACTCAAAATAGCATCAGCTATTTGCTTAGCAGTTAAATACGGGAACGCTTCTTGTATTAAACCAGCAGTACCACTAACATACGGGGCCGCCATAGAGGTTCCTTCCATATTAATATAATTATTATCTGTTTTGCCATCGACAGAATTTATATCATGCTTTTCATCTTTGCCTATTCCTCCACCGGGAGCTACAACTGTAATTTTTTCTGCGCCTTTGGCAACATTACTAAAATGAGATAGTTTATTGTTTTCTAAGTCCAATGATACTACATTAATAAGATTTTTATTAATCGAAGCTTCTTTGTTTAATTCCAATACTGTTTCACATGTTTTCAAATCAGCAAAATTACCTGCTGAAAATACATATAACCTATCATTACTTTGTAAATCATTTTTATACACTTCAACAAAATAACGTTTCTTATCTTCATTATTTTTAATGCCAGTATCTATATCCCAAGAATTATTAATAATTTTTACATTGCTAATTTTTTCTTTTGGTAACAAAATAAACTCTCCAACAAAATTTCTTTTCGCTCCATTTCCTTTATCACCAGCTATGCTTTTTAAATCAGCATTATATGCCACGCCCATCATATTGTTATCTCTAGTTTCTTTATCCCTCTTTGCCACCATGATTCCTGCAACATGGCTTCCATGAGCATATGCTTTCCAATTCCAATTTTTTTCTTCTTCTTTCGAGAAATTTACATTATCAACCTTACCTTCAAATTCTACATGATCTGTTCTTACACCAGTATCAACTATACCAAGCGTAACGCCAGCACCGCTATATCCCAACGCATAAGCCTTATCCGCACCAATAGCTTGCAAACCTGTACTATTCAAAAATTCTCTATATGTTCTCCAATTTGCAGCATTTGGCAATAGCTTTTCACCATTAGCAAAATTCTTAAACGTGTCATCATTCCCACTAGCATACACGCTTCCCATCGCAGACATAGCTAACGCTAAACCAACTGCCAAAGCAAGCTTGTTCTTTCTACCTGTCTTAATTAAGTTAAAATTTCTTCTTTTCATCATGAAAGCCTCCTTAATTCACAGCTTTTTATAAGCGTAGAAATGTCAGAAAGTTTATAACCTGCCTACTACAATAGCTATTCATAGCAAACAGCACCCTATACCTAACATTATATGATTTTTAAAATCCTGCGTCAATAATTTTACGATGTGTAATACTCTGATTTTTGTATGCTTATAGCATATAATATTTTATGGAGGCGAAATATATGTATGAAGAATTTTTTGCTAACCGTTTAGCAGAACTAAGACACCAAAAAAAGATATCAGCTAGGGAAATGAGCCTAGCAATCGGACAAAATGAAAGTTATATAAATCGCATAGAAAACAAGTTAAACTATCCATCTATGCAAGGTTTTTTCTACATCTGTGAATACCTAAACATAACGCCTCAACAATTTTTTGATACACAAAATCCTGCACCTGAGAAAATAACCGAAGCACTTGCGCTATTAAAGAACTTACCAACTGAACAAATTAATATCATCGTCGCTCTCTTAGCAACAATGCAAAACAAAAAAGACTGATTAGCTAGATTTACTTTCAAACCTAACTATTCAGTCTTTTAATTTTGCCTGTTTACTGCACAAACACATCTCTCACAATATTGATATCAATGCCCTTGGTCTGCAAAAAGCCGAAGAAATATGCCTGCTCCAAGCGTTTTTTGAAGCCTTCGAGTCCGTTACCGTCATCGGCAACGGTTACGCGGTACATTTCGAAAGGTGCCTTTTGATAAGTCGCCGCCGTATTGACACCTACGTGACCTGTCAGCGCCCTGTAAAAGCCATATTTTTTCGCTGCAGCAATAACCCTGTCGTTATAGCTACCGTTAGGATAAGCCAGAGTACGTACAATATAGCCGTCAAATTTTTTCTTCAGCCAATAACGCGACGTATCCGTTTCCCATACCAGATATTTTTCATCGATAGCAGCCAGCGGATTATGGCTGTAGGTATGCGAGCCAAGCTCCATACCGGCAGCAATCAGCTCCTTGATTTCCTGCTCATTCATATGCAGTTCATCGCCCATATCCTTGTTGATAACAAAGAATGAGCCCTTGGCATCATACTTCTGCAATAACGGCAGCACTACACTATGATTGTTCTTATAGCCATCATCAAAGCTCAAGGCAACATACTTATCTACACTTTTTCCCTCCTGCAGACGCTCTGCCAGCTCTGCTACCGTCACAATCGTATAGCCCTGCTCCTTCAGGTACTGCAAATGCGATTCAAACAGCTCCGGCTTCATTATCAGCGTTTTAGGCCAGTCTGCGCCTTCTTCCGGACCGACAGCGTGATACATCAGTACCGGTGCACCGGTTTTTCTGAAGGCCGCATATTCCTGCTGCCAACGCTCACCATTAAGCTTCCATGCAACACCTGCTGCCGCCAAAAGTACGACAACCAGTGCCAGGAATACTAAGCATAATTTTCTTATCATTTATCTGCTTTCTCCAATTCCATACCTAAACCTACTGCAATATCCTGCAGCTTCTTCAAACGGTGGTTGATGCCGGATTTACCCAGACCACCGGAGTATTCTACCAAATCATTTAACGACACATCCGGATATTGCAAACGCAGACGCGCCGTATCCTGCAAGCCCTGAGGCAGCTCGCTCAGTCCCATATGCTCATCAATATAATGGATGCAACTTACCTGACGCACGGCAGCCTTAACCACCTTATTCAGATTTGCGGTTTCGCAATTTACCGCTCTGTTGACATTATTGCGCATTTCTTTAACGATGCGGACATTTTCCAGCTCCATCATCGCATTATGCGCACCGATAACGCTCAAAAAGCTGATGATGCTTTCGCCATCCTTAAGATAAACAATATACTCGTTTTTTCTGTCGGTCAGCTTCGCCTTCAAGGAAAAGCTTTGCATAACCTTAATAATTGTCTGCGCAAAATCCTCGTTGCCTGTCACCATCTCCAGATGGTAATCGCTGGCCGGACGGCTAATGCTGCCGCCGCCCAAAAAGGCTCCGCGCAAAAAAGTGCGCTTGCCTTCGTGATGCGAGAGCAGCGGATTTTTTAAATCGCCCTCTACGCTCAACAGCTGCAGCTCGTTCAGCGCCTTACTTACCTGCGGCGCCGGCACTACATGTACCTGATAACGGTTATTCTTCTTCAAACGGCGTGAACGGGTAATAACTACCTCCGTCTGCACCTGATAATTGCTTTTCAACAGCTGCAGTACGCGTCTGGCCAAAGCAGCGTTTTCAGTAGAAAAGTGAATGCCTATATTCATACCGCGGATGACAATCGCACCGCTCATACGCAAAAGACCGAGCAGCTCTGCTTTGTCACCGGTAGCATCATTAGTTTCTATACGAGATAATTCATTTTTTACATCATTGGAAAAAGACAAGCAGACTCCTCCCTTCTCAGCCGACAAGGCTGCAGCGTCTGGTTTTATTTTTGTTTATACAGCTTCTTCATGCCCGCACGCATAAAGAAGTAATCGAAAAACTGCATACCGCGCCCAAAAAGACGCAGACGGTAAATCAAAGCAATAAGTACACGCGCCAACTTTCGCGGATCATGGCGCACCAAATCATCCTTGCTTATCAAGCGTGCCGGCACAACCGTAATTCCCAGACTGCGGATTTTATCAATATCCGGCGTAATAGGACGTGAGCCCTCGGCATCATACTGACGCAGCTGCTCCGAAGTAACATCCTGGGAATTGACAATAGCGTAATCCAAAAATTGTGTACCGACATGATCAATCAACGCCTGCACATGGTCATAAGCACCGTAGCCGTCGGTTTCGCCGGGCTGTGTCATAACATTGCAGATGTAAATTTTGATTGCCTTCGACCGTACAACAGCATCACGGATTCCTTCAACCAAAAGATTAGGAATAACACTGGTATACAAGCTGCCAGGTCCGAAGATAAGCACATCGGCATTTAAAATTGCATCGATAGCTCCGTTTGCCGCCTGTGCATCCGCCGGCAGCATCATCATCTTCTTAATATGCTTACGCACCTTGGGAATCTCCGATTCGCCTGTCACAATGCTGCCGTCAGTCATCCGTGCCTGCAGACGTATATCCTCCAGCGTAGACGGAATAACCCTGCCGCGCACCTTCAGAATCTGACTCGTAGCATTGAGTCCGGCCTCCATGCCGCCCTCGGCCTGCGCCATCGCCGCAATAAACAGATTGCCGAAGCAATGCCCTGCCAGCGGGGAATCGCCCTGAAAGCGGTACTGCATCAAACGTTCCATCAACGGCTCACGGTCAGCAAGAGCTGTCAGGCAGTTACGCAAATCACCGGGAGGAATAATACCCAGCTCCTTGCGCAGACGTCCGGAAGAACCGCCGTCATCAGCAGTTGTTACTACAGCCGTACAGTTATTGGTGATATACTTCATGCCGCGCAAAAGCGTCGACAAACCGGTACCGCCACCGACAACGGTAATAGCAGGGCCACGTGTCAGCTTACGCTGCATAAAAATCGTTTCCATCAATGAGCCGTTTTTGTCAGGCACTACAACAGATACTACCGAACTGATTAAGCGGCGTGTTCCGTACACCATAATAGCAAAGCCTACGATAAGAAAGCCCACGCCCATCGACATAATCAGGCCGTTTGAATAGCGTCCTGTTGTCAGATAGGTCATCTGGAAGAGCAGTTCTTCTGCCTTGCCCATCAGCTGATAATTAAAAAACAAAGCCAGTCCCAAAGCACATAAAAGTACGCCTACCGCAAAAAGCAGCAGCCAGCGCTTCAAATTAATGCCGGGACACAGCCAACTAATCCAACCCATTAGGCTCCTCCCTTACTTTCTGTGAGGAATATCACGATGTGTCACATCAACGCTGTAACCCTTTTCGCGCAGATATTCGTACAATTTATTGGCAATGAAAACGCTGCGGTGCTGTCCGCCTGTGCAGCCGACGCTGATAACAAGCTGTGCCTTGCCTTCGTTAATATATTGCGGTACAAGAAAATCAAGCAGCTGCTCCTCCAGCTTAAGATACTGGAAGGTCTGCGGATAGCGGCAGATAAAATCCGCTACCGGGCGGTCATTGCCGGTCATATTGCGCAGCTCCTCCACATAAAACGGATTCGGCAAAAAACGTACATCCAGCACCAGATCACTGTCCAGCGGCAGACCGTGCTTAAAGCCGAAAGAACGCACAACAATACCCATACGCTCTTTAGAAGATCCCTCGCCAAACATTTCCGTTACCTTGGCCTTAAGTTGTGCCGTAGTCAGCGTTGATGTATCAATAATATGCGTAGCCTTTTCGCGCAGCGGATCAAGCAATTCACGCTCACAGGTAATATTCTTCAGCAAGGTATTGCGCTCACCCAAGGGATGACGACGACGCGTTTCCTTGTAACGGCGCACCAAAGTCGCATCGGAAGCATCCAAAAACAGCAGCTCGTATTTTTGACCGCTGGCCTCCATCTCATCCAAAACCTGCAGCAGCTTATCAAAAAAGCGTCCGCCACGGATATCAACAACAAGAGCTACCTTTTCCTCCGAAGTCTGACGGCACAGCTCCGCAAACTTAGGAATCAAGGTCGCCGGCAAATTGTCAATGCAAAAGAAATTTAAATCCTCCAGGGTACGCACAACCTGCGTTTTACCTGCACCGGACATACCGGTAATAATAAGAAAGTGTGACTGCATTTTGCTTCACCTCTTTAAAGTCATTAGTAAATTATATTATATCATAAAATTTGCCGTAGAGGGCAGTGCGTCAGCAAATAAATACTTGAAGGAATTGATGATGCAGAAGACGGTGCGTTATCAAATAAATGCGTACGTCAGAACGTGCCGGATTCAAAGAAGCAATCCCGACGGCGTATTTTTTATACGTCGAGGGATTGATGATGCAGAAGACGGTGCGTTATCTAATAAATATGTGCGTCAGAACGTGCCAGATTCAAAGAAGCAATCCCGACGGCGTATTCCTCATACGTCGAGGGATTGATGATGCCGAAGATGGTGCGTTATCAAAATAAATGCGTGCGTCAGAACGTGCCGGATTCAAAGAAGCAATCCCGACGGCGTATTTTTCATACGTCGAGGGATTGGTGATGCGGAAGATGGTGCGTTATCACGCACGCACGAAAAAAATAAGCAGACTGCTCGCAACTACAGTCTGCTTATCTTTTTGAGATTTTAAGGTGTAAGATTTGTATTAAAAATTCATGGAAAACTAATTAATCAAGATTCGGCATGCTGCGCGGACGATCAAGATCCTTGAGCATCTGCATATCGCGGTCAGTGCCACGGCCGGCAGTAGTCAGATAACCGCCGATCATAATGCCGCTTGCACCGCCATTGAGTGCCAGTGCCTGCAGGTCACGCAGGTTTACTTCGCGACCGCCTGCGGTACGGATTTGTGCCTTCGGCAGAACAAAACGGAAAACAGCGAACGCACGCAGAATTTCCAGCGGCGGCAGCGGTTTGTTGTTTTCAAACGGAGTGCCCGGAATCGGAGTCAGCATATTCAGAGGTACGCTGTCAATACCAAGCTCCTTCAGAGTGAAGGCCCATTCAACACGCTGCTCACGTGTTTCACCAAGGCCTAAAATACCACCGCTGCAAACGCGCAGGCCGGCAGCCTGTGCATTTTTGATGGTAACAAATTTATCAGCATAGGTATGAGTAGTGCAGATATTAGGGAAATTGCTGCCTGCGGTTTCCAGATTGGAATGATAGCGGGTTACACCTGCTTTGCGCAGCTCTTTTGCCTGCTCTACAGTCAAAATGCCCAAAGAAGCGCAAACTTCAATGTGCAGTTCTTCTTTAATACGTTTCAGAGTACGGCAGATATTTTCAAAGTCATCGGCTTTGCTCTGTCCGCGACCGCTGGTAACGATGGAGAAGCGTACAGCGCCTGCTTCCTTAGCTTTTTTAGCTGCATTGAAGATTTCCTCTTCGCTCAGCAGACCGTATTCCTTAACACCGGTATGATAATGTGCGGATTGTGCGCAGAACTTGCAGTTCTCGCTGCATTTACCGCTGCGGCCGTTGATGATTGCACAGCAGTCAACAGCATCGCCGGCATATTTTTGGCGAATCTTGTCAGCCATGGCCAAAAGCAGCATGGTGTCATCATCGCTCACGTTAATCAAAAATTCAGCTTCTTCTTTAGTAATATCCTGACCGTTTAAAACCTTCTCGGCCAGTGCAATAATCTTTTGCATTGTAATTCACATCCCTAACCTTAGTAGTTAACCGACGCTATTCGTTGGTTAACTGTATCTATTATATAGCAGAATCCCGCTTGCGTCAACCGTTAATTTGCAGAAGTTAACTTCAATATAATAAAAAAACGCGCCATGCCGCGAGCCAAAGCTCACAGCGCAGCGCGCTATTGCATTAAATATCAGCGGATACCTGCAATACCTAAAATCAAGCCCAAAACACCGCTCATGCACAGTGTACGGATAACACTCATCTTATGACGGATACACCACAGGGAAATCGGCAGCACAATGCAGCCAAGCAAATCTACCTTGGTAAAATCCTTCGGCAGTGTTTCCGTATTCCACAGCGCCAGCATTACAAAGCTCAGTCCGGCAGAGCAGATGAGTGCCACAACCGCAGGACGCAGACCGTTCAGAATACCGCGAATCGGACCGATATCACCATATTTGAAGAATAATTTTGCGAGTGCCAGTACAATGAACACCGATGGGAAAACAAAGCCCACAGTTGCCGCAACAGCACCGGGCAAGCCTGCAACCTTCGTACCGACGAACGTCGCCGCATTGATACCGATAGGACCGGGGGTCATCTGCGAAATCGTAAAAATATCAATAAACTGGGGCATAGTCATCCATGCATGATTTTCAATAACCTCTGCCTGAATCAACGGCATCGAAGCATAACCGCCGCCGACACAGAAGGCTCCGACCTTGACAAAGCTCCAGAAAAGCTCCCAATAAATATACATCTCGCCGCCTCCTTACGCGTACTTCTTGTCACGCAGCAGGAAGAAGCCGATAACAGCATCCACAACGACTGCATACATCAGATTTACATTAAAGAAATAATTGGCAATGAAGGTACCGACAATAATCAAAAGCGGCAGTGCTAATTTTTTCTTCAGCTCTTTTTTGAGCAGGTCAATCGCAACGTTAATAATAATAGCTGTCGCGCCGCACTGCATGCCCTTCAAAACCAGCTGAATATACTGGTTATGTGCAAAGGCATCATAAGCGTAGGAAATAACGCTCAAGGTAATCAGCGGCGGCAGAATAGTTGCCAGCAAAGCAGTAAGCGTACCGCGGATACCGCCAAGCTTGTAGCCCATACTGATTGCAGCATTGGCTGCCACAACACCCGGCGCAGACTGTGCAATTGCCACAAGGTTCAATGCTTCCTTATCATCCATCCATTTGTATTCATCAACAAATTTTGCCTTCAAAAGCGGAATGATTACAAAGCCACCGCCGATGGTAAATGCACTAATTATAAAGGTTGATTTAAACAGCTTCCAATAAAAATCTTTTTCGGCTGCAGCTTCACCCATTATCAACAGCTCCTTCTGTCTATAGAATGAAATTATTATAGCATATTTGCCAGCAAAAAAACATAATTAGAATACACTAATGCCAAGAAAATTTTTTGCATCAGCTTTTTTGTAACAAAAAAGCACACCCTGCTACCAAATCAGTAACAGAGTGTGCTATCTATAGCCTACTCAAGCTATATTATACTGTTGTGACATCCGGTCTGCAGCTTACATCATACCGGGCATGCCGCCGCCCATCGGAGGCATTGCCGGCATAGCAGCACCTTCCTTAGCAGGTTTGTCGGCTACGATGGATTCAGTGGTCAGAACCATAGAAGCGATGCTTGCAGCATTTTGCAGTGCACTTCTGGTAACCTTAGTCGGGTCAACGATACCGGCTTCGATCATGTCAACATACTCTTCGGTCAGAGCATTGAAGCCATAGCCTTTGCGGCTGCGTTTAATGGTATCAACGATAACAGCGCCTTCCAGACCAGCGTTGTAAGCGATTTGACGAACAGGCTCTTCAATAGCGCGTTTAACGATTTCTACGCCGGTCTTCTCATCGCCTGTAGCTTTGATTTTTGCCAGAGCAGGCTGTACTTGCAGCAGAGCAGTACCGCCGCCGGCAACAATACCTTCGGCAACAGCAGCGCGGGTAGCGTTCAGAGCATCTTCAATGCGCAGTTTTTTATCTTTCAGCTCAACTTCGGTAGCAGCGCCGACTTTGATAACAGCTACGCCACCAGCCAATTTAGCCAGACGTTCTTGCAGTTTTTCTTTATCGAAATCAGAAGTGGTTTCCGGAATTTGTGCACGGATTTGAGCAACACGTGCAGCAATAGCGTCTTTATCGCCCAAGCCGTCAACGATAGTGGTCAACTCTTTGGTTACGCGAACCTGACCTGCGCGGCCAAGATCTGCCATGTTTGCGCTGTCCAGCTTGCGGCCAACTTCTTCACTGATAACGGTTGCACCGGTCAGAGTAGCGATATCTTGCAACATTGCTTTACGACGATCACCGAAGCCAGGAGCTTTAACAGCAACAGCCTTGAAGGTGCCACGCAGTTTGTTGACAACCAGGGTTGCCAGTGCTTCGCCTTCAACATCTTCAGCGATGATTAAGAGTTCGCCGCCGTTTTGAACAACTTTTTCCAGAACCGGCATAATGTCGGCAATCATGGTGATTTTTCTGTCGGTAATGAATACGTACGGATTGCTCAGTACAGCTTCCATTTTGTCAGCATCGGTTGCCATGTACGGGGAAATGTAGCCACGGTCGAACTGCATGCCTTCAACGGTTTCCAGATGAGTTTCCATGGTCTTGGATTCTTCAACAGTGATAACGCCGTCGTCACCAACTTTTTCCATAGCATCGGCAATCAGGTTACCGATTTCATCATCAGCTGCGGAGATGGAAGCAACTTGTGCTTTTGCAGCCTTGGTTTCAACCTTTTGGGAAACATTTTTCAGTTCGTCAACCAGTACGTCAACTGCTTTTTTGATACCTTTTTTCAGAACCATCGGTTTAGCGCCGGCAGCAACGTTGCGCATGCCTTCGTTAATCATAGCCTGTGCCAGAACGGTAGCAGTGGTGGTGCCGTCACCGGCAACATCGTTGGTTTTGATGGATACTTCTTTAACCAGCTGTGCGCCCATGTTTTCAAACGGATCTTCCAGTTCGATGTCGCGGGCAATGGTTACACCGTCATTGGTGATGGTCGGTGCACCGAATTTCTTTTCCAGTACAACGTTACGGCCTTTAGGACCGAGGGTTACTTTTACAGCGTCAGCCAGAGCATTTACGCCACGCTCCAGGCTACGACGAGCTTCTTCATTAAACAGAATTTGTTTAGCCATTTTATATCGCTCCTTTGAAAATTCAATTACAAATTAATTACAGTTTTTATCTTACTTTTCGATTGTTGCTAAGATATCGCGTTCGCTGAGAATCAGGTAATCCTTACCTTGATGTTTAACAGGAGTTCCGCTGTATTTTGCGAAGATAACTTCGTCGCCAACTTTTACTTCAGGTTTAATCAGAGTGCCGTTGTCGCTGTATTTGCCTCTGCCTACAGCCAGAACCTTGCCCTGTTGCGGTTTTTCTTTTACTGCGGTATCCGGCAGGAAAATGCCGCTGGCAGTTTTTTCTTCTACTTCTACAACCTCTACAATTACATGATCAGCTAATGGTTTTAACATTTTTATAACCCCTTTCGAGTATTCTTACTTACGTGAGAGTAATTTGCTTCTTGGTTATTAGCACTCATTTGCTCTGAGTGCTAACCACAATTCTTATTATATCCATATTAGGAAAAATTGCAAGTACTTTTTCGCTGTTTTTTACAAATTTGTCGCAATTTCTGCTTCACGCCCTCAAAAATCGGCTTCAGTACCTTGTTTTTTTGCTTCACAGGCCTAATTTTTTGCTTAAGCACAAAAAAAGAGCAGTTCACACTGCCCTTTCAGCTCATTGTTGTCTTTTGGCCGCAGCTGCAATAATGCTTTCCGCCAGCTCCTTTAAGCTGATGCGTTTAGCCATACTGAACTGCTGCATCTTACGGTATGCTTCCTGCTCCGTCATTCCGTGCGCTGCCATCAGGATACCCTTGGCACGGTCCAGCAGCTTACGTGTCTCCAAGCTTTCCTTCAGCTTATCAAGCTCCAGATTAAGCTTATGCATTTCCTGAAAGCGTTTGGCCGCAATCTCCATTGCCGGGAAAAGCTGTTCCTCGCGTACAGGCTTAACCAGATAAGCGATAACGCCTGCATCCGATGCTTTCTCAACAATATCCTGCTGACTGTAAGCTGTCAGCAGCAATACCGGAGCAATATTATCGGCAGCAATAATTTTTGCTGCGGTAATACCGTCCATAATCGGCATTTTTACGTCCATGATAATAAAATCAGGCTTTAATTCTTTAGCCAGCTTTACTGCTTCCTGTCCGTTGGCAGCCTCGCCTACTATTTCATGACCGGCATCTGCCAGCATTTCGCGCAAATCAAGACGCAAAATAGCTTCGTCATCTGCCAATAATATTCTCAGTTTATTTAACATCTTCCAGTCCCCCCTTTGGAATTGTTACTAATGCAAGTGTACCGCCATCCTCACGATTCGTCAAGCTAAAGCTTCCCTGCAGGTCAGCTTCCGCCATAGTCTTGATAATTTTCAGTCCTAAGCTTTGACGGCTGCTGTTTAATGAAAAGCCTTCCGGCAGGCCTACACCGTCATCGGCAATTGACAAAACATAACGCTTGCTTTCTTCCGCAAAGCGCACCTTAAGGCTGCCGCTCATCCGGCCTTCGTAAGCATGTTCTATAGTATTCTGCAATAATTCGTTAAGAATCAAAGCGATGCTTGTTGCCTTATCAGACGGCAGCTGTACAGGATCTGCTTTAAAATCGGCATGCAGAATAAATTCTGGATGCAGCATGCTGCTGATAATCGCCTGATAAATTCCCTTGGCCACCTTACCGACATCTATCAGACCGGTATCCTGCTGCGAAAGATACTCATGCACAATAGCAATACTGTTGACTCTGTTGACGCAGTCACGCAGAACTATTTTGGTTTCGTCACACTGTGCGCGACGCTCCTGCAGACGCAGCAGACTGGCAATAGTCTGCAGATTGTTTTTTACACGGTGATGAATCTCTTTAATTACGACAGATTTTATCAGCAGCTCCTCGTCCTTTTTACGCAGCTCGGTAATATCTTGCAAAACAACAATAGCACAACCGGCCTTAGGCCTGGGAATTACCGGCAGAATACGTATGGAAAGCAAAATGCCATGCATAGTAAATTCCTTGCTTTCCGCCGTGCCCGTTTCCATAACCATACCGACCAGCGGCCAATTTATAGCAACATCGTTGGTACGGCAGCCGACAAGATGAGAAATATCCATAACATCAAACATATGACGCGCACGGTTGTTGGCAGCAACAATCACTCTGTTGGCATCTACTACCATAATGCCGTCAGAAGGCCGCAGTCGCTGATAGTTGCTGTTATTGCTGACATCCTGGCGCAGATTGCACAAAAGCTCCAGCGACTGAGCAATAATGATATCATCGGGAGCAGCACTTTCAAAGCTAACGGCACCGTAGCAATGTCCGCGGCTGTCGCGCAAAGGAAAAACCTTCAGACTGTTGAACATGCCCAAAGCCCATTCACGCTTGCCGTTAACAGGCACGTTTTTCTGCAGCACACGCGCAACGAGCGGCTCTTCAACCGCACGTACACGCCGGCCCGTCATATCGGGACGAACATTGCCGACCTGCGTCATCGGCTGCTCCTGCTTAAAAACATTAAAAAACTTTTTATTTTCTCCCGGCAGATAAATCGTCACAGCAGCATGTGCTATATCTGCCGCCAGACCGAGTACCTGTGGCATAGCTTGTAAACTGTTTCTTTGTTCTGCTGTTAAATTGCTCAGCATGTTTCCCCTCTTCTTCCTGCTGTTGTCCTTTCCACAGCTTTATCTGATTAATCCACTATTTTATCCACTATATCCACAAGCTTTTCCACAACAGTAATGCGTTTATATGTGGATATTGCCCGTTTATCCACAATATCCACAGGCTTATGCACTTTAAAAGACACTTGTTTAGCCTAATTTCAAAGATGGATTAGCGTTTAAGTCCAATGGACTGAAGCTGCCGGCCTGATACATAAAATAACCGCGGCAGGCAATCATTACAGCATTATCGGTACACAAAATCGGTGTCGGATGCACCAGCTGGGCACCAATCTCCTCCATAGCCTTTGCCAGTGTGTTTTGCAAAGTTTTATTGGCAGAAACGCCGCCGGCCAGCACAATTTTATTGTAGCCCGTATGCTGCATAGCATGCACCGCTTCCTTAACCAATGCATCAACAACCGCACGCTGGAAGGATGCCGCAACATCGCTGCGGTTTACCTCACGTCCTGCCTGCTGCTGATTGTGCAGATAATTGATTACGGCAGATTTCAGACCACTGAAGCTGAATTCATAAGGCTTATCCAAACGAGCTACCGGAAAATCAATAGCATGATCATTGCCATCCAATGCCAAGCGCTCAATTTCCGGACCGCCGGGATAAGGCAACCCCATAACACGGGCAATCTTGTCGAAGGCTTCGCCTGCCGCATCATCACGTGTCTGTCCCAAAAGCTCAAAGCTGTTATAGCCGGTAACCTTCAGTAGCGCCGTGTGTCCGCCGCTGACAACCAGCGCCATGAACGGCGGCTTCAGCTCGCTGTCTGCCAAAAAGTTGGCAAATACGTGACCTTCAAGATGGTTGACACCTATCAACGGTTTATCCGTTGCCCAGGCCAGCGCCTTGGCAGCCGAAAGGCCGACAAGCAGCGCGCCTACCAGCCCAGGTCCGTAGGTAACGGCAACAGCATCTATCTGCTCCATGCCTACGCCTGCCTGAGATAAAGCCTCGTCGATAACAGGCATAATATTTTCTATATGCTTACGCGAAGCAATTTCCGGCACAACGCCGCCGAATTTGCGGTGAATAACGATTTGGGAGGAGATAATGTTGCTCAGTACCTCACGCCCGTTCTTTACTACGGCAGCCGCAGTTTCATCACAGCTGCTTTCAATACCTAAAATATATACATCCTTCTGCTCTTTATTCATGGCCTGCTCCTTCTTTATACAGCCACATTATAACTGCATTTTCATGATTGTCTTCGTAATAATTCGGACGAATGCCCTCGCTGGCAAAGCCACAGGTCAGATAAACCTTCTGCGCGGCAATATTTCCCTCGCGCACCTCCAGCGTCATAGCTGTAGCGCCCAGCTCCCAGGCCTTGTTGACCAACGCTGCCGTCAGGCGTGTGCCATAGCCCTGGCCGCGTTCTTCATCGGCAACAGCAACACGGGTAATCTGCGCTTCGCCTGCCACCAGCCAGAAGCCTGCATAACCGACAAGCTTGCCGGCATATTCCATTACCAGATAGGTAGTCAGCTCGTTGGCTATTTCATTGCGCAACATATTTTCATTCCAGGCATCATAAAAGGATTGTGCCTCTATAGCAACCAATGCCGGAATATCCGCTTCCGTCATTGCTCTGAAGCTTATTGTTGCTTGTGCTTCTTCTCCCACAATTCCTCAGCCTCCGATCTTCTGATATAGTATGGCTCCAGGCCAAAAATTTTCTTATCGTTTTCTGCATCAAATTCTGCTAACGCAGCCAAAGCAACAGAGCTGCCTTTTGGCATACGCAATGCTTCCGGTGCTACGCTGATAAAATCCGGCAGACCGTTTTTCGCAAGCTTGCTGCACTCGCCCAAAAGCAACGCAGGTGTTCCCTGCAGCGCAATTCTTTCTAATGCTTTTTCCGCACTGACAACCTCAACAGGTGCCAGCTCCACAAGCTCACCGTTACGCCATTCATATAAGGCCTGATAAAAATTGCCCTTTTGCGCATCCAGCACCGGTGACAGCACCTTGCCTTCGAGCTGGATATTATAGGCCATCGCCTTTAAAGTATCTACTCCGTGCAGGCAGCACTGCCAGCTGTAGGCCATAGCCTCTGCCGTTGCCAAACCGATACGCAGACCGGTAAAAGAACCGGGGCCCATGCTTACAGCCAAAAGCTCAATATCCTGCTTTTGTACACCGGTACGCTGCAGCAGCTGGTCTAATTGCGGCAGCAAGCCTTCGCTATGTGTCATCCCCATATTTATCGTATATTCAGCTAAAATTTCCTTATCACGGCATAATGCAATCGTGCACACCTTAGTGGCCGTATCAATTGCCAAAGTCAGCATCTTCTTCTACCTCCCGCAGCAGTTTTTCATATCTTTCACCCAGAGCCTGCAGCACAGCACGACGTCCTTCACCATCATGCAGCAAAGTAATCTGCAGATATTCCTCCGGCAGCTCCTCCTTGAACAGCTCAGCCCATTCAATCAATGTTACGCCATCGCCTCCGGCATATTCCTCAAAGCCAATGTCCTCCAGCTCCTCCGGACGGTTGAGGCGATATAGATCAAAATGCCTTATTTCCAGCTCACGCCCCTGATAAACATTCATGATAGCAAAAGTAGGACTGTTGACATCCTCTGCAGATGCTCCCAAGGCTACAGCAACTCCGCGGCTGAGCAGCGTTTTGCCTGCGCCAAGGTCACCGCTCAGGCAGAAAACGTCACCGCTTACCGCATGCTTGCCCAAAAGCCTTCCCAAGGCTTCTGTTGCAGCGCTGTCCTGCAAATAAATTTCCATAACCAACTCTCCTCACATTTGGCAGTAAAGAAATCCCCTGCCATAGTAATCAATAATTTGAAAAAGCGGCACCAGACTTACCAGTACCGCTTCTTTGTTTTTACAATAAAGTCGTATTACGCGTCAGCGGATCCTCAATATCCATATGACCACTCAAGGTAATAGCCTTTTTACCTTCTATCAGAATTTGTACCCGCTTAATTTCCGGGAATTCTGTCAAGGTATTGGTAATAGCGTAGCAAAGCATCATTTCTCCATAGGATCCTTGTCCCTTCTTTGCCAGCTCCCGTGTAAAATCAGCATAGGCAGTGCCGTCCTGCTCGATTTTCAAACTGCGCACCTTAGTGCCTATGGGTACAACATCATCCATTTTGGCATCCTGCGGTTTAGTAGTCACCAAGGCAATCAAAGCATTTTCCGGCAAACTTTTGCCGTTATCCTTCATCGTAATTTTTTCCGGTAACAGCTTTTCGCTGCCATCGGAAGCTGCACGATAAACAATAAAGCTGATATCCTTTTTTTCCTGTACCGCAGCTGTTGCCGCATTCTTGGCATCATCTTTCGGCGGTACCGTTTCACTGCAACCGCTTGCTATTACTGCACACAAAAGCAGCATCAATAAAATTAGCTTTCTCATTACTTGCCGCCTCCGTATTATGCAAAATATTTTTCAATGCCTTCAGCAATCAGACGAGCCGTTTTCTTTTGGAACCATTGTCCTTTCATCAAGGTCAGCTCCTTTTCATTGCTGATGAAGCACATTTCTACCAAAACTGCCGGCATACTGATACGCTTGATAACATAAAAGTTTGCCTGACGTACACCCAAATCATCTACACCGAAATTAGCCGCCAGCTTATTTTGGATATTTTTAGCTAAGCGCAAATCATTATCGGTTTTCGGATAATAGTATGTAGAAAAGCCGCCGATATTTTTATTGACCGAAGAATTAATATGCAGGCTGACGAACATATCCGAATTATATTTTTCGCCAACGTTTACACGTGCCTGCAATTCCTCTGCATCACTGGCATTAGGTCCGAATACATCAACATCGGTAGTACGCGTCATATAAACCTTGGCACCCTTATCTTCCAGAATTTCCTTAACTATTTTTGTAATAGCCAGGGTGATATTTTTTTCTTTGGTACCATCACTGCCGATAGCTCCCGGATCGCTGCCGCCATGGCCTGCATCTAAGGTAATAATTTTGCCGTCAAGACCGCCGCTGGTGCGGAATCTGCCGTTTCCTTTGATTACCGCAAGCTTATCAGCGTCGGATTTATTGACCGGTTTATTTACTGTTGTTTCTGTTTTGGCAGCTGCAGTATTTTTCTTATTGTCAACCTTCTTGCTATCGGTTTTCTTTTTACTGCTGCTCTTCTTTTTATCCGCTTTCTTATCCGCTGCGGTATTTGTTTTAATAACGGTATTTTTCTTTATGCTGCTGTTAGTCTTTGTCGGACGATTGCTTACTACCGGTCTATTGCTTACAACAGTAGTTGCAGCACCGTAACCGCTGTAGGAAGTCTGGCGCGGCGTAACATCAAGCACTACGCGGAAGGGGCGGCCTGTTGCAGGATCCTTCTTTAACACAAAGGCTTTATAGCTTTTTTCCAACAGACGCTGTTTCAGCGGTACACGTACCACCGTATAGCTGCCTTTATCAACAATTTTCAAGGAATCAGCCAAAGAACTTTTTACAGCCTTGCTATGCGGCACCTGCGCTCCCTTATCAGCATTCACCGTCAGATTCAACGTATCGCCTTCCATATCAACAGCATAGCCTGCAGTATCCGTTACATCAACAACAATACGCAGCACGTCTGCTTTATTGACACCCCATTTTACATCTGTTATCTGCGCCGCCTGAGCAACCGCGCCTAAAAGCATACAGCAGGCCAGCAGCGTCAGCAGGAAAATCTTGCGCAATAGTTCCACCTCGCAAACTTACACACTCTTACCGAAGATTTTACTTCAACAATTTATTTTAACACTAATTACAGAAGTCTGTAAACAAAATTACCGGTAAAGCATTAATTACCCTTCAAAACCTCACAACGAGCCTCCGGCAAAAACTGCGCCAGCTCGCCTGCTGCCAGTCCGATATCAATCCCGCTGATATCTGCAGCCTTTCCGTGCAGGTAAACACCGCACACAGCAGCCTCCTGCAGAGTAATCTCCTGCGCTGCCAGACCGGCAATAATACCTGTCAGCACATCACCGCTGCCACCTGTAGCCAAAACACTGGAGCCGGTGCTGTTTACATAAACGCTGCCGTCCGGGCAGGCAATAACGGTCGGTGCTCCCTTGAGCACCAGCACAGCATTCCATTCCTGAGCATATTGTGCGGCAATATTAATACGGTCAGCATTAATTTCGCTGATTTCCTTACCGATAAGACGTGCCATTTCACCCGGATGCGGAGTCAGCACCTTGGCTGCCTGCATCTGTGTAAGAATTTCTGTATGTCCCTGTAATGCTGTTAATGCGTCTGCATCAATAACAACAGGTACCTGCACCTGCAGCAGAATATCACGTACTACCTGCTGTGTACTTTCACTTGTACCCAAGCCTGGGCCGATTGCCAGTACATCGGCAGCATTAGCATTTTTTACTACATCGCCTGTTGCACCGCCGCCAAGGATACCGGGCATACGCTCCAGCAGTCCGTGTACCATAACCTCAGTAAGCTTGCCTGCCAGCACATCACGGCTGCTGAGCGGAGTATAAAGCGCTACAAGGCCTGCACCAGCCTTTACTGCGGCGTAGCTGCTCAAAGCAGCGGCACCGGTGAAGCCGGGGCTGCCGGCACAGATAACAGCGCGTCCCGCATCACCCTTATGCGCATCAGCTTTACGCAGCGGCAGCAGCTCACGCACAATATCATCAGTCAGACGATATTTTTTGCTGGCACATTCCTCTACCATTTTTGCGGGCATACCAATATCTGCCAGCTCAATATCACCGCAATATTCACGGCCGGGATAGAGTAAAAGGCCGGTTTTTAACAAAGCCATCGTCACGGTTTTATCCGCACGTACCGCATTTTCTGCAACAGCGCCGTTGTCTGCATTTACACCTGTCGGTACGTCAACTGCTACAATATATTTTTCGCTGTCATTCATCAGTCTGCAGGCACGCAGCAAATCGCCCTCCGGCTCGCCATGAAAGCCGGTTCCTGCTAAGGCATCAACCAAAATATCAGCCTTCGCAGCAGCAAGCTCAGCTACTACCCAGTCATCCTCGCCGGCAATAGCCTCTACCTTAGCATCAGTTTTTTGCAGTATTGCCAGCTCTGCCGCAGCATCACCTGTCACAGCCTCGAGCGCCTTGCCTACGACAAAAACGCGCACTCTCGCACCGTAATTTTGCAGCCAACGGGCAGCACCGAAGCCATCGCCGCCGTTATTGCCGCCACCGCAAAAAACAACTACGCTTTCGCCATCCAGCTCGTCTAAGCTATCATTAACAGCATCGGCAACAGCCTGCGCTGCATTATCCATCAATAAGATTCCCGGTACAGCATATTCCGCTGTCGCCAGTTGATCAAGCTGTTTCATTTCCTGTACGTTTACTAATTTCATTTTCCATCCTCCATTATCACATACGCCGTAGCCAGCTCTCTGCTATGGCTTAAGCTGATTTGTATATTTTTTACTCCAAGCTGTTTTGCCAGCATTGCAAAATGGCCGCTAAGCTGTACCAAAGGCTTTCCCAGCACATCGTTGTCTACGGCTATTTCCTGCAGCGAGCCTTCGCGCAGGCCGGTTCCCAATGCTTTCAGCACCGCTTCTTTGGCAGCAAAGCGTGCTGCAAAGCTTGCTGCCGCCTGCTGTCCTCTTCTTTGACAATAGGCAGCTTCCTCAGCAGTAAACACTCGCCGGATAAAAGATTCACGCTTTATTGCCCGGGCAATACGTTCTATTTCGATAATATCACAGCCTACGCCTACTATCATTCGCTTTCACTCCTTCACACAGCTTCGTAACTATTATTAATTCTTGCAAGTATATCCAAAATCCTTTTTTTATTTTTGTTTTTCACAAAGATATTGCAAAATTTAAAGAGCTTCTTCTTTTACCACAGATATCGGTAGGCTTATCTTTTTTCAGCATTGCAAAAATCCCCGATATCGCGCAATCACGCAATACCGGGGAAATATTTTTTATTAAGCTGCGGTTAAATCAGAAGCAGGCAATCTGGCCGTCAGTACGCTTTTCGGTTGCACCGCACAGCACGCCATCCTCATCGCGGATAATAATCTGTCCGCGGCCCATATGATACGGATCAGGCTGAACCACAACGTTATGGCCCATACGCTGCAGCTGACGGATAATGTGGTTAGGAGTATCCTGTTCCACTTCTACGGTCTTACCGCCAATCCACTGCCATCTCGGCGCATCCAGTGCCTGCTGCGGATTCAGGCCGAAATCAATCATGTTCATAGCAACCTGAACATGAGCCTGCGGCTGCATAAAGCCACCCATAATACCAAAGGCACTAACAGCCTGACCATCCTTAGTCATGAAGGCAGGAATAATGGTGTGGTACGGACGCTTGCCACCCTGCAAAGCATTCGGATGGTTTTCATCAAAAGAGAAGTTCTCGGCACGGTCATTGAAGGAAATAGAAGTGCCGGGTACAACGATACCGCTGCCGAAGCCACGATAGTTGCTCTGAATCATGCTGACCATATTACCTTCGGCATCAGCGGTGCAGAAGTAAACGGTGCTGCTGTAACGCGGGTCACCTACAACAGGCTCCAGTGCTTTATCATTAATCAGCGCACGGCGGTCTGCGGCATAGCGCTCGCTCAAAAGCTGCTCGGCAGTAACCTTCATGTAGGAAGGCTCGGCAACATACTCTTTAGTATCAACAAAGCTCAGCTTCATAGCTTCGATTTGCTTGTGCATGGTTTCTACAGTATCGCGTTCGGTAAAGTTATAGCCCTTAAGAATATTCAGCGCCATAAGTACGGTAATACCATGACCGTTAGGAGGCAGCTCCCAGATATCATAGCCACGATAGTTAACGCTCAGCGGTTCAACCCATTCCGGCTTGTAGGCTTCGAGGTCGCTCTTGCGCAGGAAGCCGTTATGTTCTTGCATAAAAGCATCAATCTTATCTGCCAGCTCACCTTTATAGAAAGCATCGCCATATGTTTCGGCAATCAGGCGCAGGCTTTTAGCCATATCGGGATTCTTGAATACTTCGCCCGGTTGCAGCCAATGTCCGTTAGGTTCAAAAGTATCAAACCAGCCTTTGAATTCCGGTCTGTCTTTATATTTGGTATAAAAGCCGTCAGCCTCTTCCCACAGACGGCTCATGTTCGGAGAAACAGGATAGCCGTTTTCGGCATAGTTGATGGAAGGTTCCATAACAGTTTTGATAGGCAGCTTGCCAAACTTTTTATGAACTTCCATCCATGCGCCTACAGCACCCGGAACGTTAATCGGCTCAACACCATAGGGAGGAATTTTATCAAAGCCACGTTCCTTCAGAGCTGCGATAGAAGCAGCCATCGGTGCCGGGCCACTGCCGTTAATGCCATACAGCTTGCCCTTATACCAGATAAGTGCAAAGCAGTCACTGCCCAGGCCATTGCCGGTAGGCTCAACTACAGGCTGGCAGGTTGCAACGGTAATAGCGGCATCAATTGCGTTACCGCCCTTAAGCAAAGTTTGCAGACCTGCGGAAGCAGCGGTAGGATTACCTACGCATACCATACCGTTTTTAGCATAAACAACACTACGTTTAGAAGCATACGGATAATTTTGTGCATCAAATTTCATTGCTATTCTCCTTTACCAACTTACAGGAATTTCTCTAAAATACCGGCAGTAATTACCGAGAAGGTAGTAACGGTAGCAAAACCGCCTACAAGATATTTCGGCATAATGGCATCGTTGACAACCTGCCTTTCCTCTTCCGTTTCGCCTGTAGCAATCGCAATTTCGTTTGCTACCAGATAGGTTGCCGGGAAGCCCAAAAGCTGCATTACGGCTACGCCCATGGCCAGGTTTCTGTTGCCCAGGATTTTCCACAGCGGCAGGATGTAGAAGAACAGGAAAAGTACAACAAATACTACGATAAATACCATAATGGTATTAAAGCTCAGTACAAGCAAATCGCTGACTTTAATTTTTGCCAGAGAAGGAATAATTACCGCAAATACACCAACGTTGAAAATACCGGAGGATTTTGCATGATCCAGAATTTTCGGCGGAACAAGGCCGGTGCTGCCCATTGCGGCACCTAAAATCAAAGCCCAGATAGTAGCGCTCAGGCCGGTATATTTACCGATAACAAATGCCAGCCAGCTGAAGAAGGCTGCGATAGTCAGAGAAGCAAAAGGACCATAGAATTTTTTGTGTTTTTCAAAGAAGGTTTCTTTCGGAGCTGCACCGCCATGTACCTCTTCCTTCGGTGCATAAGGATTGACACCGGTACGACGGAACTCCGCCAATGCTTCCTTGGCAGCACGCAGGCCAAAGTAAGAAGCAACAGGAGTACCAAAGAATTTTTGCACAGCGTATAAAACAGTACCCAAAGCAGCAGCCATAGCAAAGCCTTTATCCATAGCAGCGCTGGTCATAATCTGAGTAGCAACGATACCGCCGTTGATAATAGGAATGCTGACAATAGTTTCCTGATAACCGATTACGGGAATCAGCACAACGCTGCCGACAATCAAAACAATCATGGATAAAACAGCAACTGCAACTGTACGCCATTCAGCAATCAGCTGCTTGATATTCAGGCTGGTACCCATGCTGAATACTACGAAAATCAAAGACCATTTGCCGATGTCGGTAAGACCGGCAAGCTTGATAATATCCGGCGGCAGAACGCCTGTCATAAAACCAACCAGGAAAAGCATCAGGCTGACAAATACAGCAGATACCTTTGCTTTTGTCGCAACGCCTAAAACGTCACCAATGCCAAAAAGCAACAGGCAGACAAATAAATAAAAAAACATACTTGTAAACAAAACAATACCCCTTTCAAAAAAAACATATATTATTTCAGTCCGAAAATGGACCGATTTGTTATAGTATATATGTTTCATAGGTTTTTGACAAGCATAACATACATTTTTGCGCAAAAATAATTACAAGTGTTTCTTTCTGTAAATTTATTTACATTAGAGTAAAGCACAATTCCAAAATATCTGATTATACTGTTTGATTAGGCAACTTATATTCATAAACCGTAAATTCCTTTGAAATACCGAAATTAAAGCATCATAAGCTGTGCTATTCTCACCGGCTTTGATTGCAATAACAAAATGACAGCCCAAAAGGTGTTTTACAGATAGAAACCAAACAACACAGACAATACAAAAACTCCGCAACCGAAACAGTTGCGGAGTAATTTGTGCGATTTGTGTTTGTGATTGGTGCTTGACAGTAAACCAAAAATTAACGTTTGGAGAACTGGCTAGCTTTACGAGCTTT
>Ga0129310_1000608_pt1 | contig 40883 bp, 30 predicted proteins | sample Go1ome_2_FD_94433 | JGI IMG/M metagenome (GOLD analysis project Ga0129310, IMG submission 94433) | Western lowland gorrila individual fecal microbial communities from Wisconsin, USA - Go1022A metagenome | ecosystem: Host-associated > Mammals > Digestive system > Large intestine > Fecal | place... | reverse complement strand
TCAGAAAATTCACTAAATCCAAGTCGATTTTTCCGACCGATGACGCTATTCGCAAGGTCGTTTATATGAGCGTTTCCGAGATTTCAAAGAAGTGGACCATGCCGGTTCGCGACTGGGGACTTGCTTACGCTCAGTTCATGATTTACTTTGAGGACAGATTCGCAGCCTAGGAGCAATTCGGGGCTCTGGTCTGTCGTTAGTTTGGCGCAACACGAAACAAATCGGTTAAGCAATCACGCGGCTTTTGCGCCAAACTAACCCCTCTGTCACTCCGTGACACCTCCCCCACTGGGGGAGACAACCCGAACCCCGGAGTTTATCCGCCGGAAGATACCGGTGAAGTATGAAAAGCAGCGAATTAGCTCCGCTGCTTTTCACCGTATATCTTGCAGCTGCGTCGGGGCGCTCTCCAGCGTTGCCCTGTTTCGCTGCATTTTTAGCTTTGGTATGTTTTTCGGGATTATTCGCGTTTACACAGTTGTTTTTTCAGACCCTCGACCCGCTCACATGAGTATACTCACAGGTCTGATTTTGTTACGCTTCGCTTTATTCAGCGCGTCCCTAGTATAGATTCGTTTCATCTCAAACTTATTATAATAGACATATGGAATTTCTAAAAAAGGCTCTGGCAACTCAGTTGTCGGAGCCTTTTATGTATAAATTAGACTTTCAGGAGTTTACAGCAGGCTGTGTTCCTGCATTTGAGGAATCGCTATAAAGCGAGAAACTCTTAACCAACTCCTTGAGCATATTAGCCTGGCTGCTGAGCTCTTCGGAAGCGGCAGCAGACTGTTCAGATGTAGCAGAGTTTGTCTGAACGACATTTGATATCTGGTCAACTCCGATTGTAACCTTGACGATGGAGTCAGCGGCTTTCTTGGAAGAATCGGCAATCTTGTTGTTTATGACCGTAACCTTGCCGGCTGTTTCGCCGACCTTGTTCATCTTTTCAGCAACTTCGGCGCAGAGCTGATTTCCGCTGACGATGGAGTTAACAGTGCTTTCGATGATCCGAGTCGTATTCTGAGCTGCTTCAGCAGATTTTCCTGCAAGGTTTCTGACTTCTTCAGCAACTACTGCAAAGCCCTTTCCGGCTGCGCCGGCTCTTGCTGCCTCAATTGCGGCATTGAGTGAAAGAATGTTTGTCTGGAATGCGATATCCTCGATAGTCTTGACGATTTTCTTGGTTTCGCTGGAGAATTCGTTGATCTCGTTCATGGCTCTTACAAGCTCTGACATCATGGCATTGACTTCCTGGACTGCCGCTCCTGCGGCATTTGCTTTATCACTTGCTTCCGCTGCGTCCGAAGAATTAGCCTTGATAGATTCGGAAATAGACGCAATATTTTCAGAAAGCTCCTGGATAGATGATGCCTGCTGCGTTGCCCCCTGAGCAAGAGCCTGAGCGCCTGATGAGACTTCTTCTGTGCCGCTTAAAAGCTGGTCGGAAGCCTGGTCAACATTTGAAAGGGCAGCGGAAAGATTATCGCGTATATACATCAGGCTGTCGCGGATCTCGCTGGTTTCGCCAACGTAGCTATCGTAATTCTCGCAGGTACAGTTGAAATTTCCGTTGCCGTAATTCCTGCACACATCTGAAATGCTGGGCAGCACGTCCTGGAAGAATCTGATGACCTTCCTTGCTGCATGGGCAAGTACGCCCAGCTCGTCCTTGGATCGGTATGTGATAGTGCCGTCAGCTTCTTTGAGCAGACCGTTTGCGATAAGGTTCATGGAATCTTTAATCTGAATGATTGGCGTGACTATTGCCTTTGTGAGAACGACTGAGAGAGCAACCGCAAGTACGATGTACAGCCTGCCGGATTTGATATGTACGCTGCCTGTCATAAATCATTTCACATCCTGTTATCATCATTGTCCATCATCTGTTTCTGGCGCGTCTGGCATATTGTCCATTGCTTTATTCAGCATATTTCCAGCATTGAATCCGCCTGTGTTTCCGCCGCCCCGGAATGCACTGGAGCTTTTGGCGCTGCTGTTTGCAGCAGCTTCGGTTCCTGCATTTCCGGCGCCTGCTCCTGCCGCGCCTGCGCCTCCGGTGGCGGCAACGATACCCGCCATAGCCGCCTGTCGTGCCATGTGACCTATGACCTCCATGCTGTCACGCTCAGCCATCGCCGCCTCAGGACTTATCAACTCGGTTATCAGCGTTGAGGATTTCCATGCAGCGTAGAAGCTTGCAACCATGAACAGCGTTTTAAGTATGTTGTCTATCGTTGTGCTTGCACCGTAAAGGCGAAGATTCGGCGTGAATATTATTGGGGTCAGCATGAACACCAGTTTCATTGAAATGACTATTCCGAAGCCGGTGAACAGCTTTCCTATGAACATCTGCCGCCATTTTCCAAATACAGCGCCGCCGTCCAGTGGCATTGCTGAAACAAAAAGTGGAGCGGTCACATACAGTATGGCTACTTCAATGATACGTCTGATAAATACGAAAATAGCGCATATCATGATAATAATGATAATAATGCACGCCAGATAAACGAAAACGAAGTTGAACGAAGCATTGGTTATCATCTTACCGGCTGCCGAATTATCCACCTTGTCCTTAAGGGTGCTGTTCCACTCGCCGAGCTGCTGCTCGCCGTTAGTCGGCTGGATCTGTGAAAGCTCTTCGTCAGTAAGCTGGGGCATACCAGAATAGGTCAGGCTCACGCTTGGCTTCATGTTGAAATCACGGCATATCTGCTCGTCATTGTAGACCGAGTACTGTTCACCGTATGGATCAAGCTCACCGCGATAGTACTTTACGCGTATTCCCTCGGTGAAACTGTCGCCGCTGATATTCGTATCTCCAAACGATCCCGAAAGGAATATCACCGTTGAGGTAGACGGAATGGAATCCGTTCCGTAAGCGCCCATTACAGCGCGCTCAGTTGATACCAGAAGCGCTGACGAAAGCTGAAGTCCGAAGAACATCATGATCGGTATAATTGCAAAGGAAATGCAGGCTTTCAGCGCGTTTTTCATGACCTCGCCGATTGGGTGACGGTTTTCCAGCGCATAGGAACCCATTGATTTCGTTACAGAATATATCGTAAAAATGAAACACAATGCAATGCCGATAAAAATGACGTACATTAGCGCGGTACTTATGCTGTCATGGGTAACGAACACGTCCAGCAGGTACATTTCTTCGCCGTCATAGCGCACTTTATCCGTCCCGGCGAAAATATTGAATATGCTCTCAAAAAAATCAACCAGGCGGAAAAGAATATACATAATGTTCCGCAGAGTCGAACCGAATATGTCATAAATCGCGTTTATTGCCCAGTCGATGACGATATCGCACACCGAAATAATGGGATTTATGAGCGCGCGGAAAGCGCTTCCCAGCGTATCGGAAAGCCAGCTTGTGACCGTTGTTATCCAGCCGTCGAGTACTATCGGGCTCATACAGTCCCCTCCTTTCTTATCTTACGATGAATTTTTTGCGTGTCCTGATGAAGAACACGATACCTGCAATAACTATCGCCGCACCCAGAATTATCGTGATGACCGCCATTGTGTCCATGCGGTACACTATCTGGAAACTCTGCGAGGTGAAATTTCCAGCCGCGTCGTATACAGTCACGGTGTAGTATCCAGGCTCGGTCAGCTCAAGGCTTTTCTTTTCGACTGGCTCGCCGTTTTTCGTTATAGAGTAATCCGCGATATCCTCGGATATCATGCGGATATACACCGCGCCGCCGTCTGATTTTTTGTTCTCGTTGATACCCTCTACCGCGAACTCCGGCGCTTCATTATCCAGCACGAATTCCTCGGTGAAGCTGTACGAACCGTAAGTTATCTCAAATTTATACGTTCCGTCCCTGCCAAGAGCCGCGCGGCGTGTTTCGCTGCGTATCAGGCTTCCGTCAAGGGTCGCGGAGGTTATCTCGCAGCCCTCCGGCACGGCGTATTCCGTGAGTCCGCGCACTGCGCCGCCGATCACGTCGAACCGGAATTCCGCAGGCGTGTCGCCGTCGAATATCCTGACGGTGTATTTTCCGCGGTCGCCTATCGTTGTAAGCTGCCCCAGGGAAGCGCCATCGTTGTTCACAACTTCGTAATCCACATTGTCCAGGAACATCAGCTCTACGCTGCCTGCGGAGAGCGTCCCGGGGGGGACGCTGCAATAGAACTGTGTGCCGTTCTCCGTGGTGAGAAGTACCTTATCGTCCCGCACCTGCGCTGATAATCCGTTGGAATTTCCGTTGTCTGGGATCGTGACTTCAGCCGTATCTGCTGTTTCTGCGGTAGTTTCCGGTTCGCTGTCAGCTGTGATTTCCTGCGGTTCGCCGGTTATTGCTGCGCCGTGCGATGTGGAAGCAGTAACATTGCCGTTTCCATCGTCCTCTATCACCCAGTACTCTTCAGTGGAGGGAGATGTTTCATCGATAGGCGCCGTTGCTTCCTCCGTTCTCATTATCCGGAACCGGAAAATTCCGTAGTATACCTGGTTTTCACGACCGCCAACAAGCGAAACCCCGTCCACTTTCAGGGTCAGCGTGTACTGACCCTCACGGGTGAAGGTTTCGCCCTCATGGAATTCCGCAGGCTCGCCGTTTATTGAAAGCTCCGCAGTTACGTTCGACGGCAGGTCTATCTTTACGGGGATCTCCACCATTGCACCGTTCGCGGCGTTGGAGTAAAACACTATCTGGTTCGCGAAAACCTCTTCGTAGATTCGATAATACGAATCGTAGGTTTCCTTTATGTCGGAATATATGTACTCCGTTTCCGGGGTTGCTTCTTCCGTGACTGCCTGCGCCGTTTCCGGTTCTCCGGTTTCCGCAAATGAAGTCGTGGTCAGCAGAAAGCCGGAGAGCGCGGCGCATATGAATCCTCTGAATCTCATGTTTTCGCTTATTCCTCCGATGTTTCCTGCAATACCTTTTCGTTGCGCTCAGTAAGGTCGTAGTAGACCTCATCCGGGAAGAACGCATTGCTTCTCACATCTGTAAGATCCATCTGACCGAATTTATACAGGTCGCACTTGTAGCTCGGCGTGAACTTCGTTTTTAGCGGATAGTTGCCGAACGTTACGATTATAGCGTTGCCGGTATCCGTCTTGTTGTTGATCTTCTGGAGCTCCGACGGATAGATGAGCGGACGGGTCTGGAACGAAGTCGAGTAGTTTGCCTCGCCCTCCTTGCTTCCCATGGAACGAGAAACGCTGGTAGTGGAGATCGTGCAGTTTCCGCAGAGCTCGGAGAACTCCTTGCAGGTCTCGATATCGTTGGAGCCAATGAACATCTTCATGCCGCAGTTGGATTTCACGATGTCGCCGACGGTCTTGCCGTACACGTTGTCAAGCTGTGCGTAGGACTGCACCACCATGTTGAACCATATTTTTCTGGAACGTCCGACGGTTATCATCTTGTCGAACTTGTCTATCTTCGGCATATTACCGAACTCATCAAGAATGAAGTACACGTTTCTCGGCAGCGAAAGATCCTCCCGGGAGGAAGCTTTCTTGATAAGCGCCTTGTAAATACACAGAACAAACGCCGCCGCAGCGTATGGCGCGTGTCCTTTTCGTCCGGTATCTTCAGAAACAGCGCAGTCGGCTGATCTGCGAAAACTGACGGGTCGATGTCAGTCGCGGAGGTCAGCGAGCATATTCCCTCGTCGTTGAATATAGACAGCTTATCGAACGCAATTGACATATACGAAGCGAGCGTGTTTTCCGCCGCAGAAAGCACCTGACGGCTAAGCGTCACCGCCTTTGACAGCACATCTCTGCCGACGAAGTAGTTTTTCAGCGGCTCGAAATTGTTGTCGGAATTTCCTATCGCCTTGTTTATATTGAAGAAATTGAACTTATCCTTTGTCATGCCGAGTTCGGGATTTTCACTGTCCTCCAGCATTGCAATGGCTGTCGCCATGATGATGGAGCGTGCGCCCTTTTCCCATACTGGATCGCCCTGGGATTCGATCGGGCAGATTACGGAAACAAGGTCGTTCAGATCCTCGTACATTTCGTCGTATATCTTCTGGCGCTGTACCTTTATCACTGCGATAAGTTCCTTGCGGACGCCGTACGCCTTGCCTTCGTACTCGTACCAGAATTCCTCGTAGTCTTCCGGAGTGTTCACCATCTCCAGACCGGACTGCGCCGGGTCGTCGTTGCGGCGGTAGATATCGTTGCCGGTATTCGCATAGAGCTGATATCGGTCGTAGATATCGCTTAGAGGATTCCATCTGAAAGATGAATACGGGTCGCGCAGATCGAGCACCATTACCTTGTAGCCGCGCTCCTGCAAAAACTTGCTGTGGAGCTGGAACAACTCTCCCTTGGGGTCGGTGCAGATCATCGAGGAGCCTGCGCCGGATTTCGCCAGTATCTGTATCATCGGGTTGATGAATGTGGTCGTCTTACCGGAACCGGTGGCACCGATAATAAGTCCGTGCATTGGGGACGCGAGATTAAGGTGGAGCCCCTTCTTGTCGTACACCGCACGCACCGGGATTCCGTCCTTCTTGCTCTCAGTGAGCTTGTCGAACTCATAGGGCGCAAAGTTGAAATCGCGCTCCTTATCGTTCATGAAGCGGGAATTTTCCAGCGAGGAATCCTCCACCTGCGCATTCTTGGAGCTGTTGGCACCGAGCAGGCTCTTTTTCGTGCGCGAAAAGCTGTCCGGGCGCATTACTGCATACATCACGATAACTATTATAAGAGCAATGAGTCCATACAGATAATTCAGCGGATTCAGAAAAACTGTGGGGCTGAAAAATACGGCGACGCTCCCCTGGTCGAATGCGGGGGTCAGATTATCAAACAGCGCTCCGATCATGTATGTGAAGAACAGCAGCGCGATGAGTCCCAGAGCCGCCGTGCTGTAAAGTTTTTTCTTGTCCATAGTTCCTCCGTCAGTTTTTCTTTGCGAAAGGATTTCTTCCGTCAAACAGCAGTTCGTTTACGCACAGGTAAACCGTTAGTCCGCCGAGCACCAGATAAATAAGCTCCGCCGCGATATTGTCGAACAGCACCGTGTACGCTTCAGTATTAAGCAGTAGCAGCATAGGCACGCTCGCCAGATTGTAGCAGGAATGCAGTATCATGGAATACAGCAGGTTTCCGTGTTTTTCGCGTATCGCAGTGAAAATAAGGCTGCATCCGAACGACACGATTATCCACATGATATTGACGTGCGGAAGTGCGAACGCCGCCGAAACCACCCATATTACCACCTTAGCCGGGAACGCCTTTTTCAGCTTGTGCAGCAGGAATCCGCGGAACATCAGCTCCTCGCAGAGCGGTGCAAACAGCCAGATGTAAATTATGCTGAAAGCAAAATTGTCGGTGTAAAGCAGCGATTCTGAGCCGGAACTGTATCCATGCACCAGGCTGTCTGGAAGCGGCAGCAGCGCTATCAGCGCCGCCAGCGCCAGATTCAGACAGAATCCCGCCGCAGCGCATTGCAGCGCCTTTTTCGGCTCGAGCAGTTTCGTGTGTATCTCCAGTATATCGTTGACTTCGTCGGCTTCCGGGTGTTTCTTGCGCTTACGCATATAGTGCCGTGTGAGGTAGAAAAAGTACACGAAAAATCCCATCGTGGAAGCAAGAAGCTTTATCGTGCCGCTGTTCTGGAGTGCGTCGTTTGAAAACACCAGATAGAACAGGTTGGGAAAGACGTAATACCCACAGTACAGCAGCACAGAACCGACGGCCGTAGACGCAATGATGTATTTCCGGGAGTTCCGGTCGATGAGCTGGCGCTTCTTTTCAGCGCGTAATTTATGCTCGGCTGCGGCTTCTTCCGCTTCTGAAAGCGCTTCCGGAGTGGTTTTGCGAATTTCCTCCGGCTGTTTTCTGTGCTTTTTGCGGGACACTTTTTCAACTCATTCTGATATCCTTAAAACGACAGACAGCCGTCCGACCCGGTCGCCCGGCTTGAACGGCTCTCTGATAAATGTCAGCGATTTGAAGTCTGACTGCTGCTCGTTGACGTTGTTGAGGCAGTGTTCTCATACCAGTTCGTCATTGCGGGAAGTCCTATCCGCAGACCTACCAGAAGCACGAATATCAGCACGAAACCGATTATCGCATTCTTGAGGGAGTGCTTTGCCTTTTCGCGATCCTGCGGTTCCTCTGCCTTTGCGTACTTAACGCCCAGCAGAATGCAGAATATCGCGCCCAGCGCGCCAACAATGAGCAGCGCCGGAGTTATCACCATGTTCAGCAGGCTCACTACCGGCTGTGCCATCTCCATAAAAGGGTTGTCTGCTGCATTTGAAACGCCGGAGGATGCTAAAAGGAATAAATCTGTCATAATTATGTTTCTCCTTTTGGATCAATGTATGTCTTAATAAGCGTGTGGCTTATAAGATGCGATTTTGTAACGTCCTTTCATTCGAAAGGCTGTCCGCAACGTTAAGGGAACTATGCGCCCCCTCTTCCGCGAGAAGCTGCCTGAAGCTTATCCTTTCGCGGACAGTTCCCGAAACAACGGTGCGTTCGGCAGTTTTCTTCGTTTCAGTGCGTTCCGCGGCTTCAAGCCTGCGGTTACGTTCGGAGAGCCGTTTGTTCTGTTCTTCGAGAGCTGCTATGCGCTCCATCGAGCGGGAAAGCTGCTCGCTGATATCCGGCTGACGGGTCTGTTCAGGCGCAGCGGGTTCGGGCGGCTTTTCCGGAGGAATTTCTCGCGGCTTTTCCTGCCCGACGCGCTTTTCGGCGACCTGCCTGTTGAGCGCCGAAAATGCTTTCTGCGCAGCACCTTCCGGGGATTTTCCGGCTATAATGTTTTCGACGCAGCCCAGAACGGCGTCAGCACACTCCGGTGTGGAAAGCCCATAGAAATCCACGCCGCCAGATATACGTTCCGCGCCAAACTCCTGTTCCGCAGCGGCTGATCTGCTTATTACTGCATTCTGTATCCGTTGTTCGCAGCCGTAGGCGATATCAGCAAGATCTGTCGCCCTTATCCGGACTTTTTCGCCGTTTGATTCTGCCGGAACAAGCATTGAGCCGTCAGAACTTTCCATGCTAGAAATGTACTCATCGTATATCTGCTTAGCGCCTGCATATATTGCGCGGCTTTCGGCATATTTCGCATATTCCACGGAGAAAGTGCGCAGGGAATTCAATGTGCCTGCAAGTTCGGCTTTCTTTAACGGGTCGGAAGTGTGCGCCAGCAGTTCTGTTATACTGCTCTGTGCAAGCCTGAATCTGTCTTCACGCCCGCCATCAACGGTGCTGTATTGCTTTGAAAAACATTCTTTTAATATGTACTGTTCTGTTTCATTTCGCAGAAGCACATGTCCTTCGTCAGGCATCAGTCCACCTCCGTCAGCTTCAATGTAGGTATTATATCATTTTTAAAAGTAAAAGTGAAGAGGACAAAACAGGACAAATCACAAAAAGAACTTTTGTTCGCTGCATTATTTGATTTTATTTATCATTCAGAATGACGGCAATATCACGTCCCGCCTTGCTCTTTTTCTTTGCCTCATACATGTTCTCATCTGCGTTTGCAATAGATTCCTGAAATGTCATTTTTCCCGGTTCGAATATTGAGGAACCTATTGAAACAGTCGGCAGGCGCGATTCTTTAAGTCGCTTTTTGACCATTATGGTGCCGAAATCCAGTTCAAGCTCATTCATGGATTCTATGCGCTTATCGAGTATCGCACAAAATTCATCGCCGCCTATGCGGTAGCAAAAGCCGTATTTTCCATAGGCTTTCCGAAGCGCCTTTGCGACTTGTATAAGACTTTCATCACCGAATTGATGACCATACATATCGTTTATGATCTTGAAATCATTCACATCAAAGAAAAGTATGCCCACGCGCTTTCGTTCTGATTTCACACGGCGTTCGTATGCGCTGCGGTTCATAAGCTCCGTAAGCGCGTCCACCTGTATCATTACAGTACAGTAGTATATGTAGAACAGGATAGCTCCCATCGCAACGGTGAGCCACACTATACGTATTGATTCATTCAGCGCCTGACAGGTCACTCCAGCAACCACGAACACTGCTATCATTACAAGAACCGTTTTATTCTGGCTCTGAAACCTCATTCCGAACATTGATATTGAATAAAGCAAAAACGCCGCGCTGACAACTATTGCAACGTAGTAGATATCATAAAACATACAATGGTGATACACATTGTTCTCATCGACCCAGAATGTTATCCCGAAGAACATCGACAGAAATTGTATAAGCGTATGCACCGCCTGTACTATAAGGAAAGCAAGGCGTGATTTATGCGGCTGAAATGCATTGGCAAAAATGATCGGGATATACGGCGCAACCGAAAGTTCAATGAACTTCACTATCAAATGCGGTACGCGGAAAACCGGGTCAGCCCCGTCAAGCAGGAACCCCAGACATTCTGCTGAGGAGCATATCATTATTAGAACTGCGCTGAACATTATTCCCCGTTTTGCCGAATCCGAGATCGTAAAATTTTTGAATGTAAATAGTATCAGGATCAACATTGAAAACACGATCATGCCTATACAAGCAATATATGTATTCATGTCGTCACACCTCCGTGCAATTTATTAACATTATATTTTATCACTTGCCGTGCAACAAAAGCGCAACATTTGAGGGGTATTATCAAAAATATTTTGAAAAAAATCAAAAAGTTGCACTTTTGTTGCAGATTATGGTGTATAATATAATAGATATGCAATTCAGATGTAAAGAAAAAACATGAAATGTACAGGTTAATTTCAACAGCGTTTTATTTTTTGTCAAACTAATATACACAAAGAAAAGAGGTAAGAGCATTGAAAAGGATATCATCATTACTGACTTCTGCGGCAGTGCTGGCGTCGTCGCTTATGACGTTCACAACAGTCACCGGCGCAGAGGAAAACGAAAGCAAAGGCGTGGTCATTCTGCATACGAACGATGTCCACTGCGGATTTGAAGCGGACGACACCTCCTTCGGCGCGGCTGACCTTGCCGCATACAAGGCCCATCTTGAGGACGAGGGATACGACGTTATTCTTGTGGACGCAGGCGACTTTGTCCAGGGCGGAGTTATCGGCACTCTCTCCGATGGAGAGTACCCCATGCAGATAATGAACGAGCTTGGCTATGACGCCGCAGTTCCCGGAAACCACGAGTTCGATTACGGTATGGACACGTTTTTCAAGCTTACGGGAGAAGCTGAGTTTCCGTATCTTTCGGTGAACTTTACCGACCTGCGGACAAACGAAAATCCATTTCAGGCGTACACCGTCATCGACGCCGAACAGTACAGGATAGCATTCGTTGGACTCACCACTCCGGAAACCCCGACCTCCAGCAGACCGTCGAACTTCCAGGACGAGAATGGAAACTACATCTACGGGTTCCTCGGCGGCGATGACGGAACGGCGCTCTATACCGCAGTCCAGAACGCTATCGACGCAGCTTACACAGACGGCGCGGATTTTGTGTTCGCAATAGGTCATATGGGAGATTACGTATACGACGACAAATGGAGCTCAATCGCGGTTTTTGAACACGTCAGCGGACTTACCGGCTTCATTGACGGGCATTCCCACAGCGAAATAATAGCCGAGGGCTGGGACAAGAACGGCAATGACGTATGGCTCACCTCAACCGGAACAAAGCTACAGACTATCGGTCAGATAACGATAACGCCGGAGCGCGAGGTCAACTGCGAGCTTATACGCAAGGACGCCTACACCGTATCCACGGACGAGAACTCCGCTGAGTACAAGGCGTACCAGGAGATGTCCGATTTCATCACGGGAATAGAAGAGCAGTACAACGAGCTTGCAGGAACGGTAGTTGCAAAGACAGACGTTGAACTCACCGTCAACGACCCCGAAACGGGAGAGCGCGCAGTCAGAAGCTCCGAAACCAATCTCGGCGACCTCTGCGCTGACGCTTACCGCGCAAAGACCGGCGCGGATATCGGGCTTATCAACGGCGGCGGTGTGCGTGCAAATATCGCGGCAGGCAACATAACCTACGGAAACATCATCAATGTCCAGCCGTTCGGAAATTCCCTATGTGTTGTCGAAGCAACAGGTCAGCAGATACTCGACTGTCTTGAAATGGGCGCAGTACATACGCCGGAGGAAAACGGCGGATTCATGCAGGTATCCGGGATTTCGTATACGGTGAATACATATATTCCGTCCTCCGTTACAACTGACGAGAACGGAAATTTCACGGGAGTCGACGGCGAATATCGTGTAAAAGACGTCCTTGTGAACGGAGAACCCCTCGACCCTGAAAAGATATACACCGTGGCTTCCCACAACTATATGCTTCTTAACGGCGGCGACGGAATGAGCATGTTCAAGGATTGCAACATGATCGCAAAGGAGATCACTCTTGATAATCAGGCGCTCATCGACTACATCACCGACGACCTCGGCGGCACTGTCGGCAAGGAATACTCCGACCCGCGCGGAAGCGGCAGGATTACTATCGTGACTGAAGCTCCCGAATCCTCCGATGAAGCAGGATCCGCTGAAACTGCTGAGATATCCGGAGTATCAGATAATCCGGATACGGGTGTTGATTCGGCAGCTGTGCTTATTTCCGCAGTCGGAATTTCTGCGGCGCTGATGGCTGCTTCACGCAAAAGGAAGTAAAACAACTTCGTACCGCAATCTGTAATGCATTTGCGGTACGAATCTTATTTTATAAACCAAATACAAGGGAACACCGGAGTTCGGCAGGTCAGCAATAGTATACCGGCTGAGATTCTTCTGTTGCCCTGCGGATAGTTCAGAGCGGTCTGTAATACGCCGATATACATGTTCCATACGATCAGCTTGATGTTCACAGCAAATAAATTCATGGTTTCATAATTCCGTAAAAAACAGTGCGATGATTTTGTGTAAAGGAGGGCTTGACATGAACATTCTCGCCGTTGACGATGAAGAGCTTCCGCTCAGACTGCTTGTAGATTCTATCAGCAAAGCCATTCCCTCTGCTGAAATACACTCCTTCCAGGATCCGAACGAGGCGCTGGAACATCTGAGCACAAACCAATGTGATATTGCATTTCTCGATATAGAGATGCGCGGAATGACTGGTCTGGAATTTTCGCGGAAACTTAAGGATATCTCCCCGCAGACAAACATAATTTTCGTGACCGGACATACGGAATATGCCGTAGACGCATTCCGGGTCGGAGCCAGTGATTACCTGCTGAAGCCGCCCACTCCGGAATCTGTATTACAGGCGCTGGAGCAGCTGCGGAATCCAATAAGGAATGATTCCACAAACAGGATACGCATACAGTGTTTCGGAAACTTCGAGGTGTTTTATAACGGAAAGCCGCTTGCATTCAAGCGGATAAAAACGCGTGAGCTTTTCGCGTATCTCGTTGACCGTGCGGGGGCAGGCGTTATCTCCGGAGAACTGATATCCGTACTTTGGGAGGACGGTTTGAACACACATTCCCGTCAGAGCAATCTCCGAAACCTTATCAGTGACATGAAAAAAACATTAGCCGAAACCGACGCTGATGATGTTATCATCAAAAAACGGCAGAACAATAGCGATAGATTGTAACGCAGTAGAGTGCGACTACTTTGATTTCCTGCACAATATCCCGTATGCGGTCAACTGCTATCACGGGGAGTATATGGCGCAGTATTCCTGGGCGGAGATAACCACGGCAGCATTCATAAAATAAACGGTGAGTTCAAACGCTCACCGTTTATTTTTATTACATCGAAGAAGATTTTATTATCCATTAATTATTCTTCATACGCTTCAATCTGACAAATGCGTCGCCCATTCTCCTGCCGTGCGCCATCTTTGTATCGTAGTATCTCTGCATGTATTCGGGAGTCACTCCGAGTGCAGCGGCGTCAAAGTCGTTGCTGCTTATATAGTCAGACAATGTCATGTTATCATGCGACGCTATGATCTGATTGGCGGCGCCGTTGATTAACTCATCATCTGAGCGTGATGCGTCAATTGCATTCAGGTCCGCTGCACTCATAAACTTGTCGATACCTGCTTTTATATGCGGCGCCATTCTTGCCTTGTCGCCACTGACCATATCATCAAACATCGTATCTGCGGTCTGGTCGTCAAGTCCCCTCAGATGGCGGGCAAGATATCTTACCGCCCTTACATCTCCGGAATCCCGGTTGAACTGAGTGCCATGACGGGCATTGTATCTTTGAATGGCTGCTGTAAACGCAGCATTTCCTTCATCCTTAGTGGCATTGATCCTGTCTAACTCACCGGACGCCCGGCGCTGCCTGTCGAATTTCTGGGTGAGCGCGTCCGCCATGCCCTCCGCCTGCCGTACTTCATCGTTTCCGGCAAGTATATTGTATATCATGCTGTTTTCGCGGGCTGCCCTACTGTCACGGCTGGCTCCGGTGAGGGTTCCTCGTCCGAGCTGCGACGCCATGTTAGTCATCATTCGCGGATCGTCAAAATTACCAGCGGCAAGACGCGACTGCGTCTGGGCTTCCTGGTAGCGAGCCGCGCGGCTGTCTGACATATTGACTCTCTGGAACATCTTCTGCGCTTCTATCTCGTCATCGCTGAATCCCTGCTCCCTCATCGCCTTTACCATATCAGCCTCAGTGCTTTCATGCTCGGCGGTGATCTCGTCTACTACGTTATCCTTATTTCTCAGCGCCCTGCCAAATCCAAAGCTCTCTTTCTGCTTTCTGAAGAAGTTCTTTATCTTTCCAAAGAACGACCCCTGCACCGGAGCTGCGTCCGCATTCATCGCCGGGAGCGACATCAGCGGTGCTGCAAGCGAACTGTGTCCTCCGGATACAAAGCTGTCGCCGGAATGTTCTGCCGCGCCCTCAAGCGCTGCGGACGCATTAACATTGAATCCGTCCACATCAGCATGCACGCCGCCCCTTGCCTGCTGTACGACATGCGACAGCTCGTGCGTTATAAGGTGCTGCCCCTGCTCGGAATGCTGGTCAAACTGCCCCGGTGCGAAATGCACTACGTTGCCCTTTGCAAACGCCTGGGCGCCCATATCGGCCGCGTCGCGGGATTCACGCAGCTCCACTCCGGAAAGGTCGTATCCGAGGTGCTGCTCGATACGGCTTTTCAGCCCGTCCTCCAGTTGAAGCGAATGCCCGGAGTGAACGTCGATATTCTGCATTGCGTCGAGCTGCGGCTGGATATTTTCCGGTGCCGGAGCCGCTTCTCCGGGCTGCGGAACGCTCTTTTTTCTTTCTGCATATGTGTTCATAATACACCTCCACTACATATCTGCTGCGTGTGCCTTATGCTTCCTGCCAGAGTCTACTTTCAGCGTGACAATAAACAGGACTGCCGCCGCTGCGAATACTATACCCATTATGTTTGTCGCTGCAACTCCGCCTGCGAGAATTACGGAATACAGCACCGGGCTGAACGTCTGTACGATGCTGCCGATAACGTTCAGCATTGCAAGTCCCTGGCTGACTCCCGCTTCCTTGACCACTGGCATATTGACGTAATAATCGCTCGTTGCCGGTGTGCCGAAGCCATCGAAAAGTCCGAGGATTGCAACGCTTACAAGCACTATCACCAGCGGCGCGTTGATATTCAGTATAAGTATCGAAACCGCCGCCAGTCCTAGCGATACCACAACGCACGCGGATTTTCCAATCTTCCCGGACAGAGCCTTTAATAACACCGGTCCTATGTAAATTCCGACAAGTCCGTTGATGAGATACCCATACGATGTCGTAACATCGGGAAGTCCGAGTGAACCGACAAATCCGGGGAAAAACGCAACTACGAACATCAGACCGAAATTCATCGGAATCGCTACCAGCAGCACATACCGCAGGAACGACGGTTTAAGGATAAGCGACAGCGCGCCGAACCTGCTCTTTTCGGTCTGCGAGGAGCTTTCAGCGCTGTTCTCGCGGAACAGCTTCCAGGGCGCGAGCGCAAGCACTGCCGCCAGGAATGCGAAAATAAATATTCCCGCTATAAGATACGACGTATGAACATTCACCGAGCTGGCGATCACAGCGCCGAGAGTGCCACCGCAGGTGATACCTCCGAGGAGTCCCGCATTGAGCGCCGCCAGGTCGTTCGTCGTATTCTCGGGAGTCAGCGAGCCGAGGGATACAAAGGTGTTCAGCGAATACTTGATTCCCGCGAATCCGATACCGGAAACAAAACGCAGGATTATAAGCTGCTCCGGCGACGACGCAAAGAAGCATAGCGCATTCGCAGCCGCCGAAATAAGCGCGGACAGCGTGAACAACAGCTTCAGATTCATCTTTCTGTAGAGCGGCAGGCACAGAAGCGAGCACAGCATTGTAGCAAGCAGCTCCGCCGTCATGGGTATCGAAGCCAGGAAAGTCACGGACAACCCCAGTATCGACTTGTTCCACTGCGTTATCAGGACGCTTGAAAACGGTATACCGACGTACATTCCGGTGTACGCGATAAACGCTCCCAGTCTCAGCACCGGAGCAACAGACCCCGCCTGTACTGTCCTTGACTCCCTGAACGGACGGGATATTCGTGTGAACATTGCGTCCGGGAGTTTCAGCAGCTCGAATATCATTATCAGAGCCACTGCGAATGTAACGATGAATACCAGCAGCATGCCAAGCATCTTTTCATCTATGTATTCCTTCGATATCTCGACGTTGATATGTGTGTTCATTCCGTCGCCGCTGCCGATGGCAAGCGACACGTTATACTCACTGCTGCGCGTCAGCACGCTTGAAGTGTCGGCATAGACATTCACAACACTGACATTCCAGAGCAGCGGGGAATCCTCGACCTTATCCGCAAGATATTCCGGCAGCCCGTTCATACGGCTGTAGTCAACGCCCTTTTCGTTCAAACTGCTGATTATCTCACCGATATACTCCGAAATACCCTGCGCTCCCTCAAACATTACTTCCTTATACCGCCTCTGGTACTCATTATAGGATATCATGCACTGAACGAGCAGTCCAGCCATTATCGCGAATACCGGTATCAGGAACATATAGCGGTTCTCACGCTGTTTGCGCTTATAGACCTCCGCTGAATCCGCCGACCCGTCGTCCTGCGGAGCGCATACCGACCTCGGCAGGAACACAAAATACAGCACAAGCAACAGTATCGTAGCGCCGATACACGACATGGTGACAATATCGCTGTTCTGCTTCTGGGCGATAAGTTCCTGCTCGATATCAGACACGCTGTAGAACAGCGTCATAGCGCCTATCTGCTTTCCCTGGCGGTCAAATATCGGCTGCAGCATGACCTCGTAATCTCCTGCGTCCGCAGTCCGGAATGCTGTGCTGTCAGCGTCGCTGAAATCCAGGTTATAAATAACATTCTCGTTCAGAAGAAGTGCGTTGTATTCTTTCTCCATGGCGCTTCCGGAATAGGAGGAATACAGAACGTTTCCGCTGGCGTCGGTTATCGCGGTGTTTATGGGGACATTCTCGGTGCTTATGAGCTTGAGCATATCGTTGAGCACCTTGTCCATGCCATAGAAGCGCTCTATCTGCTTTCCATTGCGTATTGAATTTTCGATATTCTCGACTATCTGCTTTGACACCACGCCGTAATACTGCTGCTTTATCTCACGGTAGCTCTGGGAGAATACCGCGTAAATCAGCCACGAAACAAACGACATCGCGATTGCTATGAACACAACGAACACTGAGAGTATCCATATTTTTTTGCTTGACTTTTTTTCTTTATGTTCCATCTGCTCTCCTCCCGCGTCAGTCCGTGCTGATTATCTTCTCGCACGCGATAAGCATTTCAAAGGACGGCTTGTATTCTATCTTATCCGCGACATCAAGATTAAGGGTAAGAAATGGTGAGCTTGCATATTCCTGCTCCAGGTCGCCGGGCTTGCTTCCATTGAACACCGAGCCTATTATATTGGACACGAACGGGCCTGTTCCCACCGCGTCGCGCGGGTCAACTATCATCAGCGCGGCGCCGCTCTTTACATACGCCGAGCCTACCTGAGCCACTACGGGTATGTTCGCGTCATAGAATATCTGCATCATTTCCGCCGCCTTTTCCGCTGACGGAATAACATCGGTATTTAGGATATATGCGTCCACCTTATCCTCGTTCACCATTTTTCTGTATATCTGTTCAAGCTGAGTGTAATATTCGTTTTCGTCCGCAAAACTCTCGCGCTCCAGCTTGTATTCGGTTATGTCAAAGCCGTTCTGCTGCGCAACGCTGCGGTAATCCGGGAGCGCGCAGACCACCTCGTCGCCGTACACAGAACCGATATTGACGAACGCGAATGTGTCAAAATAATACTGCATCTGTCTTGCGTACGCCGATGAATCCACGTGCGCCCAATAATTTTCATTTCCGGAGTCCTCTGCGGATTTGACAAGTCCGGAGCCTATCGGGTCGGACACCGCATACATAAGCAGCGGGACGTCAAATCCGAATCCCTCGACCATCAGCGACGGAGACGTACCCATGGCAAGTATCGCGTCAATGTCATTATCAACCTCAATGTGCTGCTTCAGGCTGTCGTAAATCTCCTCCTGTGTGCTGACCGTCGTGTAATAGTGCGCCGTTTTGTCGAAGGTCATGTATTCGCTCTCGGCATTGTCGGCGAGCCAGTTCATCAGCTCCAGGGAATCGGAGTCAGTCTCGGGGTCGAACGGAAGCTCGTCATAGCTTATCCAGCCGTCGTCCTTTAGACTTTCGATAACATAATACAGCATGCGGAAAGTTTCATTATACGGGTCGATATCCACGTACGCCAGCTTGAATTTACCGCCGCCCGGCTTCTTTATCGGCTTGTATGCACGCGCCGCGGAGGTCACGGTATTTGCGTTGTCCGTCTGCGCGTCCACTATCTCGCCGCCCTGTACAAGTCCGGCACCGCAGCCGCAGGACATCAGCAGACCCGCCGCGGATATCACCGCAGCAGCAAACCGCTTAAACAGTTTTTTTGGTGACATATTATTCTTCCTTTCAGTGATATACCCACATTATATTGTTATCAAGCGCCGTAAAGCAGGAATTTACCATCATTCGCTGTGAACAGCTGTTTTCCGGGAGGACAAATCCGCAGCCTATGCTCGCCTGCTTCGCGTATTCCGGAGTGATATGCTGCATGAGAGTCCGTCCAACTCCCTTTCCGCGCGCCTTTTCTGAAATGACCATCGAACCGATCTCGCCGTCAAGATGTATCGTAACATAGCCGATCCTTTCGCCGCCTATCAGTGCGCCGAAGCCCGGATTCCTGGCTATGCACTCACTGATATAACGCTCGTTGCCGAACTCGCTGCTCTTATACAGCGACAGGATAAATCCGACCCAGCTCTGGTCAAGCGGCACCACAGTCACCTCGGGATTTATCGGCGACGGATCCGCGCGGTATTCCGAGGACTCCAGGACATACTGGACATACTCGTCAGCCCTTACGTTATCCAGAGAACCGGATATTTCGTCGAGCATGTCGCTGCGGTTCACATAGAACGTGCCAAGCTCCCGGTCTATTTGTCTGTACAGCTTTGTGAAATCCCCTTTCTTATCAAGGCTGAAAAGCCAGAAGCCGGTATTCCTTTCAAGCACCGCCGCTGAGTTACCGCTGAAATAGCATTCCGCGCCGCTGTCATTTTCCAGCGTATGTATCAGAAACGAGTTCTTCATGCGGCAGGCGTTCAGCCTTTCCAGTGCGTCCGTTGTGGTCATTGTCTGTTTTCCTCCTGATTTGTTCTGTTATCTTTTCGATCCCGGCGACCGCCATTATCAGCACCGCACCCGCCGCCATGCATGCAAGCAGAGTCAGCACAAGCGCTCCGGCATAGCTCCACGTTCTCTCATTTATATAGCTCTCTGAGATGACCGCGGTTATCCTGTAATTCCTGTCATAGATAAGATTATCTATGAACGGGATATCCTTGTAATTTTCCATGAGCCAGCTGTTAAGATCGTATATCTTGCTCAGCGCGACGCCCTTTTCATTCACGGTGTCAAGATCGTTCTGGAGCGACATCGTTATCTTTGAAACGGACTGCTGGATAAGGCTTTCTATAGTCACGCTGAACTTGAAGATACTAAGTCCCCCATCGACCGCCACCTGGGCGCAGACTGCGCCGGCAATCACAGCCATTCCCTGCCGCATAAGCTTCTCCCGGAAACGGCACAGATGTATCATGAAAATCAGTCCTGCAAGCCAGCACATCACACCTGTCATCAACGACTGGACACGGTATTCACTGCGGTAATCCGCGAGCTTGTTTTCTACGGCGCTGCGGCTTATATCAAGCACCATGTACCCGCAGACCTCGTTATCCCGCCCGAATATCGGAAGAGTAAGTATATACCGCATTCCAGGGGTATCATCATACACTGAATATACCCTGCCGTCGGAGAAATCCGCGACGCTGAACCGCTTCACGGTGCTGTCGCCGTCCGCAAGGCTGTACAGCAGCCGGTGATCCGACGAAAAGATATACGCGCCGTTCGTATAGGAAAAGCACCTGCGCACTCCGCTCAGCACCGAGCTGATGTTATAGAAATTCTCCAGGCTCTTTCCGTTCTTCACGCCGTACTCTATCTGCCGCGTATACTCCTGGGACTCGACCGCCAGCCGCGTGAATATGATATCGCTGTAAATACTGCTTATCATATCGGTCTTTACAAAGTAAGCCCTCTGCGCGGCAAATGCTATCAGCACCGCCATCAGAAGCGACAGCAGGATCTTCAGCTTGTTCATCATCTCACCCCGTTATGGAATATTTATCGTCATCGCGGGAGTCATCGTAACTGAAATGACTCCGCCCCAGCTGCACATGCATTTGCTTGAATTATTCAGCGCCGGTTTATTGCATATCAGCACCGTCGGAGAGCCTGGCGCCCAGGGTGCAGTGCACGCCGGTACGCATGGCATAGGCGTCAGCACTCCCATTGCTGCGGCAGTCGCACTGGCGACTGTGGGATTTGCAAGGCTGCTGCACATTCCGAACATCATCGGCGGCTTAGGGATATCCATTATCGTCGCTGCTGGCATTCCGGAGCCAGTGACCGTATTCTGTGACGGAACGGTCAGCGGAGCCGGAGCCGCTCCGAATGAGCACTGGCACACTGCCGTATTTACCGCCGGATTAGCCATTTACTTCTCTCCTTTCATTTTCAGCTCGCCGATATCACTGTGCCTTCCTGGCAGTACCCCGGCGGAAGCATATACGATTTTCCCGGACTTCACAGCGGCGAACCTCAGCGGTATCTTCCCCGTTTCCCTGTCCGCGGAGAATATCCCCGGTATCAGCAGGAAGAATCCATTGTCCGTGCATTGCAGCCGTATGAGCGGGACTGCGTTCTCCGAACGCTTGTGCGCGTATTTCATCGGTTTCTCCGTCCGACAGACGCCGCCCTGATTCGAGATGAACGTGACAAGCTCCGCATGCGAGCCGCTCCCTAACACAAAATCACACGGCAGCGGCGGGGTCTTTCCCTCGGAGAACATTTTAATTTCGTCGGTGCCGGCGGCGGAACGCTCCTCCGCTACGCGCATATTTCCGACGGGACGCACCACATACAGGGTGCTCATTCCCGGTGCTGTCCCGCTGACTGACGGCATTCTGGACGCGGCGGGGTGCTTCTCCGACGGATTCAGCGGAATATATCTCACCTGCGACAGCGCCGTGGTATTATCATCGCCGCTTACGGAAATGCGGACGTTTTCCGTCTGATAACCGTATGCTATGACAGTCACTGTGCATTCTCCGGCGGGGAGGTCAGTCACAACGAAATAACCGCCGGGCTTGTACTCATGCCGTAATCTTATCCCGTCAGAATACAGCGCCGCTTCGCTGCCCGTCAGCGGACGGTTCATACAGCCGTCCGTCAGCCGCAGAACACACGACAGTCTTTTTATGACCATATCACTTACCCTTTCTATTACGCGGCGCTGCGTCAAACTGAGCCTTAGTAACACGCGGTGCAGCCTCCCTGACGCGGTTGGATCCTATGAACACCTGCGAGATATCCACGCCGAACGACGGACGTATAGTCTTGCTGGAATTGTTCCACACTCTGGAAAGCTCCTCGCCGTTGAGCTGCATTATCTCCAGCAGTACAGGCTCGGTCTGCTCCGCAAGGGAGCCTACAAGATGCTCCGCCGGTATCGACGGGGTATCCCGTATCACCTGGAGCGCCCTGCCCAGAATGCGGTATTCATCGGCGCACTTCTGTATTGCGGGCGCCTTCGAATGCGCCGACACCAGTGCGTGCAGCTTCATCTGCATGGGCGCAAAGCGCTCCCTGGAAGGGTCGTCCGGATCCGGCTGATAGCCGGTGCGCGTGCCGGAATCCTTTATCATTTCAACGTTGTATATCCATATCGTCAGTTGGAAATCCTCAGGCGACTGCGGCTCGCACAGACCGATATTCTCGCGCTTTACCACCGGCTCCGGCGTAAGCTCGCTGCGCAGAAGCTCCGCCAGCGATTCGCCTGCTTCGTATATTGCGGTGTACTCTGTCATTTCAGTCCTCCAAAAATTCACCAAACGGCGAATAGATGTCTATTTCATACTCTCCGGCTTCAACGCCGTTCCTGCGGAATTTCACAACGGCGCGGTGGACTCCCCCGGCAGGCTCCGGAGCGTCAAACACTGCGGTCTTACCTACCGCCGCGGAGCACAGCAGCTTTCCGTCATAACGCACCTCGAATTCGCCGGAGTCCTTTTCGGGGTCAAAGCTTATCGGGAGCGCCTGCACTGACAGCTTTACGGTATTCCCGCTTCTTCGCGTGAGCCACAGACCGCTACCGCGCAGATTTTCCGGGAGCGCGCCGCTCAATACCCCGGCAAGTCCGGAGCTTATGCCGTTTCCGGCGGTCAGCGCTCCGCCGCTCGCCTTGTCCAGCTCGAGCAGCGACTTAGCGTAATCCGCCTTGCTGACAAGCGCCGCGTATTTTGCGTCCTCATACTGCGTTTTTAAGCCCTCGAGCGCGGACGGCGAAACCGTGCCGAGGCGGTATTCGTCCGCCGCTTTTTCGTAGGTCTGCGCCGCGTCTACGTACATTCTCAGCGCTTCGCCGAGGGAATAGTAGTTCTTCACGGCTGCGGTATACTGCGCGGTGATGTCCGGATTTTCCGAGGGCTGCACGGAGCCGCAAAACGTACATATCGTTCCGGGAACGCCCCATTCGGACAGTTCCTCCGCAGAAAGTCCGAGTGCGTCTGTGATGAGATACGCCGTACTGAAATCAAAGTCGGATCTCAGCGTTTCTCCCGTGATCTCCTCAATTTCGGATTTAAGCGAGCTGACTTCAAACAGCAGGCTTTCAAGCTCGTAATATTTGTCGCTGCGCTGCTTTTCGGCTTCGTCGTATTCCTTCCTTGTGCATTCGCCCACCAGGTATTTCGCGGACATTTCATCGGCGGCGCTGTCAAGGCTGGAATAGCGCGAGCCTTCAAGCTCCAGCTTTCTCAGCAGCAAATCGTAGTCTATCAGCTTTTCTGCCAGCGAATACTCCTGGTCGGAAAGCACCGACGAAAATTCACCGTAAAGCTCCATGCGCTGCTCATACAGCTCAGCCGCTGTAATTTCCTGCCCGTCAGCTTCTGAAGTACCGCCGGGAATTTCCGGGGAGTTGAGAGCTTCCTCAAACTGAGCGCATACTGCTGAGATCTGCTCCGGATATCCGGTCATGCCGGAGGCTGCGGAGTTCTCGCAGTACAGCCCGTACGCCGCGGCATTCGCCGAAATAAGTATTGCTGCTGTCGCTCCCGCAGCGACTATATTCCGCTTCATTCCATCACCCCTCAGAATCCCAGGCTCTCAAAGTCACTGATATCAAGTCCGATATCCTCGAAAAGCTTCTCTATGTCATCATGCTCCTGTCCGGAAGCCTGATCGTCCGCGGGCGGAATCGTTCCGGCAGAAACCGCATGAGATGACCTCATCAGCAAAGTCCCGTCAGAGCCTGCCCACCAGTACACCACGGTATCCGCATAAGCTACAGCGTAGCAGGTAACGTCCTGCTCCGGAATACCGAGCAGCTGCGCCTGTTCCGGCAGAATGCCGTCAGTCTTTGTAACAGACAGCGCGGACGGCGCAATAATATCCGTCACGGAGCGTATCTTCATATTTACGCCGCCTGTCGGAAGCGCATAAACCGCCCTCACCGCCGCCGGCTCATTTCCGGCTGCAAAGCTGCATTCAAGAATTATCCCAGTTCTATCGGTCAGCCGGAAGCAGTCGTCAGCGACCGACCTCACGGCGCCCGGGAAATACTCTTCCACGGAAGCCGCGTCAAGTCCCGTCAGCGCGCTGTAATCAATATCACCGTCCAGGAACGCTCCGGAATAAACCGTGTTCCCCGCCGCGTCGGAAAGGCTTCCGGAGCCGGAGGAGATCCCGTCCGCAAAGCAGCCCTCGTATTTCATTCCATTGGGGTATGTACGGACTGCCGCGCCGCTTATTTTACCATCGCCGAACGTCCCGGCAGTGACTGTGCCGTCAGCGCCGTAAAGCGTTCCGCTGCCGCTGAACACGCCGTTTTCAAACTCGCCCGAATACAGCCGCGCTCCGTTTTCATACAGCGTGCCGCTTCCGGAATACTCGCCCATTTCAAACGAACCGCTGTATATTTTTTCGCCGCTCCCGGAATAGAGCGTGCCGTTTCCGTTGTATTTTCCGGCGGTGAACTGACCGTTGTATTTCAGCGTTCCGTCACGGTAATATTCAAGCGCCTCGCCATGCGGTACTCCCCCGCTGTAATCACCGCTGTAATGCAGGGAGCCGTCGTCGTAATTCTCCTTGCACACGCCCTGCGCGACGCCGTCCGTAAAGTTACCCGTAAACAGCAGGACGCCATCGCACGTGATGGTCCCGCTTCCCTGTAGTTCGCCATTTTTAAACTCTCCTGCATATATCTTACCGTCCTGGTAAAGCTCGCCGGAGCCGTTGTACCTGCCGTCCGCAAATGCGCCGCGGTAAAGGACTGTACCGTCCTCCAGGTACAGGATACCGCTGCCGCTGTACTTTCCCTTTTCGTAGTTCCCGGAATACCTGTGCCTGCCGTTTTCCCAGTATTCTTCGCCGGATTCCACGGCAGCGCCGTCGCTCAGACGTCCCTCAAATTTAAGTTCCGTGCACTCCTGGTCGTAATACAGCCGGACGCGTCCGGAATATGTTGATACCGCCGCGTCATCGAAGTACATATCCTTCACCCACCACCAGCTCGTGAACAGCGGGTGGAGCACGAAAATATACAGGAAAACCGCCGCGATGACGACGACCGAAACAAGCAGCACAAGCGACTTGGCAACGTATATCCTGCCCCAGTCGAAATAATCCTCGCGCTTCTCCGGTCTGCGCCGGGCAAGCTTCGGGAATTTCTTCACAGCCCCCGGGACAGCCGATGTAACTCTCCCGACGCTGAAAGCATATTTGAATTTGCTGCTCACCACCCGGAAAGGGCGAAGCAGCGCGTTTTTCAGCACTCGTAATATCAGCGCTAGCCCGTTAGTGAGCTTCTTTATCATAAATCACATGTCCTTCCATGCAAGGCTCTGACGGCGATACGCTTCGGTTTCATCGTATATCCGATATGTGAGCTTACGTCTGCCGGAGCTGATGTTGTGCTCCGCAAGATAAAGGTAATTCCTTGCCGCTCCATCGTCCGGAGCGTATTTCACGATGTTCATGAAACGCGTCCGCGCGCCGGTATAGTCACCGTTTTCGAACAGTTCCACTGCCGCCGCGAACTCCTCGCTGAACTGCTCCTTCAGCTTTATCATGGCGTATGGGTCGCTGTCGAACATGTCGTATAATCCGGTCGTTCCTGCCGCCGCTTCGAATTCGCCTATCCTGCGGCTGCGGTATTTCCCGGCGGGCAGAGTACGGAACGCTTCCTCAGTGCAGACGATATACAGACCGCTTTCGCCGCAGAGCTTTTCAATCTCCTCGGCTTCGGTGATAACACCGGAGACCGCCGTCGGCTCCATGCGCTTCTCGTCGCCGATAAATCCCAGAAGCACATCGCCCTCGCTGATTACAACGCGGACGTCCGCCGTGCTCTTTCCGCGTATCCGGCAGACCTCGTTATACGCGGCGGCACATTCACGCATTTTTATCGCTGCGCGCAGCGCGTCGCCGGAACTGTTGAATATCGCGCTGCAACCGTTATACAGGAAATTATACGCCGTGCCTCCGTTTTCTCCGATTATGGGAATAAGCTGCTCGAACACGCCGTTTATGCTCTCGAAAATATCCTGCGAGCCTATTATCCTCTCGGCGTCGGACATTCTGAACCTCAGCAGCAGTACAGCCATTCTGCGCTTGGAATGGAGCGATTTATCCACGCGCTCTATCTGCGTTTCGCCGAGGTTTTTAAGGAAGCTCAGCGGGACGAATCGGTAATATGAATTATTCAGCCTTTCAAGGCTGGTGGTTTTCTCTACGATATGGTCTGAGAGCGCGCGGACAGATCTTGAAAGCTCCTCGATCTCGTCGCCGGTGCTTATGCTTATCGGCACATTGTATTCGCCCGCCGCTATTCTGTCCACGGAGCGCTTGAGCTTACGCACTGCGCCTGCGGTGATGTTCTCAATTATCATGAAGATCACGACAAGCACTAATCCACCGCCGGCAAGAAACAGATCAATCATATTCTGTATATTCTGAACCGAGCTGGACAGGCTGCTTATGCGTATCCCGACTATCATATAGACGTCGTTTGCCGTGACGGGTATTGATATTCTGCGGACAAGGAACATCTTCTCTCCCTCGACGCTGTTCTTCATGAAGAAGCTTTCAGTGCCGGTCATGTTCTCCGCAATATCAGTCAGATTCATTCCGTATGCAAGGCGGTCGGCAGAGGTCCCTGCGGGATACAGTCCCGTTGAGGCGATAAGCCGCAGCCTGCCGTCCTTTACTTCCGCAAGGTGCACCTGCGGCTTTTCGTCATCGCCGTCAAATCCGTTATCCGGGTCGGCGCAGGCTGCCGCCCTGCCCTCCGCCGCAAACAGCTCCTCGTAATCGGAATACTGCGGTGCAGCGCCTGCGGCTCCGCTCATGGAATCCTCAAACGAGTTGGCTATGAGCTGGGCTTCATGGCTGTAGTTCCCAGTCACTATATTCTCCACCTGGGGTATCACAATAAAATACGACAGCGAATACAGCACAATGAATATCAACATTATCATCAGCAGTGACTGACGCAACAGGATAGACAGGTGCATTTTCAGAATGCTGACGTAAAAATCCCAGGTCAGTATCGTCAGAAGTATCACTCCGACTGCAACCGCCGCCAGGACAAGTATTGAATTTATCTGCGTGCTGCGGTCAACGTCGTCGGTGTAAATGCGCGACATTATAGAGAAGCTGCCGTAATACAGGCGCTCGGTCTCGTCGTGGATACAGCCGAAAATGTTTCCGGTTATTCCGACGGAAACGTCGGTGAGATCGGCGGCGGTCAGCGATTCCTCAGCATTTATCACCCTGCTCCCGGAAAGCGACGCGGATATCGACATATCCTTTGAGAGCGTATAGATATCCCCGGTCGCGGAGTCCATCATGTACACAAGGTCTATGCCGTTCCAGAAGCGGTCGAAAACCGCGTCCTGCTTTACGTTTCCGGGATTTTTCATGCCGCTGCGGTCAAGTATCGCGATACCGCCTTGTAATCCGAGCGCTACGCTGCCGTCCGAAAACGTATAGGCTCCGTATATCTTGCGTTCCGGAAGCTCGTAGCCCGCAATCTTCGACGCCGGTTCGGAATTATTCTTCAGCGCCGTGAACACCTCCACGGAGCCGTTATCCAGCAGCGAAAAGTAAACGGAATTATCGTCCTCGCTGAACGCCGATATCATCACAGTCCGTCCGTTCATGTAGGTCGAAGTCCTGTGCGAGAACACCTCGCCAGCGTATGTTCCGTCCTCATAGAAGCTATGGACGACCGCGCGTTCTATGAACAGCGTACGCGGGTCAAATTCATACGTCGTCAGATAGATTCCCTTGTCATGTTCCACATATATCCCCGCCGGGGCAAAGCTGTCGCCGAATATCTCGGGTGAAAGCCGTTTCTCAAACAGGCGCTTCCCCGACGAATCAATGCACACAAGGTTTTTGTACGTTCCGCTGGTGCTTATGTAATAGATATCTCCCGCCCGGTCAAGCGCATAGGTGCTGCTTACTGTCTTTTCCGCAATTCCTCCGAAGCCCATTCCGAAATTAGAGGTACCGATAAGTAGCGCCGCCCCTGTCGTGCAGAATATGAGAAATATCACGATAAAGCTTACCGTCTTTTTTACCATGTTCAAATCCTCCGTTTTCTGACAGGGTCTATGCATTCCTGCTCTTCCTGCGGCGTTTTTTTCTGCTTCGTGCGCTCCTGCCGAGATATGTCAGCAGGCTCTCCTGGAGATACGCGCTGCGGGTCTTTTCCGCCTGCATGCGGACATTCCTCCAGGCGGAATATGCGGCGGCGCAGCTGCCGTAACCTCCGTCGCACATTCTGTCTATCAGCTCCCCGATCTCGTCGGGGAAATATCTGTCGCGGCGGAACATTCTGTCAAGCATTTTCCCGAGCCGCACCGTCCGGAAATTCGCACCGCCGGTCATATCCGGGTCAAGCAGCATATTGAAATACACTCTGCACTCCGCGGCGTCCACAACTGCGTTCTCCGGCAGAAGCCCGCTGGCTGCCGTGCGGTCGTCAGCCAGGTCGAATTCCAGGGCGCAGCACAGCATGCTGTCCGCAAGCCTGACAGTCGTTTCATAGTCCCGTGAGGGCGCTTTGCAGTACTCCTCAAACGGGATACCTGCATGATACGAAAATATCGCAGAAAAACTCCCGCTGGAGGTGACAAGCTTGCGTAATCCTTTGAAGCGATTTTTCTCCATATCGTAGAACAGCGGCAGCAGCTCACGGATATACGCCTTACTGCTGTACTGGTCTATCAGACATACTTGGCCGCTGTTTACCGTTACATCGCAGCACAACGCTGCTTCAAATCCGGCGTGCGACCTCAGTACTTCCGTGATTTTGTATCTTCCGCTGTCTATGATCATCTGCAAACCACTTCACCTCCCGGATGACAATTTATTCCTCCACCAGAACGAATGCCGATGTCCTGGTCTCGCCGTCTGCATTGCTGCATGCGATGATCTCATATGTTCCCTCTGCGGAGGGCGCCTGGTACAGTCCGTTATCGTCTATGCTTCCGCCCTCGGAATCGCCGACGGACCATGTTACCGATTTATCCTCGGTGCCGCTGACCTCAGCCATGAAACGCACTCTTTCGAGCGGCTTCACTTTCTGGATATCCGGGCTTATGCGTATTACAATCCTGTCGTTGTAGCGCAGCTGCGCCGTATCCCTGGTGGGCTTATACGCAAACCAGCGCACCCGTATACTGTGCCCCTCAACGTAATCCGACAGGCGTATGCCGATACGGAACGTCCCGTTATCCGGGTCAAGAAGCGCGGCAGCCTGTATCTTCGGCACTGACTTCTCGCCCTTTGCCGAGAATATCTCGCCATCGCCGAACAGGAGCTTTCTTCCCGCGTCGTCGTTATATTCCACTGAAACTGAAATACTTACGTCGCCTATGCCGAGGTTATGCGGTATATCCTCCGAAAAGAACCTGGCGTTCACGCGTATCGCGCCGGATATCGGGATATCGCACACTCCCGACGACGTTGCGTAGTCATAAGCCTCCGCGGACGGAATCCCGAATCTGAAATTCAGCCGCTTATCCTTACTGCTGTACACTGCGGACACCTGGGGCTTCTGCCAGTAATCCAGGGTTTCGACCTCGGTGCTGACACCGCCGCGTAGCATGTTCTCCGGCTTTGCGGAAACGCTCGGCACCGGCTCGGCAGCGGACGAAGTGCGCTCCTCGGCGGACGGAATATTCACGCGCTGCGCGAACGGAAGCGGCGTGATATGCTTGATTATGAAGCCAGTTCCGATATTCATACAGTCTATCTTCGCAAGATATATCGGAGTATTCTCGCCGCTGATGTGCTTTTCGAGTGTGCTCATTCTCGTTTCACGCATGAGCGAGCAGCTTTCGGCGTCGCGGCAAAGGTATATCTCGGGAGCTTCTATCTGCACCTTGTCCGTGAAATCTCCCATCTGTACGGACAGAACCGCCTTGTCCTTATGCAGCGGCACTGAGATATCAGCCGCTTCCGCGCAGTTAAAGGTGAAATCCACGTTGAACACATCACCGTGCAGGCTCGTATCCTCGGTGAAGCTCAGCCGGGACAGTTCTTCCCCGCCGTAATGGAAATAATCCGCACTGAATGAATACGCGAACGACACCTGCGGGTCGTCAATGCCCTTTATCACCACAAATCTGACGGTAAGTTCATCGCCGGAAGCCGCAAGCTTTGGAACTATCATGACTATCCGCAGTCCATGGGAGCTGTATACGACTGAAACGCTGTTCACTCCTGCGCCGCCGTATATCTCTGAAAGCTCCGGTTCATCTGTGGAAAGGTACAGCCTGTAACCCTCCTCGATCTTATTGTACTGCTCGCTGCCGCTGTCAGCCGCGCCGATGTTGTTCACCGGCTCTCGCTCCTCCTGGGCGTACTGTAAACAGAGATATGCGCGGTCGGATCTCTCCAGGCTCTCGCAGCCCTCGACCATACGCAGCTTTCTTATCACCGGAGCACATACGCATATCTCCCTGCCCATGTAATCCAGCGCCATGCCGGTTTCCACGGAGAAAGAAACATCGTCATTCCGGCACACGCCCAGTCCGCAGACCACGCCTGCGCCGTAGAGCGTACGGTTGAGCAGCCGCCGCTTGTTGTTGAAATAGCGCTGCTCCGTCTCAAAATCCCTGGCGGTCAGCATTTTTCCATAGAAATATCTGTTTCTTTCAAGCGGAAAGAAATTACTGTTCTTCATCGTTGCTTCCTCCTAAAATAATATCTCCGGCGATACTGCCCGCGTCTGCTTCCGCACAGGAGTATCCGCTTATGACTGAATTCACGCCAAGGTAGGTATGATCCTCCAGGATAACGTTCTTTCTGAGTATCACGACCTCCGCTTCCGTGTACGCCGGGATACGGTCCCTGAGCTTCTGCGTGAATATGTTCGCTGAATGGGTGTCCGTAAAGGTCTTTTCCGGAAGGAGGACAAAGAATTTATACGGGTCAGTCCCGAAAAGCCTGCGGTATACCTCGCTGTCCTTTCCCTCGTTCACCAGCTTCTTCACGCTGAAATATTCTATGATATTCGGTTTTACGCCGTATTCATTCTCAATCCAGTCGGAAAGCCCCTGACGCGTTCCGGTCGTACGATAATCAAGCGCTGTCCGGCGTATCTTTTCGCGAAGCGCCTCGTCACTGAGATACACGGCGTCCTCGGTCATTATCCAGTCCGCAAGGTACCGCAGCATTTCGCCGTCTGCAATGCGGTAATCAAGGGAGCTGCGCGCTTTCATGATGCGTTCGTCCATGTCGAAGAATATGCTGTCAAATATGGACATGAAACGCGTCAAGAAGCCGTTTTCGCCGTCGCTCGCCCTGTACAGCTCCGGAAGATACTGCATCATGCTGTCGCTTTTAAGCAGGAGCTTCAGCTTGGATATCTCCACCTGCTCCCTGTCAAGCGTCATGAAATCAAGCTTTATCCAGATGTATCGTCCCCGGAGATTTATCGGCATGTCATCGCAGTTAGTGCCTATCGGTTTGAAAAGCTCCGACACAAGTTCCAGGCGCTCCCCGGGACTTACCGAGCCGTCTTTCAGCAGGCTGTCAAGCTCAAACGTCCTGCCGCCGGCTGAAATTATCGTACTGTCCGCCGCATAGGCGCTCACGCGCATTATGGTATTCTCGCCGGAATGCGCGAAGATCTCCAGGCTGCGCCACATGAATCCATGCTCCGTGGAATCCGCCGAGCCGGTTATCATCGTGCACCCGGCGCCACCGTCGGATACGACTGCGCTCCCGGATATACCCATACCGCTGAGCAGACATCGCTGCCACTCCGACGGACGGTTTAGCGTTATGTATGATCTTGATCTGTTCAAGGCTTTCCCTCCAGTTCCGTCGGTTTATCTTTCTGCCGTTATAAGCTCCACTGTCCCGCAGCGGGCTATCGCGTGTGGCGGTATCTGTATTCCCGCAGAGGTGCGCCTGCACTCGGGGCGGTCCGCGCTTATCCGCATGTTTTTGACTGCCAGGACTCCGTCGGCGCTGCTGAGTATCGCTGTCAGCTCGGCTTCCCGGACAGGTTCGCCGAACCTGCTTCTTCCGTCGCCGGAATATATGCTGAATTTTCCGCGCAGGAGCTTTTCGGCGTTCTTACGCACCTGGCTCACCTCGCCAGTTCCGCATATTATTTCAGCGCTGATATTGATTTTCACATACATCGGGGCGCAGGTTTTCAGTTCCACGGTGAGAAGCCTGCATTTCTCCATGTGCCGCTTCACCGCCGCAAGGAACGCGGAATCGGGCATCGGGTACCGGCTCCTGCTGTACGGCAGAACCGCAAGCGTCATGAGCGTACGCAGCTTCTCGGGCGGGGCGTACGGATCGTCCGGGTCAAAGAACGGTATCGCCCTTACGTCCGCGATACGCAGCCCCGGGGTACGCAGCGCGAGCCTGCGGTGATCCTCGGCGGATACCGCGCGGCGGCAGTCCGAAAGTTCATAGCGGAATCTTCTGAGCGACGCTTCGTAGCTCTCTCGGTCACGCCCTCCGCTGGCCGCCTCCGGCTGGAAAACCGCATAGCTTCCGGAATCCGTGCGTATTTCAGTAAGGTTTCCGGCTGATATATTACCGCCAGCGCCCTTTGTAAGCGCGCAGGATATTATCACGATATTATCGCTTCCCACCGGAGGAACTTCTCCGTTCTCGTTATCGCCGAACACAATGACGCGGCGCTTTTCGTCGAATGTGAACACCCGGTCACTGGCTCCGGCGCGGGCAAGGTCATCAATATATGAATATTCGTTCCACCGCGGAATTTCACTGTCGCTCCGGTCTTTTACCATTATCCGCAGCTCGTCAGTCAGTACGGTTCCGTCCGGGTCGAACGGGAACTCCTGGCAGGACAGTCCATCTGATGAATACACAATGCGGCCTGCAAACTCCCGTGTGCAGGATATAACTCTGACATCGGGCGCTCCGTCCGCCGCCGTTATTCCGGAATACTGCGACAAATCAAAGCGCACGCTGCTTCCGGTAAGTTCACACTCTGGATCCGGGATATCGAACCAGCCGTGCTCGTCGCGGAGCATTACCATACGCTCTCCGCTCACCGCAGCAACGTTCTCAAGTTCTGCGATACCGTCATGCATTCGGACGTCTGAAAACGTGCATTCACGGTGTTTCTGCGTAAGTTCCATCGTGTTAGTGTATATCCCGGAAATAAGCGGCATATCCTCGCAGCCGCTGTACTCCACCCGGGCGCGCAGCCATATTCCCGCCGACGGTACCTGCTCACTGTAAGCGGCAAAATCGCTGCCAGTGCGCAGCTTTATCCTGCCGGGGAACGCCAGTCCGTGCGTTTCGTCCTGCACGACTGTACAGCTTCTGAAACCGCTGCGCATGGAGTATTCCCAGACCATCTTCCTGGGAGCGCCGTCGGCTCCGTCGTATGGGTTTCTCTTGACCTCGCATCTGTCCTCGGTCATGATGTCAAGCGACAGCTCGTTCACCGGAGCGTCTGTTTCTATGTAGAGGCAGCGTCCGCTGCATTCAAGCTCCGTGCCGAACGGATAGAACGCCGTACCCGGCTCCGACGATATTCCGGTGACGTCAACAAATCCCTCCGCGCTGCTCATGAAGATACTACGCACTGAGAACCTCTGACCCGTAAACGGCTCATCAAGCATAAATTCCGTGCCGTCCGCCGAAACTGCATAGCTTCCGGCAGGGAGCTTCTCCGGGGCTTCCCCGGAAAAAACCAGCCTTACTTCTGCCGGAGCAGGATTGTAAGGCTCTGCGCCCGCCAGGAGCAGCATAGCCTCGCGGGTGCTGTCGGGAATCCTGTCAAGCGTGTACTGCTGCATCTCCTTGAGCCATGCAAACAGCTCTATTATCGTGATACCCGGGTCGTGCTCGTTGAAATCCGTCCACTCCGGGAATATTACCGGTATACGACGCTTTGCCGCTTCGACTATTTCACTGTATTTCTGGTCGTCCAGCTTCGGCAGATTTATCATTGCGGAAAGCTCCTTTCATATATTTGGTGACTTACAGCCCGGAAGCGCCGTCTATCCTCACCGTGTGAACTCCTGTCACCGGGAGGAAATAGGGGTAATCCGGCTTTCTGTCAAGGGATATCACATGCGACGCACCGCCGCCGGAGTATTCCCCGGTCAGCAGCACTCTTGTAACATACGCCACGTTCCGGACACCCCTCAGGACTGCATAAATATCCGTTTCACACGGGACTGCTCCTATGTGCGCGGAATTCTTATCCGTAAGTCCGCTGACTGCGCGTATTATTTCATGCTCCGTCTGCGAAGCGTTTTCAATATCCTTTATGACAACGGAAATTTCAGCGCTGACGCGGAGCGTACGTACTGGAACGACGGACATTCTCCCACCGAAAACCGGGTCGCAGCAGGCGCGCTCCCGCAGGAAAGCTTCTATCCTCCTGCAAAGGGATACTGCGTAGGTGCTTGTGCCCATATTCGCAGGCTTTATCACAACTGTAACACAGCCGCTCTGCGGAGCGCCGGAGCTGTCGGTACCGGAAAAGCACCGCACCTCTCCGACCTCGGAAAACTCCTCTGCTATCAGTCCCTCGTAATCCCGGGCAGTGACCGCCCTGCCGCCGTGCCGGATACGCTGAGCGCCTGTTTTACGTATTCTCTCCAGGGACTGCGCGTCGCTTCCGCCGCAGGTGGGGATAACGTTAGTCATGCTCTCCACAAACGGTATCCCGGTAACAAGTCCGTCCAGGGCGCCCGCCGGGAGATTCCCCGATGTTCCGCCGCCCCAGGAATAATCCACGCTGACGTCTATATCCGATGAATACGCCGGGATCCTGCCGTTTACGCCATCGCCGAACGTTATCACGCCGGTGGAGCTGTCAAGCTCATAACAGCGGTTTTCCGCGCCGCTGCCCGCCAGATTTTCGGCGCGGCTCCATCTTACCCACCATTCGGCAGGCAGTCCGTCAGCGCCGTTTATCACTCTGGTGCAGCTGCTGTCGCTGAGTTCAAGTGATTTCAGCTCGGTCAGCGGCGTTTCACCCAGCTCATTCACCCACAACTCGCAGCTTATGACCGGATAATGGACGAGCTGTATCTTATGGTTCTTATTTCCTGCGCGGACTGCGCTTCGCTCGCCGTTTACGCTGATCTGCTGTATTATTTCCACCGCGTTCATTTCTGCGCTGATAAGCTTCGGAAATCCGCTGCTGTCCGCTCCGAACGGCTCTTCTGCCCGCAGCCAGTAACCCTTTACTCCGAAAAGCTCGGTTTCGGAAAAATCGTCCGGTGCGTACAGCGATATTACCCCGCTCCCGGAAAATCCACGGGTCTTGTCGGCGACTTTAAGCTCGCACCAGTTCCCCGGCTGTCCCGCCGGACGATAGCTGAATTCCAGCCTGCGCCCGTCACTGCATTCCCCGTCAAATCCGAGGTACACGTTTACCGGGAGTCCACAGGGCGGCTTGTCAAATCTGAAGTACACCGTCCGCCGTCTGTCCGGCATTACCGAAAACAGCTCCATGCGCGTACGTGTGCCGTTCATCTCATACTCAGTTACGCGGCAGGAGTTACAGGTGGTCACTGTAGCTGCGGAGCGCATGTCGCTGCCATAGTCAAATCTTAAATCTACCGACTTCAGCAGCGGAAGCAGCCAGCGCCCGTTCACGCTGAACCTGTTCTTCACGTCGCGTACCCGTGCCCTTATCCACAGTCCGGAGCTGGAATTCTGCACCGAGTTCTCAATATCCGAAGGACATGTGAAGCTGACTGTGCGCTTTCCGTTCCTGCCGGAGCAGGAAAACAGGTCAACATCTCCCGTAACTTTAAGGCGTGCCCAGCCAAGCCCGTTCCAGTATTCCCAGACAACCTCTGAGATATAGATATCATCGGGCGTTCTTACTCTCAGCTCGCTTTTATCCACCAGGAGCTTCTGCTCAAAATCCGGCTCGTTCTGTTCCTCGCCGTCCTGCACGATAACCGCCGCAACGGAGAACTCCAGCGACACCCGCGCCCCAGCTTTGCTGAAAACCTCGTCCGAACCGATATAAAACGCGTCGTACGCGTTAGGCTCCCTGCCGAACGGATATACATGCTCGTTTTCCGGAAGTTCGGTATCGTTGTAATACAGCTTATCCGGCTGCCTGCCCCGGAGCGTTTCGGGATCGTCAATACTCCTGCTGCTGAGGAGAATTTCATCAGCGGACAGGGGTTCTGTGAAATCCGTGCGCGTTATCTCACAGGTCAGTTCGTAGCGCCCGTTTTCATCGTCCGGAGTGCCGTTCCTGTCCACCGGGACTGCTGCGCCGCCGGGCTTTTTCAGCGTAAGGAAACCGTTGCCGGGAACTGCGCTCAGTATGATGCTTCCGTTCTCTCCGTGCATCGTCCATCTCGCTGTATCCTCACGGCAGAGCATTTCGATGCGAGAGTTATCGCTGACTCCGTAGGAGCCGCCCAGCGCTACAGTTATCTCCGCTGCACCGTCCAGTCTGAGTACGGAGTTCTCGGAGACCGTGAAATAATGCCGCTCGATACTGTGTTTTTTGTCCGGGCAGAACGGTCTTTCACTGATATTATCAGAAAGCGCGGTGTGGGTTATGATATCCTCAGACGGGTCAGTCATGTAGATATCCGTCAGCTTCGCGGGGACTGCATAGAATCCCTGCATCGTTTCAAATATCACCCTGCCGCTGTCAATGTCTGTGAATAGCTGAGTCCCTTTTTTTATGTACACACGCTCACGGGTGCCCTCCGCAAGAGAAGCACTGGCTATCCCGACGGACGGCGACACCGGCTTTGCGGACACGCCCAGCAGGTTAAGAAACTCAAGGCTGCATTTATCCGGAAATCTGTCCAGACGGTCGATCGTACCGCAGAACATCTCGGAAAACAGCATGGCAAGCGCTGTTCCTCCGTCGGGGCGCTGTTCATCGAGCTTCCATTCCGAGGTGTACGCCTGGCTTTTTCTGCTGATCAGGGCAAGGATATCGCTCACTGTCCTGCCGTCAAGCTTCGGTGAATTCATCTGCCCTCTCCCTCCATCATGTAGAACGGATATACCATGTTGAACTGATTATTCGTGACACGCAGGGTATACCGTATGTTTATCGCAAGAATGTTCCTGCTTCCGCTGTTGCTGTCTGCTTCAACCTCAACGTCCATGATTCTCGGCTCCCAGCGCTCCAGAGCCTCGCGGACGCTCTCTTCAAGGGCTGCAACACGCTCCGCGCGGTCGTCCGAAAAAAGGAACTCGCCCGCGGTCGTGCCGAACTCCGGCAGCATGACGCGCTCGCCGATATTAGTGCGGAGGATTATCCGAATGGCTTCCTCAACATCTTCCTCCGCACTGCTCATCGCAATGCGTCCGGTCGTCGGGTCAACGCTGAAAGGGAATTTGAATCCCCTGCCCATGAACCCCCTGCTGTCTGCCATGATGATACCTCCCGTCAGTTGATCTTCGTCATCGAGCCTTTCAGCGTGGCTACTCCGCTGCTCTTTACAGCAACGGAACCGCTTCCCTCCAGCGCCGCTTCGCCGCTAGCCTTAATATCTATCTTCGCTGAGTTCAGCGTGATTTTGGAATTAGTCTTTATCTCCACCGCGCCGGAATTTCCGTCGCAGGTTATCGTTACGCCGCTTCCGACCTTTATCGTGAGCTTTTTGTCACAGGTAAGCTCCACGGCTCCGGTCTTTCCGCTGATATCCAGCTTGTTTTTGCCGTCGTCTATTGATATCAGCTCTTTTTCATCGTCAAGGGATATCGTTCGTCCCTTGGGAGTAGATACGACTATGCGCTCCTTTTTCTCCGTGTCGCTGAACTCAATGTAACTCTTGTTCGGCGTGATAAGCTTGAAAGTTTCGTTCTTCCCGTCGCTTATCGTAACCGGAGGAGCGGACTTCTTCACCCATATGCTCCCGATGACGAACGGACGGTGTATGTCGCCGTTTTCGTACGCCACAGCCACGACATCGCCTATCCCAGGGTGCATGAAACAACCGTATTCATTCCCTCCGAACGGCGTAAGGCAGTATATCCAGCCGGTTTCTCCGACGTCCTTGTCGGCAGTGAGATATTTGCACTTCACACGTCCCTTGTTCTTGGGATCCTTTATGGCAGTGACCTCAGCAAGGGCTATCCCGCTGCATTTTTCAGTGCCGGTGGTCTTTGCGCCGCCAGACATCATCTCCGCCAATGAACTCATTCTATCACCGCCTTAATCTGTGGGAGCACAGAAAGAAATATCCGAAAGAAATCCGTTTGAACTGAACGTATGCTGTACGCACGTGATGTAATATTCCCCGTTCAGCTTCGGGTCAAGTCCGCTGAATCTCACCTTACTGCCGGGCGTAAGCGCTTCATTTCCAATGACCTGCGCGCTTCCGCGGCATAATTTCAGGCAGCTCTGGCGCATGAGCGACTCAGCGTATATCCTTGCCTCTCTCTGGCTTTTTATCGTCTTGCTGACTACCTCTTTCACCCTGGATTTTACCGGAGCACACAGCGATGCGCCGCTCTTTCCGGAGCCTCTCAGCGGAGAAGCGTCGGCGTAGAAATCCTCCAGCGTATCCGGCACAGTTCCTATGACGCGCACCTTTCCAAGCTGCTCTGACAGCTCAACCGTACGCTTGAACGTTATTATATCCTTGCCCCAGGAATAACTTGCCTTCAGCATGGCAGAGGAGTAAATGTCGCTCACGAATTTAAGCGTGGTGCCCGACATATAGAATGAACAGCCCGTGAGCCTTGCAAGGGTGCAGATAAATCTGTAGTCGTCCATCTCATACTGGGACAGCGGATATTCCTTGTCCGCATTTCCTGGTACCGTTACTGTCACGCCGCCAGTATAGCTTTTAATCGGGTCGAGAAGCTGGGTGACTATCTGGCTCACGCTCTTGTTTTCAAAGCTCTCCCGTGACGTATTGCCCATCAGAAGCCCCCGGGCGTCAAGGCAGGATATCACGAAGCTTACGCCGTCCGCTGAGAAATCCACGCTGGTGGAATTTATGTAACCCATGAACACCGGTTTAGGCAGCTTATACCCCATGTCCACCTTGATCTTTTTCCCCGCGGAGGCTCTGGAGATTATATTTCCTACCGTACTGCGGTCATGCTCATAATCGCAGAATATCACTATCTCGCAGCCATTAGCCATTTCAGACGCGGTAAGCTGAACTGTCACTGATTCGATCATCTCAGCGGAAGCTTTCAGCTCCGAACCATCAATATACACCCGGCACTGCGGCACAAAAACCTCTTCCGGCACCAGCGGCATTCAGTATCCCTCCCTGCATTTATAATATCGGCGGAATTATCAGCTCCATACCTGATTCAAGCCTGCGCGGATCGTCAATGCCGTTTTCCTCGGCTATCCTGCGCCACTCCTCGCAATCGCCGTATTCAGCGTATGCGAATGCGTAAAGCCTGTCGCCGTCCGTGACCGTCCTCGCCTTTGTGCGGTCGGGGGAATTACGGACGTTGTTGTCTTTCTTATCCGAAATAAGCGAAATATCCACCACGGCGCGTACCGGCTTTCCATCGAACGCGAACATCGTGAACCGCTGCGACATCGAGTTGATATATCCCTTGAAGCTTATCGAACCCCACACAAACTCCACAAGGCTGGGCGCGTGCGTATCGGAATTAACTGTCGTGAGCTTCATCAGCGGCTCGGTGTATGTCCTGACGTCCATTTTGAGCAGGTCTACCGCAAGCGCTGAAGCCACAAGCTTCAGCTGGTTGGAGGCCTCCGCCGCGTTATAGGTATCAAACAGCAGGCTGAAGCTCATAGTTTCCGCTTCACCGCTGACGAACTGCAGCACCGGACGGTCTCTTCCGGGGATCTTATGCTGTGCGTAATTAACGGTGCGCTGTATCGTAAAATCAGTGGGATTAAAGACGCATGGTATACCCACGCTGCCGACAACCGCGCTGGCGTTCAGCAGCTTATTCGCTCCGTCAAGCACCTTGAACTTGGCTTTGACAGGACCTATCACAAACATCTCTCCTCTCTGATCACATGCCCATTCTGCGCCGCTCGCGGGTCAGCCGGTTCTCTATACGCTCGTACACCCGGTCGGCAAGCCTTGTGATATCCTCGCGGCTGAGCGCGTCCAGTGCATTATCCACGGTCTTTACCACTGGGCGGTTATTCACCGTGGTTTTTCTGGCGGAGCTTTCACGCTCCATCTGCGGTTCCGGCGGCTGTTTAAGCTCGATGGGCGGCATTTTGCCGTTGTAAGGTCGTGACGCGCTGTATCTGTCCGCTTCCGCCGGAGGTATCAGCATTACCATGTTTCCGCTGCTTTCTGCGGTACGGAATGTGAACGCCTGCTTTCCGGCAGGTTCCGGAGTTACTGAACGGGCTGCGGTTTCCATTAACTTTTTTATGTGCAGCGGCGTTTCACTAACGATACTCCGGCGGACTATACTCACGCTGCGAAGCTCCTGTGCCGTGCGGTTTACCGCTTCTGACGCGGTATCCGGAGTGCTTTTCCCGGAATGTATCAACTGCGCTGGCTCCTCGGCGTTTTCGGGTTTACTTACGCTCCCGGAACGGCTCTCGGATACCAGGCGGTCAAGGGTTTCAAGCGTACGTGCGTCAAGTCTGCTGCGATATGAGCTGATTTCCTGCGTACGCAGATTATTGTTTTCTGTGTGGAAGCGTTCCGTATTGCGAAGCTCCGTGACTCGCTCCGACGGAAGCACCGTGCCGGGCTTTACGTCGGTGGCTGTGTGGAGTTCCGTGGAATCGCTCTGCGTATGCAAGCGCTCCGTATTGTGAAGCACCGTGACTTGCTCCGGCGGAAACACCGTGCCGGGCTTTAC
>Ga0129310_1000604_pt1 | contig 40978 bp, 56 predicted proteins | sample Go1ome_2_FD_94433 | JGI IMG/M metagenome (GOLD analysis project Ga0129310, IMG submission 94433) | Western lowland gorrila individual fecal microbial communities from Wisconsin, USA - Go1022A metagenome | ecosystem: Host-associated > Mammals > Digestive system > Large intestine > Fecal | place... | reverse complement strand
GACTGAGCTGGCTGAGAGCATCAAAGTGAATGGAGTACTCCAGAACCTTACCGTTGTTCCGCTGATTGGAAATATCTCGAAGACATGGGATGGAGAGAGCTACCGCGTCATCATCGGTCACCGTCGCCTTGCAGCCGCAAAACTGGCTGGGCTGGAGGAGCTCCCCTGCGTCGTGGTCGAGATGTCCGAGCGGGAGCAGCTGAGTACCATGCTCACAGAGAATATGCAGCGGTCTGATCTGACGGTATATGAGCAGGCGCAGGGCTTCCAGATGATGCTGGATATGGGCGATACCGTTGAGGACATCGCGGAAAAGTCCGGCTTCTCCACTACCACCGTCCGGCGCCGCGTAAAGCTTTTGGAGTTGGACAAGGACAAGTTCAAAAAGTCCGAGGAGCGCGGCGTCACCCTTTTCGACTACATGGAATTGGACAAGCTGAAAAGTCCGGAACGTAAGAATGAAATGCTTGATTACATCGGCACCGAGAACTTCAAGTACAAGCTGAAACAGGCTATCGACGCCGAGGCCACAGCCGAGCGCAAGGCGAAATGGGTGGAGCTGTTGAGTGCTTTTGCTACGCAGGTGGACAGCCGCACGGGATATAGAACGGTCAAAAGTGACTATGTCAGCAACAAGGTTGAGATGGAGCGCCCCGATGACGCTGATACCGTTGAATACTTCTTCTGCATTGAAAAGTGGGGCTATATCGCGCTGATGGTCAAGGACGAGCCTACTGCTGCCACGCCAGAGGAGGAGGCGAAGAAGCGCGAGGAGCAGCTGAAGCAAGAGCGCAAAAACGCTGCAGAAAAGGCGTTGTCTGCGGCAACAGCCCGAGCCTATGAACTCCGCGCCGATTTCGTGACTACCGTTTCCGCGACCGCCATCAAAAAGCACCTTGCGGATATCGTAGCGCTGTGGGCCTACGCCGAATACTGGGATGATACCGGCTGGCTCACCGAAGAGGAAATCTCGCAGGCTACTGGTGTTGAGCCTCCTGCCGAGGAAGATGGGGATAGCGGTGACGATGCCGAATTTACGCTTCAGGCCGTAACCGACGCGATCGGCAAGACCCCCGAAAAGGCGCTCCTGCGGATGATCTATGCGCGCCTTGGTGACTGCAAATCCGAGGGCTACTTCCGTAGCTATTGGAACAGCTACACCATGAAGCACGAAGAAAATGAGAAGCTGGATCGTATCTATGCTCTGCTCGTCAAGCTGGGCTATGAGATGTCCGACGATGAAAAGGCGCTCCAAGACGGAACGCACGAGCTTTTCAAGGAGGCAACAGAATGAGAAACGGTGTGTGCAAGGGCTGCGGCGCGGCTATCGTCTGGATCAAAACACCCGGCGGGAAGTCTATGCCGTGTGACACCACCCCGCGCTATTACATCGAAAAGCCCCGCTCCGGCAGTAAAAAGATTGTCACGCCTAACGGCGAGGTCATTTCCTGCGAGTATACGGAAGATCCGCACAAGGCTACCGGCACTGGCTTCGCTCCCCACTGGGGGAGCTGCCAGGCGGCTGGCAGCTTCAGAAAGTGAGGCTGGCAACGGTGTATATTCTGACAAGCGACGGAAAGAGCATCGTTGACACTGCTTTTGTCGAACGCTTCTGCATCGTTGAAAAGCCGGACGCTTGCATGATTGTTGCGAGCTATTCAGAAGACCGCGCCGTCACGATTGGGCGATACGCAGACCGGAAAGAGGCTGATGCGGCATTCAGCGGACTACTCAACAATCTCGTGGGGAACAGCGACTCCTACGCATTTACGATGCCGGACAGCGTGCTCTTTCACGGCGAGAAATGGAAACGGGACGCGCGCACAACACGCAAAGGAGGAAGCTAATGGAGAAGCTGACATGGTATGATGAGGATGGGCGGCTTTACTGCCGCCGCGGATATGAGGTCGCGCTGGCGCGGCTGGCTTCTTACGAAGCAACAGAGTTGATGCCGGACGAAATCGTAAAGATGGGGATGATGTTCGAGGATAGCAAGCGCTATTCCGGTCGCCTTGAGTTGAAGCTGGTGGCCGCAACGGAACAACTTCCCCATTGGGTGTCGGTGACCGAGCGGATGCCAGAGAAAGGTATGAAGCTGCTTCTGTATGTTCCGAAGACGGAAAAGGTGCGACAATCCGGTATCTTCACTGGAGAGTTGAAAGAGGTCAAAGCTAATAATGGGAGCGGCAATTTCTTCGGGATTCTCACACCGGGTAGCGAGTGGACGCTATGGGGATGGAGCTACTACGAGAAGCCGAATGTTACCCATTGGATGCCGTTGCCAGAGCCGCCAAAGGAGGCCAACCGAAATGATTGATACCGGAGATCTCACCATGTATTGCCATTGGGATAAGGGCTTGGTCTGCAAGAAGGAGTTTTACTGCGATACCTGCGAACACCAGCCCGCCGCCGATGATAAGGAAAACGGCAAGGCCGAGCCGGTACACATTCGCTGGGCTGAGGATTATTGGAGCGGCAGATATCCCGAATGCCCCTCCTGTGGGAATATGCCGTACAGCTTGGAGCGGTGCATCTTCTGCGGTCAAAGATTTCTGCCCGATGCGCTCACAAAGGAGTGGAGCAAGCCGCCGGAGGAAGTACGCATGGATTGTCCCTCCTGCGGCGGAAAGAGCACGCTGGTCGGGGCAAGGGCGCGCAGCAACGGACATTTTCACGGTCAATGTACTGCTTGCGGATGCGTGGTGATGGAATGAAGAAAAAGCGTAAGCAATACAACACGGTCGGCCCAAAAACCGAGCCGCAGCCGGAGAACGCTCCGGCCAGAAGCGCCGGGCGCGTCCAGCTCGGAGATCTCGTCAGCAGACGGGCGCTCACATTCGCGTCCACCGATGCCAAGGAAGCACAGCTCCTGCGCGGGCGCGTGGTTTACATTCATCCGGCAGGCCGCTTTCATGTGGTCGAGTTTGAGAAGGGCGTCCGGGAGAGTTTTGCCGGAACGGAACGATGAAGGAGATTTTATGGAACGATTTGAAGAACTGCTTGATTACATAAACGAGCTGAACAGCAACGGCCGCATTCCGTATGAGGACTATAGCCGCCTTTACGACCTGGCTTCCGAGTTGGGCGATGTCGTGTATGCACTTGATGCCGCAAAGACCGACATTGCCGCACTGCTCTGGCTGAACGGCAACTGCGAATACTGCGCGCATGGCAGAAAAGAAGAGTTCAACGGTGCCAACCGCTGGCATTGTGCGCTGGGGAACGGGATGGAATGCAAAGCGGAATGGCGCGGAGCATCGACCACGGTACGGGCCACCCCAAAGGCCGAGCACCCAGAAAGTCCGACTTCGACCCGTGCAAAGCCGAGCCGCGCGGAGCGCCTTTTCGGGCCGAAAGAGACCTGGCCCATCCCCGACGAGCCTGCGGCGGAAGCGGAGCCGGAGGAGTACAAAGGCTTTCTGCTCATCAAGTGCTCCTGCTGCGGGAAGATGCACGGCTTTTGCGCCAGACAGCCCCTCTCGCAGTACCAATGCCGGGACTGCGGCGGGTTTACCCCGCTGCACGATCTCATGTCGGCTACCGTCCGCTGCAAATGCGGGAAGCGCTTCAAATACCGGACGAACCTTGAAGATGACACATTCACCTATACCTGTCTGTCCTGCGGCGCGCCGGTGGACCTGGCCTACAACGCGAAAGCCCGCGCATATCAGACGGTGCTGTGATGCTTGTTATCACAGTTCATGTAAACGCTCCAGCAGGACAGGCCATTGGGATAAAAGAGCAGATCGCGCAGGACTTGGAGCGGTACGGCGATACCCGCGTGGTATCGGTGGAAGTAATACAGCCGATATACCGGCAGATGCAGATCGGAGAGGTCAGCGACCGGCAGCGCGGCAAAAAGTAAGAACAGGTAAGGGGTGAGCCATTACGACGCTTTCAGAGTTGAATCAGCACTTCGAGCTGATAGAGAAATTGGCAAGGGCAAGGGAGATGCTACAGTCCTTGCGTAACGCGGCTTGCCCCGGCGCGGCTGTTCTCACAGGTATGCCGCATACTCCCGGAGTCAAGGATAAGGTCGGCGACCTTGCTGCCGAGATCGTGGACATGGATGCGCGCGTCGGCTTCCTGGAGGAAGAAGTCAAAGCCAGCGAAGCCCTTATCATGCCATTCATTCAGAGCATCGACGATGATCAGACGCGGTTGATCTTCCGGCTGCGCTTCCTGCGCGGCCTCGCGTGGAAAGAGGTCGCAGCGGTCATAGGAGGCCGCAATTCGGAGGATTCGGTGAAGATGGTGTGTTACCGCTACCTCGGCAATTAAAAGCTGTTCTGCGCTGTTGCAACTCGTTTCTTGCTATTCCGCAGATAAGCTGATAATGTTAAGCTCGTAAAATCCTAAAAACAAGCCAGACGGCCATCCCTCCGGGGTGGCCGTCATTCGTTCGGGAAGGAGGTTGAGGTCAGCGCGTTTACTCCTTGCGCGCTGGTCATGCGCCGGGCCTGATGCTCGCCACAGAGGGCAGCGGTGACATCACAAAAGGAGATTTCCAAAATGTTCGGAATCATTATTCTGGCCGTCTATGCGGCGCTGATGATCGGTGTCACTCTGATGTTCACGCGCAAGGCGACCAATGGGGAGAGCTTCCATGTTGCCGACAGGCGCATCGGGTCGGCTGTTGCCGCCATGAGCATTGCTGCGACCTGGATTTGGGCTCCCTCGCTGTTCACATCCTCGGAGATGGCCTACACACGCGGCATCCCGGGGATGTTCTGGTTTACGGTGCCGAATGTGCTGTGCCTGATACTGTTTATTCCCTTTGCGAAGCGCATTCGCACGCAATACCCGCAAGGCATCACATTGACCGGCTACATGACCGAGCGATACCACTCCGGCAAGGTCAAGGGCGTCTATTCGTTCCAGCTCGGCGCGCTGGCCGTCCTCTCGACGGCGGTGCAGCTGCTCGCCGGTGGAAAGACGCTCGCGCTCATTACAGGGCTTCCGTTCTGGAGCATGACCCTTGCGCTGGCGGCTATCGCCTATTCCTACTCCCGCTTCTCCGGCCTGAAAGCGTCCATTATCACCGATGTTGTGCAGCTCGGCATTATCCTGCTCGGCGGCGGTCTGCTGGTCGTCCTGAGCCTACGCATGACCGGCGGCTTTGAAACGGTGTTGAACGGCCTCGGCTCAGTTACCGGAGAATACAATTCTCTCACATCTGCGACCGGCATGGAAGTCCTGCTGGGCTACGGCCTGCCGATGGCTATCGGCTTGATCTCCGGCCCGTTCGGGGATCAATGCTTCTGGCAGCGGGCCTTCGCCATTCGGCGTGACCGCATCGGCCGCGCCTTTTTTGCGGGGGCGCTCCTGTTCGCCTTGGTGCCGCTCTGCATGGGAACGGTCGGATTCCTCGCCGCAGGCTCCGGCTTCGTGGCCAGCGATACGGGTATGGTCAATTTCGAGTTCGTGTCCTCGCTGCTTCCGGCCTGGGTGCTGGTGCCATTCCTGTTCATGATTATTTCCGGCCTGCTCTCCACGGTGGACAGCAACCTTTGCGCCGCGGCGTCGCTTACTACCGACTGGCTCGGCATTGGGAAAGACACGGTGCAGGCGTCACGCCGCACCATGCTCTGCCTGCTGATCGTTGCTATCGGCATTGCCAACATCCCCGGCCTGACCGTGACCTATCTGTTTCTGTTCTATGGCACGCTCCGGGCGTCAACGCTGCTGCCGACCGTTATGACCCTGCTCGGGAAAAAGCTGACGGCCAAGGGCGTGTTCGCCGGAGTGCTGACTGCGCTTTGCGTGGGGCTTCCGATCTTCGCCTATGGAAACCTCGCCGGCATTCCTGCCGTGAAAGCCGCAGGCAGTCTGACAACGGTGCTTTCCAGCGGATTGATCGCCGTCGCCGCTTCGAGAAAGGCGGTGAAGGCATGAGCCTCGGAAGAAAGCAGAGCATCGACAACAGCGCATGGCTGGATGCCGTTGCAACGATCGAGGACGCCGTTTCCCGTGAGGAGCTGGACGCTTTGACCGCCGCAACCGTCGCGGACATCAAAGCCCATACGGAGGGCAAGGCTGCGGCCTATGCGTGGAGCGCTGGTAAGGACAGCATTGTCCTTGGCAAATTGTGCGAAGCGGCCGGCGTCACCGACAGCATGATCGGCGTGTGCGATTTGGAATATCCCGCTTTTGCGGCATGGATCAACGAGCACAAGCCGGATGGCTGCGAGGTCATCAACACGCATCAGAATATCGACTGGCTGGCCAAGCATCCCGAGATGCTGTTCCCTGCGGACTCCGCAGCGGCCGGGCGGTGGTTTTCCATCGTCCAGCATCGGGCGCAGCGCATCTACTTCAAGACCCATGAGCTGGACATCATCGTTCTGGGGCGCAGGCGCGCGGACGGCAATTATGTCGGCCGCAACAGCAATATCTATACCGATGGCAAGGGCGTGACGCGCTTCAGCCCGCTCGCGGCATGGAGCCACGAACACATCCTTGCCTTTGTCCATTACCATAAGCTTCCACTTCCGCCCATCTACGAATGGAAGAATGGCTACCTGTGTGGAACGCATCCGTGGCCCGCCAGACAATGGACCGGCAGCATTGAGAACGGCTGGCGCGAAGTCTATGACATCGACCCCTCTATCGTCATTGCGGCGGCAGAGAAGATCGACAGCGCCCGCACCTTCTTGAAGGGGGTGCAGGCATGAAAGTTGTGAAGAAGCCGCTGGCTGAGCTGCGCCGGCCGGAGCGCAATGTCCGAATGCACACCGACAAGCAACTGAAAGAATTCCGCCGCTCCGTTGAAATGTTCGGGCAGATCCGCCCCATCGTGGTCGACGAGGATGGCATCATTCTCGCCGGAAACGGTCTGTATGAAACGCTGCTCTCCCTTGGCCGTGCTGATGCCGACTGCTATGTGGTGGAGGGTCTGACCGAATCCGAGAAGAAAAAGCTCATGCTGGCCGACAACCGTGTTTTCGACCTTGGCGTTGATGACCTAGCCGCGCTGGACGCTTTCATTCTCGACCTGAAGGACGACTTGGACATCCCCGGCTACGAGGAAGATCTTCTGCGTGCTATGGTGATGGAGGCGGACGAAGCCAGCGACACCCTGCTCGAATACGGCACCATCGAGCCGGAGCAGGCTGCGGCAATCGCCGAGAATCGCGAGAGGTACGCCGCCCGAGAGGACGCTGCAGCGGAAAAGGCGGAGGAAGTTGCTCCGGCGCAGGCTGGGGCTGCATCCCCGTCCGAGCCCGCCAAGCGGTTTATCCTCTGCCCGAAGTGTGGTGAGCGGATATGGCTGTAAAGCGTGTCAGCTCGAATATCGACGTCGTGACCGCAGCGCGCCAGCGGATCAAGAATGTTTTCTCCAACGGCGTCCCGGTCTACCTGTCATTTTCCGGCGGCAAAGACAGCATCGTTCTTGCCGACCTGACCTATAAGCTGATCCAAGCCGGGGAGATTGACCCCTCGCTGCTGACCGTGCTGTTCGTGGACGAGGAAGCAATCTTCGACTCCATTGAAGCAACGACAAAAGCGTGGCGGAAGAAATTCCTGCTGGCTGGCGCTAAGTTCCAATGGTGGTGCATCGAGGTCAAGCATTTCAACTGCCTCAATGAGCTTTCCAGCGATGAAACCTTCGTCTGCTGGGACCGGCGAAAGTCGGATGTCTGGGTGCGGCAGCCGCCGCCCTTTGCAATCCGCAACCACCCGCAGCTCCGGCCGAGGATCGACAATTATCAAACCTTCCTGCCTCGCGTGACAATGGACGGCATTATGATCACCGGCGTCCGCGCGGCAGAATCCATCCAGCGGCTCCAGTACATGGCGGCGCTGAATATGGGCGCGAAAGGCATCACCGGCACCAACACCATCTACCCGATCTACGATTGGAAGACGGCGGATGTCTGGCTGTACCTACGCGACCAACGCATCGAAGTTCCCGAAGTCTACCTGCAGATGTATCAGGTCGGCGTCAGCAAGAATCAGCTGCGCGTGTCGCAGTTCTTCTCCGTTGATACCGTGCCTGTGCTGGTGCATCTGGGCGAATATGACCCCTCTCTGATGGAGCGCGTTCTCCGGCGTGAGCCGAACGCCTATCTTGCCATGCTGTACTGGGACAGCGAAATGTTCCACCGCACCACGCGGAAGCGGCGCGAGCTGGAGGGCGAGGACACCAAAGACTACCGCGCCCTGCTCAAAGAGATGCTATTCGTCCGACCGGGCGACTTCTTCAACACGGAGCATAAGCGCCGAATCGCCAAGCAGTACCGCAAGCTATTCATTCAGATGGACGGAATGGCGCGGCCGCGTGACTACAAGAAAATGTACGGCGGTCTGATTGCTGGTGACCCAAAGCTCCGCACCCTGCGCGCCATTTACCAGGACATATCCTGCGCCTATGCTGATTATGCCAAGCGCTTCCGGAAGGGAGGTGAGGCAAATGGCTGACGCGGATCTGTTCGCCCCGCTGTCCTCCCTGCAATGGGTAGACCGGGATCAACTCAAACCCAATGACTACAACCCCAACAAAGTCAACCGGGAGAATCTGAAGCTGCTGGTACAATCCATCATGACCAACGGCTGGACGCTCCCCATCGTGGTACGACCCGACTACACCATCATCGACGGCTTTCATCGCTGGACCGTAGCCGGAGAAGAGCCGCTGCGCACCAAGCTCCAAGGCAAGGTGCCTGTGGTAATCGTGCGCCACGATGACACGACCGAAGATATCTACGGCACCGTCACACACAACCGCGCTCGTGGTACGCATCTGCTGGAGCCGATGAAAGCCATCGTAAAGCGGCTGCTGAATGAGGGAAAGTCCGTGCAGGAGATCGGCAAACAACTCGGCATGAAGCCCGAAGAAGTTTTTCGGCTCTCTGATTTCTCACGCGATGACTTCCTCTCCATGATGACGAAGGGCGTCAAGGGGTATAGCCACGCGGAACTGCTGACAAAGCTCTGACGGCTCAATACCGCAGAAAGGCGCAGACAGCGTGTGAGAGCGGCGTACTCTCGACAGGTGGTGTCGCTCCCTCCCTCTCGCCAGCGTCGCGCAGAGGGGCAGGAAATGCGTTGCAACAGACTTTGCCGCGGCAAGGTACTGTGACGACCCCCGCCCCACGCGTCGCGGGCTCGCCGACCCCGAAAAAAGCGTAGTTACCAAGGCAAAATTTTGGCATTTCCGTTCCGCTTTGGCGTTGCTTTTAGTGCCAAGCGCGGCACCTATGGCGGTACCTGCTGCAATTCCCCATCGCTTTATCCGTCTTTCTCCGTGGAAATGTGGAGGAAGTCCAGATAAAGGCCTCCTATGTAATATAAGACCACGCGCGGGATAAGGGTCTCGCACAGAGCTGCTGGTACCAGCCTGTGTGCTCCAGTGCAATTCTGGTGAGTCCCGCATTCGGGCATAAAAAAAGACCCGACTGCGCCAACAGTCAGGTCTTGCGCCATCCGGCGATATGGTTTTTGCGGTATCAATACCATATCACAATTCATGCGGGCAGTCAAGATGGCTGAACTGCGCGAGGAAGGAGGAGCGCTATGTCTGAAGCTGTTGACACCATTACCGAGGAAACGGAGGTAAGCACGACAGAGCTGGCCTGCGTTCTGGGAATCACAGGACGGCGTATTCGTCAGATGGCGGAGGACGGGCAGCTGCAAAAGGTCAGCAAAGGGCGCTTCCGTCTTGCCGATTCCGTCCAGCGATATATCAAGTTCCTGTCTGACGGCCCGATGGACGAAGAGGACAAGAAGCTGGAGAAGACCCGGCGCGTAGCCGAAACGACCATGAAGGCTTCCAAAGCCACCATCGCCAAGCTGGAGGCTGAGGAGCTGAAAGGCACCATGCACCGAGCGGAGGACGTCGCCGCCATGACAGAGGATCTGGTCTACACCATCCGCGGGGCGCTCAACGCGCTGCCGGGGAGACTGGCGGTCGATGTGTCCGCCGCCTCCACGCCCGCCGAAGCGTCCGAGGTCATCCGCAAGGAAGTCTACAAGGTCATGCGGGAGCTGGCGGGGTATCACTATGACCCAAAGAAATACGAGGAGCGCGTAAGAGAGCGCCGCGACTGGTCGGAGCGTGATGCCGATGACGAGTAGGCTCGCCGCCGTCCGGCTCAACCGTGTCATTGCAAAAGCGATGGCCGGTATGCAGCCGCCCGACGATCTGACCGTGACCGAATGGGCGGAGCAAAACCGGCGGCTGTCGGCGGAGAGCGCCGCCGAGCCCGGCCCGTGGCGCACCGAGCGCACCCCCTACCTCCGCGAGCCGATGAACGCATGGACAGACCCGAAGGTGCGGCACATCGTCATGGTGGCCGCGTCACAGGTCGGCAAGAGCGAATTCCTCAACAACTGCATCGGCTATGTCATCGACCAGGACCCCGGCTCGATCCTGTTCGTTCACCCGACCACCATCGACGCCAAGGAATACTCCAAGCTCCGCATCGCGCCGATGATCCGCGACTGCCCGACGCTGCGCAAGAAGGTCAGCGACCCCAAAAGCCGCGACAGCGGCAATACCATCCTGCAAAAGACCTATCCGGGTGGCATCCTCACGATGTGCGGCTCCACCGAGGCCCACGCGCTGGCGTCAAAGCCCATCCGCTATGTGCTGGGCGACGAGCGCGACCGCTGGGCGCTGAGTGCCGGCAACGAGGGCGACCCGTGGGATCTGGCGATGGCCAGACAGACCACCTTCTACAACGCAAAATCCGGCGAGGTTTCCACCCCGACCGTGAAGAATGCCAGCGCCATTGAAGCCTCCTACGCCACCGGCACGATGGAGCGTTGGAAATCCCGCTGTCCGCATTGCGGGAACTACCACGAGATCCAGTGGGCGGACATCCGCTTTGAGCACGACGAAATCATCGTCGCTGGGAAAAAAACCTACAAAGTCCATGACATCTACTATGCTTGTCCCGGATGCGGCTGCGTGTCCACGGAAGCGGAAATGAAGCGAGCTCCTGCCCGATGGGAAGCGGACAATCCCGATGCCTATGAACAGGGGACGCGCTCCTTCTGGCTCAACGCCTTTGTGAGCCAATGGGCCAGCTGGGAGAGCATCATCCTGAAATATCTGAACGCCATCGGCAGCAGCCGCAAGATGCAGGTCGTCTATAACACCTGCTTCGGCGAGCTGTGGGAGGATCGCGGCGACCTGGAGGACGAGGACAGTCTGATGGCCCGACGCGAGGACTACGGGCAGCGCGAGGACGGTACGCCGGTGGAGCTGCCGGAGGGCGTGCTTGTTCTGACGGCCGGTGTCGATACCCAGGACGACCGCATGGAATATGAGATCGTCGGCCACGGCCACTTTGGGGAAACATGGGGCATTGAGAAAGGCATCGTCATGGGACGCCCAGACGACCCCGCTGTATGGGTGCAGCTGGACGAGCTGGTGTTTGACCGCGTCCTGCGCTTCGAGAATGGCGTGGGACTGAAAATGTCAATGTCCTTCGTGGACGAGGGCGGACACTTCACGCAAGAGGTCCGCATGCAATGCCGGGCGCGGCTGGGCAAGAAGGTATTCTGCATCAAGGGTATGCCCGGGCCGGATAAGCCCTACACCGCGCCGCCCAAGAAGCAGAAGATCACCGTCAATCAGATCGCGGTCGGCACCTGCTGGCAGTATCAGATCGGCGTTGACTCCGGCAAGGAGGTCATCATGGACAACCTGCGCGTACAGACGCCCGGCGCGAAATACTGCCATTTCCCCCGCCGTGACGACTACGGAAGCGGCTACTTCACGGGGCTGCTCTCCGAGGTCAAGGTCTATGACCCCAACAAAAAGCAGCCGTGGATATGGAAGAAGATACCCGGCCACGAGCGTAATGAGGCACTGGACTGCCGCAACTACGCACTGGCGGCGTTCAAGGCGCTCCCCAAGAACCTTGACGAGATAGACAGGCGGCTAAAGGAGGCGGGCGGCGAACGCGCTCCTGCCCCCGTTGCAACGCCTGTCATGCCCCCTCCCGCCAGCCGGACGAAACCAAAGCGCCGGAGCGGGAGAAAATATTACGACGACTGGTGAGGTGACCGACATGGACAAAGTGGAACTGCGGGCGCGGCTGGACTTCTGGCAGAGTGCCCTGGCCAAGCTGCGCGCCGCGTATCTGGCTCTGGTGGACGGCGGCGTCAAAAGCTATGTGATCGACGACCGGGAGCTGACGCGCTTCGATCTGCCCGACCTGAAGGATGAGATCGAGGACGCGGAGAAGAAGGTCGACGAGCTGACGGCGGAGCTGAACGGCCGCAAGCCGCGCAAGGCTTTCGGCATCGTTCCCCGCGATTGGTGACCTTTTTCGTGAGGTCACGAAAATGACCATTTTGCCGACCCCGGCAAAGTGGTTGTTGCATTTTCTGCAACAAGGGTATTCGCCCGAAAGGGCTTTACCACAGGCAGTCCGGCGGAGTTTGCTCCTTTCGCCGCCGGACGGCCTGTTTTTTATTACCGAAAACGGGAGGCGATAAGCATTGAGCAAAAAGGAAAACAGACGCCGCACGGCCGCGCCGATGGCGAAGGGCTACAGCGAAGCCGGTGCCAGCGTGACCCGCCGGGCACTCAAGGGATTTATCCCAGACAGCGGCGCTCCCAACGAGGATATCAACCGCAACAACGCCACCCTGCGCCAGCGGGCGCGCATGCTCTACATGGCCGCGCCGGTGGCAACGGCGGCGATCAATACCAACCGCACCAAGGTCATCGGAACAGGGCTGACGCTGAAAGCCTCCGTCGACCGCGAGGTGCTGGGCATCTCGCCGGAAGCGGCGAAGCAATGGCAGCACACCGCCGAGATGGAATTCCGGCTGTGGGCGGGGAAAAAGCAGAACTGCGACGCCCTCGGGCTGAATAACTTCGAGAGCTTGCAGCAACTTGCCTTGAAATCGTGGCTGCTCAGCGGCGATGTGTTCGCCGTCATCAAGCGATACCCCGCCACAACCCTCAATCCCTACGGCCTGCGGCTGCACATCGTGGAAGCGGATCGCATCTGCACCCCCAGCGAGTACGGCGGCGGACGCACCGTCGGCGGCTTTGTTGAGGGGAAGGTGCCGGAGGGCAAGCCCGGCAGCGGTCATATGGTCTATGACGGCGTAGAAGTGGACGAGAATGGCCGCGTAGCCGCCTACCACATCAGCAACGTCTACCCCGGGCAGATCACCGCCGAGCCGCAGAAGTGGCAGCGCGTGGAGGCCTACGGCGCAAAGACCGGCCTGCCGAACATCCTGCACATCATGGACAGCGAGCGCCCGGACCAGTACCGGGGCGTTCCGTATCTGGCGCAGGTCATCGAGCCGCTGCTCCAGCTCCGGCGCTACACGGAATCCGAGCTGATGGCCGCGCTGGTGCAGAGCTTCTTCACGGCATGGATTCAAACGGAAACAGACCCCTCCGACACGCCCTTCAACGAAGTCGGCGCCGGGGACATCGCGGGCGTACCCGCTGAGGTCAACGCGGACGGCGGCCCGCTGGCGAACAACATCTCCGATGATGACAGTGAGTATGAGATGGGGCCGGGCACGGTGACGCACCTCGCCCCGGGCGAAACGGTCAACTTCGGCAATCCGAATATTCCCACGGCGGGCTTTGAGACCTTCGTCAAGACCCTCTGCAAGCTGGTCGGCGCGGCGCTTGAGCTGCCCTACGATGTGCTGATCAAGGAGTTCAACAGCTCCTATTCCGCAAGCCGCGGCGCGCTGCTGGAGGCGTGGGAAGCGTTCAAGATGCGCCGCAAGTGGTTTGTGGACGACTTCTGCCAGCCGGTCTATGAAATGTTTCTGGCTGAGGCCGTGGCGCTGGGGCGTATCAATGCCCCGGGCTTTTTCACCGACCCGCTGCTCCGCGAAGCTTGGTGCGGTGCGCGTTGGATCGGCCCGGTACAGGGCAGTCTTGATCCTAAGAAGGAGGCGGAAGCCGCCTTGATGCTGATTGACAATGCCATCAAAACCCACGAACAGGTGAGCCGCGAAATGAGCGGCGGTGACTGGGAGGAGAATGTCGAACAGCTCCGGCGCGAGAATGAGCTTCTGGACCAGGCAGGAGGCAATAAGGTCACCGTTGTATCGGCAACGCCGGGAGAAGGTGACGGCAATGGTGACTAACTTCGAGCATCTGTGCAGCTTGGATGTGCGGCGTATGGCGATTGCTATTTGGAACTACGCCAGCGACTATTGCGCCTACTGCCCGAAGAATATGGAGCGCCGATGCAACGAGAACTGCCGCGCGGGAATCCGCGAGTGGCTGAACAGTCCCTATATCCCATCAAGCGACATCTGGAAAGAGAGGTAATGCACATGAGCATTCAGACCAAGAGGGCCGGACGGAAGTCTCCCGCCGTCAGCATCTCGAAAAAGGTCTACACCATGGCCACGGTGGACGGCAGCGATGCCGAAATCACCATGTACGGAGACATCTATGAGGAGCAGCCCACGAACTGGTGGGGTGAGCCAGTCGAAGGGCAGTTTATCCTGCTGACCGAATTCCTGGAGGATCTGAAGCAGATTTCTGGCTGCAAGTCCATCACAATCCGCATGAACAGCTACGGCGGCGACGCCGGGGCAAGCAACATGATCCATAACCGCCTGCGGGAGCTTGCCCGCGCCGGAACAAAGCTGACCTGCATCGTTGACGGCGTGGCCATGAGCGGCGGCAGCCTCATCATGTGCGCCTGCGATACGGTGAAGGTCAACCCCACCAGCCTCATCATGATCCACAAGTGCTGGCAGTTCCTCTGGGGCGGCTACAACGCAGACGAGCTGCGCGAGCAGGCAACCCAGCAGGACGCCTGGGACAAGATGCAGGTGGAGGTCTACACGCGGAAGACCGGCCTTTCGGCCACGGTCGTCAACCACATGATGGCGGACACGACCTATATGACCGGCCGCGAGGCCATCGACAAGGGCTTTGCTGACGAGCTGATCGATGACGCAGAGCCGACCAGCATCGCTGCCAGCGCGGACGGGCGCAGCCTGTTCGTCAACGGACGGCAGATGCACCTTGCGCCGGGGATGTTCGCCCCGGACACCATTCCCACGGTCACACCCGAGGCTCCGGCCGCGGATGAGGCAAATAAAAATCAGCCGGAAGACACCGGCAAAGGAGGAATTTCCATGACTTTGGAAGAGCTCCGGGCGCAGTACCCGGACGAAATCGCCCAGGTGGAGGCCGCTGCCCGTGCTTCGGCTGACGCCACCGAAGCGGTCAACGCCGCCGTTCAGGCGGAGCGCACCCGTATGCAGGAGATCGACGAGGTGGCCTGCCTGCTCGACCCCGCTGCCGTGCGCGAAGCCAAGTACGGCGACAAGCCCTGCACCGCCGCCGAGCTGGTGATGGCCGACGCGAAGAAGCGCGCGAAGCAGGGCAAGAAGTTCCTGGCCGATCTGAAAGAGGACGGCGAGGAATCCGGCACCGCGGGCGTTCCCGCCGCTCCCGCTCCCGAGGACGACCCTGAGGACGAGGGCGAGGAGGACAAGACCCCCGAGGCGCGCATGAACAAGGCCCGCAGCATGGTCTCCGACCTGCTCGGCAAGAAGAAGGAGGGCTAATCCATGATCAATCTGAGCCAGAAGCTCGGCGACATGACCTTTGACGGTCTGATCACCGACATCAAGCCCGCGCCCGAAGTGCGCGGCGGTACCATCCGCAAGCTGTCCGCTGCGGCCACGCTCAAGCGCGGCACCATCCTTGCCAAATCCTCCGGTACCGGCGGCGACGGCAAGCTGGTCGTTCTCGGCACTGCGGCCGGCAACAACGAGACCCTGACCCCCGACTGCATCCTGTGCGACGACATCGACGTCGGCACCTCTGCCGACGAGAAGGTGGCGGTCTATACCGCAGGCTGCTTCGACATCGGCAAGGTGACCGTTGCCAACAGCTACGACATCACCGAGGGCGACAAGGACAATCTGCGTATGCGCGGCATCGTCTTCAAGGCTGCCGCCGCTGCCAACTAAGGAGGGAATCACCAATGGCTGAACTGAATTTCTTCGATACCTATGTGCTGATGGCGATCACCGAGGAGATCGTTCCTCAGCAGACCTTTTTCCGCGACCGCTACTTCCCCACCGGGGAGCGCGACATCTTCGCCTGCGACAAGGTGCTGACCGAGTACCGCAAGGGCGACCGCAAGATGGCGGCGTTCGTCTCCGCCCGCGCCGGCGACATCCCCATGGACCGCATCGGCTATGCCATCCATGAGTATCAGCCCGCTTTCATCGCACCGTCCCGTCTGCTGACGCTGGACGACCTGACCAAGCGCGGCTTCGGCGAGGCGATCTACGCCAACAGCACCCCCGCCCAGCGCGCGGCGCGTCTGCAGCTGGACGATCTGACCGACATGGACCGCCGCATCGTGCGCCGCGAGGAGTGGATGTGCTCCCAGACCATGATCAACAACGCCTGCACCATGCAGACCTACATCGACGACAAGACCGAGGGCGAGAAGCTGTACGTCAAGTTCTTTGATGATGCCAGCGACCACACCTATACCGTGTCCGCCAAGTGGAACGCCACGGGCGGCGACTTCTTCGGCGATGTGAAGGCCATGTGCCGCAAGCTCTCCAAGCGCGGCCTGCGTGCGGCCGACCTGGTGCTCGGCTCTGATGTAGCCGACGCCATCCTCGATCTGGACAAGGTGCAGAAGCTGCTTGACCGCAACAGCGGCATCATCATCGGCACCATCGACCAGGAGCTGAGCCGCTACGAGGGCGTCGTCTACATGGGGACGCTGAACTTCGGCGGCTTCAAGCTGAACCTGATCTCCGTGGACGAGAGCTATGTCGACGACAACGGCACCGAGCAGAAGTATTTCCCCGCCACCTCTGCGATGGTCACCGCCCCCGGCTGCGGCCATCTGATGTACGGTCAGATCACCCAGATCGACTACGGCTCCACCGCCTTTGCCAGCCATGCCGCGACCCGCGTTCCGAAGTTCTCCCTGAACCAGGAGGCGGACATCCGCAAGCTGCGTCTGGGCGCGCGTCCGCTGGCCGCTCCCCACAACTACTGCCCGTACATCTACGCGGCCGAAGTCGTGTCCTGAGCTGACGCGGAAAGGAGACCGTCATGACAAGAATTGAGATCATCTGCGGCACCTACGGCCACAGGCCGGAGGGCTCAAAGCACCCCATTCCCGTTGACCGCGGCGGCTTCTGCGAGGTGCCGGAGGCGGAGGCCCAGCGCCTTTATGCCCTCGGCGTCGCCCGCCCCGCGCAGGAAATGCCCGCTCCCGCCGTTGCAACGCCCCCTAACGGCGAGGACGCTGACGGGGCGGGCGTGAACCCGCCCGAGGATGAAAACGGCACAGAGGGCGCGGAAGCGGCGCACCTTGACCCCGAACAGCTTCAGGCGCTGACCAACGCCAAGCTCCGCGAGCTGGCCGAGGACATGGGTATCGACACTGCCAAGCTCAGGACCAAGGCGCAGCTGATTGCCGCCATCACGGACATTCCTCTGGAGGATGCCATTTCCGAGGAGGACGGCGTGGACGACGGTGAAGCGCCCCCGGAGATCGGAGCGGAGGCGCCTGTGGTATGAGCGGCTTCAAGGACATGGTAGCCCGTGACAACCACGGCGTTTTCCTCAACAGCAGCGAGTTTGCGGAGATGCGCACCATCAAGTACGACGGGGCGACCTACAGCGACATTCCCATCGTCCTTTCCGGCATGAAGGAGAAAGACCGCCGCCAGCTGATGAGCGACCATGTTCAGGGGCTGTACCTCGTATCGGCCGTTCTCCACTGCGCCCTGTCCGACCTGGGCGGGGCGCAGCCGGAGAAGGGCCAGCGCATCAAAATCAACGACCGCGAGGGCGGCGGGGGCTTCTTCCGGGAGTTCTATGTCGCGTCCTCCGTCTGCGAGATGGGGATGCTGCGCGTGGAACTGGAGGCGATCGACGAATGAGCTATATCCGCGTCAACGAGATCGGCGATACCAGCCTGGAGCGCGTCAACAAGATCCTTGCCAATGTGCCGGGCGGCGTGTTCAAGGCCGCATCCTCCGCGCTCAAGCGCGCCGGGGACACCGCCAAGACCCGCGCCGGACAGTTCGCCGCGGCAGAGTACACCATCGCCAAGGGCGACTTCATGCGGAATGTCAACACCAAGAGCCGCATCAACGGCGGCGCAGGAGGCCTTCTGAGCATGAGCATCAGCTTCGGCGGGAAGGTGCTGCCGCTGCTGACCTTCAACACCACATACAGCCGGGACGGCACCGTGCAGACACAGGTAAAGCGCAACGGCGGAGCTGCGACGCTTCAACACGCATTCGTGGCCCGCATTTTCGGCCCGACTGCCGTTTTCGAGCGCGTCGGCTCTCCGCGCTTTCCTGTGGAGCAGAAGTTTGGTCCGTCTACCGGACACATGATGCGGAACGAAGAAGTCATCGAGAAGATGGACGAAACGATCCGCGACACCTACGAAAAGCGCGTTGAGCATGAAATTCTGCGCGTGCTGAACGGATGGGGAGGCTGATTTATGACAAGAACCATTCTGCTGAAACGCCTGCGGGCCTTTACCGAGGAGGTCACCGCCGACCTGATCATGCCGACCCGTTTGCAGAAGGGCGACACGGAGCAGATCTTCCGCCCTGCAAAGGTCTACCTGATGCGCCTGCCGGACGGCACTTCTGCCACCAAGAAGGCTCCCTATGTGCTGCACCAGGTCATTACCGGCATGGATCAACAGCCGCAAGGACAGCGTGTGACCTCCAGCGCCAAGGTCCGGTCTATCTGCTGTGTCTATAACGATGACGAGCAGGAGGGCGGGCTGATGCTGCTGAATCTCATGGAACGGCTGCGCATTGCGATGCTCAGGCAGGTCGTGATCGGGGGGCAGTTTACCCTTGACCTGGAGGCGGGGCTTGAAACGCTGGTCTATCCCGATGACACCGCCCCCTATTTCGTGGGGGAAATGATCTCCACATGGAAGCTTCCCCCTGTGGAAAGAGAGGTTAACCTATGAGCGAAAAAATCATCGACACGGCGGCTCAGACCGCCGCACCAAAGACGGCAAAGAAAAAGCCTGCCGCGCCGAAGAAGGTCGCCGACACCGGCGGCTTCTGCGTCTATCTCGGTCCGACCATGATGGGCGTGATCCAGCGCGGTACCATCTATCGCGGCGGCCGGAAGGAAGTCCTTGACTCCCTTGCCCCGGTGATCGAGCAGCACCCGCTGATCGCGTCGCTGGTGGTGAGCGACGAAACGCTCCCCGCCGACCGCATCAAAGTCAAAACGCCTGGGAACCTGCTGTATGTGAATTATCACAAGCTGGCCAAGGGCATGAAGTAAGGAGGAAATTTCAATGAACCACGGCGTATATGTCTCTCAGCAGGCTACCAGCGTCAGCACCCCTGTCGTGGCGGAGTCCGGCGTCCCCTTCGTGGTCGGTCTGGCTCCTGTTCAGGCGGCGGATAAGCCTGCTGCCCCCGGCACCCCTGTTCTCTGCACCAGCTGGTCTGAGGCGGTGGAGAAGCTGGGCTACTCCGACGACTGGGCAACCTACACGCTCTGCGAATTCATGTATTCGCACTTCAAGCTGTTCGCCTGCCAGCCTGTCATTTTCTGCAATGTTCTGGATATCGCCACCGCAAAGGAGGCGTCTGCCGCGGCTGATGTTGCGGTGACGGAGCACAAGGTAAAGCTTCCCATCGCGGCCATCAACGATTCCACTCTGGTCATCAAGCCTGCCGGCGGTACCGGCTCTGCCTATGTGTCCGGCACCGACTATAACGCCTATTACAGCGGCGAGCATCTGGTGGTGGAGCTGCTGTCTACCGGCAGCGCCTATGACGCCGAGCAGGTAAACATCGCCTACAACAAGGTCAAGGCATCCACCGTCACCGCATCTGACATCGCCTCCGCGATGGAGAATGTGGAGCTGTGCCTGACCCTGCTGGGCATCGTCCCCGATCTGCTGTGCGCCCCCGGCTATTCTCAGCAGTCTACCGTGGCCGCTGCAATGACCGCCAAGGCAGGCAACATCAACGGCCTGTTCCGCGCCAAGGCGCTGATCGACATCGACTGCGGTGCTTCCGGCGCGCGTGCCTATTCCGATGTTCTCACCAAGAAGAACGCCGCCAACATCGCCGACGAGGACGAGATCGCCTTCTGGCCGATGGCGAAGCTGGGCGATTATAAGTTCCACCTGTCTACCCAGATGGCTGGGCTGATGGCGCAGATCGACACCGGCAACGGCGGCTGCCCCTACGAGTCTCCCTCCAATAAGGGGCTGCAGTGCGACGGCCTCTGCCTGGAGGACGGCACTGAGGTCAACCTGACGCTTGCGCAGGCCAACTACCTCAACGGCATCGGCGTGGATACTGCGCTGAACTTCATGAGCGGCTGGGTGGCGTGGGGCAACTACACCGCCTGCTATCCCTCCAACACCGATGTCAAGGATTACTTTATCCCGGTCAGCCGTATGTTCGGCTGGGTCGGCAACTCCCTCGTCAAGACCTTCTGGAGCAAGCTGGACAAGCCTATGACCCGCCGCCTGATCGACACCGTTCTCGATTCCGCCAACATCTGGCTCAACGGTCTGGTGGGTATGGGCTACCTTCTGGGCGCTCGCGTGGAGATGCTGGAGAACGAAAACCCGCTGACCAACCTCATGGCCGGCATCATCAAGCTCCATGTCTACATGACGCCGCCCTCTCCCGCTCAGGAGATCGACTTCGTGCTGGAGTATGACGCCAGCTATGTCACCAGCGCCCTGCAGGGCTAAAAGGAGGTTTGAATCATGGATCAGAGCATTATCAACTTCAAGGTCTACGAGGACTCTGTTGAATATGTCGGTATGGCACAGGCGACCCTGCCTGACCTGACCGCGCTGACGCAGTCCATCTCTGGCGCCGGCATCGCAGGCAATGTGGAGTCGGTCATTCTCGGCCACTTCGACGCGATGACGCTGGGCCTTAACTTCCGCACCGTCACCGATCAGAGCGTGAAGCTCTCCGAGCCTCGCCGCCACACCATCGACCTGCGCGTTGCGCAGCAGGACGAAGATGTCGTGGCAGGCAAGGTGGTCGTCCGCGCCGTCAAGCACATTCTTGTGGTCATTCCCAAGAGTGACAAGGGCGGCTCCGTCGCCCCCGCCGCGCCCTCCAACGGCTCCGGCGAGTACGCCGTCCGCTACTGGGCGACCTACATTGACGGCAAGAAGGTGCGTGAGGTCGACCAGCTCAACTTCATCTGCTATGTCAACGGCACCGACTACCTGGCCGACGTCCGCAAGGCGCTCGGCATGTAAGAGACCTGACAAAAGCCCGGGGCGGAACATCCGCCCCGGGCATCTTCTTGAGATTTGAAAGGAGTTATCACCATGGCTGATACCAACAAGACCGTTGTTCCCGCCGACGCTTTCTCCACCGTCGATCACGACGAGTACGCCGCCGCCGAGGCGCAGGCCAAGGAGAGCGTAGGCAACTACACCCTCAAGCTGAAAAAGCCCTTCACCTACGAGGGGCAGACCTTTGACGAGCTGAACTTCGACTTTGAGGGGCTGACCGGCGATGACGCTCTTGCCATTGAGGACGAGCTTCAGGCCATCGGCAAGCCCACCATCTCGCCTACCTTCTCCGGCCAGTTCCTGGTGCGCATGGCGGCGCGAGCCTGCACCAACACCATCATTGACGCCAGCGGCCATCCCCGCCGTATCGGCGACGACGCCCTGCGCGCCCTGCCCATCTTCGAGTTCAACCGCGTCAGAGGCAAGGCCCGCTCTTTTTTGCTGGCATCGGAGCTGTAACCGGCGACGGCGGCGTCTGGCTCCGCAGGCAATGTCTTACGATGGCGAAAAACAATCAGACCCCCGTTTCCTACTGGCTGTCGCTGCCCCTGCCGTCCCTGTGCAAGTGGATCAAAGTCAGCAACCAGCTTGTGAAGGAGGCGCGGGAGCGACGCAGGAATAAATAAATCTGAAAGGAGGGCCGTCTATGGCAGGCCGCAAAGAGTATGAGATGCTATTCCAGCTGAACGCGCAGCTTGGAGGCAGTTACAGCAAGACCTTCAAGGCCGCTCAGCAGGAAATTGTGTCCATGCAGAAGGAAATCCAGGCCCTCTCCAAGACACAGGCGGATATTTCCGCATTCCAAAAGCAGCAGGCAGCCGTGGAAGCGACACGGAAGCGGCTGGAAATGCTGCGGCAGCAATATGACAATATCCAGCGGGAGATGGAGGAGACCGGCAACGAGTCCGCCGACATGAAGAACAAGCTGCTGGCAAAGCAGCTTCAGATCGACAAGACCTCCGCCTCGCTGGAGAAGCAGACGGCAAAGCTGAACGAGCTGAGTGGGGCTTTGGAAGAGGCGGGCGTCAATACCGACGACCTCTCCCACAGCTCCGAGCAGCTTGCCGGCAAGATCGACACGCTGAAAAAGAAGCAGGGCGAGGCCGCCGATAAAGCTATGACCTTCGGCGACAAGGCGGGGCAGGCCTTTAATCAGGTACACGAGGCCATCGTGGCCGCAGGCATCGCCGTCGCTCTGAAAGAGATCTACGAATACTTCGCCAGCTGCGCGCAGGCGTCGATGGACTTTGAAAGCGCCATTACCGGCGTCGCCAAGACCACAGACCTCACAGACGAGGAACTGGCGGCAATGTCGGATTCCATCAAGGCGCTGTCCACGGAGATCCCCGCCACCACAGAGGAGATCGCGGCGGTAGCCGAAGCCGCGGGACAGCTCGGCATCCAAAAGGACGCCCTGCTGGACTTCACCGAGATCATGAGCATGCTCGGCACTGCCACCAACATGACAGCTGACGAGGCAGCAACCGCCCTTGCGCGCTTCGCCAACATTACCGGCATGGCAACGGACAATTACGGACGGCTCGGCTCTGTCATCGTTGACCTTGGCAACAACTTCGCCACGACGGAATCCGAGATCGTGGCGATGGGTACGCGCCTGGCGTCGGCGGGTAAGCTGGCCGGACTGACCGAGCCGGAGATCATGGCTCTGGCGGCGGCGATGTCCTCTGTCGGCATCGAAGCCGAGGCGGGCGGTACCGCCATGACCCAGACGCTCAACGCCATTGAAAAGGCCGTTGCAAAGGGTGGGGACGACCTCGCGGAGTTCGCCCGTATCGCGGGTATGTCCTCCGAAGAATTTTCTTCTGCGTGGAAGAACGACGCCATGAGCGCCCTGACTTCCTTCATCGGCGGGCTCGGCAAGCTGGACGAGCAGGGCGAGAGCACCGTCCTCGTACTGGAAGACCTGGGTCTGACCGGCATCCGGCAGAGCAATATGCTCAAAGCTCTGGGTCTTGCCGCAGACCAGATGACCGGCGCGGTGAACACTGCAAATACCGCCTGGCAGCAGAATACCGCCCTCACCAACGAGGCCAACAAGCGCTACGCCACCGCGCAGAGCCGGTTGACCATGATGCAGAACGCCTACAACAACCTCAAGGTAGCCATCGGCGACGCCTATACTCCCGCGCTCAGCGAGGCTTACGGCGTCGGCACGAAGGTCCTCAACAGCATTACGGCGTTCATTCAGAAGAACCCGGCGTTGGTCAATGCCATCACCGCCTTTGCAGGCGTGATCGGCGCGGTCGTCGCCGCGCTGGCTGCCTATGCGGTCGCTGCAAAGATAGCCGCAGCCGCCAGTGCCATTCTCACAGCGGCGATCCCCGGTGTCAATGTCATCATGGGCGTTACCGCTGCCGTGGCCGCAATCACGGCGGGCATCGTTGCTCTGGCCACCGCTGCGGCGAATGACGCCGTACCCAGTGTGAAGGAGCTGACCGAAGCCGCCCGCGGAATGCGGGAGGCGATGGACGAGGCCAAGGCCACCTATGACGATACTGTTACCTCCACCATGGCCGCTGCAGGCGTCGCAGACACCTACATCGGCAAGCTGGAGGAGATGGAGGCGGCGGGTCTCAATACCGACGAGCAGCACAGGCAGTACCACAACACCCTGGCTCTGCTCTGCCAGGTGGTACCGGAGCTGGCCGATTATATCGACCTCGAAACCGACACCATCAATGGTGGCACCGAAGCGCTCCGCGCCAACACCGAGGCGTGGAAGCAGAATGCCATGCAGCAGGCCTATCAGGATCAGCTCACCGAGCTGTACTCCCAGTATTCCGCTGTGCTGATCGAGGCAGAAGAAAACAGCATCGGACTCACCAAGGCGCAGTACAGTCTGGAGGCCGCCCAGCAGAAGCTGTCTGATACTTACGCGCAGATGGATGCGTTATGGGCAGACGCGCAGAAGCAGGCGGATGCCTATTACGACCAGTACGGCTATTACACCGATGCGACCGCTTTTCTCTCGCAGGAATACTACGACCTGCAAAACTCCATCTACGACACCAACAACGAGATATGGGCGGCTGAGAAGTCCATCAAAAATTACAACAAGGCGATGGAAGAGGACGCAGACGCCGTTTCCGATGCTGAGGCGGAGATCGCCCTCGCGGAAGAGGCGGTCAAGAATCTGACCGCCTCCATGAACGAAGGCACTGGCGCGTCCGAAGAGGCTGCTGCACAGGTCAGCGAGTTCCAGGCTGCCATCTCCGGCGTGCAGGAAAAGATCAACGCCCTTGTGGAGTCCTACAACGAGGCGTACAGCGCGGCATACGAAAGCATATCCGGACAGTATCAGCTTTGGGACGAGGCCGCAAAGGTCGTTGCAACCAGCGCGGGCAGCATCAATTCTGCACTGGAGAGCCAGATCACCTACTGGCAGGACTACAACGCCAACCTGCAATCCCTGACTGACCGCAGCGCCGACATCGAGGGGCTGAGCGACATGATCGCCTCCTTTGCTGACGGTAGCTCCGACAGCGTGAACGCGATCGCCGGCATGGCAGGCGCCACCGACGAGCAGCTGGCCACGATGGTAGCCAACTGGAAGACTCTGCAGCAGGAGCAGCAGAACGCGGCAGGGAGCGTAGCCGACCTCAAGACCGACTTCACGGCCGCCATGGACGAGCTGCAGACGGCGCTTGCTGAGGACATTGAAGCGATGGACCTTGGCGACGAGGCCAAGGCAAGCGCGCAGGCCACCATTCAGGGATTTATCGACGGAGCTGTCGGTATGCTGCCCCAGGTGACCGCTGCCTACAACCGCGTCGCCGCCGCAGCCAGAGCCGCACTGTCCGCGTCCGGTACCGGAACGGCCGGCAGCATTCCCGGCTACGCAGTTGGTACGCAGTCCGCCGCACCCGGCTTTGCCCTCGTCGGCGAAAACGGCCCGGAGCTGGTCTACTTCAACGGCGGCGAGCAGGTCATGACCGCCGAGGAGACCGCCGCTATGCGCGAGAGCATGGAGATCCAGGCCGTCACCTTCGCCCCGCAGCTGCTGGAGGCACTGCGCGCCATCCATGGCGACGGCGCGCTTTCGGCAGAGCCGGGCGCAGGCTCCGGCGCCGGATCGGTGGAGCTGCAGATCGTGTTTCAGATCAACGGCGGCGCATCGCCCGAGACGGTGGAAGCTCTGCGTGAGTACGGAGACGAGTTCGCCGAGCGCGTCCTTGAAGTCATGGAGGAGGCCGGTATCGACACCGCAAGGAGGGCCTACAAATGAGTAAGACCTACACCACCATTCAGGGCGATATGTGGGACAGCATCGCCTTCTCCCAGCTGGGGAGCGAAGCGTACACCGACCGGCTGATGAATCTCAATCCGCAGTATCTCGGGTACTACACCTTTCCGGCCGGGATCGTGCTGAAGCTGCCCGACCCTGCTGAGGATGTCGGCGACGCCCTGCCCCCGTGGAAGCAGGTGGTCGGATGAGCAGCCCGAATCAGGCGCGCCGCGTCACGGCGCAGATATTTTTCCAGGGCGCGGACATCACCGGCAGTATGCGCCCCTATTTCCTGTCGGCCACCTACACCGACAAGGAGGCGGACGGCACCGACGATCTGCAGCTGAAGCTTCAGGACCGCGATGATATATGGCTCAAAAAGTGGCTGGCCGATGCCATCGACGCAGCAGCCTCCGCAGGGAGCCTGTCCGCGTCCTCCAAGGCCAAGACCGATGGTGCGGCAAAGTCCTACAAGGTCACCGCCAAAAGCGGCTTGAATGTCCGCTCTGGCCCCAGCACCAGCTACGGTAAATACGGTGCTCTGGTCTGCGGCGCGGAGCTGCAGGTCGAGGGCATCGAAAACGGCTGGGCGAAGGTCAGCTATAACGGCAAAACCGCCTATGTCAGCGCATCGTACATCAAGGAATCCGGCGGCGGGGGCGGCGATGCTTCTGCCGCCGCTCCTGCATCTGCTTCCGGCGCCGGCTTCAAGATCAGCGCCGTGTTCGTTCGGGAGAACTGGACGGGCGGCGGCAGGGATAAGGTGCTGGACTGCGGACAGTTTGAGCTGGACAGCGTTGACGCCTCCGGCCCGCCGAACACCATCACCATCAAGGCGACGGCTCTTCCGTACAGCGCACAGATCCGCCAGACGGAGAAATCCAAGGCATGGGAGGCCTACACGCTTTCCGGCATCGCAAACGAGATGGCCGCTGCCAACGGAATGACCTGTATGTTCCTCGCCAACAGCGACCCGTCCTATGGCCGCGTGGAGCAGTACAAGCAGAGCGACATCGCCTTTCTCTCCAAGCTGTGCCACGAGGCGGGCATCTCTTTGAAAGCCACCAATAACCTGATCGTGCTTTTCGACCAGGAGGATTACGAGAAGAAATCCCCCGTGCTGACCATCGTCCGCGGCAGCGGCAGCTACACCAAGCACAAGCTGAACGCGGGGACGGCCGGAACGCAGTACGCTTCCTGCCGCGTCAGCTACACGGACCCCGGCACAGGAAAGTGCATCGAGGCCACCGTCAAGGTAGAAGACTACAACGACAAGGCCAAGAACAACCAGCAACTGGAGATCACCGCGAAGGTGGCAAGCGTGGCCGAGGCCAAGACCAAGGCTGAAAAATATCTCCGGCTGCACAACAAGTACGCAAAGACCGCAACCTTTACGCTGCCCGGCAATCCGGATATCGTGGCCGGCGTCACAGCCAAGCTCACCGGCTGGGGTGCGTGGGACGGGAAATACATTGTGGAGCAGGCCGCGCACTCGGTCGGCTCGTCCGGCTATACCACGCAGGTCAAGCTGCGCAAGACATTGGAGGGATATTGATGGACGAACTGCAGAATATCCTTTCGAGGCTCGTTCAGACCGGCACGGTAACGGCCGTCGACAGCGCAAAGCGCAGGGCTCGTGTCAAGTTTAAGGACACAGGCATCATTTCGGACTGGCTCTATGTGCTCCAGCACTACGGAGCGAATTTCTACATAAAGCCGGACGCAAAGCACACGCATGAGATCACGGACACCTTCACCGGCGGCGGCACAGCCAGCGAATTCCCCGACCATGACCACCTGCCCGGCTCGCATCTGACCTACTGGATGCCGAAGGTGAATGACCGCGTCCTCTGCCTATACCTTCCGGTATTCAACGGGGACGGTTTTGTGTTAGGAGGTTTTTGAGTATGGGAATGGTCGGCTGTCTGGGCGACATCGTTTTTACGGTGTCTGACCGCACGATCGAAACGATCAATAATGTCACCTGGTCTGGGTCGGCCCGGTACGCGACCCATCAGCGGCACGGCACACACGCCCTTACGGAGTTCACCGGCCTTGACCCCGACAAGATGACCTTCGACATCGTTCTCTCCGCTTACCTCGGCGTTGATCCTATCGCCGAGGTCGTGAAGCTGTGGAACTATGAGCGCGGCGGCATCGCCGTCCCGCTGGTGATCGGCAACAAGGGCTACGGGAAATATCGCTGGTCCGTGCTTGATCACAAGATGAAGATGAAAACCTATGACGGACGCGGCAACGTCACCAGCGCCACCGTGTCCGTCAGCCTGCAAGAGTATCTGAGGGGGTAAAGCTGCCATGAGCTACAAGGTGACCGCATCTGACATCGGCGCGGTGCAGCTCAACGAGACTGACACCGTCCGCTCCGTCTTGCAGAATATCGCCATTATCCTTTCCACGCGGCAGGGGACCTGTCCGTTGTATCGCGGCTTCGGTCTTCCTCAGAAGTTCGTGGATAAGCCTCTGCCGGTAGCTATGCCTATGATGTATTCCGAGGTCAAAGAGGCAGTGGAAGAATATGAGCCCCGCGCCGAGGTGGTGAATGTGACCTTTGCGGCCGACAGAAACGCCCCGGGCAGGCTGATCCCTACCGTGGAGGTGAACATCATCAATGAGTGAGAGAAATACGGGATATCAGTTTGTTTCTACCGACACCGAAGCGGTGGAATCGCTGCTGATCTCCATTTACGAAAAAATCACCGGCGTCAGCGTGAAGCCCGCCAGCCCCGAAAAGCTGTTTATCCAGTTCGTGGCCGCCGTGGTGATCCAGGAGCGCGGGCTGAACAATTACACAGGTAATCAGAATATCCCAAGCCGCGCGGAAGGGGAAAACCTGGACGCGCTGGCTGAGCTGTTCTATGTCACGCAGCGCCCGGCGGCGCAGGCTGCGGTCTGCACCGAGCGCTTCCATATCTCCGAGGAACAGACCACGGCGATCCTCATTCCTGCCGGTACGCGCGTCACTGACGCCAGCGGTACGCTGACATGGGAGACGGTCGCGGATGCCTATGTATCCATCGGCGAAACCTATGCCGATGTGCAGATCCGCTGCCAGACTGTTGGTGCGATCGGCAACGGCTACGCAGTGGGACAGATCAACACCTTCGTTGACCTGTTCGACTACTGTGAGCGCTGCGAAAACCTCACCGCCAGCGATGACGGCGCAGACCAGGCCACTGACGACGAGTTCTATGAGCTGATGCGCGCCAGTCAGGACGCTTACAGCTGCGCCGGAGCCAAGGGTGGGTATATCTACTTTGCCAAGCAGGTCAGCACCAAGATCGCCGATGTGGTGGCGAACAGCCCCAGCGACGGAGCGGTGGACCTCTATGTCCTCATGGACGACGGCACCATCGCTACCACGGAGCTCAAGAATGCTGTCCTCGCTGCCTGCAACGATGACACGGTGCGGCCGCTGACAGACAAGGTCTCTGTCAAGGACCCGCAGAAGGTGAGCTACAATATCACCTTCACCTACTATGTGCCGAAGGACAGCTCCCTCAGCTCCACAGAGATCAAGGCTGCGGTCGACAAGGCCGTGGCTGAGTTCGTCGCGTGGCAGTGCGGGAAGCTGGGGCGCGACATCAACCCTTCCGTGCTGATTGGAAAGCTCATGCAGACCGGCATCAAGCGCGTGGCGCTGACCAGCCCGGTCTTTACCACGCTGCGGGATGGCTCCGACGACACGACGCCGCAGGTTGCGTCGGTCGGGACCATCACGGCCACGAATGGGGGCTACGAGGATGAATAAGGCGCACGGCATCACGAAGGAAAACCTGCTGGCCTCCTTGCCGGCAGTCCTTGCCAATGACGACAATATGGCAGCACTTGCCTCTGCCGTTGCCGAGGTGCTGGCTGCCCGCGTAGGCGAGATCGAGCGCGTGTCGATCTACTCACAGATCGACCGGCTCCCGAACGAGCTGCTGGACATTCTGGCGAACGACTTCAAGGTTGACTGGTGGGACGCCAACTACACCCTGGAGGAAAAGCGCCGGACGCTGAAAGACTCATGGAATGTTCACCGCAGGCTCGGCACCAAGGCGGCGGTCGTGCTGGCGATCTCCGCCATCTACCCCGATACGCAGGTCAGCGAATGGTGGGAATACGGCGGCAAGCCGTACCACTTCAAGCTGCTGATCGACGCCACCTATGAGAATGTCGACCCCGTCAGACATCAGCGCGTGATCGACCGCGTTGACTTTTACAAGAATCTGCGCTCGGTGCTGGACGAGGTAGAATACTACGACGCCGGAGGACTGGCAACAGAGTATTTCGGCGCGGCCTGTATCGGCTGCGAGCTGGTCGACAGCGCGGCCGCCATTCGATACTGACACGGAGGTGTTTTACTATGGCAACATGGAACGGCGTCATCACCAACGCCGGCAACAGCCTGCTCAATGAGTGGGTGAATGAAAAGACCCTGAACTTCGACAGCGCAGCTGCGGGGCAGGGCACCGTCGCGGCGGCGGCAATGATGGCACAGACCGCCCTCGTCAATGAAAAGCAGACCGCGAGCCTGCTGGGCGGCGAGAGAGTATCTTCCGGCATTCGCCTGAAGCTCCGCATCGCTGCGCCGAATACGGCCTATACGTTGAATCAGTTCCGCGTATCTGCCAGCGTGGACGGAGGAGCGTCCGCCATGATCGCCTTGTTCCAGCTGGAGCAGGGCGTTCCCATTCCCAGCAAGACAGAATCGCCGGATTTCGTCTACACCTTTTACGCGCTGATCTCCTGCTCGAATACCGGCACATGGACGGTGACGGTCGACACCAGCGCCTGCGTCACGCAGAGCGATATGTCCGCCGCCATCGCTGAGGCGGTAAAGACCAAGCAGGACAAGATCATGGTCAAGGGCCTGCTGCTGGGCGACGGGAACGGGAATATCTCTGCGGCAGTCGCCGGAAAGGACTACGGTTATCCACTTGCAACAGGCTCAGGAGCGCCGACAGACACGACCGAGGGTACCGCAGGGCAGCACTACTATGACAGCGCTACGGGCAAGGAATACGTCTGCAACGGCAAGGACAGCAGCGGCAAGTATCAGTGGAAGCTATCCGGCGCCAGCGACGCGGCCGATCTGACCTATAACGGTAAATCGCTCGACACCTTCCTTGATGGCGTTTCCGTCGACCTCGACACGCTCTCCAAGGGGCTGGACGGAAGTAAGCCACTCACCGGCAAGACCGATCCGACCTCCAGCACGAAGGGCTCGGTCGGCCAGTCGTATCTGAACACAGACACCATGCAGACCTTCTACTGCACGGCAGCCAATGATCAGACCGGCGTATATACATGGGAAAAGCCCAAGGGCGGCGGCGTGGCTCCACAGCTGGAGGTCTCTGTTGCCACCGGATCGGCTATCACCTGTACGAACGGCGAGACTACTCTGACCGGCACCAGCGTCGGCGGTAAATGCGTTTTTGATCTTCCCGGCTACGGCACATGGTCGCTGTATGCCACGCTGAACGGGCAGACCACCGCCACCGAGACTGTGGTCGTGGATCAGGTCAAGCAGTACGCGGTGACGCTGAGTTACTTCGCGGCTACGCTGACCGTAACGGCGGAATCCGGCGCAGTCGTGACCGCCGCGCTTGGCACGAAGCAGTATACCGGCACCTGCGGCAGCAACGGCAAGTGTGCGCTGACCGTCAACTATGCCGGCACCTATTCCGTGACGGCCACCAAGAGCGGGGTATCCTCGTCCACGGCGTCCGCGTCGGTGTCGACCTCCGGCGGCAGTTACACCGCAACGGTGAAGTTCTGCACCCTCACCGTCACCATCGACAGCGGCTCTACGGTCAAGGTGGTCAACGGTTCCACCACGCTCACGGCCACCAGCAACGGAACGGCAAAGTTCTACCTGCCGAACACCGGCACGTGGAGCGTCACCGCCACCAAGAACGGCGAGACGGCCACCGGCAGCGTAGCTTGCAGCTCCTACACCGGCTATACGCTGGAGCTGTCCTATGTCAAGGTCTTCGGCGTTTGCTGGAATTACAATGCGCAGTCGACGGCTCTGACGCGGATGAAGAAGGCCACCGATCCGAACGGACTGGTCAATGTCGACATCACCACGAATCCCGCGCCTGCGGTCGGTACCGGCGCCGGCAGCTCTCCCTTCGACAACTATCTCCCGTGGAGCGGCATGGACGAGTACAACATCATCAACAATGCCGTAAGCTACAAGAAGGGGCAGAGCGGCTTCTCTCGAAGCAGCTACGATACCGTTGTCTTTATCCCCGAGTATTACTTCCGTATTATCGACGATGCCGCCAACAAGAAACGGTACTTCTACATCGCGGATAAGGCCAAGAGCGGCTTCACCAAGCACCCCGGCTCCGGCAAGTATGTCGGCCGCTACAACACGATCTCCGGCCATTATTCCAAGACCGGCGCTGCGCCGCTGGTCAACCTGACCCGCGCATCGGCTCGTTCCGGTGCCAGAGGAAAGGGTAGTAAGTGGAGCGAGTATGACTTCGCGTCTTGGTGCGCGGTCTGGCTGCTCTATTTGGTGGAGTTTTCCGACTGGGACAGCCAGAGCAAAATCGGGCGCGGCTATGTCGACGGCAACAGCTCTGCCATTTCTTCCGGCGGCACGGACAGCATGACTTACCATACCGGACGCGCAGCTGGGACGGACGGAAAGACCGCCGTCCAGTACCGGCACATCGAGAATCCCTACGGCAATGTCTTCGAGTTTATCGACGGGATCAACTTCTCCGACGGAACGGTATATGTCTGCCTGAACCCTGCGAGCTATGCAGATGACACCGCAAACAATTACACGAACATTGGCACTAAAATCCAAAACAACGGCTACATTAGCGCCATCGGCGTAGCGGCTGCCATGCCCTGGGCGTTCTATCCCACGGCGGTCGGCGGCAGCGAGACGACCTATATTCCGGACTACGCCTACTACCTCTCTGGCTGGCGTGTCCTCCTTGTCGGTGGCTACTGGGGCGGCGGCGGCCATGCCGGCCTTTTCTGCTTCGACGCGTACTACACCTCGTCGAACTCGGGCTCGAGCGTCGGCGCGCGACTCCTTTTCCACCCCTAATGGGGGACCGGGGGCCGCAGCCCCCGGAGCTTTCCCACCTGCACTATCTGGCGGCATGAGCGCAAGCCCAAAAGCTGAATGGGGTACGGGGCGAAGCCCCGTCGACACGATTTTTGAAAATAACGTATTCTGTTATTTTCTCCCGTTTTTCCGTATGCGTGGCAGGCCGGAGGTATAATTATCTCCGGGACTGTCTGCGCCATGCGCCGAGGGCTTGTTTTCTACGCCAACTACAACTCTGGCTGGCGTGTCCTCCATGTCGGTGGCAACTGGAACAACGGCGGCAATGCCGGCCTTTTCTACTTCAACGCGTACTACACCTCGTCGAACTCGAACTCGAACGTCGGCGCGCGACTACTTGTTTTTTCTTTTGACTGGCGCAGGCTTTCCCTCACCGCTTGGTGAAAATATTGCCGCATAGGACGGGGTTTAGTAGGCTTCGGCTCGAATAACCTCGCAGGCAAACAAGGACGGAGGGAAAATCCTATGCCGAAACGAGTCGGCTATCTCTACGACAAGATGGTTGACCGGGACTTCATTCGCGCTGTCATTCAGGAGGCGGCAAAGGGGCGCCGGAGTCGTAAAGACATCGCCCCTGTGTTGGCAGACCTGGACGGGTATGTCGAAAAGACCTATGAGCTGGTCGCAACCGAGAGCTTTGTGCCGTCCGAGCCGAAGATCCGCGAGATCTATGATGAGAGCAGCGAGAAGCACCGTAAGATCAAGATGGTCCCGTTCTGGCCGGACGGCGTGATCCAATGGATGCTGGTGACGGCCATGAAGCCAGTGCTTATGCGCGGGATGCACCCGTGGTCCTGCGCGTCGATCCCCGGGCGCGGCGGGAAGCGCATTCACAGGAAGATCCGCAGCGTGCTCCGCAACGACCCGAAGGGGACGAAGTACGCGGCGGAGCTGGATGTCGCGCAGTATTACCCCAGCATCTCCGGCAAGAAGCTGATCTGGGCGCTGGCGCGGAAGATCAAGGACAAGCGCTTCCTGCGTACGGTCTATTCCATCGTCGAATCCTGCGGCGGCGGGCTGGCCATCGGCTATTACATCTGCCAATGGCTGGCAAACTTCTATCTGGAGCCGCTGGATCGGTACATCATGACGCTACCCGGCGTGAAGTACATGACCCGCTATATGGACAACATCACTCTGTTCGGCCCCAACAAGAAGCAGCTGCACAAGGCGCGAAAGCTGATTGCGGCCTTTATGCAGCAGCGGCTCGGACTGGCGATGAAGGCCAACTGGCAGATCTATCCCACGGCAAAGCGCATGGTGAGCGCGGTCGGCTATCGCTTCTCCCGGACGCATATCATTCTGCGTAAGCGCAATTTCCTGCGCTTCACCCGCCAATGCCGCCGCGTGAAGAAGCGGCTTGACGCGGGAAAGCCCATCATGTTCGCCCAGGCCTCCGGCCTGCTGAGCCGCACCGGGCAACTGAAACACTGCAACAGCCACAAGATTCGGGTGAAGTATGTTGACCCGATCGGAATTAAAAATCTGAAGGAGGTCGTGCGAAATGAGAGTAAGAGGCGACAACGCGCCCAGCAACGCCTTTACGCTGGAGGAGCAGCCTAACAGCCCGGGCGTCGCCCTGGTGCGCTTCTACGAGAACGCTGAGCCGTTCGAGGAAAAGCGGGACGAGCTGACCGTCAGCGGATGGCAGTATGACGAATATCATCTGGAGCTGGAGATGTACGACGGCCTAAGCGACGACATCCTCGGCAACTATGCCGGCTATCTGGCGCAGGCCAAGCTATGCGAGGCGGAGGGCAAGACCATCCCTGCCCTGCAGCAGCAGGTAGCTGACCTGGAAACCGACAAAACGGCGCTGTCGGAGAAAGTTACCAGCCTGGAGGGGCAGGTCACCGACACGCAGCTTGCGCTGTGCGATGTCTTTGAGCAGCTTGTCGCTGCAACTTCTTCCGGGGAGGGATAACCGATGGCAAAGATTTATGCCGAGCTGATCCGCAAGGGTCTGAAAACGATTGAGGACGTTCCCGAAAGGCTGCGAGATGCAGTCCGGGAGATCCTCGCAAGTGAGAATGGAGCTGAGGGCTTATGAAAAGTCCTCGGCTCTTTCTTTTATCCATCCTGCTGCGAAGGGAGGTGCAAGTCATGGCGGTTGTCTACGCGACCCTTATCATCAAGGGCAAAAAGACCATCGACCAGGTTCCGAGCCTGATTCGGAAGCAGGTCGAGGAAATCCTGGCCGATCTCGAAGTCACCATCTGACCGCGGCATTGATACGAGGGGCAGCTCCTGCATGGGGGCTGCCCTTCTTATCACGCACAGAGGAGGATTGAGAGATGACGCTCAAAGATGTTTTGCTCGGTGGGGGCGGTACGCTGGTCGTGCTGCTGACGCTGCTCCAGATAGCCCCCATCAAAATCAATCCGTGGTCTGCAATGGCAAGAGCTTTCGGGCGGGCAATCAACAGCGAAGTTTTGGAAAAGGTCGGAAGGCTCGAAAGCGAGCTGCAGGGCGTCCGGTCTGGCATGGCCGAGGAAAAGGCGATCAACTGCCGGGCGCGCATTCTGCGCTTCGGCGATGAATGCCTCCACGGTGAGCGCCATACCAAAGACCATTTCGACCAAACGCTCCGGGACATCGCCACCTACGAACGGTATTGCGATGATCACCCGGAGTTTGAGAACAATGTGACAGAGCTGACCAGCGACCGGATCAAGGAGATATACCGCCGGTGTCTGGACAGCAACGACTTTTTGCAGTAAGGAGGAGTCACCGTGAATTTTCTGGATATGGCAAGTATCCGGCTGGCGGTCGGACTGGTGCTTCTGATCGCCGCCAATATCGCCCTCGGTTCCATCAACGCCATCATCGCCTGTGAATGGGATCTGGTAAAGTTCCGCAACGGCTGCATCAAGGGCGGCGTGATCGCTCTGGCGCTGATCGCGGTCTACTGCGCCGGATATCTCAACCCCGATCTGATGGTGGTGGAGGTAAGCGGCCAGACCGTGAATCTGATGACGGCGGTGTCGCTGGTCATGCTGGCGGCATTTACGGCCTATGCCGTTGATGTGATCGGCAAGCTGAAAGATATGCTGCTGACCGCAACGCCCGGCACAGATCAGACGCCGGCCGCGCTGCCGGAGGAAAAGACTGATGAAGCCCCCGACGCCCCGAAGGAGGAATGACCCATGACCGCCATTGAGCGAGTGATCGCCACGGCCAGAGCCGAGATCGGCTACATCGAAAAGGCCACCAACGCGCAGTTGGAGGATAAGACCGCCAACGCCGGAAGTGGGAACTGGACAAAGTATGCCGCATTTCTCGACGGCCTCGGCGTTTACAACTTTCCGAAGAACGGCTATGCCTGGTGCGATATGTTCGTGGACTGGTGCTATATCACGACCATCGGCCTCAGCGTCGCCATGAAGATGACGAATCAGCCGATGGGCGGATACGGCGCCGGTTGTACCCAGTCGGCGGGCTATTATCGCGCGGTCGGCCGTTTCCACAAGGGCAACCCCCAGCCGGGGGATCAGATTTTCTTCACCAACGACGGGGGGAAATCCATGTATCACACCGGCCTCGTCGAGAAGGTGTCCGGCGGCAGGGTATATACCATCGAAGGGAATACCTCCAGCGCCCCCGGCGTCGTCCCGAACGGCGGCATGGTGCGCGACAAAAGCTATTCGATCAACTACGCGCAGATTGGCGGCTACGGTACGCCGGACTGGTCACTCGTAAAGGAGGAAGAAGAAATGGCAGAGATCACTCAGGACAAATTCAACGAAATGTTCAAGGTCGCCATGAACGCCTACCGTGCGGAATTGCAGGACAATGACTGCGGCAATTTCAGCGCGGATGGGCGTAAGTTCGTTGAGGAAACCGGCCTGCTGGTCGGCGGCAGCAAGCTCCCGAACGGCGAAGCGAATTTCATGTGGCAGGACTTCCTGACCCGTGAGCAGTTCGCAACTGTCCTCTACCGCTTCGCCCAAAAGTTCGGGCTAAGCTGATGGCGCAGCGCAGGCGTAAGCGCAAAGCCGCCAAAAAGCGCAAGCTCGAATGGAGCAAGATTGTCTGTGTGCTGGCGATGCTCGCCGGCTTTCTGATCGTGCAGGAATGCCTTTTCCTCATGTACCTCTGCATCAAGGGAGGGTACACCGCCACGGCCGCATGGCTGACTGCCGCAACCGGCGTCGGTGAGGCGGTCATCATCGCCGGCGCAAACGGATACCTCGGCCTTGCCAAGTCCGACCATAAGCGCGGCGGGATCACCTTTGAGGCAGCCAAAGCGAACAACTTCCAGCAGACGGAAGAGGACAGCATCGACAGCCCCGCCATTTGACAGATGCCCAGCAAAGATTGCAACTACACTTCGCATCTTTGCCGGCAATAATGCAAAGTACACACGCAGAAGCCCCCTCACAGGATTTTACCGTCCTGTCGAGGGGGCTTTTTCTGTTTTCCGGTGCTTTGGCGTTTCCGGCGCGCTCACGCGCTTTTTGCGGTATGGGCGGGTGTGTACCCTGCTGAGGCAGGAAGTGCGTGTTGCAACTCACCTACGGCGGCGAGAGAAGGCTTTCTTCGTTGGTGTGCATCCCACTTTTCAAAACGGCCATGTATCTCGCTCGGGAACGAATTCAACGATAGCATCCTCCGGGATGGGGTCGCACGGCTCACCGTCAAAAGCGTTGCCCTGCTTCGTGCAGATGTCCGGCTGTCTGCTCCGGCGCGGATCAACATCAACATAGAGCCTGCCGTCGCATTCATACACAGGGCGATCCCAGCTGTCGCGGCCAAGGTGGTGCAGCTCCAGTACCTTCATCCTCCATGCCTCGGCATTCTGCGCGATGGCCCATTCTGCCAGCGGCGTCCGAATGTCCATCATGTCCTCCAGTGCCTCCTGCATCCCGCAAGCGTCGCACACATAGACGGTGGCGCGGCGGCTCAGGGCGTTGCACGTGACGCTCTCCGTGTCCATTGTCATTCTCCCGCAGCGGGGGCAGGCGAAATGCCCGCCCTGCTGCTTTTCGGCAAACCGCTCAATGAGCAGCTTGGCTTCGTTCTCGTTCATGGCAACTGCTCCTTTCACTCAATGGCAGCCTCGATGCTACTGATGGCTTCTTCCAGATTATCCACGGCGTCAGAGAGATTGTCACAGGCTCCGTCTGCCTTTTCGTAGCGCTCGCTCTCCTGCATATTCTCTGGGATATTGTCGCGGTACTCTTCCTCCTCGGCCTGGAGGTCTTCAAGGCTGCCTTTCAGCTCCTCCAGCTGGTCGATGATGCTCTGCAGGTTCTTTCTGCGGATTTTATTCATCTTCTTCGCCCTCCCCATAGTCCTCCTCGAAGCAGCCTTCGGTGATGCCGCCGTAGGTGTAGCCGTTGTCAAAACTCAGATAGACCGGCGTATCTTCATCGTACTGGGCAAGGAAGTTAATCAGCTCGCCGGCCGTCATCGTTCTGCGGATCTGGTCGATGCCGTAACCTTCGCGGAAAGTAGAACAAATCAGCTTTTTCATTGTCGGCGCTCCTTTCTCAAAATCTGAATACCAGCCCTTTGACCTCGCGGCGGCCTGATGGATCGTGCAGTGGATCGCGGGTAACAGTTCCGACGCCCTCCAGATATGCGCCCTCGGCAACCAAGGCGTGGACACTTTCCATGAGCGCGGTTGATTGATCTGTGACGATAATCTCGTCAATATCAGCTGCGGTTAATGCAGCAACGAATTCTTTCATCACGCCGTCCTTAATCTGACTGCCCCATGGAAGCGCTCTGACCTCAAACATATCGGCTCGGTCTTCCGTGCTCTGCTCCCAGCTTCGATACGCGTAAACCTGTCCGCGAGTGGGGTTCTTCTCCGTGTCGCGGAGCTTTTCAAAGTATTCCTTTGCGGTATCTCTGTTGAGCATATCCAAAATCTCCTGCCTGATTTCATCGGTGATATTGATCTTCATCGTTGTTGCCTTTCTGCCCTCGTGACCTCCGGGGCGGGTGTCTATCATCCCTCAATACAGATTTCTGCACCTTCAAGTTCGTACTCTGATCCACACGGTACATCAGATGCCCAGCTTGCTACATCCTCTGCGATTTCGTGACTGAGACCCACACTGATAAGATAGTCATAGATGGCATCGTATGAGTTAGTTTTAAACTGCGCCATTCCGGTGGCGGTTTTGATGATGATTTTCCCGTACATATTTGCGTTCCTCCTTGTATTTTTCTGCCCGAGGCTTTATACTGAGAGGGAGGGGAGCTTCCCGCTCCCTCTCAGCGCCGGGGTTAGTTCTCTCGGTGTTCGTCCTGCTTGAGCTTACTGGGCTTGATTGTGATCGTTATCCGTTCTGCAACTTCGGGGCAATCACTCAAGATTTTCAGTAGCTCTTGCAGGGCTTTTCTTTTTTCATCATCCATCGGCCTGTCCTCCTTTCCGGAGAAGCTGTCCGCCTCTCCCTTACATGCTTATAGTACACCATTTTGCTTTACTTGTCAACCCTTTTGATAAACTTTTTTGATTTATTTTCAAATCTTTTCGGTTGACAAGTCCATATTTTTGATGTACCATGTAAAGTACAGAAAGGAGAGTGCGCGATATGCCAATATCGGACAAAGTAAAGGGACTGCTGGCGCTCTGCGGAAAGCGCCAGATCGACCTTGCAGCAGACTTCGGAATGAGCAAGCAGACTATGAGCAACAAGATCGCTCGGGACAGTTGGTTTGCGACCGACCTCGCGAAAGTGGCCAAGTTTTGCGGCTGCGAGCTGGCGTTCATCTTGCCGGACGGCCAGAAGATCATTATCGACGCGGAGGAAAAAGAAAAGGCCTCGGACGATTGAACGCCCGAGGCCTCGGAGCAGGCTTAACGCTTGCTATGTATTTCCGCGCCGGTGCGCGTTTTGACCCTGATTTCATCGTTTTCCTCTCGTGTCATCAGGTCTGACAACTCGCACCCCAGCGCTTCGCAGATGAGATCGAGATGCTCCAGATTTACCCTCTCTGCGATCTCATGGTACAGCTCATTGATCGTAGACGGTCGAATGCCTGTAGCCCTCGCAAGGTCAGCTTGCGACCACCGCTTTTCGCCTAAGCGGGTGGACAGTAAAATCCTAATCATAGCCATGCTCCTTTACGGTAGATTCTAACAAGCATTTTAGAATTCCGCAGGATTTTGGTAGATTATAACGAAATTCGTTAGGGCTATGAATAAACACAAAGAGGCTACCGCACAGAGAATCTTCTGTGTGGTAGCCTCTTTTTTCATTTCTCCGCATCGAGAGGGCAGACCAGAACGAACACGCCGCCGACCATGTAGATTGCAGAAACAGGAACAGAGCCAGACGGACTTGTGGTTCGTCTGGCTCTGCTTTGGTGGAGGAGGGTGGATTCGAACCACCGAAGCGATACGCAACAGATTTACAGTCTGCCCCATTTGGCCACTCTGGAACTCCTCCGTATGAAGTTGTGGAGCTGGTGGACGGACTTGAACCCCCGACCTGCTGATTACAAATCAGCTGCTCTACCAACTGAGCTACACCAGCGTGGCTGTCCAACAGCAGTGATTATTCTATCAGAACAACGGGAGGTTGTCAAGAAAAAAGTTGTACATTTTTCAAATGTGGAAAAAGGTGGGGAAACGCGCCTGTCTCAGCCCGCTGCGGGATCCCCAGAGAGAGGAGCCTGCGGCCTGGTGCCGGCGCTGCCGGGGAGAGATCTATGGGGAGGCGTCTCCCCTGTGCCCAAGCTGTCGGGCAGAGGAACAAGAGAGGGAGGACAAGAGATCGGAATGACACTCAGGCAAATGTCGAAGAGCTATCGCATCCAGGCCGACGTGCTGCGCCACCGGATCCAGGTGGTCGCAGAACTGCCCGCCCGAACCGGGGCGGAGCGGAGGCGGAAGGCCGACCGGCTGAGGCTGCTGGAGACCATGCGCCGGGAGGCGCGGGATGTGGCGGTGATCTGTGAACGATACTATGAGAGGGGGTACCGGAAGAATGAGCGGTACGCGATATAGGAGAGGCGGCCTTTACGCTGCGGATATGGCCCGGTATGCCCGGATGATCTCGGAGGAGAACACCAACGCCGAGGAGCTGGACCGGAGCAAGGTGGCCCTCTGGCGGGCCCTCCACGAGGACGTGACCCAGCGGCAGCGGCAGTACCTGCTGCTCTACTACGGGGAGGGGCTCAACATGAGCGAGATCGGAGACCGTCTGGGGGTGGACAAGTCCACGGTCTCCCGTACCATCAAGCGGGGGGAGGCCAGACTGCGGCGGTGCCTGCGGTACGGCGCAAAACGCTTTTTGCTGGAGGAACGGCCCCTGTAAAGGGGAGAAGCTTTGAGACAAATGGCGGGCTGCTTACAAAAAAATTGAAATGGGTCAATTTGAGAAAAGAATTGACAGGAGGAAAAAAGGCAGTATTCTG